>Ga0315338_1004865_pt1 | contig 10185 bp, 7 predicted proteins | sample ASW8metaG_FD_204518 | JGI IMG/M metagenome (GOLD analysis project Ga0315338, IMG submission 204518) | Ammonia-oxidizing marine archaeal communities from Monterey Bay, California, United States - ASW #8 | ecosystem: Environmental > Aquatic > Marine > Coastal | place: USA: California | collected...
ATCTTAATTAAGGATGAGCAACCTGAGTGGTCGGAGAATAATGATTGGAGGCAGGAATTTGAGTTGGACTAACTCCATTCACAGTAAAATAAGTTTGCTACTTTTCGGAATATTTGTGATACCATTGCAGATTTTTTGTAGCCTAATAAAATCAGGTAAAGGTGATTCTAAGCCCCAGACAACTTGGTTGAAAAGATCTAATAGCAATTACGTTAAAACCTCTGGACAAGATATATTTGGAAATATTAGGAACTGTTCAGATACTGGCAAATTTCTAAAATTAGCTAGATTGTATATTCTGCTTATACCTGTATTATTACTTAAGTATAGGTCTAAACATAAATCACGTAAGTCTATTAATCCAGATATATACATGCACTAAATTTTAAAATGTTTCTTTCGCAGCACAATGTTATACTTTTGATTTTCACATTTTTATCTTTTGTTGCTATTTTGCTTGTCAATAATTTTGTAAAATCCCCTAGAATCAGGGCCTCATTTAATATTATATTTCTTTGTGAATCATTGGTTCTAACCTTTTTTCTATCAAAGTATCCTATACTATTATCTTTTCCAATATTGGTCACGACCTCATATTATTTACTTATTAATTCCGAAGATAGAAATGCTATTTGGACTTATTCAGAAGGGGGGTTGTTTTCAGAAAATTTAACGTCCCGATTTAAGTTAGCAGGTATAGCTTTAATCGTTGGAGTTCTTTTTTACGAATATTTTGCAGATAGAACTTTGAGCACATCCGGTTTGCTGGTACTTTTTCTTTCCTTTCTTTTCTGTATTTTCAATTATATTCCTATTACTTACTCCAAAGAACGGGATTTTGCAATCGTTTTTTTCCTCCTTCTTTTGATATTTTACATATTTCCAATTACATTGTACAAAATTAAGTATGGCTATGTTGGAGTAAAGGATGAAGGGACCGGTTTCTTAGATAATGAGTTTCTGGTTAATATATTTTTGACACGCCCCTTAGGGGCATTATTATCAGTTCTAGGTTATGAATTGTTTGTTACTGAGAAATACATACACATGATGGATTTAACAACTGATTCCATTATGATTGTGTCAATCGCTGAGAGTTGTTCAGGGATATACAGTGTATTTATATTTCTTTGTGCCTTGTTCAGTTATTTAATAGTTGAATATAGAAACATAGGTATTGGAACCTGTTTTTTAATAATCGGATTTGGAACACTAATAGCATATTTATCTAATATGCTTAGGATGATAATTGTAATTCTATCTGGACATTATATGGGGATTGAGACACTTCTTTTCGTGCATAAATATATAGGTTGGATACTATTTACTTTTTGGTTATTCCTTTTTTGGTATTTTCTTGAAAAGATGTTAACTTCAAATAAGTCAGGACAATGGTTACATAGGTGAATGTAATTTATATGGGGGATTTGAAAGAACAGTTATGAAAATTGGTATAGTAGGTTTTGGAGTTGTTGGAAAGGCCGCTTACAGCACTTTCTCGGATAAATACGAGGTAGTAAAATATGACAAATTTTTCAAATACGATAAATTTGAAGATTTACTCAATTGCGATTTTGTATTTATCATGGTGCCCACCCCCTTTGACTGCCAAAAGAATAAAGTGGATGATTCAGCGATATTAGAGAATCTGGAGAGATTAGACGAACTGAATTATTCAGAACCCGTGATAATAAAGAGTACTATCCCGCCCGGTAGCTGCCAGATTTATAATTCATTTTTTGATTTGAATATAGTTTTTAATCCGGAATTCCTTCGAGAGAGCACAACGCCTAATGAAGATTTTAAAAATCAAGATACTATAGTGATTGGAACTGATAGTCCAAAAACTTTTGAACGTGTGAAGAATATGTATAAGCAGGTCACCGTCAAGAACGCTGAATTTTTTCATACTTCTACTAAAGAAGCTGAAATGATTAAATATGCTCAAAATACAATGCTTGCATCAAGGGTGGCATTAGCAAATATGATTTATGATTCCTGTAAATCCAATGGAATAGAATACGACAGATTGAGAGAGATAGCATTTGATCGGTTTGATGTTATCGGCCCCAAAATGGTTCAAGTTCCTGGTCCAGATGGAAATTTTGGTTTTGGTGGTAAGTGTTTGCCCAAGGACATCCGTGCTTTTTCTACAATCTACGATTCAGATCTGTTGAGGAGCATTATATCTTATAATGACAACCTAAGAGATGATTTAGACAGTTTCTTAGTTAACTTTAACAAAAATGCCCAATAATAGAAAAAATATTGTCTTAGTTACCAAGGATGTTCTGAGACGTGATTATTTGAGGTGTTATAACCCAAATTCCATTTTTAATACCAAGAACATTGATAAGCTAGCTAAAAAGGGTTGTATTTTTGATAATTTCTATGCTTCAGCCGCTTCAACTGGAATGGCAACCACTTGCATGTTTTCAGGATTGTCAGCATTCCAGTTAGAGAGAAAATCTTTTCGAGAGGTAAATCAATTTACCCAAACCAAAACCCTATTTAGTTTATTGGAAGACGAAGGAGTCTCTACACATGTCATATGGTCTTATGAATTTGAGGAAATGGGATATGCGTATTCCAAAGTATTTGACGAGGCAACCAATATACATTATGCTCCACCAGGGGGTTCATGTGAAACAACACCTCAAAAAAGGGCATTTAAAGGAAAAGGAGATTCTTATGATTTACCAGACTATTTTTTCCAATTTATAAAAAAAATTAGTGACGAGTCATCGGGCCGTTTTTTCATCTGGTGCCACTGTCCTCATGTATTTCAGCCTAGGACTTCTTATGGAAGTGATATAGACCTATTCGACTCGTTAATTGGTCGTCTGGACAATGAAATAGATGCAGAACTTATTGTAGCAGCAGATCATGGCCATATGCTCTGTGAAAAAGGCAAAATAACTTATGGTTTTGATTTATATGATGGAATAGTTAAAATACCATTAATTACTCCTAACTATTTTGGTTCAAGTACAGTAGAATTTCCAGTTGAACAGTCACAGCTTAAGGAAATTCTTTTTTCAAAAAAGTTAGTGAAAAAGGAGTTTATTTACTCAGATACTCAATACTATGAGCAAAAAAATCGGAAGTTGATGATTCTTAAGGGACAGATGAAGTATATTTTTAACAAGATAGATCAAAGTGAAGAGTTGTATGATTTAAAATTCGATCCTAGCGAGAACATTAATCTTCTAGTAGATTATTGGCCAGATTTAGAACGCAACACAGCCTATAAACTAGATGAAGTAGTTTATTATAATGATTGGTCTAAGGCAAAAGAGTATTACTATCTCCTAAGGCAAGAAAAAGATAAAATATGGAGACAGGGTAGTTTTTTATCTGAATTTATTTCAGACATAAAATCAAGATTCGCCAATAGACGCAAAGCCGGCCTAATAAATTCATTTAAATCACGTTCTAAAAAATTGTATGTTGATGGTAAATGGGGTTCTAGGGCCCGTATTAATCTTTAATTTTTGTATTTTTTCATAGATGACTAAAGAAGATACTTTAATCGTTTTAGCGGCAGGTAGGCCACATAGAGGTAGTAAACCATCTTTACTGAGAGCACCTGGTATAGAAGGTAGAGTTATGGATTGGGTTCTCAGAGCTTTTGGAGTAAATAATGTAAAACCTCATTTGATGCTCGGTTACCATTCGAAAGAAATTTCAGAATTTTATCCAGATATTCCACATACCGTTAATTCAGATTGGAACAAGATGAAAAGTGCTGGAACCTTTCTCCTTTCTCCTTTTGATCAGAGAGAAAATTGTTATGCAACATATAGTGACATTTTATTTCGTAAGTCTACAATAGATAGCCTAAGACAATCAAAAAAACCAATTTCCATAGTAGTAGACAGTTTTTGGCGTCAGAGGTACAAAGGTAGGTCTGAAGCAGATTTTCAAAGGTGTGAGAAAGTCATAGTCAAGAATGGGAAAGCAAAAAAACTTGGTGTTAATTTAGATATCGAGACTGCGAATTCGGAATTTGTTGGCGTTTCACGTTTTTCTGGAAAGGCTATAGAAATGATAAAGAGAATTCAATCAGAAAAACAAAATTCATTGAAAATTAGAAATCTTTCAGGATTGATTGATATTTTAATTTCAAGAGGTTTGGAAGTGGAGGCTATTGATGTCGAAGGCGATTGGGCCGAACTTAACAATCCAGAGGATGTTGCACGTTTTATACTCGGAACTAAAGCAAAAACTCTCAGTCGTTTACGCAGTTTACTTAGTCTAAGTCAAATAGAAGAGGTTTTCATGTTCAATCTAGAGGAATGGACAACGAATTCAAAGATTATTATAGATTCAATAATAAAAAAATATCAAGGATGTAAGGTGGTAGTCCGTAGTAGTGCACTTACTGAGGATGGTTTTGATTCTACGAATGCAGGAGCTTTTACTAGTGTCCTAGACGTGGATTCAGACAATTCTAAATCACTAAAAACTGCGGTTGAAGAAGTAATTAAATCTTACACTACAGATAATCCTAGACACCAAGTTTTAGTTCAAAAGATGGTTTCAGGTGTTGTAGCTAGCGGCGTTGTTTTCACTAGAAATTTGACTTATGGTTCTCCTTATCGCGTTATAAATTACGAAAAATCATCTAACACAGATTCAATTACTAGCGGTTCAAGTAGTAAACACAAAACCCTAATTATACACCGTAGTGAGACAGTTCCACCTGCTACAGATAGTCATCTTTTATCACCTTTACTAGTAGCTATTGAGGAGATTGAGAATTTATTAGGTATAGATTTTTTAGATATAGAATTTGCAATTTCCCAATCTAATAAAATTCATATCTTACAAGTAAGGCCAATTACAGTTTTACATGAAACATCAGGCGTTAAAGATTTGGAAATTCATGAAGTTATTAAGTCTTCAAAAAAAGCATTCACCAATTGGAAAAATACATCTGATTCAGTTTTAGGTATGAAAAATGTTTTTGGAGTTATGCCTGATTGGAATCCTGCAGAAATTATTGGTACAAACCCTGGCAGTTTGGCAACTTCCATTTACAAATTTTTAATCATGGATGATACCTGGGCAAAGCAAAGGTTTCAATATGGTTATAAGGATATTCGCCCTGAACCACTATTAGTAGAATTTGCAGGACACCCTTATGTGAATGTACGCGCTAGTTTTAGTTCTTTTATTCCGACTACAATTCCCAATAATATTGCAAATAGGCTTGTTGACTTTTACATAGAATGGTTACTTCAACATCAACATTTGCACGATAAAGTTGAATTTGAGGTTGTTCCAACCTGCTTAGGTATGGATTTTGATAGATGGTCTGAAAGACTTAGAAATGTTGGTGGTTTTAAATCTAAGGAAATAGATAGTCTTGAGAATGGTTTATTAGAAATCACAAAAAGTGCCTTTGAAAGAAATGATAAAGACTTGTTATCAATTGAGAAGCTAAAGAGGCGATTCTCAAAACATATAATTTCTGGAGATAAGACATTGGCAACAGGCCTTTCTTTACTTGATGATTGCCGCAGGTTTGGAACACTGCCATTTTCCCATTTGGCAAGAAGCGCATTTGTTGCCGTTACATTACTACGTAGCGCAGTCATTAAAGGCATAATTTCAGACGATGAAAAAGATGCTTTTTTGAATTCAATTCGAACAGTTACACAAATGTTAACAGATGATGCGTTATCTGTGTCTAAAGGTAAACTCTCTTGGGAATCCTTCATCAGAAGGTATGGACATTTACGCCCAGGAACTTATGACATTACATCGCCGTGTTACTCTGATAATCCTGAACGTTTTCTTCGACCTATAGTTGAGAATATAAAAAGCCACAAATTTAACAGTAGTGAGTGGACAAATGATTCCCTAATACGTCTTAGTAATGGTATGAAGAATATTGGCTTAAATTATGAACCTAGTGAAATAGATTATTTCTTGAGAAGTTCTATAGAGGGACGTGAGTATTCAAAATTTGTATTTACAAGGAATTTGAATGAATTTTTAATAATTCTTAGAAAATTTGGGGAAGAAAATGATATAAGTGATACAGAACTATCTGAAATAGATCTGGAAGTTTTCAAAAAACTGTCCGCAGGAAAAGATAGAATAACTAATATTAATTCATATTTGAAGGATATTTATATCAGAAACTATAATTTAAGAAATATAACCAAAATGGTTGAATTGCCACCTTTACTATATGATAAAGAGCAGTTTCATAAATTCTTTTATCCCTCAAATCAACCAAATTTTGTAGGTAGTGATAAAGTCACCGCAGATTGTATGTCTTTGGTGAATCAAACTACTCAAAATAAATTAGAATTACAAGATAGAATCATTGCCATTCCTCAAGCAGATCCAGGTTATGATTGGATTTTCGGTCATAAAATTGCAGGCTTAGTAACTAAATATGGTGGTGCTAATTCACATATGGCCATACGCTCTGCTGAATTCGGCTTACCAGCAGCAATAGGGGTAGGTCCTACGATTTTCAGCGAAGTAAATAACGCAAAAGTTATTCTTTTAGATTGTGGCAATCAACGTTTAGAGGTAGTTAGATGAGATTTGTAGGTATAACTCAGCGAGTTCAAGATAATGAGTCATATATTGAGCGGAGAGATTGTTTAGATCAGCGCTGGGCTACTTTCTTGAATAAGATTGATATAATTCCAATACCTATTCCTAATCTCATTGAAAATCCCTCATATATTTTTAAGAAGATTAAAGTAGACGGTTTGATATTGACAGGAGGTAATGACATTTTTTCTGAATCTGACAGTAACAAAGGTACTCCTGAAAGGGACATTTTAGAATCAAGGCTTTTAAGATATGCAGAGGATTTAGAAATTCCAGTAATTGGAGTCTGTCGTGGGTTTCAATTTATCAATAATTATTTTGGTGGTGATATTTATGAGATTAATAATCATGTTTCAACAAATCATAATCTGAAGACTTTGTCTGATTACAAAAATATCTTCCCTAAATTGGTTAATAGTTATCACAATAATGGAATTAGAGAATCAGATTTAGCTAGTCCTTTGGAAACTTTGGCTTGGTCGCCTGATGACTTTGTAGAGGCCGCAAGGCATCGAAGTTTGCCTTGGTTAGGGATAATGTGGCATCCTGAACGTCAAAATGTTGCTCAAAGAGAGGACTTGGATATTTTTTCGAATCATTTTGGGAGTATATGAAAAATGAGGGCAATAATACTGGCAGCAGGTCAAGGCAATCGTCTTCAACCTTTAACTAATAAAATTCCTAAGGCGATGGTTCCTTTGTTTGGAGAAACTTTGCTGAATTGGCAAATTAAGACTTTACGGAAGTGTGGTATAGAAGAAATTTCAGTTGTTGTAGGCCATTGTGGTGATTCAGTAAATGGCGATCGTATAAATGTGATTAAAAATAATTTATTTGATAGTACTAATATGGTAGCGTCTCTTTTTTGCGCTTCAGAGAAATTTGACGGTATGATGGACGTAATAATATCTTATGGAGATATAGTCTATGAACGACGTGTTTTGGAAATCTTACTTTCTTGTGATGCTCCCGTATGTATAGCTGCCGATTTGAATTGGAAAAAGTATTGGGAAGCACGATTAGACAATCCTCTTTCGGATGCTGAGACATTTAAATTGGATGCTTCAGGTCGTGTTAAAGAATTGGGTAAGAAGCCGAAAGGCTATAATGAGATAGAGGCACAATACATGGGATTAATTAAGATCAAATCCGATTTTCATAATGCATTAATTGAGCATTACAATTCATTAGATAAATTGTTAGAATATGATGGCAAGAATTTTGATAATATGTATATGACTAGTTTTATACAAGGACTAATTGATACTGATTGGGAAGTTAGGCCAGCCTTTACTAATGGCGGATGGCTAGAGATAGATACTTTAGAAGATTTAAAAACATATAAATCTTTGGATAAAAAGGATCAACTTTCTTTATTTTATAATAGGCACCAATCATTATAATTTGAAATATCGTGCATTTTTGTTAGCAAAATATAATCCCGAAACACTTGCAGCTGGAATCATAGAATAATTTTCAGTAAGTTGCATATCAATCTTTTCAGCCTCCAAGATACCAAATAATTTTATTTTTTCCTCATGATTCGGACATGCAGGATATCCAAAAGCAGGCCTAATACTTCTGTATTTTTCTTTGATTAGGTCTTCATTCGTAATATTGCCCTTGTCAGGGAATCCCCATTCTTTTCTTACTCTCTGATGCATTAATTCTGCAAATGCTTCAGCTAGCCTATCTGAAATTGTTTTGACCATGATTGCATTGTAATCATCATTTTTACTTTCGTACTTGTTGGACAATTTATTTGCGTTTATTCCTGCAGTAACTGCAAACGCTCCAATATAGTCATTGATTTTTGAGTCCTTTGGGGCAACAAAATCAGATAAAGACAGCGTCACCCCTTTCCTTATTTTTTGCTGTCTTAGCATATTATATCTAACTAGTTCGCCTGCTCTTTCCTCATTCTTGTAAAGAATTATATCATCTTTTTCAGAGTTGGAAGGCCAGAAACCGTATGCTACATTTGCCTGCAATAATTTCTTTTCAATAATCTCATTCAACAGCACGTTTGCGTCTGCAAATAATTCTTTAGCCACTTTACCTTTTGCAGGATCATCCAACACTCTTGGATAGCTCCCTCTGATTTCCCAGGCATTAAAGAAAAATGTCCAATCAATATATTTTCTTATTTCATCAAGTGAATAATCCATAATTTGTTTTAATCCAATGAACGAAGGAACAGCAATATCCTCATTTTTCCAATCAAGTTTTAATCTGTTTTTGTAAGCTTCTTCATAGCCAACTAAATCATCGTCTGATTTTTTCTCAAAAGCTATTCTTTGTTTTTCTTGTTCTTTCTTGATTTTCCCATCAAATTCAATTTTTTTTTCGGGATTTAGCAAATCTCTAACAATATGAGAAACTCTTGAGGCATCTTTTACCCTCACTGTAGTATCATCATATTCGGGTGCAATTTTAATCGCAGTATGTTTTGAACTTGTAGTTGCACCACCAATCAGCAAAGGAGTCTCAAATTCTTGTCTCTTCATTTCCTTTGCTACATATACCATTTCATCTAGTGACGGTGTTATCAACCCACTTAAACCAATAATATGGGCATTTTCTTCTTTAGCTATTCTCAATATCTTTTCAGCAGGCACCATCACTCCCAGATCTATAACCTCGTAATTATTACATTGAAGAACTATCGCTACAATATTTTTACCGATATCATGCACATCGCCTTTCACGGTAGCAAGAATAATCTTTCCTCTGCTCTTAGCTTTTCCTTTTGATTCCTTTTCCATAAAAGGTTTCAGATAGGAAACGGCTTTCTTCATCACTCTTGCAGATTTAACTACTTGAGGCAGGAACATTTTTCCGTTTCCAAATAAATCGCCGACGACCTGCATTCCATCCATTAATGGCCCCTCAATAATCTCTAAAGCAGAATTGTAATTTTTTCTTATATTCGCTACATCTTCCACAATATATTTGTCAATACCATTGATTAAAGAATATGGGATAATTTCCTCCAGAGGTTTGCTGCGCCAGTCCAGGTTTTTTTTTCTTACTTTCGTTCCACCAGTTACAGTTTCTGCAAAATCAACTAATCTTTCAGTCGAATCTTCTCTTCGATTGAATATTACATCCTCTACCAATGCAAGTAAATCATCGGGAATTTCATCGTATATAATCAGTTGTCCTGCATTTACAATACCCATGTCCATTCCAGCTTCAATAGCATGGAAGAGAAATACCGAGTGCATTGCTTCTCTGACTGTGTCATTCCCCCTGAATGAAAATGAAAGGTTACTCACCCCTCCACTGATTCGGCATCCAGGACATTGATTCTTGATTATCTTCGTGGCCTCAATAAAATTCTTGGCAAAATCATTATGCTCTTCGATTCCAGTTGCTATAGCCAAAATATTTGGATCAAAGATTATATCTGTTGGATCAAACGTCAATTTTTCAGTTAGAATATTATATGCTCTCTTACAAATCTGAACTTTCCTATCCACTGTTTCAGCCTGCCCTTTTTCATCAAAGGCCATAACAATGACTGCAGCCCCATAATCCAATATCTCGGAAGCCTTTGCAATGAAATCTTCTTCACCCTCTTTAAGAGATATAGAATTTACAATA
>Ga0315338_1004866_pt1 | contig 10184 bp, 11 predicted proteins | sample ASW8metaG_FD_204518 | JGI IMG/M metagenome (GOLD analysis project Ga0315338, IMG submission 204518) | Ammonia-oxidizing marine archaeal communities from Monterey Bay, California, United States - ASW #8 | ecosystem: Environmental > Aquatic > Marine > Coastal | place: USA: California | collected...
TATCATATTGATTACGCCAAAAATCGCACCGGTAGGCTCGCCACTAGCATTATTTAGGGGCGGCATTGCGTGATAGGCTCTAAATAAATAATAAGAACCATCAACAAGCACTAAGGTATTATCCGTCATTTGGTATTAATAATTTATGTAATCAACTAGCGTTTTGGATAACACAAATTATGACAGGATAAACGGATAATGTTCAGGGGTTTATACTTAAGACCAAGAATCTTCCGGCAATTCCATCCTTTCAGATAATTCTTCATATGGCTAAAATGAGATGGTAAAGTATAGGGGTAATACTCACTAAGGACAGGATGATCATGGGAAAGTCAGCAATATTACTTATGCTATTTTTCATTTTTTTTAATTTGATGATGGTTATTGCAAAAGCAGATGAGCTTGCTCCTGTTATAGAGCCTCCAGAGCTCCCAGGCAGTATTGAGTCAGGCGAACAAATTGAACCTCAAGTTACGATAATACGTCAAGAAGACAAAATAATTGAAGAATATAGAATTAATAATAATCTATATATGGTAAAGATTACCCCTGTTGTTGGCATGACTTATTATTTAATTGATCATGATGGAGACGGTAAATTAGATGTAAGAAAGAATGAGCTTGATGATGTTATTGTTCCTCAATGGGTATTACTTACATGGTAAGAATGCACTGTTTTTATCTTTTTAAAAACTAAATAATACTATTTAATTTTTAAATATAGCGCTTAATAATAATCTTAATTCAGATTCAAATTATTTTTAATTAGAAAACACAATGTCGGTTTATACGAACGTACTACCACATGAGCTCAATGAGTTTTTGGAAAATTATTCGCTTGGCCAATTACAGCAATTTGCCGGTATCAGTAATGGCATTGAAAACACAAATTATTTTGTCACTACAAGCAAAGGCCAGTATGTTTTGACAATTTTTGAACAGTTAACTCTAGATGACCTCCCATATTTTCTTGAACTGATGGCTTTTTTTTCAGAAGAGAACATACCAACCGCACATCCAATTGCTGATAGTCAGAATAAATATATTCGCATTTTAAATGGCAAGCCTGCAGCATTAGTGAAAAGATTAAATGGTGTAAGTATCGATATAGCTAATGTTAAACAGTGTCAGGAAATAGGGATCCAAATGGCAAAAATGCATTTATCAAGTAAGCAATTCAAATTTTCACGTGAAGCATCACGCAATGAAGACTGGCGAATACAAACATCAAAACTTGTAATGCCAAAATTGAATAAAGATGAACAAGCCCTGTTAAACCGAGAGCTTAATTACATAAAGACCACAAAAGTTGGTGATTTGCATACTTCTGTTATTCATGCGGATTTATTTCGCGATAATGTTTTATTTATTGACGATGAACTTACAGGGATAATAGATTTTTATTATGCTTATAATGGTTTTTCAATTTATGATTTAGCAGTTACCGTTAATGATTGGTGCACAAGCGGAGATATTAATCGTGACAAAGAAAATATAGTCGCTTTCTTAATGGCTTATCAGACCATACGTTATATAGAGAAAAATGAACGAAACGCTTGGATTTATGTTTTGCGCTTAGCGGCATTAAGATTTTGGCTATCTCGATTACAGGATAAATATTTTCCACGTAGTGGAGAAATCACCCACACTAAAGACCCAGATAGATTTAAAGCAATAATAGAAGACCGTTTTAATAACCAAGATGAGATAATGAGCATCTGGGATGTTTGTTAAATTATAGAATAATGCATTTAGCCTATAAGAAAAATAGTTGCCAATCCTAAGAAAGTAATAAAACCAACAACATCGGTAACCGTTGTTAATATTACGCCACCTGCTATAGCAGGATCTATTCCATAGTGTTTCAGAATAATAGGTATAGTTGCGCCTGCTAACGCAGCAATAATAAGGTTAATCATCATTGATGCGCCAATAATTATACCGAGAGAAAATTGCCCGAACCATATAATGACTATAATAGCCACTACAGAGGACCAAAAAATACCATTTAATATGCCAATAGATAACTCTTTGATAAGCAGTGGTTTTATATTTGTTTTTGCTATGTGTCCCAGCGCAATACCTCTTATAGCAATAGTTAGTGTTTGGCTGCCAGCAATACCGCCCATTCCAGCAACAACCGGCATAAGAATAGCTAAAGCAACAAGTTGTTGTATCGTGTCTTCAAACCGACCGATTACCCATGCCCCTAGAAAAGCCGTTAATAGATTGATGCCTAACCAAAGCGCTCTACGTTTTGTGCTGGTAATAATTGGCGAAAACATTTCTTCATTGCTTAAGCCCGCCATACTTCGTAATGTTTGTTCAGCTTCTTCTTGTATAACGTCTACGACATCATCAACAGTAATGCGCCCAAGTAAAAAACCTTTTTCATTAATGACTGCGGCAGAAACTAGATCACGTTGTTCAAATGTTTTTGCAACTTCTTTTGTTGGGGTATCAACAAAAATATAAGGCTCTTCTTCCATCCATTGGCTTACTTTTGTGTCTTGATCTCTTATTAATAATTCAGTTAGTGGCAGGACACCCAAATATTTATTTTTTCGATCAACAACCATAATATTATCTGTTTTTAATGGAATTTTTCCTAACAGACGTAAATAACGAGTTACAACATCAAGGGGGACATCGGCCCGTATGGCAACAACATCAACATTCATTAAGCCGCCGGCAGTATCTTCAGGATATGTTAGTACAGACGATAATCGCTGCCTATTTTGCTCATCCATTGACTGAAGTATTGTCTCAGCAATATCTTCAGGTAAATCTTGCAGAATGTCAGCAACATCATCTGCTTCTAAGTCTTTAGTCGCATCGACCACTTCATCAGGAGGCATATGCTCAAGCAACTCAGCCCTCACTGCATCCTGCATATGCGAAAGAACATCACCTTCGATTTCAGCGTCGATAAGACTCCATAGTTTTTCTCGTTCTCGTCCCGGAACGCTTTCTAAAATATCAGCTATTTCTGATGGGTGAAGAGTCGCTATAATCGTTTTCACGTTTTCACGGTTATTCTTCTCTAATGCTTCATGTAGAGCATCTATAACAGGTAGTTTTTGTTTTGAAGTTTCGTTCATTTTTAAAAAGTTATTTATTAATAAACAAGAGTTTATCAGTGGCAGGAAAGTAATGCTAAATTATGTTAATTAATAACGATGAAATAAATAAAATAAAAGTATATTTATTCTACTTAAATGGCATGTTTACTTTTAGGAATTTCCATCAGTCATTAATGCTTTTTTTGTTAAATCTGTAAGCTCATTAATATTCGTTTTATTTATAATTTCTTTAACTTCAAGCAAAGTAGCAGGGTGCATGCTAAATTCTCGGAGCCCTAATCCAAGCAGTAATTGCGTGTATTCTTTTTCGCCAGCCATTTCTCCACACATCGAGATAGGTATATTAGCTTTTTGACCAGCAACTATTGTTGCTTGTATAAGCCTTAATACCGCGGGATGTAACGGATCATATAAATAATTAACTTCATCGTTTATTCTATCAATTGCCATTGTATATTGGATAAGATCATTTGTTCCGATTGATAAGAAATCGAGTTTATCTGCAAAAATATCAGCACAAATTGCAGATGCAGGTACTTCAATCATACCGCCAACTTTTATTTCCTGATCGAATTCAATTAATTTATTTTTTAGCTCAAGTTTAAGTTCGTCAATAATAAATAAGACTTGTTGCATTTCTTGTGTGTTAGTAAGCATAGGTATCATAATTCGGATTGGCCCGTGTGCAGAAGCTCTTAGAATTGCTCGCAATTGTGGCCTAAAAAACTCTGGTTCTTTTAAACATAATCTTACTGCACGTAGACCAAGCGCAGGATTTGATCTTATGTTACTTGTTTGACGACCAACACCATCGACTTCTTTGTCGGCGCCTAAATCAACCGTTCGAATTGTCAAGGGTAATCCACGTAGTGCTTCTATTACTTTAATATAAGTTTGAAAATGTTCTTCTTCATCTGGAGGATTATTTCGATTCATATAAAGAAATTCTGTTCTATATAATCCTACACCAGCAGCACCAATATCTCTGACTGTTTCAAAATCTTCGGGGAGTTCAATATTAGCCATTAATGTTATTGGTATACCATCAATCGATCTTGCGGGTGAATCTTTAAGTTTTTCGAGTGAAGAGTAATATTTTTTTACTTCATTTTGTTTTTTTATGTAATAACTTAGTACGGTTTTATCTGGGTTAACCAAGACAATACCAGAACCGCCATCAAGAATTACTAAATCATCGTTTTTGATAAGTTTTTTTGCGCTATGTAGTCCTACTACTGCAGGAATTCTTAGGTTTCGTGCAAGAATCGCTGTGTGTGATGTTGAGCCACCAAATTCGGTTGCGAAAGCAGCAATACCATAATGTTGCATTAAGACAGTATCTGCCGGTGTCAAGTCATCAGCTACTATCACTTTACCTCTTAAATGTTCATCAGGTAATTCATCTAACAGAGGTTTTTGCTTTAAAAGAATACGCAAAATTCTATTTACTACGTGGTCAACATCATCTTTTCTCGTACTTAAATAAGCATCAGCCATTTCATCAAAAACATTAACTAATGCATCACGCTGTAATTTGAGCGCCCATTCTGCATTACACAAGCGATCTTTTATTATTCTTTTAGGTTCTTCTGTTAATGCATTATCTTCAAGCATTAATAAATGTGTATTTATAAATTCAGAAATATTAATTGAAGTCGAACTAGGAATATGGCCACGTATCGCACGCAACTCTTTACGTGCTTTTGTTATAGCGTTATCGAGGCGTAATATTTCACTATCGATTTGTGTTTTGCGTATAAGATATTCGGGTGTATCGATTTGATCACGCTTTATACAATGTACCTGTCCAATAGCAATACCCCGAGAAACACTAATACCTTGTATTGAAATTGTCACTCAGGTTCACCAAACTTATTAATAATTAGGTCTTCTAAAGAGGTCATAGCCTCATTTTCATCAGGGCCAATAGTTATAATATTTATTTCTGTTCCTTTTCCTGCCGCTAACATCATTATTCCCATAATGCTTTTTCCGCTTACTTCATGACTTCCTAAATGTATCATAATTTCAGATTGGAACCCTGACGCAATACGGACAAATTTTGCAGCCGCGCGTGCGTGCAAGCCTAATTTATTATTTATTATTATTTTCTTATTTTTCACTCGATATCACCGCCGCTAACCCCGTTAATTTTTATTCCATCTATTCCACCACTGTATGCTTTTTTTGTAATTTCTTTTAAGTTTAAATGCGGGTAGTTAAATATCCGTATTAGCATTGATAAATTAATTCCACTAACAATGCTCACGTTTTTTTTCTCAAGAAGTCGATGTGCAATATTACTTGGTGTTGAGCCAAAAAGATCAGTTAAGATAAGAACACCATCACCTTGGTCGAGCTCATTAATGAGCAAGGTAGCATTTTCATATAATTCATCAGAGGTAGATTCTAAAACTGCAGAAATAATTTTTGTGGTTAAGGGATTTTCTTTGATCATTACATTTGCAGTGTTAATCAAAGATTCTCCGATATTATTATGTGAAATTATTAATAGACCTACACTCATTTTGAAATTCCTAATATTTTTTATATCAAACCAATTATTAAATAATTTTTTAATTTATTTCTCTATAGGTTTAATCAATTTTTCTTGTCGTCTTGCAAATATTTCAGTAGCGTTATAACCATCATCGCGTAAAATATGATTTCGCGCTGCACATTCCATCATTACAGCAAGATTACGTCCGGGCGCAACAGGTAGCGTTATTTCAGGGATATTCATATCAAGTAGATTTCGTGTATTGTAACTACCCTCTAGCCGGTCTATCAGCGAATGATTTTTCATATCCATTGGTTGTAATTGAACAATTAGTTTTAAATATTTATTTTTTTTAATTGCACTATCGCCAAATAATTCACGAACATTCAATATTCCAAGGCCCCTAACTTCAAGAAAATCTTGAAGTGATTTTGGGCAAGTACCATTAATTATATCGGGCGCGATCTTCGAAAATTGCGGGGCATCATCTGCAATTAGACGATGACCTCGAGAAATCAATTCTAATGCCAATTCACTTTTACCTATTCCGCTGGCCCCCGTTATTAGTACACCGATTGCCATGACTTCCATATAAACCCCGTGCAACGTCAGCATGTCTGCAAATAAATTTGTTAAGTAGTAGTGAAGTGCGTCGGCCAATTTATTTCCATTAACCGGGGTGGAGAATAGTGGAATATCATATTCATTACTTTTATTTTTAAGCAATTCAGGAACAATACAATTATCAGAAATAATTATACAGACTGTTTGCCCACTAAAAATTTGTTTGATTGCATCTTGCATAGAGATATCTCTTAAAACTTCTAAGTATTTTATTTCCATGCTACCGATAATTTGTATTTGTTGGGGGTGAATTAAATTTAAATGGCCAATTAAAGAAAGATCTGATGGTATATTTTCATTTTCATTTTCTTTTTTCTTCTTTGATATAACCCTCTTTTTTTTAGCATTACTAGTTATTGCCGTTATTATATTCTCTCGAACAATAGTATTTTTGGCCCCACGCTTCCCCGCTATCCATTCAAGCTGCAATCTCTCATGCTGAATACTGAAGAGATCTTCTATGCTTAATTTATTGGTAACGTCTGACATTTTTTAATTTGTTAGAATAGAAAATATTTCTTTTGCTGTTTTTGAGTTTCTCAATTTATCAACAGTTTCTGTTTCACTTAACATTTTCGCGAGTATTGCTAATATTTGTAAATGTTCATCAGTTGATTCTTCTGGGACAATTAAAGCAAAGATCAAGTCGACCGGCATATTATCAATAGCCTCGTAATCAATTCCATTTTTAAGCTGTATAAAAGTAGCTACTGTCTTTTCACAATATTTTAATCGTCCATGGGGTATTGCTATACCATTTCCTAGCCCCGTACTTCCTAATCTTTCACGAGCAATTAAACAGCCAATAACGTCTATTTGATCAATCCCATTATTAGAACTAGCAATATTTTTAGCTAACAATTCCATAGCAGCCTTTTTGCTATTACATTCAACATTTGAAAATACATGAGTTGGCGATAAAATATCTAAGATTTTCATTTTAATTAACTTTTTAAATATTATTTAATTGGTATAGCATATTTTCTATCATTCATTACGACGATGACTTATTTTCTTTTCTTTCTTTTTTTTTAATTGTCTATCTAATTTGTCAACAAGTTCGTCAATAGCCATATACATATCTTCTTTTTCACTATTTGCAAATATATTGCCTTTATTTATCTTTAAAGTAGCCTCAGCTTCCATTCTTATTTTTTCAACAGTCAAAATAACATGAATATCTATAATATTTGCGAAATGTTTTTCTATTTTTTTAAATTTATTTTCTATATGTAATTGTAAAGCTTCAGTAATGTGAATATGACGGCCAGTTACGTTAATTTTCATTATTTTATTTTAAAATCTTTTTCTTTCATTGGAAGGAGGGATTGTCATAGTCTCTCTATATTTTGCGATAGTTCTTCTAGCTACATTAATGCCATCTTCTTTTAATAAAGCTGAAATTTTATTATCACTAAGTGGTTTATTTGGTAATTCATTATCTATCAATTTTTTTATTAAAGCGTGTATTGCTGTTGACGAGCATGACCCTCCATCATTTGTTGTGACATGGCTAGGAAAGAAATACTTAAGCTCGTAAGTTCCTCTTGGGGTATGCATATATTTATGAGTTGTCGCCCTTGAAATTGTTGATTCATGCATTCCTAATTTATCAGCAATATCTTGCAATATTAATGGCTTCATTGCCATTTCACCATGCTCAAGAAAATCACGTTGATGCTCAACGATACATTCAGTAACTTTTTTTAATGTTTCACCTCTGTTCAGCAAACTTCTAATACACCAGTCTGCCTCCTGCAAATGTGATTTCAATGTCTGATTATCAACATTATTCGCACGCGAGATCATGTTTTTATAAGCTGAGTTAATTCGAAGACTTGGTATTGAATCTTTATTGATTTTGATTTTCCATTTATTATTTTCTTTCTTAACAACAACATCTGGCATTATGTATTCTATGCGTGAATTATTTATTTGACTACCAGGACGTGGGTTCATGGTCTGAATAAAATTGATGATTTTTATTAATTCTTTATCAGATAATTTCAGTTTTTTCATTAATTTCTTGTTATCATGAGCTTCCAAAAATTCAAAATAATTATCAATAATTTCATTCGCTTTTTTTACTTCAGGTATTTCAGGGTCATATTGCTTCAATTGAATACTCAGACATTCTTTAATACCTCTTGCACCTACTCCAGTCGGTTCCAATGATTGAATTATTTTTAGAACAGCTTCAATTTCTTCAATAATAGCTTCTTCTAGAACATTATTAACAGTTTCTAGTATATTTTCTAAAGAACCATCCAAAAAACCATCATCATTGAGCGAATCAATGATAATTTCAGCAATAACTTTATCACTGTCTGATATTGGTATTAAATTAAGTTGCCAACGGAGGTGTTCTTGCAATGTCTTGTATCTACTATCTTCTTCTTCTAATTCCATAGAATTAGATTTATTTTCTGAATTTGTTTTTGTGCGGAGTGGCGTACTATCAAAGTTTTCATCCCAGGTAATATCAATATCCAAGTCATTTATTGCGTTGTTTTCTAGTAGATCTTTTGCAGATTTTTCTACCGTATCTAATTTCTGGTTTTCACTTGGTTCTGAATTTTTTGTGTTTTGTTCTGTCTCATCTTCTTCTAGCATTATATTAGATTCTAATAGTTTCTGAACTTCGATTTGTAATTCTATATTAGATAATTGCAACAGACGCATTTGTTGTTGCATTTGGGGGGTCATTGTTAAACTTTGACCTGCTTTTAATCGTAATGTCTGTTTCATTTTATTTATTTTAATTTAAATTTATTTGTATATAATTAATATTTAAAATTCAAATCTCTAGAGCGAGAATCGTTCTCCCAAATATACATCTCTAACTTTTTTATTATTTAAAATTTGTTCGGATGTGCCTTCAGCCAGAATTTTACCATTATTCACTATGTAGGCTCGGTCACATATCCCTAGCGTTTCTCTCACGTTATGGTCTGTGATTAATATACCAATACCGTGGTCACAAAGGTCATGTATTAATTTTTGTAAATCACTAATTGAAATCGGGTCTATACCTGCAAAGGGTTCATCAAGTAACAGAAACCTCGGTTTTGTTGCGATTGCTCTAGCTATTTCTACACGCCTACGCTCACCGCCGGATAGGCTTGCTCCTAGATGATCTCTAAGATGGTCAATACGAAATTCGTCTAATAGAAGGTCTAAACGTTTTTTTATAGCTTCTTTACTAGTCGCCATATGAGTTTCAAGTATTGCCATTATATTTTCTTGGACTGTTAATTTTCTAAATATAGAGGCTTCTTGTGGCAGGTAACTAAGGCCGAGGCGTGATCTTTTATCTATGCTTAATTGGTTAATCTCCAGATCATCAATGTGAATACTGCCAGTAGTAGATTTTACTAAACCCACAATCATGTAGAAACTAGTGGTTTTACCTGCGCCATTAGGGCCAAGCAAACCAACAGTTTCGCCACTCTCTACTATTAGGCTAACGTCCGAGACAACATTTCTCGAACGATAGGATTTTGACATGTGGCGTATAGATAAAGTACTCATAGACAAATATAGGATGGTATTAGTTTATTAAATAACTTCCCAAGAAATTCATTTATAATAATGTGATGTTTTTAAAAATATAATTTATCCAATCTCTACTCTTGTTTTTTCTTTTTTATTATTATTTTTACTCGACCGTCTTTTATTTGTTTATCATCATTTTCCTCTTTTTTGGCTGCTGTATTGGGCTGTCCTTCTGCCTTCACTTTATTTAAAACCGTATCATATTCTATACGTTTACCGCTAAATTTTAATCCTTCTTGCGTTACAAGCGCCTGGTCAATAAGGATTACATAGTCCTTTAAGGCATAATACTCCATTTGTAGGGCTTCAGCTTCATCAAATACTTTACTGTTGTCTGGCAATTGACGATACGTTGCTGGTGTTCCATTCATTATAACAAGTTCTGTATCATTATTTTTGTCAGAATACACAGTCATGGTGTG
>Ga0315338_1004867_pt1 | contig 10180 bp, 4 predicted proteins | sample ASW8metaG_FD_204518 | JGI IMG/M metagenome (GOLD analysis project Ga0315338, IMG submission 204518) | Ammonia-oxidizing marine archaeal communities from Monterey Bay, California, United States - ASW #8 | ecosystem: Environmental > Aquatic > Marine > Coastal | place: USA: California | collected...
TACTGTATTTACACTACGGAATTCATGTATTCAAGGTCATACTGTCACGGAAAATGCAGATGGTACTGCTGATGAAACTTTAGAGTTTATGTCTTATATAGACCCTAAGATTGCTACAGCGGCTATTGCAACTGCAACAGACGCAACAGATTTATAGAGTTATTAGATTAAACTAAGCAGGGCTGTGCCCTGTTTAGTTAAAATATTGGAGAACAGAAATGTCAGAGAAAAAAGATGATATATGGACAATAGAAGGCTTGATTGCCTTAACAGATAAAGTTCAAAGTGAAGAGGTTGAATTTAGAGGAAAAGTATTACCCATTCAATTTTGTGAATTAACCGAAGAAGAAGAACCAGCAGGTCAATTCAGGGAAGACTTTGAGAGCGAAGAAGAAAAGATGGCTTTTTATCAGGAATTAGGTACTGCAAGAGTACTTAAAATGATAGAGAAAGCTAATGAAAGAGTACCAGAAGGAACTATAGTGGACGAGGAAGCATGGAAAAAATTACCTACGACATTGAGATATGCCATTGCTAATAAGATAATGGGTATTAATATGGAGCTTAGGGAAAATTTTACCATGGGATGACCAACACCCCAAGGCCGGTCATCCTTTACGTTCCTCTTATGAAAGAGCTAGGAATTTCATGGACTGAAATTAAACACATGCCCGCTTGGGAGCTTGAGGGCTTACAAGGAGCATTAAATGAATACAATGCCCTTCATTCAATGGATGGGTATACAGATAAGGATATAACGGAAATTGCAAAAAGTAAACCTCAAATTAGGCAACAGTGGCAGCGATATCGTGAAAAACAGGCCAAATTTGATGACTTATTAGGAAAGAAACGAAAACTATCATTTGATAATTTGAAGTGATATAATGGGCGTCGCAGGACAAATATTCGCCGCACGAGTTGCTATTGGTTTAGCCGTACCTTCTCCCAAGGCTCTGAGCCAGACTGGGACGATGTTAGGTTCATTTTCCTCGAAAATGTACAAGCGGTTAAATGCCGAGCATCTCAAAGCAGCACAAGAGAGAAGCAGAGCAGCCGAAACAGAGCTTAAACGAGCGAATGCTAACGTCACTGCTTTTGCTAAACAACAAGATAAACAGTTAATGCAGTCTGCACAAGCATCTTTAAATAAAACTAATAAGATGTATGGGGAGAATGTTGCTTCTTCTGGAAGACAAGTACAGAGAATGCAAACCAGTATGAGAAAACTGGCTCCTACTACTGCTCCTAAACTTTTTAAGAATGTTACCAAGGATATGAATGCTGGTCAAAAGTACCAGAAGATAATGCGTAACTTTATTAATCTCAATAAAGAAGAAAGAAGAGTTACATTAGAAGGTATGAAGACGCATCTTGAACAGGCCAAAGGAAGGGCCGCAAGTGCGTTGCAACAGGCCAAACAAAATAAAGAGAAAACACAATGGGCTAAAACTCAAGTAGAAGACGCATTAAAATTAGAAAATACTTATAAACAAATGCAGCAATTGGATAAAGATAGAACCAATGAAAAAATGCGTTTGGGTCGTAAAGAAAAGGAATTATTAGACGAACAGAAAAAAGCGCGAGACAACTACAATCAAGCTTTGGACCATCAAGATAAATTAAACGAAGACCTAATAGAATCTCAAAAGAGAATCAACCAAGCCATGCAAAATGCAGTTTATACTGTTAAAACTGGTTTTCAAGAGATATTAAGAGAATCTATCTCTATCCTTACTGGATTCTATTATAAGCTCAATGAAGCAACCGAAGGATTAAAGGAATTTGAAAGAGAATTATTGAATGCAAATTCTGTCTTTGGTTTAACACGCGATGAATTATTTGAGACTTCTCAAACAATTGTTCAATTTGGTCAACAATTTGGTTTAGCTATGGATAATGGAGCTGCTGGTCTTTATCAGCTTGCTTCAGCAGGTCTTACCGCTGATGAAGCCATGGCTGTTTTACCCTCCACACTTAAATTATCTATGGCGGTTCAAGGAGACCACAATACAATCTCTAAATTAACTGCTCAGACATTATTTGGTTTTGGAATGGAGATGAGTGAGGCCGCAATATTAACTGATAAATTTGCACATGCTATCCAGAAATCTCTTATAGAGTATGAAGATTTAGGAAGCGCTGTTAAGTTTGCTCTACCTTTCTTTACTGCTACAGGGCAAAGTATAGACCAATTACTAGGGTCTCTACAAGTCTTGACTAATAGAGCTTTAGAGGCTGGTATTGCAGGTCGTGGTCTAAGACAGGCTTTGGCCGAATTTGCTGAACATGCTGAAGATAATACAGCTGCTTTTGCTAAGATGGGTATTAATATCCTTAATGCAGAAGGAGAAATGCTTCAATTAACTGAAATTGCTCGATTATTTGCTGATGCAGTAGGACCTGAAACTGCTTCCAATACCGAACTTTTAACAGCTTTAATTGAAGATTTGAATGTGCGTGGTGCAACTGCCTTTATACACTTGGTTCAGAATGCTGATGAGTTTGAGCAAGCAGTATTAGATACTGTTAATGCAGGAGGAGAACTGGATGAGATGGTTAAAATTCAGAATGAATCAATTGCTGCACAAACACAGATTTTGAAGAACAATGTTGAAGCTATATTCTTTATGCGAGATGCTAATGCCGATGGAACTGAGACCCTTAACGAGTTCCACCAAGGAGTATTGGATGTTATCGCGTCTTTAAGGGGACTAGTAGTAACAGAATTAGCAGACGGTTCATATGCACTGACTAAGTTCGGTAGAGACATTAGAAGTATAGCTGTTGAAGCCGTTAAAATGTTTGCAGGAGCTGTAGAAGGTATGGTTCGTATTTTACACGATTTTACAGAAGCGGGCTTTATCAATTTATCTATGTTAAAGGCTTATTTCCTTCCTATCTCTCTAGTATTAAAAGCAGTAGAAGCTCTAGGTCCTAATATTATTAAATTAGTAATATGGTGGAAGGTTCTTAATGCTGTTATACCTATAAGTACTGCGTTAACCCTCGTAGATGAATTAGCTATTATAGGAAATACTACTGCTAAAGTAGCAAATGCCGCTGCAACCACAGCACAAGCAGGTGCAGAAGCAGGAAGGGCAGCCGCAACAGAAGCGTCTACCGCAGCCACATTAAAACAAACAGGAGTTTTAACCACTTCAGGACGGGCTTTGAAAGGACTTGCAAGATTATTGGTAAATCCATATGTTTTAGTCGCAGCTCTGACTGCTGCTGTGGTCTATTTGGTTGCTAAGACTATGGATTTAAAATCCGCTTGGGATGGAGTGGTGCTTGGATTTAGAGAGGGTCTAAGAATGTTGACGTATGCTATATCTCCTCTTACGGATTTATTTAGTGAATGGGGAGTGGCCGTTGAAAAGGTATTTGGTAATTTCACAGACAATCGTGCAGCCATGCTTCAAATAATGATGGAAATAGGAGCTATTGCTGCGGTACTTGTTTATGGAATTTCTGCTACTATTGCTAGGATTTTAAGGTTTATTGTGGAATTACACCGTACTGTGGTAGATGTTATTCTTGGCCCCAATTTAGAAAGATTGGTAAGTGCTATTGAATTTTTACGGAACCCATTAAAGGGCCCGGCAGACTGGGTGCAGGATAGGCGCAGTGCGCCCGGAACCACAGGACCGGGAGGATACAGTTGGTCTCATGGAGGAGCAGCAGTTGGCACTGCTATTGGAACTACAGCCGGAATTGCGGCTTCAATTTTCTTCCCAATGATTAGTCCTTTTGCTCCAGCAGCAGGTGCGGCAATAGGGGGTGGAATTGGGGCAGGTATTGGAGAACTGATAGACCTTGGCCACACTGCATGGACTGGAGCTAATGGATTAAGGATTCCAGCTTATGGTTATGGAGGAAACGTTTCACCCGGTTCAGGTATGATGTTAGTGGGAGAAAGGGGGCCCGAACTCTTTGTACCTCCTCGTATGGGAGGGGAAGTTTTAAATAGTGACAGGACCCGAAACTTATTAGATGGTCAGAGAAGTGGCTCTATAATGGGCAATGGAATAGTTAATCAATTACTAGTAACCAATTTAGTCTCTGAAAATTCAGTATCTAAACAGAGTAAAATATCTGTAGATACATATGCAGGAGTAGTATAAAATGGCAGCACCAATAGAAGTCCAAAGAAATTGTTTTTATAAAAAGCATAATATTACTACTGAGGGTGCTGTTAAATTACTCCCTACTCTTCCAGATGCTGCTCTAACTGGTACTCGAATGATAAATCTGGAGGGAGGAACTAAAGCAAATATTTATTTACTCTCTGGGGCCATTCCTGATAGGTCAGTTGGTATGGGAAGTAGTAATCTAGTTGGAGGAGATTTAATAATGTATTGTAGTGGAGTTAATCTCAGTTCTGTAGCTGCTTTACCTGATATAACTGTTTATAATGCCGTATCTGGTGCTACTTTTTCGGAAGGTGCGATGGAACTTTCACATGGTTGGGAACTTATTACTGGAAGTGGAAGTAATAGCGCAGGTGGCACTACAATAACTGGAACTGGTACTTCATTTAAAGAAGTTTTCGATGTGGATGACGAAATAAAAATTGGAACTCAGGCCGCTACTATCGCTGAAATTGCTAGTGATACTTCTATGACTACAACTGAAATTACATCTGCTAGTACTGAATTGGCTTTATATAAACCTCGCTTTTATGGAGACGAATTAGCTGTTTATACTGCTCATGCAGACCTTGAAGTTTATACATATAATGAAAATTTTGATGGAGATAAGAGCCTAGGAAAGCTTAACATACCCGGCTATACAGTAAGCGGACCTTATATTAATTTTGCCTCAGAAGATGGCAGTGCAGTAGCCAATAAATTATATGCTGGAGGTAATTATTCTTTAACATATGGAACTTATCAGGCTATTGTAGGAGATGAAGGTGCTAAGGCAACAGGAAGTAATTTCTTTACACAGTATTTTGGTACCAATCGTGAGGAGGAAAGAGGAGAGACATCCTATTCCGGCTCTGTTGTTACAACGGAGGTTTGGGATTTCAGTACACAAGATTATACTGAGGTGACTTATAATAATATCACCGTTACAGAACCACCCCGACATTGTGTGTTTATTAAACCTGTAGACGCTGATAAGCCTGATGATTTATGGATACCTAAATATGATTTTAGGGCCGATATGGAACAGATTATGGTATTTACACCTTACTGGAGATGGAAGGATATCAAAAAATACGTGGAATATAAAGATACAGAAAAAACCGACCCAGAATATGCAGAAGATGTTACCCCAAATAATACCATTTTTGATGCAGGAATGATATTTGCTACTCCTAATCTAAATACTTACTATGGAGGAGGAGATGCAGCCGGCCTACCTGTCAATAAATCTATAGTTCAAATTTCTAGTGAAGCATACGATGATGGAGGACAATCTCTGAATATGTACCATTTATGGAGTTATTCAGCAATGATGGGTGATATAGACTCACAATATGGAATCACAGGTGCAGCTAATCCACAATATGGTTGTGTTGGTTTGGCTAATATTCCTTATCCTCAATGTATAGACCATGCATGGTCGGCAACAAATAGTTATGCTCCAGACACGGACCTTACACATACTAATGTAACATTACCCGAAATTAATATAAAATTCAATATAAAGGAAATGGATTCTGCTCTTTATTTAGCCTCTTCGAAAGGTTCCGGTCCCAAAGATATTCAGGGAGTTTTCACTGATTATATGTATGGTAAAGCAGGTGACGCGGGTGATAATTATGATGAAGCAATATACATCAGCGGGACAACAAGTGGTAGTTTTGATGAAACTTTCCGAACTCTGGGACGAAATTTTACGATTCTTTTTTCCAATTATCCTCCTAACGAGGGAGAATCATTGGATTCTTTTATACATAGAGGTATGAAGGATTATTATAACGGTGCAGCCGCAGGTAACTTATATGTGGGAGGAATGACTGTGTTTAGAGATGAACCTAAAAATGGAGTTTACGATACAGCAAGCTCCACTACAACTGCATTTTCAAAAGGTATGGGAGGAGTGGCTACTGCAATGCCCCTTCAAACAGGACGTTCGTCATATGCACTCAGTATGGTAAGCAGCATTTCCCCTAATGATGCACTAGATATTGATGATGTTAGAGACCGACTTTTGAAATTTAATAATGCCAGTGGTAATACAGCTCAAAGTGCAGATTTAATGTGTTTTGCAGGAGTTCCTAGTAGGGACGGTAATCCTGAAAACGGAAACGGGGCAGCAGGTGGAGTTTATGAACATGGAGTTCCTCTTCAAATGGACCAATTCGTGAATGCTAAGTTTGTATTCAATCCATTGGGTGTCTCTGTTGGAGCTACAGGAGCAGCTACCAACAACAATTTTTACGACATGTGTAGAGTATATTTTACAGAGGGAATAGCTAACGGAGAAGTTACCGATATAGCTACTACAGGAGGAGCAGCCATCCAGACAAGTTCTTACGATGAAGAATTAATGTCCTTTCCTATTTACTGGCCTACTTATTTAGGTGCTGCTACTGCTAGAAAGGCTTTTTCATGGGCAGAATTCCCTAATTTATGGCCTCGTTATATGACTTTATGGACCACTAATTATCGAAATGCTAACAATACTACAGTTTCCACCGATGAGCTTACAGGAGAAACTCAACCATGGACAGGATATTCGAGTAACTATGCAAACTTTGGTTTAGACGCAGACTATCCCCTTTTAACTGGTAGTGATAAACAGGTTAATGTTTTTGTTGATAATATTCGAATGTCTGGTTTTACAAATCAGGTCACAAATGCATCTACTAAAGCTGTAGGTAATTCTCAGAATATTGTAATCAAGCAACATCCAGTTCAAACTTCAGTAGCTCCTCCTATTGATACAGGCGCTACAGGACAAGTTCCTGTGTATCAAAACAGTAGTCTTTTAACAAACACTTTAAATAGTGCTTATATGCCTACATATGTTCTATTAGGATATGATAATGGCCCTATGGATTTTTATGACTTTCCAAATACAGGTGCCGCAACCGGAACTACGCAATGGTACCAATGGCATGGTTTTGCTACTTCAGCATATGAAAGTTTGCAAATTCAAGGAAACGAGGCTTCTCAGTCTTTTTACAGTAACACTAAAGTTGGCGCTGGTTATCAAAACGCTGTATATGGAAATTGGTTATACGGATATAAGACAATTAATAATGCTTATAATCAATGGGGACAGAACGCTCTTAGTGAAGGAGGTTGGGCTACTTCTTGGGTTAATGGTATAGATTATGCTAAATTAGTATATGGTACTCGAACAGCGGTAGGGGAGTTACCTGATGATTCAGACGAGGGTGGCTTCGGACTTATAAGTGGTTCTAATACTCACCTTTTTACTGATGGGCTTACACAAAAAGGATTTATGAATTTCGCACAAACAGGAACTTATTTTGATGATTGGAAGAAGTCTGAACATCCTTTTGTGAGTGCTAAGATTACTAAAATACCCTTAGAGGTTGATGATGAACCTAATGATGGAAGTGCTATAATAGTAGATAATGCAGCTATTTTTGATATGCCTCTTTCTGAGGAATATATAATTTATATGGTTCCCGGTACTTCTACAGGTAGTACTGCTCATTATGGTACTGATAGCTGGGATTATGCTGTAGTAGATACTTCTGCAACATTTAGTGGAACTCTAAGCTCTACCGAAACCCAACTTCATTGTACGAGTGCTGATTTTGGGAGCGAAATGAGAGTTCCGGGCGTGAATGATTTTTGGTCAAAACAATCTATAGCTAATAGTGGTTATTTGAAGACAGGTGCATATTTAGCAGTTGTTAAAGATTCTGATTCAAGTGTTCAAGAAGTACTTAAAATTAATAATTATCAGATAAGTGGTTCTGGCGCATATGATGTTATTGGTGTAAGCAGGGCAATGATGGGAACCAGTGCAGGTAGTTATGCTGGTACCAGTCATTCCCTTTTTGCAGTTACCACGGTGAAAGCCGCTAAAGGATTAAAACAAACGAAGCCTCGTGAAGGCAATATGATATTTTTAGACACTCCAAGTATTGATGCTATTGTTAATGATAGTAATTTACCTTATATTTATATTTCTCCTTACAAGTATTGGCATTGGTTCCAAATGTGGCCCGGCGCAAATCTTGATGAAACAGGAACTCTTAGTACCTCTTACATAGCTGATGTGGGATGTTCAGGCTCTGCTAAATCTTATGCTTCTCTAAGTATGATGAAAGCCGCAAGTGCGGCCACAGGAAGTACTGGTACTACATATTCTGAAAAGGAATATTTTTTCAATGCCGCTGGCACAGGTACAAAGGGATTAATGTCTCCTTATTTTAACTTATGGAATCTTGAACCTGCTTCTACAGGTTCTACCTTAAATACTCAAGTTGATTATGGTAGTGGAGTTTGGACTGAAGAAACCCGCGAGGGAGGTCAGGTTACAAATCGCCAGACATTCAATAACATACCTGTTGCTTTTAATTTAGATGGAATGGTAAGAAACAATCAATATTCATCAGGTGACGCTGTATTAAATAAAATACAACTTACACAACCTCTACTATCTTCATCCGCAGTTTTCTTTGGTAACGATTTTACTACCGTAACTGGTTCTCAAGGAGTTTTATCGGGGACAGTATTAGTACAAGAAGATGTAAAGCCTTATTATTTATGGAGATATAGAGACGATATGCCTATTGTCCACAATTTTAATGTTACCCCTGCCTTTAATGTATTAGATAGGGAAACTAATTTATATGAATTAACCAACGAAGACCTTTCTGCTGTTAAATTCTCATGGGAGGAATCAGCTGATGATGTATGGTATAGAATGTTATTTGTAGATAGAAAATCCATTCACGATAAATATCATGGTTTTCAATCAGATGGTCAAGAGCCCCTCTTTTATGCTCCTCTTAATGATACTCCTACAAGTATGCTTGCTGCACCTACTCTTACATTTACTGAGTCTACCACCGATTCTAGAGGTACTTCATTTAATCCTACTGTTGCTGCTAATGGTAGATTGACCCCTGATGGTATTCAGGGTTATGGATATGATTGCGGAGTTTCAGGAACTGCGGGAATAATAGTTCCTTCTGGTAATTGTAAATTTCATCTTGGAGCAGCAAAATATACACTAATAATGCATATTGTGCCCGCTGCCTATGCAGGAACGGCTGTGCAAACTTTATTTAATAAGGGAACGTCCAACGGACTAACAATTACAATTGATTCTAACGGCCATATAGATGTAGAAATGGCAGGAGGAGCAACATTAACCTCACAAACAATTACTCCTCGTGATGGTACTACTCCTATGATGATAGCAGTAACATTTAATACAGGAAGTAAACAACCTTGTAAACTATATATAGATGGTCAGTTGGAGGATTATTCCTTAACGGGAACCACAATTTTCACTCAAACTGGTGTAAATGGTTATATAGCAGATAATTCAGCAGCAAGTCTTCCTTATTTTGGGAAGATAGAAGAAATAATCCTTTATGGTACTGAGATGACTTTCCCCTCCGAAGCAGGACACTTTACCTTGGGTGGGGAATATTTATCTGAATATGATGGTAATACTGTGCATGCTAAAGTATTTATTTGTGATTATCACAATATTAGAGGAAAGGGCGATGATGAAATTTGTTCTACTTCTACTCTAGGATGGAGGACCACAAACGCATGAGTTTTAATTGGAACGGTGAAAGCACCAATCAAACAGGAACTGTTTATACTACTTGTACAGGTAACATAGTTTTTAGTGATGATGACGTAAGAGCTGTTTATATTGATTGGGATGATGGTACAGACCTATCAGGAACTATATCCAACAAAAAGGAATTTGCTAATTATCAGTGGGTACAATTAACTAAGCCTACAGGAACTATTGACGTAGAACACACCTATACTGCTACAGGTACATATAAACCTATTATACAAGTAATTAATTCTTTTGGTTTTGTATCCAATTATTACGGAATGGACACTTCTAATTCTGATGTATCTCCCTATACAGAAGGTGCTTCTTACAAGTCTTTTGAAACTACAGACGGAACTGCCACAGGTGTAATGAATGTAGAAAATAAAAGAGTCTTGAGTGGTATAGACAACTCTATCTTTAATTCCGAAGGACCTAAGAA
>Ga0315338_1004868_pt1 | contig 10180 bp, 7 predicted proteins | sample ASW8metaG_FD_204518 | JGI IMG/M metagenome (GOLD analysis project Ga0315338, IMG submission 204518) | Ammonia-oxidizing marine archaeal communities from Monterey Bay, California, United States - ASW #8 | ecosystem: Environmental > Aquatic > Marine > Coastal | place: USA: California | collected...
TTTGGATATAGAAGAATTCACCAAGGTTTTTGGATCAGACTTGCTTAAACATACCACTCTAGAGGATTTTAGGTATTCCCAGAATTTGGGCATAACTGGTTTTCCCACTTTAGTCGCCAAGGAACAACATGGAGACGATCAAAAGCTGGCATTAATTTCGGCGGGGTACCAATCGTACGAACAAATTAAACCCGTAATCGATCACTGGGTTGAATATGGGCTTGAGGAACAAGAGAAATGAACGAGTTAGATAAAAGTTGCGTAATGACGCATTATGTATCAGGGGTACCCGCCACAGATGGCGCAGGCGTCAAGTTAACCCGGATGATCGGAACACCAGAGTTAGATATGGTAGACCCATTTCTTATGCTGGATCGTATGGATTCCGATGACCCAAACTCCTATATAGCTGGTTTTCCGGACCACCCTCACAGAGGCTTTGAAACTGTGACATTAGTGCAGGATGGTCTCATGCGCCATAAGGATTCAGTGGGAAATGAAGGGGTTCTCGGCCCAGGTGATGTCCAGTGGATGACTGCAGGAAGGGGAATAATCCATTCTGAAATCCCTGAAATGATCGAGGGACGTCTTAGCGGTTTTCAGCTATGGGTTAACCTACCTTCCCACCTCAAAATGACTGCACCAAACTATCAAGATATCCCAGCACAGGATATTCCTCGCATAGAATATGAAGGTGGACATGTTCGAGTAATTGCTGGGAAATACGGCAAGAATACGGGACCTGCAATCCCAAAAATCAAAGCCCGCCTGCTTGACGTGGTTTTGGGAGATAGTATTCCTTGGTCCATAACCCCCGGGACAGAAATGCAGTTCTTTATTTGCGTTTACGAGGGTTCAATTAAGGTTTGCGATAGCCTGGAGCAAACCAAAATTGTTCCTTCTCCAGCAATCGTTCTATTCCAAGGAGTTGGCAAAATTGAATTATTGGCTGGAACTGGAGGGGCTAGGCTGTTGTTTTGTGAGGGGCAGCCCATAAACGAGCCGGTTGCACGGATGGGGCCGTTTGTCATGAATACAAAAACAGAGTTGATGCAGGCTGTAGAGGATTACAATTCCGGGCGATTGGCTACCTAGGAGCTTTTATTTACTCAAAAATAAGTGTTTATACTTTTGAGTAATTTAATCATCAGTTGCCACCCAAATGTACCCATCCTCCCTATGAACGGGTAGGATATTTATCGGGGCTGTTTTCACACCTTTGATGAGGGGAGCAAAATCTTCCGGTACGCTAGAAGTGTTTTCGCACCACCGTTTGACCTCTCCAGTTTTTAAACAAAACTCACTGTCATGAAATGGACAAAGAATTGTTGCGGCATCGCTAATCTGCCCCATATCGAGTGGAAGATGCATATGTGGACAGGCATTCTCCATCGCATAGATTTGTTGATCATGGTTAACAAGAAGAATGTTTTTAGAATCGGTGACAAATTTCTTCTTCTCTCCCGCGTGGAGGTCTGTAATTGGCAGTGTTTTCTGCCAATCTCGTCCAAAAAAGACACGGGAAGCATCCGATTCAATGGCAGTAGTTTTGCCAATAACGCCAGAAATTTCATATAAAGTCATACGTTGACTTGTACCCTTTAATTTCAACCTTACAAAATCATCTACCTCAACCCGATCTTTTATCAGTTGATGGGCATCTTCTGATATCAAAAGGCGGGTTTCTGCTTCCTTATTTGCCGCTTCGACGCGGCTCGCAGTATTTACCGTATCACCAATTACGTTTACACGCCTATTACTATCGGATCCCACCATGCCAACTATAACTTCGCCGTAGTGAATACCGATACCAATATCAAATACTCGGCCATAGGCCTTTTCTAAATAGGGTTTGAAATTATCCATGGCCTCAAGCATTTCTACCCCTGCTTTGACACTACGGAATGTGTGGTCACCACTATCATCAAGTCCAAACAGCGCAAAGATTGCATCGCCTATGTAATTGTTAATTTGCCCACCGTTGCGAATGATAACTTCACCCATAATGTCGAAGTAGCGGTTAAGTATGAACATAATGTCGTATGCAGACAAAGACTCGGTCAAAGGCGTGAACCCCCGAATATCTGAAAACATGATTGCAAGCTTACGGCTTGTGCCGACGGGTCCTGTCTTCTCGATTCCGAGCTGGTTGGTAATTTGCATATCCCGATCATCAAGGAGTAAGCGACGCAGCTTCACATCCCCGGTTACTTTTGTTTGACAGGCCAATCGGATATCAGAGGGTAGGCCAATTTTATCAGCAAGCTGTTTTTCGATTTCATTCGGCGATAAACAATTCTCAATTCCACTAACAATAGAAATGCGACATGTAGAACATTTACCAATGCCCCCGCATGCGTTTAAGTGAGGTATACTGTTCCTTAGTGACGCAGTGAGTATTGTTTCATCGCTACTAATATCTATGTTGGTATCGTCAGGTAAAATTTCTAACTTTGACATAATATTAATCCCGCAGAATCTTATTTAGGAATATGTTTATGTTTGAAAATGGGTCAGTATTGTATGGCCTTTATACTAAACCTTAAGAAGATAATTGTCACAGTGATGTCCCCTCACCGCTAAATATCTATAGGATTCTATCGAAAATAAACTGTTGTTTCTAAACACATTCGTCTTCACCGAACCGAACAGCCATGTCACGTTAATTGTTAGACTAAGAGCCATTGCGTCATTTTTTCAGATTTAAACTGTTAATTCAGAGTCTCATCAATAATTTTAAGTGAATTTGCGCTTGAATTGGCAACTGATACCTAGAACCCTATCATCTAAATCATTGCTATTGCTATATTTTTAATATTAATATATTGTTAGTAACTTGGTTTGGCGGTTGTGCCTAGAATGGGTTCTTGACTGCCTCAAGGGGTGTTGCCTAGAAAGGGCTGCGCCTAAGTTAAATGTTAGGACCAACGGAGAAACCGACATGGTCGCTAAAGTTAATTTGTCGCCTCAGGTCGCAGCTAATTTGCTGGCGCTTGAGAGAACTACAGAGGCAATAAAACTCTCTCAGAGAAGGCTTTCTACTGGATTGAGAGTACCTACTGCCTCCTCGGATACCGCTGCATTTTTCCAAGCTCAAGCTTTGACCACTCGATCCAGTCAGTTATTGTTTGTAAAAGACGGGATTGGGGCAGCCGTGAGTACCGTCGAAACGGCTATAGCCGGTATAAGTTCTATCCAGGACGTCGTTGAACAACTGAGGGGCCTAGCCTTCAGTGCCCAAGCCGATGCTAATACGACCAACCGCTCGAGAGCTGCTGTTCAGTTTAATGACCTCCGTCAGCAAATTGATAACCTGGCTAATGACACATCCTTCTCAGGTACAAACCTTATCAAAACCGGGGCACAGAACCTAAAGGTTACATTTAATGAAGAGGGTGACTCACACTTGACCGTTTCCGGAATTGTGTCTGATGCTTCAGGTCTTTCCATCGTTGCCGCCGCCGGCAATTGGGGTACCGACGCAAATATCAGTGGAGCTATAAACGACCTGGACAGTGCATTGAGTACTCTCAGGTCGACAGCCAACACCTTGGGAACCAGGGCCTCTTTTATCTCACTACGTCTCGACTTTGTCACAAACCTGATTGGTGCTCTCGATGAGGGAGCGGGTAAATTAGTCAATGCCGATCTAAATGTGGAATCGGCCAGACTCCTTACTCTACAAACTCGCCAGCAATTGGGCACTATTGGTTTAAGTGTAGCCACGCAAAGTGAGCAAGCGATCTTCCGCCTTTTCTAATTGCCAACTTCCGATAAGATACTACCCTATACTTCAGGCTATTATTATTGAAGGAACGGTGCTAGTTGTCCAACTCTCTAAGTACTATGCTCACCCTGGGAGAAATTGTTCGCCTAGCCTCTAAGGTTGCCGATCCCGATGCCTGGGATTATTTGATAGGGGGCTCAGAAACAGAGACCACCCTCCGGCGTAATAGAAGAGCTCTCGATGAGTTGGCATTCCGGCCACGTGTATTGAGAAATGTCAGCACTATAGATACGTCGCATGAAGTCCTTGGAATTGCGATGCGACTTCCCCTCTTTCTTGCCCCTATGGGTTCTATCAAGAGTTTAGATAAATCCGGCGCTGTTGCAACGGCTATAGCTGCGAAGGAATTTGGTGTAGCCGCCTTCGTAAGTTCCTCCTCCCATCCAGGTATGCAAACCACTATGCATGATGGCGGTGGGGACTTAATTTTTCAACTTTACGTTAGGGGCGATGGAAACTCGGTGATGGAGCAGTTAACCGAGGCTACGGACCTCGGTTATAAGGCGTTCTGTCTGACGGTTGACTCAGCGATGTATGGTCGGAGGGAACGCGATAAGTTACGAGGATATACACCGGAAGCCCGCATCGATGTAACTGGGATCAATCATCAGTCGGCTTTGGATTGGAACCTGGTCAATAAGATCAGATCTAAATCAACCATACCCTTAATTCTAAAGGGTATAGCCACTGAGGAAGATGCCCGCATGGCGGTTGAACACGAGATAGACGTAATTTATGTGTCGAACCATGGTGGTCGACAACTAGATTTTGGCAGAGGTACACTCGATATATTACCGGAAATTATCGCAACGGTAGATGGCAAAGCGAGAGTTTTTGTTGATGGGGCCATTTGTAGAGGGACGGATATTTTAAAGGCAATGTGCCTGGGTGCAGATGCTGTCGGCATTGGAAGGCTCTGTGGTTACGGTCTCGCCGCTGGTGGCAAAGACGGAATAGTTAAGGTACTTGAGCTACTGGAAGAAGAAATCATAAATGCCATGGCAAATTTGGGGGTCACGGGATTGGATCAGTTGACTCCGGAATTAGTATGCCGAGCGCCATCCGTTCACGAACCATCAGTTTTCAGCGCTTTCCATTTAGTCGACATTCCCGGCACAAAATATTAAAGTCAGCTCGACTAGCTCATTTGTTCGAATAGAGTGTTAAAACCTAGAAACTAAGATGCCAAACTCCTTCGATTTCAAAATTTTGAATTGTAATAAAAATGGTTGATTTAACGAACAAAGGCCCTTTGGGTTTAAATAAATTCAATGCTGTTGAAATGACAACCAAGATAGCATCCGGAGAATCAACGTCCGAAGCCATAGTTAGTGATTGTCTAGAGAGAATCAAAGTTCGTGATCCAGGTATTGGTGCCTGGAAGTATATTGATCCCGTATATGCTTTGGAACAGGCCAGAACTCTGGACAAAATACCTCATAAAGGCATGCTTCACGGCTTACCCATAGGTATCAAAGATAATTTCGATACGGTCGATATGCCGACGGAATATGGAACAACAATTTATCCAGGTTTCCGTCCTAAAAAGGACACGTTGACGGTTGCTACCCTCAGGGCAGCTGGTGCAGTGATATTAGGAAAGACCGTCACTTCTGAATTTGCCGGTCCCTACCCTGGACCTACTTTAAACCCTCATGACACAAACCGTTCACCAGGAGTATCTTCGATGGGCTCGGCGGCAGGTGTCGCCGATTATATGGTTCCACTAGCCAACGGCACCCAGACCGGTGGTTCCGTGATCAGACCCGCCGCACTGTGCGGAGTATACGGATATAAGGGAAGTTTTAACCACCTTGACGGTAGCGGAATTAAGCATCTTAAGCCGTCTATTGATACACTGGGCCATTTTGCGAGGTCGATAGACGATCTCGAATTAATGAGATGCGTGTTAACCGGCTCAAAATTTAAGACTTTAGGTTCTGAGAATAAAATTAAGCCCCGCATCGGTATCTGTAAAACTGATCAATGGCACGCTGCAAAACCGGAAACAGTTAAAATGATCGATGCCTGTCTATTAGCCTTGGCTGATTGCGGAGCAAAAGTAACCGATATCGAACTTCCTACCCCCTTCACAAAAGTTATGGAAAAGGCATTTGATGATATCAGATTGTGGGAATTGTTCATCGCCCACGAGGAGGAGATTAAGCATCATCTCCACGAGTTTAGTCCGTGGTTGCAGGGCGTGGTAAAACACGCCGAACAGTATACCGACCAAACCTACACGGAGGCCCTAGAAGAAGCAGAGGTTGCTAGGTCCATCTTAAGGGTCATATTCGAAAGTGTGGACGTACTTATCACACCAGGAGCCCTTGGAGAAGCTCCCACAAATCTTAAAGGTATGCCCGTCAACAACTTTAACAATTTGTGGACACTAATGTACGTCCCCTGCGTCAACCTACCGGCCTTTGCGGGGCCCAATAACCTTCCTGTCGGACTACAAGTTGTAGGCCCACAGGATAAAGATAGGAGAACTTTAGAGATAGCACATTGGATGGACCAAACAATTACTGAACATTTTGGAACCTATCCGGTTCCGTTATATAGTTAATCTACCCTAATCCAGACAACTCGGGCATAACACGCTCCGCGAAAAGCTCGATAGACTGTCGAGACTCCTGAAAAGTCAAATTACCAAAAGCAAATCGACTCACAAAATAGTTGATGCCACTTTCCTCGCATTGACGTGCCACTTCGTCAAGGACCTGGCTTGGGGACCCCGCTATGCCTTGTCCAGTTTTCAGAAGGCCATCAAATGTTTCTGGGTATTTGACACCTATGGGTTCCTTGTTATGCATATCCCACAAAGCCATGAAATTTTTTCGCCAAATTGGATACGCGCGTCTTCCCAAACTTAAGGCCGTGTCCTTGGATTCTGCTATGACTATATATCGGGTCATACCCAGATGGGGTAAATCTGCGGATGCACGACCCGCACTTACCCATACTTTTGTATAATTTGATACAATTTCCTTGGTGTTTTCAACAGTTTGATTGGTAATGACGTTAAGCCCATTTTGGGCTGGCCAATCGGTAGCAGCCGGATTGGCAATTCCATACCACAAAGGGGGGTGAGGTTTCTGTACCGCCGACAAAGGGAGAGGCATATTTTGTACTTCGTAGAGTTCACCTTGATAGTTAAGATTTTCGTTTTGCAGTCCCTGCGTAATCAGATCAAAGGTTTCCTGGTATATGGTTGGACCATCTTCGTAATCGATGCCGTAATAATCCAGTTCAATCGGCGAAATTCCTCGCCCTATACCCATTTCTAATCGTCCGTTACTCATCTGATCCAGCATACAAATTTCTTCCAAGAGACGGATAGGGTGATAAAGCGGGAGACAATATACAAGGGGACCAAACCTCAAGCGCTTCGTCCGCTGAGCCATAGCAGAGAGAAATACATTGGGTGACGGTGCCATACCTAGGGGGGTGGCATGATGTTCTGCTAAGTGATAGGCGTGGATACCGGTCTCGTCATAAAGTTCTGCGAGCTTAAGACGGTCTTCATAAAATGCAGAAAGGTCCTCAAATCCGCCTAAATCCATATGATCAAATATGCCAAATTTCATAGTGTTTCTCCGTCGAAATTATTCATATGAATTTGAATTCCAAAAGGCAGGTTCGCCGAACTAAATCCCACAAATACGGGGTAAAATTCAATTGCATTTCAAGTCTTGAGGCATAATCATATAAGACCAATTATCTCTTACTCCCAATACTTCAACTTGGCGAGCAATAGAATATTCACTATTCTTCTATAGCCAACGACAAACAAGGGCATCTAAATGAATGAAACAAGCGCATCAAACTTCTTAAGAGAAAATAACGCCAAGCATTACTGGCATCCTATGACAGATCCCAAGAGATCGGCAGAGGACCCGCCCCTAATTATCACAAAAGGTGACGGAGAATACATTTGGGACATCGATGAAAACAAGTACCTTGATGTCACGGGCGGGCTTTGGAACGTCAACGTCGGACACAATCGAACTGAGGTAAAACAAGCCATCATCGATCAGCTGGACAAAATTGCCTATTACAATACATTCATAAGTAGTGCTAACCCCCCCTCCATTGAGCTTTCTGCCAAACTAATTGAGATGCTGCAGCCGGAAGGAATGACAAAGGTCATGTTTGGTTCCGGCGGATCTGACGCTAATGAAACCGCTCTTAAGCTAGCCCGGCAATATTGGAAGGTGATGGACCACCCTGAAAAAACTAAAATTATATCTCTCAAGAATGCTTATCACGGGATGCAATTTGGCGCTCTCTCCGCGAGTGGCGGAATTCTCTGGCGTAGAGCCTATGAACCATTGATGCCAGGGTTTTTTCAGGTTGATAATCCTGACTCCTACCGGAATCCATGGACCAGCGATCCCTCTGAACTGGCTAACATCTGCGTAAATATCTTAGATAGAGAAATCCAACATCAAGGACCGGGAACAGTAGCCGCATTTATCGCAGAACCAGTTCAGGGAGGAGGCGGTATGATTATACCCCCTGACAACTATTGGCCGCTTCTCCGCGAGGTATGCGACAAACATGATATCCTTCTTATTGCCGATGAGGTTATCACCGGTTTTGGACGGACAGGATCCATGTTCGGTACTCGCGCCTGGGGCGTCAAAGCCGACATCATGACCTTCGCTAAAGGTATTAATTCGGGCTACATTCCTCTGGGCGCTACTGCAGTCAATGAAAGAGTGGCGGAGGCTTGGAAACGAGACCATCCCCTCGCTCCGATTATGCACGGATACACCTATTCAGGGCATCCTCTCGCCTGCGCCGCAGCTAATGCGAATCTGGAAATTGTGGAGCGAGAAAATCTTCCTCAGAATGCCGCAAAAGTTGGCGCTTATTTTCTCGAACAATTAAAGACCCTTAAGGAAAAATATAGATCCATCGGGGATGTAAGAGGGAAAGGCCTTATGCTTGCCATTGAATTTGTAAAAGACCGGAAGACGAAAGAACCCTTCCCCCCAACAGACCCCTACCCCGCCTTGATCGCAAAACACTGCCGTGACCATGGCGTGATGGTTCGAAATCAAGCCCATAGGATTATCCTTTCTCCCGCCCTAACGTTTAATACTTCAGAAGTCGATGAGGCTATCTCAGCCCTAGACGGGTCTCTGAAAGCAGGTTTTTAAAAGGGTAGGAAAACATTGAATAGACCTAATATCATATTGATTATGACCGATAACCAACCGGCGGATTTGCTTGGTTGTTATGGTAATGACGAGATCCATACCCCTCACCTCGACAAAATTGCCAAAAATGGTTTACTTTTCAATAACGCGTATTGCCCCAATGCCATGTGTTCACCCTCTAGGGCGTCTGTTTGGACGGGCCGTATGCCATGCCAGCACGGCGTCCACACCTGGTTAGATGACCGACTGATGAATGACTGGCCCCATAATTGGAATGCTATCCAGGAGTTTAATACCCTTCCAGAAATCCTCAATAAAAATGGCTACGCGACCGCCATGATAGGTAAATACCATCTGGGAAAGCTGGATACCGCACAGAACGGCATTGAACATTGGATTACAATGGCGCGGGGCCACACTTTAGACTTCTACGGAAACCAAATGCGGGTAAACGAAGATACCTATAATTATAATGGACATTCTGTCGATTTTTTCACCGAAAAGGCCGTCGAATATATTGGTGAACGTGCGGAATCTCGCAAACAGCCTTTCCTACTCATGCTTCCTTACAACGGTCCCTATGGTCATTGGCCCTCAATCAAGGGACCGGCCAAGAACCAGTTCTGGAAATACTATACACAAACACCCATGAACTCGGTGCCTCGGGAAGGAATTAACACAAAAGCCATACAACTCTATGATCTGCAAAAGAACTTGAGTGGACCAGGAGGACCGGATTTCAGCTCGCTCTTACAAATACCCAACGATCTAACTTCTTTGCGAAACTACTATTCTCAGATGAGCCTGATCGATCACGGCGTCGGACAGGTCATGGAGGCTCTAAAACAACATGGCCTTAAAGAAAATACCCTCATTATTTTTACAGCAGACCATGGCTTTTCACTAGGCCATCACGGATTTTGGGGTCACGGTCAGGCTACGTGGCCTTCAAATGCCTTCCGTATTGCCTATAATATTCCGCTTTTAATGTGGGCGCCTCATATTATCAAACCGGGGCAGGTAAGTAATGCGTTTGTCAGCAGCACAGACCTCTATGCCACCCTTCTCGGACTTCTAGAATTTGCGGACAAAACTGAGATGGATAATCTTCCATCGAGAGACTTTTCTAACCTCCTTACCGAAGATATTTGTAACTGGAACGATGAAGTTTACATTGAGCAGGAAGAAACCCGTGCTATCCGCACGCCTGAGTGGTCCTACGCTG
>Ga0315338_1004869_pt1 | contig 10178 bp, 10 predicted proteins | sample ASW8metaG_FD_204518 | JGI IMG/M metagenome (GOLD analysis project Ga0315338, IMG submission 204518) | Ammonia-oxidizing marine archaeal communities from Monterey Bay, California, United States - ASW #8 | ecosystem: Environmental > Aquatic > Marine > Coastal | place: USA: California | collected...
CTTGCTGCGATTATTGGTGAGGGCTACTGCTTTCAGTAGCCACGAACAAGACAGAGCTTACCATGTGTCTAACAAATGTCAAGTATAGATCTGCGACAAATACCAAGCTTACGCATGATGTCCAAGTGTGTTATAAACATTCAAGAGACACAGCGAAGTCTTGCAGCGCCCCTCGGACAAGAGTTACACATTAACTTGACAAAACATAGACGATAGAGTATGCTCATGCCTGTCGCCAGGATCGCCCGGGCGCACTCACGCAAGACGACAGGCGAGGTTCCGCCATGAACTCCCGAACTGCCCATGCTCGCGAAGAGCAGCTGCTGGAAATCTACTGGAAAGAGATCCGCAACAACCCGCCACTAGCGCGCGATGAGGAGGTCGAACTGTTCGGCCGCCTGCGCCGGGGGGATGAGAGTGTTCGGGATCGGATTATTCAGGCGAACCTGCGTTTCGTGGTCCGCATCGCCAGCGAGTATGCCCTCGCCGCCGGCCCGTCGGTACTGGAACTGGTCGCCGAGGGCAATATCGGCCTGCTAACGGCGATCCGCCGATTCGACGAGACGCTCGGTTTCAGGTTCATCACCTACGCCGTGTGGTGGATCCGGCGATCCATTCACCAGGCGATGGCCAGCCACCGCGGCGTCATGCGCACGCCGATCAACCGCCTGGAGGACGCCCGACTGCTGGAGCGCCAGACTGACGAGTTGGAGCAGGCCCTCGGCCGCAGGGCTAGCTTCGACGAAGTGCTGGAGTCCGCCGGTGTCAGCCGGGAGCGAGCACTCAACGCTCTCAAGGCTCGCGACCGCGGCCAGTCACTCGACGCGCCCCTGGCTGGCGACGGCGAGGTGACGTTGCATGCGACGCTGGCGGCGCCCCTCGTCAGAGATCCGGTCGAAGGGGAGGCGGCTATGGCCGATGCCGTAGCAGCCTGTCTCGCCGACCTAGACAACCGCGACTCGGCGATCCTAACGGCGTACTACGGTCTGGACGCGGACGAGCCAAAGACGCTCGAGCAGATCGGCGCCGAAATGGGCGTCACGCGCGAACGCATTCGTCAGTTGCGCAACCGGGCGCTGGACCGCCTGCGAACCCAGCATGCTGATGTCCTGGCTGCCTGGTCGGTGAATTGACGACGGCACTGACCATGTCACAAGAGACCATCCTGATCATCGGCGCGACCCCATCCGTCGCGATCGAGTCTGCGCTGTGAACCGATCACGGCGCATCGCCATCATCGGCAGCGGCATTTCTGGACTCGCCGCGGCGCGTCTGCTGGACCGCCGACACGAGATCACTCTGTTCGAGGCGGCCGATCGCCTGGGCGGGCACACGCACACTGTCGAGGTCGACGGCCCTGATGGTTCACACGATGTCGACACCGGGTTCATCGTGTTCAACCCCACATCCTATCCCAACTTCGTGTGTCTTCTCGAACAGCTGGGGGTGGAGTCACGGAGGACGAGTATGACCTTCAGCGTCCACTCCGAACGCAGTGGCCTGGAGTACGGTGGTGGCGGCTGGCAGCGGATCTTCGCCCAGCGACGCAACCTAGTTCGTCCGCGGTTCCACCGCATGCTGCTGGAGATTCGCCGGTTCTACCGCGAGGCATCGGAGTTACTCGAAGACGACGGCCAGGAACCGACGCTAGCGGAGTACGTGGAGCGCAAAGGGTTCTCCAAAGACTTCGTCGACGAGCATCTGATCCCCTTTGGCGCCGCCATCTGGTCGGCGTCGACCCAAGACATACGCCAGTTCCCGGCGCGCTTCTTCGTGCAGTTCTTCGCCAACCACGGCTTCCTGAGCCTGCGCAAGCCGGAGTGGCGCGTCATCGCTGGGGGCTCTACCCAATACCTGGAGCCGCTGACGGCACCGTTCGCTGAGCGCATTCGTCTGCGGGCACCGGTGCAACAGATCAGGCGGCGCCCGATAGCCAACGGCGATGCCGGCGGCGTCGACGTGACGCTGGTCGGTGGTGGTGTGGAGACCTTCGACGACGTGGTGCTGGCGGTGCACACCGATCAGGCTCTGGCGCTGTTGGCCGACCCGTCGCGGCAGGAATGCGACATCCTGTCGTCGATGGGTTACCAGGAAAATCACGTCGTGCTACACACCGACGTGTCGCGATTGCCGCGGTCGCGGCGGGCATGGTCCAGTTGGAACTACCGCGTGCCTGTCAACGAGCAGGACCGCGTGACGGTGACGTACAACATGAACATGCTGCAGGGACTGACGTCGCAGCAGACCTACTGCGTGACGCTGAACGACACCGACGGCATCGATCCGCGCCGAATTCTGCGGGAGTTCGTCTACCATCATCCGCGCTACACGCGAGACTTCGTCGCCGCGCAGCGGCGCCGGTCGGAGATCGATGGGGTGCGCCACACGCATTACTGCGGCGCCGGCTGGGGTTATGGGTTTCACGAGGACGGCGTCGTCAGCGCGCTGCAGGTGGCGCGACGCTTCGGCGAGGAATTGTAAGTAACGATGCGCAGCAGCTGCCTCTACGAAGGCTCAATTCGTCACCGTCGGTTCGCTCCGGTGCAGCATCAGTTCCGCTACCGGTTGTTCATGCTCTACCTAGACCTGGAGGAACTGCCCGAGCTGTTTCGCCGCCGCTGGCTGTGGTCCGCCGGACGCCGCGGCTGGGCCGGGTTCCGCCGTCAGGAGCACCTGGGCGCCTCGCAAAAGCCCCTCGACGAGGCGGTGCGCGATCTCGTTGAGGAGCGTCTGGGCCGCCGGCCCGACGGGGCGATCCGATTGCTGACGCACATGGCCTACGGAGGCCATCGATTCAATCCGGTGAGCTTCTACTACTGTTATAACGGTGATGGCGGCGTCGACGCCGTCGTCGCCGAGATCAACAATACCCCGTGGCAGGAACAACATTGTTACGTGCTCGATGTTCCCGACGGGCGCCTGGACCGCGCCCGGTTCGGCTTCGACAAGAGATTCCACGTGTCTCCCTTCATGCCGATGGACCATAGCTACCGCTGGCGCTTCACGACGCCCGCCCGGCATCTCGCCGTGCACATGGTCAATGTCGATGAGTCCGGGGAGTCCGTGTTTGACGCCAGCCTCGTGTTAGAGCGTCACCCGATCACGACGATCTCTCTGGCGCGGGTGCTGCTGCGCTATCCGCTAATGACCGTTCAAATCAAGGCCGCCATCTATTGGCAGGCATTCCGACTCTGGAGTAAAGGATGTCCCTACTTTCCGCACCCAAAGCACAAGATCAACCCCTCGGCAGGCGACCCCAAGGCAGCGGCGACGGCCCACGCCTGACGGTCTGCTCGCTCAAGGCGACGGAGGTGCGGTTGGACCCCATCTCGATGGCGGACCGCGTCGCCCGTGGTGTGCTCTTCGGTCTGCTTCGACGCCTGCGTTACGGACGACTGCAGGTGACCGATGCTGATGGCTACCATCGCTTCGGAGCTGTGGACGCGCCACTGTCGGCGTCGTTGACGGTACGCCGTCCCGGCCTCTACCGACGCATGGTCACGGGGGGCAACCTGGCCGCGGGGGAGGCGTGGATGGATGGTGACTGGGACAGCGAGGACCTCAGGGACGTGTGCCGCATCTTTATCCTCAACGATCAGATCCTCAACGGTGCCGTCCCGGGCCTACTGCGCCTGGCGCGTCCCGCGACCTGGTTGCTGCACGCGCTACGGCGCAACACGCGGTCCGGCAGCCGGCGTAACATCGCCGCGCACTACGATCTGGGGAACGACTTCTACCGGCTGTTCCTCGACGAGGATATGATGTACTCCAGCGCCATCTTTCCCCACGCCGACAGCTCTCTGGAGGAGGCGGCGCAACACAAGAACGAGCGCATCTGCCGCAAACTCGACCTGCAGATGGGAATGCGCGTACTCGAAATCGGCACCGGCTGGGGCGGCTTTGCGCTTCATGCGGCGCGCGAGCATGGCTGCCACGTGACGACGACGACGGTCTCGCAGCAGCAGTTCGAGTTGGCGAGTCAACGTGTTAGCGAGGCGGGGCTCGAGCATCTGGTCGACGTGCGTCTGGAGGACTACCGCGACCTGGGAGGTGGCTTCGACCGCATCGTCTCGATCGAGATGATCGAGGCCGTGGGACATCAGTATTTGCCAACCTACTTCCAGCGCTGTGCCGAGTTGTTGCGACCTGAAGGGCGGCTGCTGGTTCAGGGCATCACCGTGCCCGAGTGGGCCTGGGAACGGCACAAGCGCTCCGTCGACTTCATGAAGCGCTACATTTTTCCCGGATGCAGTCTCGTCAGCGTTGGCGCCGTCAGTCAGTCCATGGCTAGCACGGACCTGCGCTGGGAGAACCTGGAGGACATCGGCCCGCACTACGCGTGCACCATACGCCACTGGCGTGACCGGTTTCTGCGCAATTTGCCACAGGTTCGCCGTCAAGGCTTTGACGAGCGCTTCGTGCGCATGTGGGACTTCTATCTGGCCTCCTGCGAGGCGGCCTTTGAGGAACGCTACACCTCCGTCGTGCAGATTATGCTGGCCCGTTCCGCCGATCGACAGGCGTCGTTCGTGCCGCCGATCCCAGCGATCCGCACCGCGTGTAGCGCATGATCGGCGTCGTCACTATCACTGCGGGGCTCACCGGCGCCCTCCTGGCGCTGTGGGGGGTGCAACGTCTCACCGGCAATGCGTCGTGGGCCGATGCCGGCTGGGCTGCCGGCGTCGGCGTGGTGGTGCTGCTCGGCCTGGCGACTAGCAAGATCGATCCCTGGCGGCAGACGGCGGCAATGCTGCTGATGGGAGCCTGGTCAACACGCCTGACATGGCATCTGGTGCGTCGCAGTCTGCAGGCGCAGGAAGACGGCCGCTTCGCCGACATGCGACAGCGCTGGGGCGATCGGGCGCAGCGCAACTTCCTGCGTTACTTCCTCGCGCAGGTGCCTCTGGTCCTGGTTTTCTGTCTGCCAGCGATAGCCCTGGACGGCGACGTCAGAGAACCGGGCTGGCGTGATGCCGTCGGTGTCGGAATCGGCGTCACTGGTCTATTGGGAGGAGCCATCGCCGATCGTCAGCTGATGCGGCACCGCGACTCGGTCGCAGAGAGTGAGATCTGCAACCGCGGACTGTGGAAATACTCGCGTCACCCGAACTACTTCTTCGAATGGGTTACCTGGTGCGCCTGGCCGCTGCTGGCGTCGGCGACCGCAACGGGGTCTCTGGCTCTCGTGCCGCCGGTGCTGCTCTTGGTGCTGCTGACGCGCGTCACCGGCATCCCGCCCACCGAAGCGCGCGCGCTACAGCGTTGGGGTGACGCCTACCGCCGGTATCAGGCGGTGACGAATTCTTTCATTCCGTGGCCACCGGCTACGGATTCCCCAAAGCAGATATCAAAGGATGATACATGAAGACTGCTATCGAATGCGCCGAGCGAGGCTGGCTGCCCGACGCCGCGTTGCGTACCGGCATTCGCCGGATGGTGTCGCGCCGTCGGCGCGACATGAGCCGCCGCGGCGAGCAAGAGATCCTCCGTCGCAAGCAGGATTTTGCCCTGAGTCTGGCGCAGGATCCGATCGCCATGCACACCGACGCAGCCAACGAGCAGCATTACGAAGTCCCCGCCGCCTTCTTCGAACGTGTCCTCGGGACGCGGTTGAAGTACTCCTCCTGCTACTATCCTACGGCACAGACGAGTCTGGATGAGGCGGAAGAGGCGATGCTGACGCTGACCTGCGAGCGTGCCGATCTGCACGACGGGATGGACGTGTTGGAGCTGGGCTGCGGGTGGGGCTCGCTGACACTGTGGATGGCACAGGCCTATCCGGGGTCGCGGGTGACGGCGGTGTCAAACTCCGCTTCACAGAAGCAGATCATCGACCAGCGCGCCGCCGAACTGGGACTGCTGAACGTCCGAGTCATCACCAAAAATATTAACGACTTCACGCCCGCGGCGACATACGATCGCATTGTCTCCGTGGAGATGTTCGAACACCTGCGCAACTGGCCGCTGATGTTTGCGCGGCTGGCCGACTGGATGCGGCCCGAAGGACGCGCGTTCCTGCACGTATTCTGCCACCGCGAGCAGCCGTATCTGTACGAGGACAACGGTGACGGTGATTGGATGGCGCGGCACTTCTTCACCGGAGGCATGATGCCATCAGACGATCTGCCGTTACACATCACGGGCCCGCTGAAAGTCGAGGCTCAGTGGCAGGTCGATGGCACTCACTATGCGCGCACCGCCAACGATTGGCTGGCTAACCTGGACCGGCAGCGTGAGCAGTTGATGCCCATGTTAGCGCAGACCTACGGCCCAGGCGAAGCCCTCCGCTGGTTGAACCGCTGGCGCTTGTTCTTCATGGGTTGCGCCGAGTTGTTCGGCCATCGCCAAGGCAGCGAATGGTGGGTGGCGCACCATCGCTTGGTGCACGCCTGATCATGCCGCGGCGCCGCTTACGACCGGCCGCCGTGGGGGGGTGGTTGCTGCCCTCGCTGCTCGCGTGTCAACCTGGGTCACAGGAGGAAACCGTAGAACACGCTCAGGCCGCACTGGATCGCACGACGGAGCAGCACGTGGGCACTGTCGCGCCCGGCAGCCCCGCAGAAGCAGAGGCGCTGGCCCGGTTCGCCGACCTGGTATCGGATATGTCTCCAAAGCGCACAGCGTCTCTCGTGCCTCAGGTCTACGCCGAGGACGTCTGGTTCTATGACACGCTCAAGGAAGTGCACGGAGCCGCGACGCTGGCAGAGTACTTCCGCCACTCTCTGGGCGGCGCCGAGCAGGTGACGGCGCGTGTGCTTGACGTGGCCCGATCCGGCGATGACATCTACGTGCGCTGGCAGATGGACATCCGTTTCAAGAAGTTCGCCCGGGGGCGGCTGACGACATCGACAGGAATATCGCATCTGCGCTTCAACGGCGACGGCAAGATTGTGTTCCACCAGGATCATTGGGATGCGACCACAGGCTTTTTCCAGTACGTGCCCGTTGTCGGCGGCCTGATCGGCTGGGTGAAGGGCAAGCTGTGACTGGCTTGTTGCGGTTGCGCGGCCAGTAGAAGAGCATGAAGGTCTACCGCCTGCAGACCGTACAGCAGCTGCCGGTCGACCTGTCGGCGGCGTGGTCCTTCTTCTCCAACCCTGCGAACCTCGAGGGCATCACCCCACCTGAGCTGAAGTTTCGCATCATCACGCGGGTGCCTCGGGACGTCTACACCGGACTACTCATCGGCTACCGCTTACGAGTGCCTCCCGGCCTGCCGGTCACGTGGTGGACGGAGATCAAGCATGTCGAGGCGCCGCATCGCTTCGTCGATGAGCAGCGCTTCGGCCCGTATGCCTTGTGGTACCACGAACATCATTTCCGGGCCGTTGATGGCGGCGTGGAAATGACGGACACGGTGCACTACGCACTGCCCGGGGGTTGGCTCGGCCGGTTGGCGCACTCGCTGTTCGTCGGCCGACAGGTGCGAGGCATATTCGAACACCGAACGAAGGTGCTTGAAAAGCTGGCTGCCGAGGGGGGGTTGGTTCCGGCGACGGCGGGAGACACGCGAGGCCCATGAATGGCACGTTGGTGGCTGTTTCTTCTCATCCACCCTGGCGTGGCCGCCTCGCCAGACCACGAGAGGGCGGCGATTCAACGACTTTCGTACAAGAGTGGACACTAGGTGGACACCTGGGGCCAGAAGTGGGTAATCCGAACTAAATGAACTGGGTGATGAGCACTCGTTTCATGGTGTAGCCTTTCGTTGATGGTTTGCAGTTGGCGGCGGTCAGCGGGACAGGTCGCCACCGCGTACTATATGCGCTCCATTGGCGCCTAACCAACCAAGGAGGGCCACCGTGTCGGATTCTGCTCATCCGCAGCCCCTCGTGTTCGAACAGAGCCGTCTGGGCTTCGTCGACATGGACACCGTCGACCTGCCGCGCACTAACGCCAACGACGAGCCGGTGGTCGAGCCGACGCCGGAGCAGAGGTACCTGTTCGACACCCAGGGGTGGATTCTGATACCGGGCGTGCTGCCCGCAGACGAGGTCGAGGAGATGCGCGCGTTCTGCGAGCGGCTGCACCGGAATCCCGAGTCGCTCCCCGAGTACGAGCGGTCACCGATCGCCGGCCCGCTGGAACGGCTGACCGATCACCCCGTGATCGTCGGCTTCATGAACGAGTTCCTCGCCCACCCAGCCCTGTCGAGCCAGGACTGCTACGGCTTCCGCATGGAGTCCACCTCTCTGTGTGTGCGCAGCGCGGGGGAGGGCACCTTCGGGCCCCACAACGGCAACGGCCTGTGGCGGCTCCCGGGTGACTCGCACAACTACCGCTGTATCCCCGGGAAGGCTTGCAGTGGTCTGACCTGCGTCGTCTGGGAGCTGAACGAGGTCGAGCACGGCGGCGGCGGCACGATGCTTGTCAACGGCAGTCACAAGGCCGCGTTCTCGCCCCCCGTACAGGATCCGGGCTCGCCGCTGTGGACGACCTACGCCTGTCCCGCCGGGTCGCTGCTGATCTTCTCCGAGGGCACGACCCACTCGACTTCGCTGTGGAAGAGCACGCAGTGTGATCGCATCGCTATCTTCAGCCGCTACAATTACGTCAACAGCAAGTGGCACAAGTGGCAACCCCATCCCGAGCTGCTCGCGGCCCTGCCGCCGAAGCGGCGGACACTGTTCCGGCCGGTCCACGTCGAGGGCAATCTGGTGGACCTGGTGTGACCGGTGGACGCAAGACTATTTTTTTCCGGCTATGTCTATAGGCAGAATATTTCTCGACAGGTTGCTCATAGCGGCGGAGCAGAGCGCGAACGCCATTCCACACATGGTTGCGGCGGCCGAAAGAGGTGCACAACGCCTCGTCGCCGGAGGCCGTCTCTATGCAGCCAGTGTTCGGCCGGATTTCGTTTCAGAGGCGTACATCCGCTCCGGTGGGTTGATGATGCTGCAGGCCTACGACGACGGCCAGAAGGTGTGCGATTCAGATGTGGTGATCGTCGGCTGGAGTGGTGATTCCAGAGGCGCCAGCCTCGATCTCGTCAAGCGGCTGCGAGGCACGCACGCCTTGGTCATCGGCATCGGTCCGCCTCGTGAGGAACTGTCCAGCCTCGTCGACGCCTGCATCGGAAACGACGTGCAGGTGCCTGCCTCGCTGACTGGCATTTTCGGTGTGTCCTACCCTGTAGTATCGGTACACAATCTCGTGCTGCTGTGGGCATTCACGGGAGAGATGATCGCGGCGCTCACCCGGCTCGGACAGATGCCGGCCGTGTATCAGAGCGTGCTGGTCCCGGGGGCGCGAGCGCGCAATGACGGCTTGGTGACGAGGCGTTTTCACGAACGTCATGCGGTGGCGCCGATCGAAGCGGATGAGCTGGGCACCGCATACCTGAGTGAGATCGCCGGCTGCCTCCGCACCGTGCGAGATCGGCAGATCGAGGCCGTTGAGCAGATCGCTGATACATGCGCCGAGGTCATTCGCCGCGGCAACCGCATTCAGGCCTTTCTCATCTCCCACTTTCCCTGCCACCAGGCCGGTGCCCCGGGAGATCCCGGGTTCATGCACAGGCTTGCCATTGTCCACGGGGAAACGCCCGACCTCGCAGAGCTGGAGGAGGTGTTAAAGCCTGGTGATCTGTTCCTGTTTCTCGGTTACTACCGGCGGCCCGTCGCCGCATACGAAGTCGCCCGCCGCCGGCAGTGCCGGATCGTTGAGGTCATCACTGGCACAGACGACGCCGACCCCGCCGGAGCGCTGCCGGATTACGTCATCCGACCGGGATGGCGCTACACCGACGCCCTCGTCGCGGTGCCCGGCTACGACATCTTCGTACTTCCGGCTTCGGGGATCATGCAGACGGCGATCTATTGGGCAATCGTAGCCGAAATCGCCACGCGGGTTTCTCCAGGGTAAGAATGGTGGTGATCTCTTCAGCCTCCAACGACGAATGTGAAAATTCAACATAGCAAGTATTCACCGGGGGAACGGGGGTCGAATTTTGTGTGGAGATTGAAGTCTATAACCAATCCAAGCAAGGAGTTATATCGTGCGCCAGCAAGATATTATCAATGCCCCGCCGCCCCTAACAGAAGAAACATTCGCGGAATTGTTCGCGACTTGCAAGCCACGGGTGCATTTCTCTGACGGGCCTGCAGGGCAGTCAGAGGAACCTTGGACAGAGGTGAATTGGCTCGGAGAACTCTGGGAAGGTCGACAGCAGGCAGCAC
>Ga0315338_1004872_pt1 | contig 10171 bp, 9 predicted proteins | sample ASW8metaG_FD_204518 | JGI IMG/M metagenome (GOLD analysis project Ga0315338, IMG submission 204518) | Ammonia-oxidizing marine archaeal communities from Monterey Bay, California, United States - ASW #8 | ecosystem: Environmental > Aquatic > Marine > Coastal | place: USA: California | collected...
GTCGCCGATCACCGCATGGAGGACGGCCCGGGCGCCCAGCGCGGCGATGTTGCGCGCGACGTTGCCGGCGCCGCCCAACATCGCATCTTGGTGTTCGACCCGGATCACCGGGATCGGCGCCTCGGGTGAAATGCGTTCCACCGCGCCCTCGACGAATCGATCGAGCATGATGTCGCCGATACATTGGACAGTGGCTCCCCGCAGCCGTCCGATATCGAAAGCCGTGGCGGGGATGGCCATCAGCGGACTCCGGTCTCGATCACGCGCCGTTGGTCGCCTTCGAGCACGAGGGCACTGAGGTGGCCAGAAAACCAGGCGCCGGTATCGACGCCGATTCGATAGGGTCGGAAGTCGACCTCGTCGCTAATCGAATGGCCGTGAACGACGATTTTGTCGAGCGCGGCGTCGCATTCCAGGAACTCATCCCGGATCCACACGAGATCGTGCGCATCCTGGGCGTCGAGCGCCACGTCGGGCCTAACGCCCGCGTGACAGAAGAAATAATCGCCGTCGCGATGGGTGAGCTCGAGCGCGCGAAGAAACGCGAGATGGCCGGGTGGGAGAGCGGCCCGGGCCGCCGCCTGCAATCGCCCAAAAGCGCTGCGACCGCGCCCGACGCTAGAATCGACCTCGTAGCTTTCGAGAGTGGCGTCACCGCCGTTGAACAACCACATCTGACCGCCCGCCGGGTCCTTCAAAAAGTCCAATAGCATGGCCTCATGATTGCCCAACAGGTGGATCGCCGCCAAGCCCGGTGGCGGTCCGCGCAGCAGCATGTCGATGACGCGCCGACTGCCCGGCCCCCGATCGATGTAGTCGCCAAGATAGATCACGGTCATAGCGAGATGGCCGGCGTCCTCGGCGTCGCTAAGGATTCGCTGGTGGAGCTCGCCGAGAAGATCATCGCGTCCGTGGATGTCGCCGATCGCGTAAATCCGGCGACCGGCGGGTATACGGCCGAGCGGTTGTTCCTGCACCCGTCGCTCTACTCCCTACGACCCCAGGCTGTCGCCCACGCCGCGCCCGATATATACTGCGAGAGATCGGCGCTGTCGCCATCGATTTCCCTTTCGCCCACACCCCTCTCGGTGCGCTGCCGCCCCCGAGACCCCTCTCGCGGCGGCGCCATCGCCACCATCGCATCGTCTTCCCCATGGTCGAACCCGCGATCCTCGTCGAGACTCTGACCAAGCGCTACGATGGCGTGCTGGCCGTCGATGGCATCGACTTCGCCATCGAGGCGGGGACCATCGCCGCCCTGCTCGGCGGCAACGGCGCGGGCAAGACGACGACCATCGCGATGCTTCTCGGCCTCCTCCTGCCGACCTCGGGCACGGTGCGGGTGTGGGGCTCCGACATGGCCCGCGATCGCTATCGCGTGCTGCCGCGCATGAACTTCTCCTCGCCCTATGTCGATATGCCGCGCCGCCTCACGGTGGCCGAGAACCTCCGCGTTTACGCCATGCTTTATGGCGTCGCCAACGCCCGGCGCAAAATCGCGGAAATCGCCGAAGCGATGGACATCGCGCCGTTCCTGGACCGCCGCCTGGGCAGCCTGTCGGCCGGCCAGAAGACGCGCGTCGCCCTGGCCAAGGCGCTGATCAACGACCCCGAGTTGCTGCTGCTCGACGAACCGACCGCCTCGCTCGATCCCGATACCGCCGACTGGGTGCGCCGCTACTTCTTGGACTACCACGCGGCGACCGGGGCCACGCTGCTCATCGCCTCGCACAACATGGGCGAGGTCGAACGCCTGTGCACCGACGTCATCATGATGCGGACGGGTCGAATCGTCGATCGCGGCGCGCCCCAAGCCTTGGTCGAGCGCTATGGCCGACAGACGTTGGAGGAGGTGTTTCTCGACATCGCGCGTGGCGGCGACGGCGATCGACCGCAAGTGGCGTCGTGAGCTTGGTCGCGCCGCCCGCCCGTCACGACCCGGCCTTTTCGCTACGGCGCGTGTGGGCGATGGCGCTGCGCTACTTCTATTTGTTGCGCGGCTCGTGGCCACGCTATCTCGAGCTCGCCTACTGGCCGACCGTGCAGATGATCCTGTGGGGCTTCATCACCCAATTCCTGGCTACCAACTCCACCTACATCGCTGAGGCTTTCGGGGTGCTGCTCTCGGCAGTTCTACTGTGGGACGTGATGTTTCGCGGCCAGCTCGGCGTCTCTGTTTCGTTTTTCGAGGAAATGTGGTCGCGCAATCTCGGCCATCTGTCCGTGAGTCCGCTGCGCCCTTACGAGATGATGATTTCGCTCACCGCCATGAGTCTGGTGCGAACCATCGTTGGCATTGCGCCGGCCTCGCTGCTGGCGATCGTTTTCTTTGGTTTTTCGGTCTACGACCTCGGGCTATCGCTTGCCGCCTTCTTCTTCAACCTGCTAGTCATGGGCTGGGCGATCGGCTTCGTCGTGTCGGGCATGGTGTTGCGCTTTGGCCTCGGAGCCGAGAGCTTGGCCTGGGTCGCGATCTTCGCGGTGGCCCCGGTCAGCGGCATTTACTATCCGGTCTCGGTGCTCCCCGAATGGCTGCAGATCGTCGCCCGACTGCTGCCGTCGAGCTACGTCTTCGAAGGCATGCGCGCCGTCATTCGCGAGGGCGTGGTTCGTTACGACTACATGCTGATCGCGGCCGGCTTGAACGCGGTTTATCTGATCGGGGGGGCGTTAATCTTTCTCGCCTTTTTCCGCGCCGCCCGAATCCGCGGCTTGTTGCTGCAAATGGGCGAATAGCCCGCGGTCACAGGGCAAAGGGCGCCATCGCTAGTAAGGCGATCAACGCCATGTGCAAAAGACAGACAACGCCATGGATATAGAGCGCGCGACGCACGTCCGCCGAAGTCCCGCCCGGTCAGGGTCGGGCCCACTTAGGTTGATCGCGAAGGTGCCGGCTAGGGCCGCGAGCGCGAAACCCATGGCGCGGGGGTGGGCTTTGGGAAAGTCGCGCAGCATGGCCCGATAGGCGCTGGCCACGACGATCAAAATCCGGCCAGAATGCCGGGCAGGAACGACAGCGTCTCGTTGAGCCGGCTGGCCACGAATCCGAAAGCGGGCAGACCCGAGTCGCGCACATCGAGCCGCACCGCGAGCCGGTTGACGGCCAGATACCCTGCCAGTTCCGGCAGTCCGAGCAGCACGTACTACAACGACGCGGCGATCAGGGCCACGCCCCCCCAACAGCAGCGGTTCAGGCCGCAGACCGGCGGCGACGCTCAAATGGAGATCCACGCGGCGAGGATGCGGACACACCCGCGCGACGTCAATATCTCGGGGATCCCTGGATCTCGGGGGCCGCTGGATTTGGGAGCGGAGTTCGCTCGCCGCGCCGCGAATAGCGTATTGTAGAGGATGGTCCGCTCGGAATCGAAACCGCGTCCCAATCTCCTGTTCGTGGTCGCCGCCTGCGGAATGGTGCTGTTCACTGCCGAGTTCGTGATCGAGGGCGAAGGCGGGTTCGGACTGTTGCCGCGCGCGCCGGTATTCGGCGGCCCCTTCACGCTGACCGACCAGCACGGCGCGCGCGTGGACGAGGGCGACTTCGCCGACAGCTTTCGTCTCATGTATTTCGGCTACAGCCGGTGTCCTGATGACTGCTTGGCGGGGCTGGAGACGATCGCCGCGACACTGCGAGCACTCGGGCCCGACGCGGCAGCGATCGCGCCGATCTTCGTCACCATCGATCCCGACTGGGATACCCCGGCGGTGCTCACGGACCTGGCCCAACGCACCCACCCCCGGCTTGTGGCGCTGACCGGCACTCCCGAGGAGATCGTCAAGGTCGCGGACGCCTTCGGCATTCGCTACGGCCCCCCCAAGCCGGGCGAGGGAAACAAGCCAATTGTCTACGTGCCGATGCGCTTCCTGATCGCCCCTGATGGCGATTACCTCGCCCACTTCCCGGCCAGCGTGACAGCCGATGCGCTGGCCGAACAGCTCCGCGCCTATCTGTAATGCCGGGCGAGCAGCCGTTCTGGCGCCACAAGCGCCTCTCAGAAATGAGCCAGCCCGAGTGGGAATCGCTGTGCGATGGTTGCGGCAAGTGTTGTCTCGTCAAGCTCGAGAATGTGGACACCGGAGTGATCGACCACACCAACGTGGCCTGTCGCCTGCTCGATCTTGGTCCCTGTCGCTGCACCAACTACGCGGCCCGCGATCGCCTGGTCCCCGACTGCGTCGTGCTGAGCGCCGAGCGCGTCAAGACCTTGCGCTGGCTGCCCACGACCTGCGCCTACCGCCTGGTCGACGAGGGCAAGGACCTCGCGTGGTGGCACCCACTGGTCTCGGGCGACCCCGACACCGTGCACCAGGCCGGCATTTCGATCCGCGACTGGGCGATCTCCGAGCGCGAGGCCGGCGACATCGAGGACCATATCGTCGGCGCGGAACCCTAGCCGGCCCGCGATGAAGGAACTCAACTTATGACCCAGGCCTCCCAACCTTTGACTGTGGCCCCTCACGGTGTCTACGGCGCCGCGTTGACCCCCCTCGACGCCGATCTCAAGCCCGATCCGCGCGCCGCCGCCGCGCACTGTCGCTGGTTGCTGGCGCACGGTTGCGACGGCATCGGCCTACTAGGCACCACCGGCGAGGCCAACTCCTTTGCGCTCACCGAACGGCTTGACCTGATCGCGGGAGTGATCGGCGCGGGCATCCCGGCTGAGCGCCTCATCATCGGCACCGGCTGCTGCGCCATCCCCGACACCGTGCGACTGACCGAGGCGGCGATCGAGGCCGGCGCCGCCGGGGTTCTGGTGCTGCCGCCGTTCTACTACAAGGGCATCGGCGATGACGGCCTGTTCGCGGCCTTCGCAGCGGTCATCGAGGCAGTGGGCGATAGCCGCCTGAAGCTCTACCTCTATAACTTCCCGGCGATGACCGGGATCGGCCTCGGCCTCGACCTGGTGGTACGGCTGCATCAGGCCTACCCGGACACTGTCGTTGGCCTCAAAGACAGTAGCGGTGATTGGGCGGCCATGAAGGCGATCCTCGACGCGTTGCCCGGGTTCGGCCTGTTCAGCGGCACCGAGCAATACCTGCTGGCCTGTCTCGAGGCGGGTGGCGCCGGCACGATCTCGGCGACCGTCAACCTTACCAGCGTGCCGTGCGGCGAGGTCTACCGCGCGTGGCGCGAAGACCCGCCGACGGCCCAGCCGCTGCAGGAGGCGTTGACCGTCGCGCGCCTGTTGGTGCAGGGCTATCCCCTCGTGCCGGCCCTCAAGGAAATCATGGCACGCCACACCAGTGAGCCGGGCTGGCGGCGGCTTCGACCCCCGCTCACCCCGCTCCCGGGCGAAACGGCCGACAAACTGTGGCGGGAGTTCACGGCGAGCGGCTTTACGCTGGCGGCGGCTGCTTAAGGCGAAGCGCCCGGCTAGCGGCCCTGTCGGTCTCTCACGTCGACGTCCGCGGCGTCGCTGGCGAGATCCGGGACCGGCAGAGCGCGGAGAGGACGGCCGTGGTGGGTGGCGGCCATGAAGTCGCGCCAGGCGCGGGCCGGCAAGCCGCCGCCAGTGACGCCGTGCATCGGCCGACCATCGTCGTTGCCAAACCACAGGCCGGCCACCAGATCGGCGCTGAATCCGATGAACCAGGCATCGCGAAAGTCCTGGCTGGTGCCGGTCTTACCAGCCACGGGTCGGTCGAGGGCGGCCACCCGCCCGGTGCCCGAGGTGATGGTTGCGCGCAGCATGTCGGTGATGGCGGCGACCGTCGCCGGCGACAGCGCCCGGCCTGGGCCGCTGCCACCACGCCGATACAGGGAGGTCCCGGAGCCATCGCGAATCTCGGTGATAGCATAGGGCAGCACGGCCTGCCCGCCATTCGCCACGGCCGCGTAGGCGCCGGTAATCTCCAGCAGCCGCAGCTCCATGGCGCCGAGCGCGAGGCTCGGATGGTTGGCCACGGGCGTGGTGAGCCCCAGCCGCGCGGCGACCTCGATCACCCGCTTGCGACCCGCGCGCTCGGCGACCTGGACGGCGACGGTGTTGATGGAGAGGGCGAACGCATCGCGCATCGTCACTGCGCCGCTGTACGCGCCGGCATAGTTGCGCGGCCGCCAGCCCGCCACGTCGACCGGCTCGTCGTGAAAAACATGCTCGGGCGTCAATCCGGCTTCAAGGCCAGCGATATAGACGAACAGCTTGAAAGCCGAGCCGGGCTGGCGATGCGCGGCGGTGGCCCGGTTGAAGGGGCTGTCGTGGTAAGAGCGTCCGCCGACCATGGCTCGTACCGCACCGTCGGGCGCCATCGCGACCAGGGCCGCCTGGCCTGCCTCCCGGGTTTGACCCTCGCCGTCCAGCGCCACCGCCACCGCCTGCTCGCCGGCGCGCTGCGTTCCCACATCCAGCGTTGTCACGACCACCAGATCGCGGCCGACGTCACCTACGTAGTCAGGCACCCGATCGAGCACCCAATCGGCGAAATAGCGGCTCCCGCGCGAGCTGGCAAGCGGCGCCACCCGGACGGCACCGGCGCGTGCTTCTGCGGCCTGGGCCAGCGTGATGAATCCCGCCTCGACCATGGCATTGAGAACCACTGCAGCCCGCTCGGCAGCGCCGCTGGGATTGGCGCTCGGCGCGTAGCGCGACGGCGCCTTCAATAGGCCGGCGAGCATGGCCGCCTCGGCGAGACCGATATCGCGGGCCGATGTGCCGAAATAGCGCCGCGCCGCCGCTTCGACACCCCAGCTGCCGGCGCCGAAATAGACCCGGTTCAGGTAGAGTCCGAGGATGGCGTCCTTGTTGAGGCGCTCCTCAAGCCACAACGCGAGAAGAAGCTCTTGGAACTTGCGCTTTAGCGTCCGGTCTGGTTGCAAAAACAGAGTCTTGGCCAGCTGTTGGGTGATGGTGCTGCCGCCCTGCTTGATGCGGCCGGCGAACAGGTTGACGATCGCGGCCCGGGCGATGCCGATGATGTCTACCCCACGATGGGTGAAGAATCGGCGGTCCTCGACCGCCGTCACCGCCTGAATCAGGACCGCCGGCAGCTCGGAGATCGGCACGGCGTTGCTGCGCGAGCCGAGCACCGCGATCTCGCGGCCGTCCGCCCCGAGCAGGGTGACGAGCGGCGCGACGGCGCCGTCCGCCAACCCACCAGTGGTCGGCAAGTCGTAGCCATAGACAATCGTGAGCGCGATCAGCGCGACCAGCAGCCAGGTCGCGGCGACCAGAAACCAGTAAACGCCAGCGCCAAGTGCGTGGCGCGCGCGATGCTGGGGCGGGCCCTCGGGCTTGGCCTTGCCTGGCAAGCGGCTCTCCGATCAGCGGCGCGCCGTGAACCGCGCCCGCGACCGCCCATATTCTGGGTCGCAGGTCGAGGTTAGCACAAGGTATGGAAAGCGCGGCCCCCCCCCGCCCAGCGCTCAGATGTCGAGGTTGGTGACGTCGAGCGCGTGCGACTGGATGAAATTGCGCCGCGGTTCTACCACGTCGCCCATCAGCGTCTCGAACAAAGCGTCGGCCTCATCGGCATGGTTGACCGAAACTTGCAGCAGCGAACGCGCCTCGGGATCGACGGTGGTCTCCCACAGCTGTTCGGGATTCATCTCACCGAGCCCCTTGTAGCGCTGAACCGACAGGCCCTTGCGCCCGATCTCCAGCACCGCATCGAGAAGCTCGATCGGCGAGCGTACGGCGACGTCTTCGCCGCGCCGACGCAGCACTGCGGGGTGGGTGTAGACAAGCTGCAGTTCGGCCGCATGCGAATCGAGCTGGCGCGCCTCGGCGCTCCTGATGAGCGGCCCGTCGATGAGATGGACTTCCTCGTAGCCGCGCAGCGTCCGCGCCAAGCGCAATCCCCCATCGTCGGTCGGGGCGCCGACCCATCCCCCGTCCGCGTTCAGCACGTTGAGCCGCTGGGCGACATAAGCGGCAGCGGCGCGGGCCTGCTCCTGATCGGCGAGGACCTCCGGGTTGAGCGCGCCAGCGATCGCCACCTGTTCGACGACCGGTTGGCTGTAGCGGCGGGCGATCAAACCGAGCACATGGCGAATGCGGCGGGCGGCCTCAACGATCGCGCGCAAATCGGCGCCGGCCCGCTCGGGCCCCTGGGCCCCCTCCAGCACCAACACCGCCCCGTCAAGGCCGTCGGAGATGAGGAACTCCTCGAGCGCCTCGTCGTCCTTGAGGTACTTCTCGGCGCTGCCACGCTTGACCTTGTAGAGCGGCGGCTGGGCGATGTAGAGGTAGCCGGACTTGATAACCTCCGGCATCTGACGATAGAAAAAGGTCAGCAACAACGTCCGGATGTGGGCGCCATCGACATCAGCGTCGGTCATGATGATGATGCGGTGGTAGCGCATCTTGGTGATGTCGAAGTCGTCGCGGCCGATGCCGGCGCCGAGCGCCGTGATGAGCGTGCCGATCTCGTTGGAGCCAAGAATGCGGTCGGCGCGGGCCCGCTCGACGTTGAGAATCTTGCCGCGCAACGGCAACACCGCCTGAAAACGCCGGTCGCGGCCCTGCTTGGCCGAACCGCCAGCCGAATCGCCCTCAACCAGGAACAACTCGCAGCGGGATGGGTCGCGCTCCTGACAATCGGCGAGTTTGCCGGGGAGATTGGCGATGTCCAGCGCGCTCTTGCGGCGCGTGAGTTCGCGCGCCTTGCGGGCCGCTTCGCGCGCCAGCGCCGCCTCTACCACCTTGGCGAGGATGGCGCGCGCCTCGCTGGGGTGCTCCTCGAGCCACTGCCCCAGCCGTTCGCTGACAAAGCTTTCGACGATCGGGCGAACCTCCGACGAGACTAATTTGTCCTTGGTCTGAGACGAGAACTTGGGATCCGGCACCTTGACTGAGAGGACGCCGGTCAGCCCCTCGCGTGCATCCTCGCCAGCGATCGTCACCTTGTCTTTCTTGCTCATGGCGCCGCTAGCGGCATAGGCGTTGATAGTACGGGTCAGGGCGGCGCGAAATCCGGCAAGGTGGGTGCCGCCGTCGCGCTGCGGGATGTTGTTGGTAAAGCACAGAACGTTCTCGTGGTAGCTGTCGTTCCACTGCAACGCGAGATCGACGATGATCTGGTCGCGCTCCCCTTGAAGGGAAATGGCCGGCTTGTGGCACGCCGACTTGTTGCGATCGAGGTAGGTCACGAAGGCTTCCACTCCCCCCTCGTAGTGCATCTCGGTCGCGCTGGTCTCGATGCCCCGGCCATCGGTCAGCAGGATGAGCACGCCGGGGTTGAGGAACGCGAGTTCGCGCAACCGATGCTCGAGCGTCGCCAAGTTGAACTCTATGTTCGAGAATGTCAGCGGCGACGGCTCGAAGGTGATCTCGGTGCCAGTCCGCTCGCCGGACTCGCCGACCACCGCGAGCGAGCCGTCGGGCACGCCGTCGTGGAAGGTGAGCGAATGCTCCTTGCCGGCGCGCCAGACGCGCAGCACCAGCCGCTCGGAAAGCGCATTGACGACCGAGACGCCGACGCCGTGCAAGCCGCCCGACACTTTGTAGGAACTGCTGTCGAACTTCCCGCCTGCGTGCAGGTGGGTCATGATGACCTCGGCCGCCGAAACCCCTTCTTCCTCGTGAATCTCCGTCGGAATACCGCGCCCGTTGTCCAAAACCGTTACCGAGTCATCGGGATTGAGCGTGACCTCGACGCGGTCGCAATACCCGGCGAGCGCCTCGTCAATGGCGTTGTCGACCACCTCGTAGACCATGTGGTGTAGACCCGAGCCGTCCTCGGTGTCGCCGATGTACATGCCGGGGCGTTTGCGCACGGCGTCAAGGCCGCGCAATACCTTGATCGAATCGGCGCCGTAGTCGTCGGGCCCCGGCAGCTGCGTGTCAACGCTCACGGGCAGGACCCCAGTTGGGGACTGACGCGGCTCTCCTCGACGACCAGCCACTGGGCGCGCGCGCCCAGCGGCGCGAACAGGCGACGGTCGGTCCCGGTGAGCCAAGCCTGGACGCCAAGATCAAGGAGCTCGGCGAACAGCGCCTCGCGGCGCACGGCGTCGAGGTGGGCGCCAATCTCGTCGAGCAGCAACAGCGGCGCGCTGCCATGACGCGCCGCATGGAGGCGAGCATCGGCGAGCAGAATGCTGATCAACAGCGCTTTTTGCTCTCCAGTCGAGCACTGCGCCGCCGCCAACCCGGTCTCGCCATGGCTCACCACGAGATCGCTGCGGTGCGGCCCCACCGCCGCGCCGCCCGCCGCCCCGTCGCGCGCCCGC
>Ga0315338_1004873_pt1 | contig 10170 bp, 7 predicted proteins | sample ASW8metaG_FD_204518 | JGI IMG/M metagenome (GOLD analysis project Ga0315338, IMG submission 204518) | Ammonia-oxidizing marine archaeal communities from Monterey Bay, California, United States - ASW #8 | ecosystem: Environmental > Aquatic > Marine > Coastal | place: USA: California | collected...
ATTTAAAACAACATTTTCTAAAACAGCCCCGTCCCTAATAGCATCCCAAATTTGAGGTTCAGCCTTTTTACTTAAATTAATTGTTTTTGCATAACATCCTCCTTCAAAATTAAATATACCGTTATCAGACCAACCATGTTCATCGTCACCAATTAACATTCTTTTAGGATCAGCTGATAAAGTTGTTTTTCCTGTTCCAGATAAACCAAAAAATAACGCTGTATCACCGTTGAGTCCTAAATTAGCTGAACAGTGCATTGGCATTATATCTTTTCCAGGTAAAATAAAATTTAAAACACCAAATATAGTTTTTTTATTTTCACCTCCGTATCTTGTTCCACCTATAATTGCTAATTTTTTAGTAAAATTTAAAAGTATAAAAGTTGAAGTTCTAGTTCCATCAAGTTCTGGTCTTGCTTCAAAGTCGTTAATATTAAAAACAGTAAATTTTGGTTCATGATATTCTAATTCTTCTGCAGTTGGTTCAATAAACATAGTTTTTACAAATAAACTTTGCCATGCATGATCAGTTATCATTCTAACTGGTAATCTAGTACCATCTTCTGCTCCAGCCCATCCGTCAAAAACAAAAAGTTCTTTTGATTTTTCATAATTTTTCATTTTATTTAAGATTTGATTAAATTTATCTGCAGGAAAAGGCTTGTTGATCTTACCCCAATCAACTGTTTTATGTGTTAATTTATCATCAACTATAAATCTATCTTCAGGTGATCTGCCTGTATATTGACCTGTGGTTACAGCTAGTGCGCCTGTTTTTGTTAAAACACCTTCATTTCTTGCAAGAGCCATTTTTATTAATTCCTTAGAAGATAAATTTCTATGAATTATAGAAGGCTTTAGCCCTAATTCTTCAATTTGGTAAGTAAATTTACTAGTTATATTTGTTTTTGAATCTTTCACGCTTAAAATATTTTTTTTACCACTATTTTTATACTCATAAATTACAGGAACGCAAGGGGGAATATGTATATCAAAAATATTTTTTTCAGTATATTCCTTAGTTGCAATCCTAAAAGCTCTTAATGCATTTCCATGAGCTACGCAAAGAACATTTTTTCCTTTTTTTAATAAAGAAAGTATTTTTTTATTTAAAAAGGGTTTAACTCTTTTTAAGACATCTTCTAAACTTTCGCCTTTAGGTGGACTAATTTTAAAACTTCTTCTCCATTCTAAAACTTTTTTTTCTCCATAAATTTTTACTAATTCATCTTTATACTTTCCTGATAAATCCCCGTAATCCCTTTCATTTAACGCAGAAACTTTAATAATTTTTTTATTATTTGATGATTCACAATTACCTATGACAAATCTTGCTGTTTCAATACTTCTACTTAATTTGCTTGAAAAAACATGATCAATAGATATGCCTAGCTTCTTTAATTCCTTACCAGCTTTTTTAGCTTGTTTAATTCCTTTTCTTGTTAAAGGAACATCTATTCCACCTGTAAATCTATTTTGAAGATTCCAAATACTTTGGCCATGACGCATTAAAATTAAAATAGACATTTAGTAATTAAAGTTTATATAAATTAAAAATGTATTATATTTAGATGTATATTAATTAGTGTATTAAAATTAAAAAAAAACAATTATATTAAAAAAAATTGAAAATAAAATTTAAAATATTCTTTTTATATATTTTTTTTCTTATCTCTCCTTATATCGCGCATGCAGTAGACAAGGAAATTAGTGAATATGATTACTTAAAATTTTTAGGAGAATCTATTGAGAAAATTAAAACTGATTACGTAGAACATATCGATAATAAAGAAATAGTAGAATCGGCAATTAATGGAATACTTTCTTCTTTAGACCCTCATTCAAGTTTTTTAAATGCAAAAAATTTAGAAGATATGAAAGTCCAAACAAAAGGTGAGTTCGGTGGATTAGGTATTGAAGTTACAATGGAAAATGGTTTTGTTAAAGTAATATCTCCAATCGACAATACGCCAGCGTATAAAGCTGGGATTAAGGCAGGTGATTATATAACACATCTTAATAAAAAATCAGTTATCGGTCTTACTTTAGACGAGGCAGTAAGTAAAATGAGAGGTCCTGTTGGTTCAAAATTAGAAGTTACTGTTGGAAGAAAAAATATGGAACCATTTGATGTAATTATTAAAAGAGATGTAATAAAAATTACTAGTGTAAGATCTAAATTAGAAAAAGATGTTGGTTATGTAAGAATAACCACATTTTCTGAACAAACAAAAAAATCAACTGTGGAAGCTATTAAAAAATTGAAAAAAAATAAAAATTTAAAAGGTTATGTTTTAGATCTTAGAAATAATCCTGGTGGTTTATTAGAACAAGCTGTTTCTGTTTCTAATCTTTTTTTAGAAAAAGGAGAAATAGTTTCAACTCGTGGGAGAGATTTAGAAAATCCTGAAACATACAAAGCTTCCCCTGGAGATATTATTAATGGTTTACCGCTTGTAGTTCTAATAAATAGTGGTTCAGCTTCTGCATCAGAAATTGTTGCTGGTGCTTTACAAGATCATAAAAGAGCTATAGTTTTAGGAACACAATCTTTTGGCAAAGGTTCTGTACAAACTATAATTCCAGTAAATCCATTTGGTGCTTTAAGAATGACAACAGCAAGATATTTTACGCCTTCTGGTAGATCTATACAAAAAAAAGGAATTTCCCCTGATATTGTTGTAGATCAAGCAAAAATTGAAAAAATTGAAAAAAGAAATGGAAGTAGAGAGTCAGATCTTAGTGGAGCGCTTGATAATCCGAGTAAAAATTTAGAAAAAAAAGATACTGAAAATTCAAATGAAGAAACGATGGACGATTTTCAATTATCAAGAGCTCTAGATTTAGTTAGAGGTATTTCACTTTATAAAAAAGAATTGGCTGTAAATTAAAATAAAAATTATCAAAAATTTTATACTACTATGATAAGAATTAATTCTCGCCGTTTAGGAGTAGGAATTCTTCTTCTTAATGAAAAAAAAAAAGTATTTGTTGGAAAAAGGATAGATATAAAAAGTGAGGCTTGGCAAATGCCTCAGGGAGGTGTTACTAAAGGTGAGGAATTAGAAGATGCAGCATATAGAGAGCTTTATGAAGAAACAGGAATAAAAAAAGCAAAAATAATTTTTAAAAGTAAAAAATGGTTTCAATATAATATACCCTTATCTTTGCAAAAAAAATTATGGAAAGGTAAATATTTAGGTCAAAAACAAAAATGGTTTGTAATGAAATTCAATGGTGATGAAAAAAAAGATATAAATTTAAATACTACTAAAGCAGAATTTTGTAATTGGAGATGGGTTAATTTGAATGAATTAGAAAACTTAATCGTACCTTTTAAAAAAGAAATGTATAAAAAAATTGTTAAAGAATTTGAATATAAAATAAAGGAACTTAACTAAGTATTTCGATTATTGTATTCATTTCTTTAATTTTTTTTTCATAAAATAAAATTTCACTTTCGCTCTTTATTTGATTCTTTAATTTCTCATATTTAGAGATATTATCCTTATAAATATTTAATTTAAATTCATTAATATCAAAAGCCGTTTCGCTTAATACAATCAATTTATTATTACTAACTTCAGCAAAACCATTATATATAAAAAAACTTTTATCAATTTTATTGTTTTTATATGTATTTAATACGCCTGGCCTAATTTGTGAAATAAAATTAGAATGATGAGGTAATACTCCAAAATCACCCTCTTCACCTGGAATAACCACCATATCAAACTCATTTGCTATTAAATTTTTACTTGGTGTAACTAATTCAAAAAAAAAAGTTTTTTCCATTATTTTTCCTTTGAAATTTTCTTAGCTTTCTCTAGAGCCTCTTCAATAGTTCCAACAAGATAAAACGCGGATTCTGGAATATTATCATGTTCTCCATCAACTATGCTTTTAAACCCCTTGATAGTATCTTCTAATTTAACAAATTTTCCTGGTGTTCCTGTAAAAACTTCCGCAACAAAAAAAGGCTGTGACAAAAATCTTTGAATTTTTCTTGCTCTTGATACTGTTAATTTATCTTCTTCTGACAATTCGTCCATCCCAAGAATAGCAATTATATCTTGTAATGATTTATAAGATTGTAAAATTTCCTGAACTTTTCTAGCAACTTGATAATGTTCTTCACCAACAATTGTTGGATCCAAAATTCTAGATGTAGAATCAAGTGGATCGACAGCTGGATAAATACCTAACTCTGCAAGAGATCTGCTTAAAACAGTTGTAGCATCAAGATGAGCAAAAGAAGTTGCCGGTGCTGGATCTGTTAAATCATCAGCAGGAACGTAAATTGCTTGAACACTAGTAATAGACCCTTTTTTTGTAGTTGTAATCCTTTCCTGCAGGGCGCCCATATCTGTAGATAAGGTTGGTTGGTATCCAACTGCTGATGGTATTCTCCCTAACAAAGCAGAAACTTCTGAACCAGCCTGAGTGAATCTAAAAATATTGTCAATTAAAAGCAAAACGTCTTGCCCTTCTTTATCTCTAAAATGTTCGGCTAATGTAAGTCCTGTCAAACCAACACGAGCTCTAGCTCCTGGTGGTTCATTCATTTGCCCATATACAAGCGCAACTTTTGATTTTTTTCCTTTTATATCTATCACTCCTCCTTCAATCATTTCGTTATATAGATCATTACCTTCTCTTGTTCTTTCACCAACTCCAGCAAAAACTGAAAATCCTCCATGTGCTCTTGCAATATTATTAATAAATTCCATTAAAATAACTGTTTTTCCTACACCCGCTCCTCCGAATAATCCTACTTTTCCACCTTTAGAATAAGGAGCAAGCAAATCTACAACTTTAATACCTGTAATTAAAATTTCTGTCTCTGTAGATTGATCTACAAATTCAGGTGCTGGTTGGTGGATAGGTGCGGTAGTTTTAGATTTTATTGGACCTCTTTCATCAACTGGTTCACCAATAACATTTAAAATTCTACCTAGTGTTTCTTTTCCAACTGGAACTAAAATAGGATCGCCAGTATCTAAAACCTCTTGTCCTCTAACAAGACCATCGGTTGTATCCATAGCAATAGTTCTAACTGAATTTTCTCCCAAATGTTGTGCTACTTCTAAAACTAATTTTGAACCTTGATGGTCTACTTGAAGAGCGCTTAAAATTGCAGGTAAATCTTTTTCAAAGCTTACATCAACTACAGCGCCTGTAACTTGAGTAATTATTCCGATATTTTTTTTTACCATTCTATACTGCCTCAGCTCCAGAAATAACTTCTATTAATTCTTTAGTAATTTGTGCTTGTCTTGACCTATTATAATTTAATGTCAATGTATCAATTAATTCCCCTGCATTTCGCGTTGCATTGTCCATAGCTGTCATTCTTGCTCCCTGTTCTCCAGCAGCATTTTCTAATAATCCATTAAAAATTTGAATAGCAACATTTTGCGGAACCAAATTTTTTAAAACTTCTTCTTCTTCTGGTTCATATTCGTAAATTGCGTCATCTTTATTCCCATCTTTTTTAGAAATATTTTCAACATTATCGTGTAGTACGGGTATAATTTGTTTTAATTGCGCTTCTTGTTTAATAGCAGATTTAAACAAAGAAAATATTATATAGGCAACATCAAATTCTTCGTTTTCATACATTAATAAAATTTTATTTGAAATTTTAGTAGCAAATTCATAATCAATTTTTTTTTGGGTTGAAATAGGGATTGAATCAATAATTAATTCATTAAATTCTCTTTTCAAATGGTCAAGACCTTTTTTACCTACACAAATAATTTTTACTGTTTTATTAGAAGTTAATAATTTTTTTATTTTAATTTTTACTAGTTTTGTTATGGCAGTATTAAAACCTCCGCATAACCCTCTGTCAGATGTCATTAAAACTATTAAATGAGTTTTGCTATTTTCTTTTCCTTTGATAATTTCAGGAGCATTCTCAACATTTATATTAGAAGTAACATTATCTATAATTTTTTGCATTCTATTTGTATACGGTCTTGAAGATTCAGCTTCTATTTTAGCTTTTTTCAATCTTGCTCCTGCAACCAATTTCATCGCTGAAGTAATTTTTTTTGTAGATTGAACACTACTTATTCTATCTCTTAAATCTTTTAAACTTGCCATAATTTAATTATTTATTTTCCTTATTTTTTTCTTCTATTGTTTCATCTTCTTTATCTTCAACTATTAATTGTTCTTTTGTATAAGAGCTTAAAAAGGATTTAATAACATCATGCAATTGCTTTTCCGTTGATTCTTTTACTTCTTGGTCTTTTTTAATTGTTTCTAATAATTTCTTTTGTTTATTTCTACAATATTCAATTAGATTATTTTCAAATTGATTAATATATTCTACTCTAACCTTATCAAGATAACCGTTTACACCTGCAAAAATAGAAACGACCTGTTCTTCAACAGGAACCGGCTTATATTGCGGTTGTTTTAAAACTTGGGTCAATCTAGCCCCTCTATTTAATAATTGTTGAGTTGCAACATCTAAATCTGAGCCAAATTGAGCGAATGCTTCCATTTCTCTGTACTGTGCTAATTCTAGCTTAATACTTCCAGCTACTTGTTTCATAGATTTTAATTGTGCTGCAGATCCTACTCTGCTAACAGATAATCCGACATTAATAGCTGGTCTTATACCTTTATAAAACAGATCCGTTTCTAAAAAAATTTGGCCATCTGTAATAGAAATAACATTTGTTGGTATATAAGCAGCTACATCATTTGCTTGAGTTTCTATAATGGGTAATGCTGTTAAAGAACCTGCTCCAGCTTTGTCGCTCATCTTAGCAGCTCTTTCTAATAATCTAGAATGTAAATAAAAAACGTCTCCTGGATAAGCCTCCCTTCCTGGTGGACGTCTTAATAAAAGTGACATTTGTCTATAAGAAACAGCTTGCTTTGATAAATCATCATAAATTATTAAAGCATGCATGCCATTATCTCTAAAATATTCACCCATAGTACATCCTGTATAAGGAGCTAGAAATTGTAAAGGAGCTGGATCTGATGCAGTAGCTGAAACAACAATAGTATATTTTAATGCGTCGTTATCTTCTAAAATTTTAACTATCTGAGCGACGCTTGATTGTTTTTGTCCTATAGCAACATAAATGCAATATAATTTTTTCTTTTCATCATTACCTTCATTTATTTCTTTTTGATTTATAATTGCATCAATAGCAACTGCTGTTTTTCCTGTTTGTCTATCACCAATTATTAATTCTCTTTGACCTCTACCTATAGGAATTAAAGTGTCAATTGCTTTTATTCCAGTTTGTACCGGTTCATGAACTGATTTTCTTTGAATTATACCTGGAGCTTTAACTTCAAGACGACTTTTTTCTTTAGATTTTATATCGCCTTTTCCATCAATTGGATTTCCTAACCCATCAACTACTCTACCTAATAATAATTTTCCAATTGGTACCTCAAGAATCTTTTTTGTTCTTTTAACAACATCTCCTTCTTTAATATTTCTATCTTCCCCAAAAATAACAGCTCCAACATTGTCATATTCTAAATTTAGAGCCATCCCAACTACGCCTCCTGGAAATTCTATCATTTCTCCAGCTTGTACATTTTCTAAACCATAAATTCTAGCAATACCGTCTCCAACGGATAAAACCTGTCCTACTTCTGCAACATCTTGCTTCAAATTCAAATTTTTGATTTGTTTTTTTAAAATATTTGATATTTCTGATGATTTTATGTCCATAATTTAAAAGAAAATAATATATTATCTTAATGAATTTATAATTTTATCAAGCTTAGATTTCATTGAAAAATCCATCATTATACTGCCAAGTTTTATAATAAAACCTGATATTATATTTTTATCTTCAATAAAATTAATTTTTGTTTTCTTTTTTACCTCTGATTTTAATTTGTCTTGTATAGAACTTATCTCTTTTTTTGAAATTTTATTTGGCAATATTATATCAATATTAATTATGTCTTTTTCTTTTGAAGAAATTTCATTATAAAATTCAAGAATTTTCTCAAGTAAAATTAATCTTTTGTTAAATGCTAATAAAAATAAAAAATTTTCAGTAATTTGGTCCATTTTCAAAGTTTGAGAGATTAATTTTAGTATTTCCTGATGTTTTTTTGGAGTAACAAGAGGAGAAAAAATTATTTTTTTAAATTCCTTATTTTTCTCAATCAACACACTTATTAAAGAAAAATCTTGTTTTATTTTAGCATTTTTATTTTGTTCTGAACTAAGACTGTACAAAGCTTTTACATACCTTTGTACTACTTCATTGCTTTCAGTATTCATCATAATTTATAAAAAAAAAAAAAAAATTAATGAATACATTACACCGGTTTTTAGTCCTTGCAAGATTATAAAACTAAAAAAAAATTAAGAAAAATTATAAGGATCTATATCTACAGCTATTTTCAAATCAAATGGTATTTGAAGTTTTTTTAACCAAATACTTACAAATTGCTGAATATTCTTATTTCTAGAACATCTTATTATAAATCTTTTTCGATACTTACCGCGCACATATGATATAAATGGAGGCGCTGGACCTAAAACCTCGAATTCATTTGATGGTTCTATATTCACTTTCATTTTTCTACAAAAATCATTTAATTTTTTTTCATTTTTTGACACTAGCGTTACTGAACATAATTTTTTAAACGGTGGTAGACCGGATTCTTTTCTTGTATTTATTTCTTCTAAAAAGAAACTATTTAAATCAAATTTTTTTATATTTTTTAAAATTGGATTATCAGCCATAGTAGATTGAATTAAAACTTTGCCTGGCAATTTTGATCTTCCAGAGCGTCCTGAAACCTGTGTAAGTAATTGAAAAGTTTTTTCTGCTGCTCTTAAATCTCCTCCAATGAACCCAAAATCCGCGTCCACTATTACAACTAAAGTTAATTTTGGAAAATGATGTCCTTTTGCAAGTATTTGTGTTCCAATTATTACATTTATTTCTTCTCTTTCAAATCTTCTTAGTATAGTTTCACCTTTTCCTTTTTTTTGCATTACATCGCTGGTTAGTATTTCAATATTTAAATTTTTATTTTTATTTTTTATTTCTTCATAAATTTTTTCTACTCCAGGTCCGTAAAGAAATAAATCACATTTTTTTTCAGACTCTTTACAATTTTTTTTATTATTTTCAAGTAAACTTTTATAACCACAATGATGGCAAATTAAAATATCAATTTTTTTATGATAAACTAACCCGACATCACAGTTTGGACATAATATTTTTTTATAACAAGAATTACAAAAAACATAAGGGGCAAAGCCTCTTCTATTCAAAAAAAATAATGCTTGGTTTCCTAATTCGATTGTTTTTTTTAATTCATTATGCACTTCTTCTGATAGCCACATTCCTTTTTCTGGAGGAACTTCAGCTAAATCAATAATTTTAACCTCTGGAAGTCCCGCCTCCCCATATCTTTCTTTAAGTTTAACTACTTCATATTTCTTTTCTAAAATATTTAATTTTGTTTCAATAGATAGAGTTGCAGAACACAAAATAATTGGAATGTTAGAGATCTTAGCTCGGACAATTGCCATATCTCTTGCATTGTATATAACCCCTTCTTCTTGTTTAAAACTTTGGTCATGCTCTTCATCTATAATAATTAAACCCAAATTCTTAAAAGGTAAAAATAGAGAAGATCTAGCACCTACAATGATATTAATATTTCCATCAATTATAGATTTCCATATTTTTATTTTTTCACTTACTTTAATGTCTGAATGCCACAATAATGGATTAGTTTTAAATCTTTTTTTAAATCTATCAAACCACTGAGTTGTCATTGAAATTTCAGGTAAAAGAACTAAGACCTGTTTTCTTTCTATTAAACATTTATTAATTGCTTCAAAATATACTTCTGTTTTTCCGGAGCCTGCTACACCGTCTATTACTACTGTGGAAAATTTTTTATTATTGATTTTATTAAAAATATATTTTTTTGCATTTAATTGCTCTTTGGTTAATAAAGGTTTGTCAGATGATAAATTTAAAAACTGTTCTTTAATTTCTTCAATTTTTTTCTTTTTTACAAAAATTTGTTTCATACTTAAACAAAGCTTTAAAGTTGCGCCAAGATTGTTCATTGTATAATCTGAAACCCAAACTATAAAATCTCTATTGTTTTTATTTAAAGGGGAAAAATTTAACTTTTTTTCAATGTTTC
>Ga0315338_1004875_pt1 | contig 10162 bp, 7 predicted proteins | sample ASW8metaG_FD_204518 | JGI IMG/M metagenome (GOLD analysis project Ga0315338, IMG submission 204518) | Ammonia-oxidizing marine archaeal communities from Monterey Bay, California, United States - ASW #8 | ecosystem: Environmental > Aquatic > Marine > Coastal | place: USA: California | collected...
ACGGTGAATTCTGGACTACCTTTTTCCTTTGCTTTCTACCTATTCTAATCGTCTATTATCCGATATTGATGGTCAGTATCGAGCAGGCAAAAAATGGCGACCTCCCTCCTTACAGTGTCTGGTTGGGAAACATAACACTGTTAGCCTGGAGTGGTCTTCTCATCAGAAAAGTCATGCGCTATTAAAAAACGTATGATTTACTCTTGCCTATCTAAAAGATGACTTCATTGCTAGCATCCCCCAAGCACCTTCCGGTTGTTTCTCAGCCAAGCGGATGCTAGACTCAGCGACTCGAAATGTGCGGGCCCTAGACAAACTGTTTGGTGGTATCGCAGACTAAATTACGAGCGACAAGGAGGTCGCCGTTGCTCGCTAAATGGCCCATCCGGTACAAATTGTGTCTCATGCTTCTGTTGTTGCTGGTCCTCTTGACCACACTCTCAGCAGCGGGTCTCTGGGGCTTGTATTCGTATCGAAGCATGGTCAAGGGCATGAGTCGCCGCGCGAATGAACTGCCATTCGCTACCGTGCTTGGCCAGCAGGTGACAGACCTTCGTGTCACACTCACTGAAATTGGTCAATTACACAACCTCCATCGCAAAAGCTCTCGGAAGCTTGCACTCGATGGTCGGCTTCCCATTTTAAGTGAGCAATTTGGTCTATCTTTACAAACATTCGAACAGACTTTAATTCAGTACCGGAAACAATTGACCGGTAACGAATGGAATAGTTCCGGTATTGGGCATAGCCATGCTGAACGTCAAACTGCGAACAAAATAGAAAATATTCTGTCACACATCAGCAGCATAACGCGTGAACCAAAATGGACAAGTGATGAGGTGCAGGTTCATCAAATTGATGACTATTTACAAAAACTACAGCAATTTAGTGTGGACCTTCCCAGCTATTTGCATACCCGGATGAAAACCCTTGCAGATGATGTCCGCATTCAATATAGGACTCTCATTGTTACCACATGGGCTTGCATTCTTCTGGCGACGGTCATGATTCTCCTGCTCGTCAGACTTTTCATCATTTGGGTATTCAAACCCTTAGCATCGCTCATTGAGGGTTCACGGCGCGTTGCCTCCGGAGATTTCAATCATCGCATTCATCTGCGGAGCCATGATGAGATGTCAGAACTTGCTACGGCCATGAATGATATGACAGATCGATTTCAGACAATATGCAATAACCTCGATTACAAAGTCAAACAAAACACTATTCAAATGGTGCGTACTGAACAGCTAGCGAGCGTTGGTTTTCTGGCTGCAGGTGTAGCTCACGAAATTAATAATCCTATGGCCTCGATCGCTCTTTGTGCCGAATCGCTTGAGCAGCGATTGGATAACAACACTGTCATGGATCAAGAACAAGCAGACGCGGCGCACAAGTATCTACGAATGATCCAGGATGAAGCATTCCGCTGCAAAGAAATTACCGCTCGCCTTTTGGATTTTTCGAGATGCGGCAATGGGGCTGAAGAAAATACTGATTTACGCGAATTGGTCCAAGGCGTGGTTGAAATGGTCCGACCTTTGATAAAGGCCCAACAAAAACATATTGAGCTTGCCCCCTGCAAATCAGTAATAGCAACACTCAATCCCCAGGAAATCAAACAAGTCATTCTAAATCTGATAACAAATGCCATGGATAGCATTGATAACGATGGCAACATTGTTTTGACCTTGGGAATTTGTGAGGGGATGGCAGAAATTGTCGTCTCAGATAATGGTTGTGGCATGACTGAAGAGGTGCAGCAAAATCTTTTTGAACCTTTCTTCACCCAACGGAGAGGTAGCCAAGGAACAGGACTGGGACTCTCAATCGCGTATCGCATTGTTGAGGGTCATGGAGGGCGACTGGAAGCAAAGAGCGAAGGCCTTGAAAGGGGCTCACAGCTTCACGTCTTTTTGCCACTGGCTGGAGGAAAAGAAAAACCAAAGGGGCTACACTATCAAGCGGCGTGAGCCAACATCGTACATAAAGCAATTGAAAACAAACAAAAGCCGATGCGACGGGTACAATAAGAGCAACAGTCACTAAGCACTAAAAGGAGACTTGAGATCGCTGACAAATCAACAAACGGGCTGAAGCTGCTATTTGCTGATGATGAAAAGTCCCTTCAGGAGTTAATGAGTGTGGAACTCCGTGAAATGGGCCACGAAGTCACTGTCTGCCCAGACGGTTTGACCGCTGTCGCGGCGCTAGAACGGAATACCTATGACTGCCTGTTGCTTGACCTCAATATGCCTGGCATCGATGGCATTGGTGTAATGGCACGAGCTGCGGAACTGATGCCGGACGCCGATGTTATCGTACTTACTGGCAAGTCTTCCACCGAAACTGCAATTGCAGCGTTACGTTATGGTGCATTCGATTATCTGACCAAACCATGCAAGCGGATCGAACTGGAGGCTATCCTCAATAAAGTCCGTGAGAAACGCGACTTGAACAATAGGTGTGCCGCCCTCGAACACCACGTCGAACGACTGCAAGGGTCCGCACGCCTAGTCGGCAACAGTGATTCCATGCAAAAGGTACGACACTTAATTACTAAAGTAGCCCCAACAAACTCAACCGTACTGATTCTTGGAGAAACCGGGACCGGAAAAGAACTGGTTGCACGCGAACTCCACGAACAGAGCAAGCGCGAAGACAAACCCTTCGTAGCAATTAATTGCGGTGCCCTACCCGAAAGCCTCATAGAAAGCGAGTTATTTGGTCATCGCAAAGGTGCATTCACTGGTGCCGATGATAATCGCAAAGGACTTTTCGAAGTCGCGAGTGGCGGAACGCTGTTTCTCGATGAGATTGGCGAATTACCCAAGTCGATGCAGGCCAAGCTTCTCCGCTTTCTTGAAAGTGGCGAAATCCGTCGGGTTGGTGAAAATGACGCCATCGTAGTTGATGTACGGGTTCTCTGTGCAACACATCGGAACCTTCAAGACATGGTAGACGTTGGTGATTTCCGTGAAGACCTCATGTTTCGCATTAACACGTTTGAAATCGAACTACCAGCACTTCGCAACCACATTGAAGATCTGCCACTACTGGCTGAGCACCTTCTGATTCGTTTCTGCTCAACTCACTCGACAACTAGCAAATTTTCTCCACAGGCGATTGATATCCTTGCCAGTCACTCCTGGCCTGGCAATGTTCGCGAATTGGCAAATGCCATTGAACATGCGTCCATCTTATGTGAATCTAGCCCCATACTCCCGGAGCATTTACCAAATAATTTTGAGTCGCGCCGCACCCGAAATCTAAAATTGGCGAACATCGGGACCCTAACGTTACGAGATCTTGAAATGCAGGCCATCGAACAAGCACTTGCACGCAACGATGGCAACAAACCCAAGACAGCAGAGGACCTCGGCATCAGTCTCAAGACACTGTATAACCGACTGAATCAATCTGTGCTGAAGGATTCGGCCGTTGGATGAATTCAGTCGGATGAATTCATTCGACCTGACGAACAACACCTACAACTGTTCCTAAAATTCTGGCCTCATCGACGTAGATCGGCTTCATCGATGAATTTGCCGGTTCGAGACGAATTCGGTTTGCCTCTGGGAACCATCGTTTTAATGTAGCTTCCCCCTCCTCAGTAATTGCCACAACGATCTGTCCTTTTCTTGCAGTTCGTTGCTTACGCACAATCACATGATCACCGTCCATGATTGAATCTTCAATCATGGAATCGCCATTGACTTTTAGTGCAAACAGATTTTTTTTGTTAAACAAATCGGTAAAATCAATCCGCTCATCCTGTTCGACCGCCTCATGTAAGACGCCTGCTGCAATCATCCCGTAGAGCGGCAAGCCTCGCTCTTCCACCGGTTCACAGATAAGATTAATGGCGCGGGACATATTTTTCTCACGCGTAATCAAACCTTTTTTTTCAATCGCCTTGAGATGGCACATCACCCCGTTCGGGGAACGAATACCAAATGCATCACCAATTTCACGGACCGTAGGGCCATACCCCCGATTGCGAATTTTGTCACGAATAAACTCATAAACGTCTTTCTGGCGCTTCGTCAGCACATCGGTGAGAACCATCCGACACCTCGTTCTTATGGATATCTAGTGTTTCTGGAATCTGCTCTACAGAAAAACGACGGTTTTTCGGTCCGTCAAGCGAGATCATTTAGTGTACAAATAGACATACTATTCAAATATACAGTACTTTGCGCGTCATGGCAAGGTGTCTTGAAACAAAGGGCCTCCGAATCCAATCGGAATGCCAAGGGGCTACTGCCCGGGAGAACAGCAATCGCTACCAGAAACAACCCAAGAGCGTATAATTCGCGCACAACATTACATTTGTGCTAGAAGCTAAGCCAAAACGAAGTCACAGCCCCCTGCTGCGGCTTCTACAGCCGGATACAAAAACAAACCAATCATAAAGACTTTTTAGAGAACTATTACTATGTCTCCTTCTTCCACCTCCATTCGTTCCATTGCAGTGTATGGTCTGATTTTCAGCAGTACCCTGTTCTCACCAATACTGCTAGGTGCGGCAGAGCAACCACTCAAATCATCAACAACAAGTCCGAGCAAGAAAACCGAAAGGGTCATCCGCCTTGTATCGTTTTCTGTTCGAGGCTCATTCCCGGAAACGGATGCTCAATCGGGTCCCTTCGGATCAGTGGATTCCACACTGAGCCGTTTAATGCAGCGGATTGTAAAAGCGACAGAGGATAAAAACATATCTGGCATCATTCTCAAGATTCGCAATCCCTCGATTGGGCGCGGTAAGGTGGATGAGCTTCGCGGAGCCATTTTACGCGCACGTGCAGCAGGCATGAAAATCTATGCCGACCTTGAAATGGCCACCGCAACAGATTATCTCATTGCCTGCAGTTGCGATGAGATTTTTATGCCACCCTCCGGATCGCTCCTGATCACAGGTGTGCGAGCAGAGGTCAATTTCTACAAAGGACTCCTGGAAAAGATTGGCGCAAAGGCGGAGATACTTCAGGTAGGGGATTTCAAGGGCGCGGGTGAGCCCTATACCCGTTCTTCGATGAGCCCCGAACTCCGGAAACAATACGAATCAATCGTCAGCGATCTTTATAAGCAACTCGTCAGTGCTGTCGCCAATGCCCGCGGCCTAGATCCGCAACGGGTACGAGAACTTTTAGACACCGGCCTCTTTATGGCAGCAGATGCCAAAAAGGCTGGACTGATTGATCACGTCGCTTACGACAACCAATTCGATGCTGCCATTTTGGAGGGAACAAAAAATAGTAAAGTCACAATCATCAAACATTATGGCAAGAAAAAACAAGACACTGACTTTTCCGGTTTTGCTGGGATGATGAAACTGATGAATCTTCTGATCAACGATTCATCCAACGCCTCCTCTGCACGTGGCGAAAAGATAGCTCTTATCTATGCTGCGGGAGTGATCGTGAACGATGAGAGCGCAATCAGCTTTCTGGGCGGAAACACTGTCGCTGCAAACACATTGATTGGTGCCCTGAAAAAAGCTGCGAATGATGACGACGTGAAAGCAATCGTACTGCGAATCGACAGTCCCGGAGGTTCGGCACTGGCGAGTGATCTCATCTGGCACCAAATTCGACAATCTAAAAAACCGGTCATTGCCAGTATGGGAGATATGGCCGCTAGCGGTGGATACTATATTGCCATGGCTGCGGACACCATCTTTGCACAACCAAGTACCCTTACGGGTTCGATCGGTGTGATTGGCGGGAAGATCGCTCTGGGAGACACCCTCCAGAAAATGGGGGTTACGACCGACATCGTCAGCCGCGGAAAGAGCAGTGGCTTATTTTCAATCATTACTCCCTATTCGACGAGTGAACGAGAATCTCTCCAAAAAATGATGGAGGAGATTTATCACCAATTTACCACTAAGGCAGCTCAGAGTCGCAAAATGGAATTGGCAAAAATGCGACAACTGGCTGAAGGTAAAGTGTATACGGGCAGACAAGCCAAGAAACTCGGCCTCGTTGATAAAGTAGGCACCCTGCATGATGCCATCGTGGCAGCAAAAGAAGCCGCCGGTTTACCCGCAGACAAGAAGATCGAAATGCTGATACTTCCCAAGCCGAAGAGCTTTCTGGAACAACTTCTCAGTCGCCAGTCACTCGAGACGAAAGCTCGCAACGCCTATTTACAAACACTTGCACCCGATTGGGTCAATGCCTTGGCGGATCTGAAGATTATCCAACATCTGTTCCGACAACCCGTGAACACGATGCTTCCCTACCGTGTAATGATCCGTTAAACGGATCGTCTAGTGACACTGTTCTCAAAGTTCTTGGGCGGTCACAACAAGATTGTCTCGGTGAACGACTTCTGCGTATGGACAATGAGATAGAACTGCTGCTATTGCATCGCTTTTTAAACCTTTGATCTTTTCAAGATCCTCTGCACTATAATTTGTGAGCCCGCGAGCAATTTCCAATCCCGCTTTATCCTCGATGACAATCACATCTCCTTTTTGAAAATTGCCTCGCATCGCAACGATACCTATCGGGAGGAGGCTTCGGCCCTGCTGAACCAGTGCCCGCTGGGCCCCGGGATCAATAACCAGCCACCCGCGAGGCTGAACCGTGTATCCAATCCAACGTTTACGTAGCGACACACTCTGACCCTGGGGAACAAAAAGAGTTCCCACCGGCTCGCCGGAAAGAATTGCTGCGAGATTTTCCACTTTAAGGCCGCTGGCAAGAATCACGCTCTCCCCCGCAGCAGTCGCGATACGAGCCGCTTCGAGTTTGCTCGCCATCCCCCCGCGTCCACCCCCGAATGTACTAGGCTGGACAAGCCTTCTTACAGAATCATCGATCGCCGTTACATTTGAAATCACCTTGGATTTAGGATCATCCGGTGCTCCATCGTACAATCCTTCAACATCCGAAAGGAGTACTAGGAGGGGCGCTCGGAGCAACTGCGTGAGCAGCGCAGCGAGTCGATCATTGTCACCAAAAGTTCCTAATAATTCATCGACCGCCACAGTATCATTTTCGTTGACGATCGGAACTGCACCGTATTCCATCAAGGAAAGCAGCGTATTGCGAACGTTTAGATAGCGAACCCGGTCGTCCATATCCTCCGCAGTTAGCAGGACCTGTGCTGCACAGCGACCATGGTGTCCGAGCGCTTTATCGTAGGCCTCCACCAACCGCGACTGTCCAACCGCTGCTACAGCCTGCAGTTGTGACAGGTCGGTGGGACGCTGCTTCAAACCCAACTGCCCCATGCCAGCACCCACAGCCCCCGAACTGACCAAAACCAACCTGCGACCATGTTGCATTGCCAAATGGATTTGCTCGGACAGCCTGGCAATGCGGTCATAATTCAGCAAACCATCCTCTCCGGTCAGCACGCGTGTGCCCACTTTGACAACCAAAAGGTCTGCTTCTGCCGCGATTTCCTGGCGCAGGAGGTCCACCATGATCCATTACACCTGCCACGATTTTTTGTTGACAGACAAAAATACACTCTGAAATCGTCTAGCGATCATTTTGGGCACCTCAAGCGGTATAGCGGCACAAGAATCGTCTTCTAGCAAGAAAAACCCGAGTTCTCATTGTGTCGCAGTGGTTTCCCACTATCAAGATCACCATGGCAGCCAAATCGAGTAGAAAGTCCTTGTGAGAGGGGCAAACTGCCCCCCCACACCCCCGAGCCAACGGCAAGGGATTCTCTTGGAGTGTCGCTGTCTCTCCCTATCTAAAAGCAATGAAAACAACTAGCCTTCAATCGATTGGCAAAAACTTCCAAGTCACGATCGCTTGAGGAAGGTCTCTCTACAACGTACAATGCCAGTTGTGGGACTTGGGGTATCGGCGGCCCGGGTGGTTGGCTGCTACTTCTTTTCCCACCAATCATCTGTGATGGTGTGCAGGATGCCTTTGCCAGAGATTCTATGAGCGAAATTCATCACGAGTGCGGCGTTGTCGCAATTTATCACCTCCCCGGCAAGGAGCGGAGTTCGCTCTGTAGCGATCCAGAAGAAGTATCGCGACTCATGCCGCGGATGCTACTGGATGTGCAAAACCGCGGTCAGCTAGCCGCCGGATTTACAACGTTCAGCCCGCATCGCAAACAGCTCATCGATACCCACAAAGAAACCGGTACTGTCACCGAAGTTTTCCGCCTGTCCCATCAGGCCAAGCATGAGAGCCTGATGCAGAAATATGCCGGTCGCGCAGCAATCGGCCACGTTCGCTATGCCACTTGTGGACAGGATGACCGCAGTTATGCACAGCCTTTTGAGCGACATCATATAAAAAAACATAAGTGGTTTAGTTTTGCGTTCAATGGTCAATTGGCAAATTACCAGGAGTTGCGTGCGGAACTGCTTCTTGACGAGGACAATTACTTAGCGCGAGATACCGACACCGAAATTATTATGCACGAGATCTGTCGTGTCTCGTCGGGAGACAATGCACCCTCCTTGATTGAAATCTGTAGGCAATTCGGGGAGCGGTTTGATGGAGCCTATAGCCTGGCACTGATCAATGCGGTGGGCGATATGATTGTGGCTAGGGATCCCTTGGGGATTAAGCCAATGACCTATGCTAAAAAAGGTCCCCTATTTGCTGCGGCAAGCGAAAGTGTTGCACTGTTAAATCTAGGTTTTGCCCCCGAAGACATCAAATCTCTTTTGCCGGGCCAGGTAATTACGATCATCGATGGCGAATTTAAGATCGAAACATTTGCAGAAAGTCGGCGACAGGCTTACTGTTTCTTTGAGTGGGTTTATTTTGCAAACGTTGCCAGCACCCTGGATGAACGAAGTGTTTACCTTTCACGGAAGGCCCTCGGTGAAGAACTTGCACGACTTGAACTGGCAGATGGCTCTGTCCCCCTTGATGAAAATACTGTCGTCGTCCCAGTGCCCGATACCAGCAAGGCTGCTGCCGATGCCATGGCCTATCGTCTCAAACTTCCCTCCCTGGAAGGCCTGATCAGAAACCGCTACTCGGGCCGAACCTTCATTGAAGGAAGCATGGGACGGAAACAAAAAGCGGAAACCAAATACACCCCTTTACCAGAAGTTTTACGAGGCAAGCGGATACTCCTCGTTGAAGATTCAATTGTGCGATCAACCACAATGCGAGTCCTCCTCGAACGCATCCGCAAGTTTGGTGGTGCCCGTGAGATTCACGTCCGGGTTGCTTGCCCCCCTATTTTAGCGCCTTGCTTCTATGGCATCGACATGTCAAGGATCGCAGAATTGTTTGCCCCCGAGTTTGTTAAAGATTCGGGGTTGAATGCCGAATCGCACATAAAAATGGCTCAATCACTTGGTGCGGATTCACTACGCTACTTACCGGTCAGTTCGATCGCCAGAGCCATTGGAATGGATGCGAACAAGCTGTGCCAAGCGTGCATCACAGGTGAATATCCGACTCCCGCCGGACAACAGCTCTATAAAATTGCCCTCGCGAATTCAGATAGCAAGAATGAATCCCGAACCTATGACACTGAACATGTCATGAATTGATTCGGGTAGTCCACTTTATTTTTTTATGAATTCCGCGCGGTGGACTTCGACTCCGGATAACCGCATTCGGCGTTCAAAGTGCGTGCGATAATCAAGATCGTGTTCAGCCTCTTGGAGGACGACTTCCTCCGGTCCTGTGAGTGCACTTTCATTGGCCAAAACTTCCAGGGCGTTTTGGAACACTTGGGCGACATCCGTCCAAAAATGTAATCTTCCCCCAGATTTTAAGGTTCGAGCAATCTCGTCCGCAAACGACCCGGTCATGATCCGTCGTTTGTGGTGCCTTTTTTTCCACCAGGGGTCCGGAAAATAAATGTGGACTGCGACCAACGCATCGGTGGGAATTTTTTCGCAAAAAACTTGTTGTCCATCGGCATGCACAACACAAGCATTTTTCAAATCATGCATCGCAAGTTTAGCAGCAGAAAAACGAGCATATTTCCGCGAAATCTCGATACCAAGAAAATTTCTCTCGGGTACTGCGGCAGCTGCGTTTTTGAGAAATAATCCCTTACCGGTACCGACCTCAACTTCCAGCGGCTGGGAAACATCAAACATCGGGAGTTCGGGCCCGATGGATGGCAGGTCATCCCATAGAACGAGATGTTTGCTCAAATCAAGCGTTTTATCCCATTTGCCGAGTGCTCTGCGTCCCATTGGACCCTCTTC
>Ga0315338_1004877_pt1 | contig 10157 bp, 9 predicted proteins | sample ASW8metaG_FD_204518 | JGI IMG/M metagenome (GOLD analysis project Ga0315338, IMG submission 204518) | Ammonia-oxidizing marine archaeal communities from Monterey Bay, California, United States - ASW #8 | ecosystem: Environmental > Aquatic > Marine > Coastal | place: USA: California | collected...
ATCCAGAGATGAACTGAGCGAAAGAAGAGCAAAGCAACTGAGCAGGAAGCTGCCCAGAATCGTAGCGCGGTACATTAGCACACCCCTGTGTTTGATAGAAACTGGCCGCTCGCCATTTTAAGGCACAATGGGGACCACCTCAAGCAGTTTTTGCCGAAAAACCTGCAAGAACCATGCGACAAAAAAGGCCCTTTCGCGGCCGCAGCCGCCGCATAGCCCTCTACCGTCCTCGCCTTGTGGACCATTCCCCGTGGGAGACACACCCCGCTTCTCCTCTTACAACACCACTCAATCAAGATAAAAGCGAATCTTGTCGATCGCCTTTTTTTCACGACCGGGGATAACTGCAGGGTAACCCGCTTTAAGAAAACCGATCACCTGCTGCTGTTCTGCCGAGACATTCAGCATTTGATATACCACGGGATCGCGCGTGATCGAACCGGTACTCCACTGACAGCCGATCCCCTGGCCCCAAAGTGAGAGCACCAGATTATGAACTGCACAGACGGTTCCAGCATAATCTTCCTGATCACGAAAAGGATCTGCCACAGTTCGCTCACTGGTGACCGCGATAAGAACTGGGGGATCGAATATTTTTGAGCGAGCCTTCTTGACCATTTTTTCAGTATCCTCGCCATCGGAGCGGGCTGCCTTTTCACGGGCCATGGCTTCAACAACCTCAATAATCTTCTCTCTTGAACCGTTGCCGAGAACGTAAAAGCACCAAGGATGTGTCTGCTTGTGGCACGGTGCATGTCGCGCCGCCTCGAATGCCAATTCCAAGCATTCCCGCGGAACCGCCTTATCCTGAAAACGATAAATGGATCGTCTCGAAATCAAATTGTCTTGCACCGCAGTCATATCAGTTTACTCCATTGACGAGGCGAGCAACCTCGAACATTTTCCCTAACGCCTATGTACCGCATGGCGCATCAGGCTCAATCCATATTTCCCTCCTCGCTCCCTAAAACGCGCTCTGCAAAATTGCTTTGAGGTTCGCTAGGGTGACCGGTCGCGGATTGACGCTCATCAACCGCTTCACTGCAAACGCTTTTTCGGCAAAGCCGACCAACTGATCTTTGCGCCCGCCAAGTTGCCGGATTGAGCCGGGAATGCCAATCCGCCCACGAAGATTTTCCACCGCCACAATCGCCCGCTCCGCCGCGTCCTCCGGCGCAAGGTCCGCCGTCCGTTCACCCAAAAGCGCTGCAATGCGGGCAAATGTTTCCTGCCGCACTTGAAGATTAAACCGCATCACAAACGGCAGCAGCATGCCGTTGCCTCCTCCATGCGAACAGTGCAGCGCACCGCCAAGCGGATACTCCAGCGCATGGACTACCGCCACCCCGGCATTGGAAAAGGCCATGCCCGCAAGCAGTGCCGCATAGGCCATCCCCTCGCGGGCCTCCAAATCATCGGCCACCTCCACCGCACGCACCAGATACTTGCCGACCAACGAGATCGCCTGGTCGGCCAAGGCATCTGTCAGCGGCGTGCGGCCGCTGTAGGCGTTGCCCGGTGGCATCTCTACTGCATCGATGGCCGTAACCGCCTCGATCGCATGCACCAGCGCATCGATGCCGCTCTCGGCCGTCACCTGTCGCGGGCAACTCACCGCGAGCGCCGGATCGATCAGCGCTACAGCGGGCCGCAAAAAGCGGCTCTGCATGCTCACCTTCATCTCGGCACCCTCGTCAGTCAGCACCGCCGAATGCGAGACCTCACTCCCGGTCCCACCGGTTGTCGGCATGCAAACGAGCGGAAGCGTGGGCCCTGGCAGCCGATCAAATCCAAAATAATCGCCCACCTCCCCGCCGCAGGCGAGCACCGCCGCGACCACCTTGGCCAGGTCCATGTTGCTACCGCCCCCAAGACCAATCACGACATCCGGTGCAAATGACGTTCCGGCAGCAATCGCGGCCGTGGCCAACTCGACAGTTGGCTCTTTCTCCGTCTCGGTGAACGTGCAGACCTCGACACTCGAAGCGGCCAGGACCTCGCAAGCTCTATCCAGTACCCCGGCACCCGCTAGATTCGCATCGCTCACCAGCAGGGCCCGATGCCATTTCCGACCGCTGCAAAGCGAACCGAGCTGCGCGAGAGTACCGGTGCCAAAAATAATCTCGCCAGCAGATGCAAAGGTCCAGGGTGTGTTCATCAAATGTTTTGTTCCCGCTTAGGAGCGACTCCAATCGGTAATGACCTCAACGGTTGCCGAGGCAAGATGGTGGATCTGCTCAGTTGTGATCGAAAGTGGAGGAGTCAGGTAAAACATATCGTGAAACGGACGCAACCAGATGCCCGCCTGTACGAATTGCTGACTGAGTTTTTCCTGGGAGTGCAACCGCTCGACCTGCACGACCCCGATCGCACCGCGCGTGCGGACATCGACTACTCCGGGCAGCGACCGGCAGGGTGCGAGTAGCTCCGTCAGCGACTTTTCGATCGCCTGCGCCTCCTCTAAACGAGGATGCTGCGCAAAGAGATCGAGCGATGCGTGCGCGGCGGCACACGCGAGCGGGTTGGCCATGTAGGTCGGGCCGTGCATGAGCGCTTTTTCAGCTTCATCCCCCAAAAATGCGTCAAAGACCGCGGCCGTGGCGACCGTGGCGGCCATGCCGAGCGTACCGGCGGTAAGCGCCTTGCCGAGACACATAATATCGGGAACCACCTCCGCCTGCTCGCAGGCAAACATCGATCCTGTGCGACCAAAGCCGGTAGCAATCTCATCCGCAATAAGCAGCAGACCTTGCTCCCGTGCGATGCGGGCCACCGCAGCAAGTGCCGCGGGCGTATGGAACCGCATCCCCCCTGCCCCCTGCACCAGCGGTTCGATCACTACCGCAGCGAGCTGCTCGCGATGCAACTGGAGAAATGTGCTAAACGCCGCTTGCTCCTCATCTGTCTCGGGGATTGGCCGGCAGTACTGCTCGAGTAAAAAACCTTTAAAGTGCGCGTGCATGCTCCGCTCTGGATCTGAGAGCGACATCGCCCCGGTCGTATCGCCGTGGTATGCATGCCGGAAGGTGACAAAGCGGTTGCGGCCCACCTCTCCGCGATTGCACCACATCTGCACCGCCATCTTCATTGCCACTTCCACGGCTACCGAACCGGAATCGGAAAAAAAGACGTGCGACAGATCACCCGGTAACAGATCGGCCAATCGGCGCGCAAGCGTAACGGCGCCTTCGTGATGGATGCCACCGAGCATCACGTGCGGCATCACCTCCAGCTGCGCAGATACTCGCTCGGCGATATGCGGATGGTTGTAGCCGTGGCAGGCGGTCCACCACGATGCGAGACCGTCGATCAGCCGCCGTCCATCGGAGAGCACCAGATAGACATCGTCCGTCGCCACCACCGGCAGCGGCAACGGCGCGGTCTGCATTTGCGTGTACGGCATCCAAAGATGGTCCGCCGCATCGCGCTGCCAGGCGGGGCCGGAACCGACAGAGGTTTCGCTACAGGAGAGGCTCATAGCTTCTCAGAATACCGCTCTCTTGCCACCCTTGCCAGTCGCAACCCTCCCGCCACTAACGAATCAAAGTCCTCCCCGCTACAATGCGGGGCCTAATCCTTCACCAACACCCCCTCACGAGGAATGAGAGATATGGCCACGAAGTATCGTTTTTCTTTCGGTCCCTGGAACATTTCCGAAGGAGCCGACCCGTTCGGTCCAGAGGTCCGCTCGCCTTATTCGCTCCAGGAGAAATTCGATATGTACGGCCCGCTCGGTTTTGAGGGGGTGCAGTTTCACGATGACGACGTGGTCGAAGATATCGACGACCACGCTCCCGAGGCCGCACTCGCCCGGGCCCGCGAAGTGAAGAAGATGCTCGACGACCGGGGGCTGGTTCCCGAGTTTGTCGCCCCGCGACTCTGGTTCGATCCCCGTACGGTCGATGGAGGGTTTACGAGCAACAACGCGGACGACCGCCAATATGCTCTCGACCGCTGTCTGCGGGCAATCGATATCGCACGTGAAGTAGGCACTCCCAACATGGTGATGTGGCTGGCGCGCGAAGGAAGCTATATCCGGGAATCCAAAAACGCGAGGCTCGCGGTCGATCGGCTTCGTGACGGAATGAACAAGATGCTCGAATACGACAGCGAGATCAACATCTGGATCGAGCCGAAACCGAATGAGCCGGTCGACAGCGCATTTATTCCCACGATCGGCCATGCCCTGGCCCTGGCGTATCTGACGGTCGATCCGTCGCGCGTTAGCGGCCTGATCGAGACCGCCCACTCATTGCTTGCAGGTCTTGACCCCTCGGACGACATGGCCTTTGCCCTTGCGCACGACAAGCTCAGCAGTGTGCATCTGAACGATCAGGGCGGACTCAAGTTCGATCAGGACAAATGTTTTGGAAGCTTTAACCTCCGCAGCGCGTTCAACCAAATTCGGGTCCTGGAAGAAAACGGGTACGGGGAACGCGGCGAGTTTGTCGGACTCGATGTGAAGGTGATGCGAACGCAGAAGCAGGAGGGCTCGACCGATCACCTCTCAGGAAGCCGCAAGAATTTTGAGCGGATTCTGGAAAAGGTCCGTTCTCTCGACACGACACTGGAAGGGGAATTGATTGCCAATCGGGATTACGAAGCTCTCGACCAGTACATCCTCGCGCACCTGATGGGTACGGACTAAAGCCCGTCTCACTCACACCAGATGGGCGGCGGCCACCTCGCGAAGCGGCCGTTCCGGCCGTGCACCGAACTGTGAGATAATTTCCGTCGCCACGCTGACGCCGATCTGTCCGCTCACCGGCAGCGGCAAACCCTGTGCATGACCGTAAAGGAACCCTGCCGCAAAAAGATCGCCCGCGCCGGTGGTATCTTCGAGCTGCCGGGGCACCTCGGCCGGCACGTGGTGCCGCTGGTCTTTCGACAGCAACTCGACCCCTTCCGCCCCTCGGGTGATAGCCACGGTACGACAATCGGCCGCCACCTGGGTGATTGCCTCTTCTAATGCGCCGACCTGGTAGAGAGCCAACACCTCGTCTTCATTCGCAAAGAGGAGATCGACATGTTTTTTGACAAATTCCAGAAACGATTCGCGGTGTCGGTTTACGCAAAAGGCGTCCGATAAACTGAGCGCCACTTCGCGACCTGCATCGTGGGCCAGCGATGCCGCTTTAAGAAAAGCCTCTTTAGCCGGTGCAAGATCCCAGAGATAGCCTTCTAAATAAATCATTTTGGCATCGGCCACCATTTCCGCATCGACATCATCAGGGCCGACATGCACGCATGCGCCAAGAAACGTATTCATTGTCCGCTGCGCATCGGGAGTCACCAGGACCACACACTGCGCGGTCGCGGGGCCACTTTGTGCGTCGGGAGTGAGAAAGTGGACACCGGTCTGCGTCAGTTCAGTGCGAAATATTTCTCCGAGACGATCGCACCCGACTTTGCCGATAAAGGATGCACGTCCACCGAGGTTTGCCAACCCGACCATCGTATTGGCGACCGAACCACCCGAGAGTTCCCGTTCGGGCTCAATCGCCGTATACAGCTCAGCCGCCCGATCGCTGTCGATCAGCGCCATCATGCCTTTGGTAAGCCCTTCCTGATCGAGGAACGCATCGTCCACGCGCGCCAATACGTCGACAATCGCATTGCCGATCCCGAGCACATCGTATTTTACATCACCCATTGCTGATCCTTTACAATACTATTTCGACCGACAAATGAGCCGGAAGTCTAGCTAGAGCGTGGCGCTGGCACAAGCCGATACTTGACACCCCTACTGCGATCGGCCAAAACGGGCGCGGAAATCGTAACCGGGCGGAGAACAAATGCAGGTTTTTTCAGAATCGCAATCTACCGCGTTGCTACTTGTCTGCACTGTAGCAGCCTTTCTGCTTTCGCAGAGCGTGACCGGAGAACCGGAGAGCCCCGATGGGGTTTGGCAGGTTGCTCCGAAAACGCTTCGGCCAGGCCCGACAGGAAGTTTTGATTCGGTTGCGGTCAAAGATCCTTCGATTGTCTTTTTCGAGGGCAACTGGCATCTCTTTTACACCGCCCGCGATGAGGATCACTACACCACTGGCTATGTCCGCGCACCCCGACTCGAATCGCTTCAGGGAGCAACTCGCTACGAGCTTGCACGGGTTCGCAGCAAGAAGGAACGTTATGGCTGTGCACCGCAGATCTTTTATTTTGAGCCCCACAAACAATGGTATCTCCTGTTCCAGAATCGGGATTCCAACTACCAGCCGATGCTCTGCCACAACGCAAACATCTCAGATCCGAGCAGCTGGAGCACACCGGAGGTACTGCTCCGCAAAGACAGCCCTCAAAAATGGATCGACTTTTGGATTATCTGCGATCCGCATCGCGCCCACCTCTTCTACACCGAAGGGCATCGGGGCATCATGCACCGCAGCACTAAGCTAGAAGAATTTCCGCACGGATGGGGACCTGCCAAGCAGGTTTTTTCCGGCGTGCACGAGGCGGCCCACATCTACAAGGTGCTCAGTCGGTCCGAATACCATATGATCTACGAGCGCAACACGCCCGAGGGCCGCTGCTGGGGTCTGGCGATTGCCGGTACGCTCGACGGGACCTGGCACAAAGTGACCGACCGCTATGCGACCGGGGACCAGCTTCATCATGCCCCGACAGAGAAGAAATGGACCGAGATGGTCAGCCATGGCGAGGCGATCCGCAGCGGTTACGACCAGCATCTGGAGTACGACCCGGCCGACGGCCGCTGGCTGATCCAGGGAATTTTGCGGAGCCAGTCGCATGCCCCCTACCCGACCCTGCCCTGGCAACTTGGTATCATCACAAAGATGCCCTCCCGACAAATTTCTAAACCCCAATAGAAAAGAGCCACTCGTGCAGAATGTCTACTCCTCTCCGGGCCGCTATACCCAGGGGCCCGACGTCACCGACCAGTTGGTTGGCGAGATGGCCTTTCTGGGGCTGGAGGGCCCGATCCTGATCGTTGCCGGTCCCACCGTCACCAAACTGCTCGGCGAGCGGTGGAAAACTATTTTTTCAGCGGTCGGCATTCCCTATGCAATCCACCCCTTTGAGGGTGAGTGCTGCACGGACGCAATCGATGCCCTCACCGCCGTGGCAAACTCCTCCGGAGTAAGCACACTGTTGGCAGCGGGCGGCGGCAAGGTGATCGACACAACCCGCGCTGCAGCAGCAGCAATCAACAAACCCTTCATCTGCTGTCCCACGGTTGCTTCGACCGATTCGCCCTGCAGCGCGATCGCCGTCATCTACAACCCGTTGGGCGTTTACGAAACCTTCCATACATACTCCCGCAATCCGGATCTGGTCCTAGTCGATACCGAAGTGATTGTGCAAAGCCCTATTCGCTACTTCATCGCCGGTATGGGCGATGGCCTTTCGACAGTTTTTGAAGCGAGGGCCTGCGTACGAGGCGGCCGGGAAAATTTGCGCGGGGGCCGATCGACCCTGGCCGCCGCCGAAATCGGCGAACTCTGCTACCGTACCCTCTTGGATGACGGTCGAGCTGCCCTGGCCGATATGCAACAGCGAAAGGTCACGCCCGCCTTCGAGCGGGTTGTTGAGGCCAACACCCTCCTCTCGGGCATTGGCTTTGAATCGGCCGGGCTGGCCGCCGCGCATGGAATCCACAATGCAATGACCGTTGCCGAAGGAACCCACTCCTATTTGCATGGCGAAAAGGTCGCCTTTGGGGTACTGGCCCACCTGATGCTCGAAGAGCAGCCGGCCGAGGTGTACAAACCGGTAGTCGGCTTCTGCCGCGATGTCGGATTGCCGACCACCCTCGCCGGCATCGGCCTCGACGCAGCCGACGAGGCGACGTTGCGGCAAATTGCCGAAGCGGCCAGCGAACCGGAGTCTCTGGTCCTGAACGAACCGTTTACCATAACGCCCCAAAAGGTCTACGAGGCCCTGGTTGCGGCGGACCGGGTCGGCCGCGCGAACTGAAGTAACGAATTTTTGTGTGGTATTTCTGATGCAGTCTGACAGACATCGCAAAATTACCGCCGATGAAATAGATTGCCTACCGGCGCAGACTTTCCTCGGCTCGGCCGACCACCATGCGCAGCTCGATTCGACAAACAGTCGCGCCGCTTTACTCGCAGCCGGGCGGGACCCGGCAACGTTGCCACATCTGGTCTATGCGGAGCAACAAACGGCCGGTCGGGGACGCCAGGGCAAAGGTTGGTTTTCCGCGCCGGGAAGTTTGACCTTTTCTGTGATCGTCTCCCGAGAAGCATTTGGTCTTTCCCGGGAGCAGCTTCCGCTTGCCGCCCTGGCAACGGGAATCGCCGTTCTCCAGGCAGGCCTGCATTTTTTGCCTCAGGGCGACTTTGGTCTCAAATGGCCGAACGATGTCTTTCTTGCCGGCAGAAAAGTTGCCGGCATCCTCCTCGAAGTGCCTCAGCCGGGTGATACGGTGGTAATCGGGATCGGCGTGAACGTGAACAACGATTTTGACGGCTGCTCTGCCGCTGATGTACAGCAGAGCATCTCCCTGCATGACATCGCCGAAGCACCGCTCGATCGGCTCACTTTCCTCACGCGGCTCCTTGGCCAGCTCGAGGTGCAGCTCGCACACGTTGCAGCCGGGCAGAACATCGCCCGTGCGTGGAATCGATACTGCCTGCTTTCCGAGAGGACCGTCACGCTCGAGCTCGCCGACCGCCAACTGCAAGGACGCTGTCGGGGAATCGACGCCTCCGGAAGGCTACTGCTTGATGAGGCGGGCTCGACTACTGCCTTTGCGACCGGCGAGGTACGCAGTTGGCGATAGGCTACATCTGTTCGAGTGACCACCTCCGAGCGACCAGGAGCAGGTCAGATTCACGGGCCGGTCACGTCCACTCCGGCCCTTTTTTGTGTGGCTCGGCCTGCACAACCACCTCTGTATGATCGAGGATCTGACAGACTCCCTCTTCGCGGAGATCCTCAAGGAGTGAGAGCATAACTTGTTTGATATAAAAGGAGGGCAAAATGCCATGGAGAGTAAGTTTGCCATCATGCAAGTGTGAATGGACACTCCTCAGAGACACATAAACGCTCACCGACAAACGCTTTCGAACCGTTTCTAACGCCCGAATCGGCGCGGACACAGTCGGCGCGGACACAGTCGGCGCGGACACAATCGGCGGGCAATCGTTTTGACCACCTAATGAGGTTTCCAGAGACATGGACCAATCCTTAACAAATGATAGATACCATCATGGTCATCCCTGCCCCTGCGATTATCTTGTGATCGGTTGAAGTTGCAGTTCTCATGCCATTTTCCAAAAAAATAAAAGGCATTGAAAAAACCTGTGATTTTGTGATCCGTTGCCATTCTCACCAGAGCATATTGACGATCGTTGCCCAATAATCGGGCAGGCGCGGCATAAAAAAACGCCAGCGGCAATGCAAACAAGTCCAGGCTCAACGACTGGCACTGCTGAACCAAAACAGTGCGGCATCAAAAGCGGTTACTCGCCAACGGGCGGCAATTCAAAATGCCCGGCATCGTCTCGCACGACGCGGACCACCGGCTTGTCGGGCTCATGGTAGAGGACAAGCCTCCAATCACCTTCGCACGCCTGATCAAGCAGCGCCTGTTTGCTCCGCATGTTATCCCAGGGCAACATGTCGTACCCCATGCTGTAAGCGGGATGAACGTGATTGCGGGTTGGCATCACATCCGAGACAAAACAGACCGTCCCCTCTGCATCGTCAAATTCGATCGTCTGCAGTCCCCAGGTATGTCCCGGGCGCAGGGTGAGGCGGATATCCCCCAGTACCGTTGTATCGCCGTCCACGAGTTCCGCCTGCCGTGAGATCGGTTCAAAGGTCGAGGCGAGATACGTTTTGCTCATCGTGCTCCGCCCTGCCAGGGCATCGTCCCACTCCTGCTGCTGCACGTAGATTCGGGCTTCGGGAAAGATGGAGGCCACATCGCCGGCCGAATCAAGCTGCGAAACCCCCGCGGCATGATCGAAATGCAGGTGGCTTAGGAGTACGGCCGAAATCGATTCGGGCTCGATGGCCAACTCGCCGAGTGCCGTGCCGAGTGCCCGATCCTCGAGCGCAAAGATCTCCCGTTCCTTAGGACTCCACTTTGCCCCATAACCGGATTCGATGAGTACCCGCTTTCCATCACGTTCCAGCAACAGGCAGTGGCAGGCGAGAGGAATCCGGTT
>Ga0315338_1004881_pt1 | contig 10152 bp, 7 predicted proteins | sample ASW8metaG_FD_204518 | JGI IMG/M metagenome (GOLD analysis project Ga0315338, IMG submission 204518) | Ammonia-oxidizing marine archaeal communities from Monterey Bay, California, United States - ASW #8 | ecosystem: Environmental > Aquatic > Marine > Coastal | place: USA: California | collected...
TTATCGGGCATAATTCTCCTTACGTAGAAGGGGCTAGACTTGGCACCTAGCCCCTATGACTACGATAAAGTGGGGGGTTAGGAAGTGGTACGGCGTTGCCGTACGTCGATATAATCTATGTTTAAGTTGCGGTCAACGGAGCCAGTACGGAGTTGGAGACCAACCCACGGTACTAACTTATCGGCTGCTGTAATAGCGTCGGTCATCCAAGCGCTTTCATAGGTCAGGTTGCCATTGGCATCCAGACGTAAGAACTTAGCATTGGTATCACGAAGAGCTACAATCATAGTCTCAAATGTATCAGCTACAGGAGCCAACCCATCTTCAATCTTAGTAGCCTCAGTGCCTGCCTTGTTGCCGAAGCATTGCCAATAAGCTGTGTCGTCAGTGTCGAAGACCCAAACCGCACAGTCATCTGCTGTTCCAGTTGGAGTCGCCAATACGTTTACGGCACCGTTATCAGTTGTGACATCGGTGAATCCGACTTCAACCTTAACAGTTGTAATCGCATCCATTTTAAGACGTACAGCCATGACAGCATTTTGCTGCGCTGTCCAGTTCAGTTCGGGCAGAGCAATAAAGGCATACTCGTCGTCTCCGCCTGCTCCAGTGGAGGCGCTCAGCTCAGCCACACCATTAGTCTGGTCAGCTAAGATAGAAAGAACACCATCGTCACCAGTGTTAAGTTCGTATATACCTGGAGTACCACCACTACCTCTTATTTCATCACCAAGGAAGTCATCGAAGTAATGCACCATGTCCCAAGTATTATGCTCTAGGAACGGATACAGTCCATCACGACCACCACGTACGCGCTTTAAGTGTGCGCGCGACCTTACCATTTGAATAGGGTCAGCCATTAGTATTTACCTCTACGAGATTTAGGTTTAGGTTTAGCTTTCATTTGTTTACGGGCAGAAGCAGCTTGCTTCTTCCCCTTTGCCGTGTATGGGAAATGTTTCTTACCAACTCTAGGCATTTAGGGCCTCCTTCAGTGTTAGCCTTTGTTCAGATTCTTGCCGAACTAGCCTACTCGGAATCTCGATGCGAGAAGGCTTTGGGTCACGGAATTGGAAAAGCCCTTGTACCCTATACTCATGTCGGTCTAAGAGTATGATACTTGTATCTAAGTCATGGGCTGTAAACGGGCCACCAACTTGTAGTTTACTGACCAGTGTCCATCCCTGCTTATCTAACATATCGACGAACTTGTTACAACTCTCACGAGTTATACCTTCGTAGTTCCCCATACTCGCATCGCGTGGTACCTTAAAGGTGCCTGTCTTGATACGACGTGGGTCATTACCACGAGCAGCGTATTTTTGGTTTGCTGCCGTAGTATCCAATTGGAACTCATCTAAGCGTAGAGAGCTTATAACTCAACCCTCTGTAGCTCACTGGCAAGACAACCGTCTTTGCCGTAGCCCCTAAAGAATACTTTGTACTTAGGTTCGCCTTCTCTTTTAGTAACGTACATATAGTTAAGGACTGTGCCTAACGGTGTAGGCTCATCCGTCCCTAGTTTAAGGCCATGCCGTACTTTGCTGTCTAGCTCAGAGCCTGGTAACGGCATAACAATGTCGTCAGGCTGAAAGCCTGCCTCAGCACGACCTGGGTACTTTAGGTCTATTACCCGTTTACGTACATCCTCCATCGAACCCTCAAGTAATTTATCGGGTGCGACGGTGCGGTTTAACCCTTGAGGGGCTGCCAATGCGCTTGACAGCCCATCAACGGTTCGAGCTAGACCAATTATCATTTCTTCTAACTGGTCTACTCGGTCTACCTTTTTAGTTGTTTTTGGCTGAGTATCCACCACTTCAGTGGTTTCACTACTTTCCACCATAATGTATTAGGCTCCCTTCATGAATACGCCGTGGTCGTCCCGCATCTCCCTAGTACCATAAAGCTGTTCAACAACAACTTTGTCAACGATATAGTCAATATCGAATTGGTGATAGGTCTTAGGGGAAATTTGCATAACCAAGGCGAGTGATTCCTTTTGGAACATACCATTGTCGTGACCAGCGGAGTTAGTACCTTCTACGTTTACTGACCGATAAATCGGCATCCCCATAAATGAGGCAACGTAGGCCTTCTCCAAACCAGTCTCACGACCTGGGCCATGTACAGACTCGTAATCCTGGTGAACGAAACGGTCAAGTTTCAACAGACCCGTCTCTTGGGCGGGGCTGACCACCATTACGCGGCTGTCCTGAGGAGCATCTGCATCGTCCAGATACTGCCTGGAACGTAGAATGTCATCGTCGGTTAATTCGACAGCGAGGGTTCCTACGTTTTGAGAGAAGTTATCTACTAACCCTGCCAACACATCGTCAACTGCTAAGGCCAGGGCATAGCCCAGTTTGCCAGCATATAACTTAAGTTGGTCACGGTTGTTCTGAACACGGGTAATGTTCTCTAAAGCAATAGCCGCATATTCATGCGTCGCAATAGAGATATCCGTGTTTGACTCAGTGACTGTCTCGTACGTTACTGCACCGTTGATGCTCTTTGTACGAGAAGCGAGGTTACTCACGCTAGGGACGTGAATAGTGTCCCCGAAGGATAACCCCTTTTCAAATTTACGGTCAACCAAGTTAGCAAATACTAACTGGTTCTCCCGCGCCACGATAGCTTCCATACTCCATAACTCTGGAATAAATACATCGGCTGTCGTATTATCAATAAACTCTGTTGCGCCTGTTGCCACAATGTCCTCCTACTAATTCTGCATCTGGTCGTAAACTTTTTCGAGTTCCTCGCGCATACCTCTAACACCTAGTTTGATTGGGTCAAGGTTTGCCACGTCCTCGCGGGTTAATCGCTGACCACCTCCCACCGACGAGCCCGTATCTACGCGTCCGTGCTCTTGTCGGTCTCTTAGAATCGCCTCTTGTATTTGGGATTCCGTTGATTCGCTAGGTGAACTGGATGTTAAGGCCTCCTGGGTAAGTCGTCTGACTTCCGAGAGACGATATAAATCTCCCGACTGATTGACCTCATCCAATAACTTCCGAGCACTTTCTAGCCTATCATCTGATGACCAATCGACATCGAATTCATCTAGTAGACCATTAAGCTCGGCCTCAAACTGAGCAGCGGTCGAATCATTTCGACGCTGGTCTTGGAGCCCACGCATTGTCTCCTTCGTGCGTTCTGCTAGTGACTCATCTCCAAACGAAGATGTCGTTTCAAGAAGAGCTTCCAGCATCTGCTCTGCCCGCTTCTGGCCTAATTCTAGCTCAGCTATCCTTATACCAGTATCCTTACCTTTCGTAAGGTTGCGGTTGTACTTACGTTGGAGTTGCTTGTACTCCTTTTCCCAGTCTGTATCACTACCACTTTGGGTATCCACAGTTTCTTCGTCAGCCATAATCCTCCTCTGTGCGTTATCCCGACCCCGTGCGGGGGGTTCACTTTATGGGTATCCGCTTATCAGGAATTAGAGCAGTCGCACACCGCTCTAAGCCCTGACAATCAGTTACTGATATTATACCATATTTTTATGTTTTTGTCAACCCCCACCCCTTCGAGATTCACGCATACTTTGTATAATTTCACGCTCTCGACGTGGATTTTCTGGGGCATAATCATGAAACATGGTTAAAAACTTGTCTATTTCGTAATTTTGCCTACGTAGTCTCGTGCGCTCGATTTCAACTCGACGTTCCCATCTTCGGTAATTCGGGTTTAATCGGAGCTGAGTCTTCTGCTGGTCTGAAGAACCAGCAAATAACTGCCACTCTTTCCAGTTTTCTTCAGGTATAACCTCTTCGTAGATACGCCAATAAGGCTTCAAAACATCCCATGATTTATAGTATTCTTGTACTACTTTAGGTATATCAGCGCCTTCTGGAGTCTCCATTAACTGCTGGTCATTAGTAAACTTGAGCTCATCGGCAACTATTTTACCCATACCCTTGCCGTATTTCTCATAGCGTTGCTCTTGTTCTTTCTTAAATATTTCAATAGCTTCGTGGTTAACGTTACCAAATGCGTCTGTAGCACGTGGTGACGTTAAGAAGTCATAGAACTCATTACGAGCAGCAGTTACTATATTTTCCTTGCTGGCGCCTTTGTAATACTCTTCCCTGTCAGCCATCATCTGAGGGTATTTCTGTTGCTCATCCCGTCTACGGTTTTGAGCAATCTCATTGATGACAGACATCTTACGTCGGAATACCTCACCAGTCCTACGACCATTTGCTCCTGATAAGAACTCAGTTGCAATCTGGTCGTACCCTTGCTCTACTAATTGGTCGTTCTCATCAAACCTACCCTTAATTGAGTCGGTACGGATTTGCGATATTGCTCCCTGGTACTGAGTCCTTTGTTGAGTGTACGCATACTTTTTCGACTCTGACTCATAGTATTCTTCAGCTTCTTTTAGCTCAGGATTCTCCTCTAGTAGTAAAGCATACTTAGAGCGGTAAGTTGGTAATTTCTTAAACCTATCCCAGTCTATACCTGGGAACTGAGCACCATACTTTTCTTTTATCAACTTCTCGCGTAGCTCATCTAGACGTTGCTTAGGGAACATAGGCGTTACAGCCGCCCCGAAGAACTCCCCAAAAGTACCAGTAGGGTTTGCTTCTAGCGCAGCCTCACCCCAGAATGGAGCGACTACTGTACCTGCATATTTAGGGAAGGCAGTAGGGTCACTAAAGAAGTCTTCAAGGTCAGGCATAGTTTGTCCTATCGCATCTTGACCAGTGATGAAGCTCATAGCCTCACCACCAAGAGGAGCTGCCATATATCGTCCTCTCTTGAACACTGTGCCTAGTGAATCCTTACTCCATGATTTTATATCCATATACTTATCAGGGTTAGGCAGAGTTGCAATACTAACGTCTGCTGCCATATTCATTAGGGAGTTAGCCTTACCACCAAACCCAACCCAATCGTCGCCAACTTTTATCTTAAGGAAATTAGAGCTCCCTGGCATTAGATTCATTTCTTGGTCAGTAGCTGCGGCGGCTGCGGCGTGGAGCGCTACCTGCCCAGCAAATAGGGAGGCCATTGCTTTCCTAGCCATACCACCTTTTAACCCACCACGTGTCATGTCTATAAACAAAGCACCGATAGCTCTGGTGTAACGAGGTGAGAACATAAGGATGGAAGACTCTATGCCACGCTGAGTAGCAGATACCCCCATTGCCTTAGTTGAGACTATGCCAGTCAGTTTGTTAGAAAACTGAGCAAGGTCAGCCATTGCTTTGTGAGGGTCTTTAGAAGCCATAGCCACTGGCTTTAGGCCTTTCATCACTTCAATTCTAGCAACATCTAGATATGTATCGAAAGCTGTTTGGGCACGGCTAAAGGCAAAGCCTACAGCCCTTGGCCCTATAGTCGCAGCGTTACGGGCTATCTGCCTCGTAGTTGATGCGCCAGGGTTCTCCCCTAAACCTATTCTAGATAGGCCTTTTTCACCCACACGAGGTAAGGCAGCTAACCAACCACCCTGTGCTAGGGCTTCCGTCATTTCTGAGCTGCCTATGTGCATACCGTATTTTAAGAACTCAGCAACTTCTGTAGCGTTATCAGCAACATACCTAGAGCGAACAGCAGGGTTCTTTAAGGAGTTAAACTGCATACCTAAGGCCTTGCCCCAAGCTGCTGAGTCGGTAAATAGTATTGGTAGCCCTTGAATCAGTGGAGCACCAAGGTCAGCAGTAGTCTTAACGAAACGTATTGCAGCGTTAGCATTTGCCATATGCTTTATCCATTCGCCGCCATCGTCTAAGAAAGCCTTGTCTATTTGTAGAGCTGCTCCTTTAGCGTCATTGCCCATCTGGTTAGTAAATATACGGTTAGGGAACATAGCCGATGCAGCTTCAGTTCGGACGTTTGGACTACTAGCTATTTGGTTTTTCAAGTCAACATCTTGTTTAACTCTTGCTAGAGCTGCCTTGCTGTCTGGAAGTATCGATTCCATCTTTGTATAGATATCATCTAATTGACCCTTACGCTGCATACGTACTTCATCACCAGCACCCTTGAGAAGGTCTCTAACCATACGGCGACGTTCCGAGTCACTAACGTTAAGCTTCTTTACCGCTTCGTTGATATCTTCAATGCCTATATTCTTTTTTATCCTAGCACCGCCTGCCGCTTTGCGGATTGCTTGAAGCTCTGCTTTTAATGCTTGACCTGTAATCCCCGTAGTTAATGCACCAGAGGCTGCCAGCTTATCAATAGCGTCTGTCCATAGCTTATACTCAGGCTTTAGTACCTTATCAATATCATTAATAACACTATTCTTAAGATTTCTTATCTCTTCTGTGTCATCTACTAACGGCGCAAAGGCTGCCTTTACCTTTTTAGCTGTGTTAGGGTTGAACTTAGTACCACCCATAGAGATGAAATCTTGGAGTTCTTTCATGAAAACAGTTTGGTCTTCCATCATACGTTGGGTGTACTTGTTCTGCTTCATGAATGTAGGAAATACATCTTCAGCCTTGACACCCCGTGTGATAGGCATGAGATGGGTTTCCATACGATTAGTAGCTACCTGTCGGAAGAATGACCGACCGTATATCTCTAGAGCATCATAGACATTTTCATAAAGCCAGCCTTCATTAAGACCGTCTTGCATTTCTTCGAAGGCACGCTTCTTCATGAAGTCTGCACGCCCAGGGCCAGGTGCTCCTGGTGAGCGTGGAATCTCTTTGAGTAGCTGGACACCATTCTCATCACGGAACCCTTTGGTAGCACGGGACATAAAGCCCATAGCTTCTCCTAGAGTACCCCATGATGGTAAGTCCATTCCTTCCTTTTTTGCTAAGTCTCCGAATTGTTCAAACACGTCATTAAAGTAATTTGTAAACGCCCGCTGTTCTGCGGAAAGGTTAAACATCTGATGTTGTTCGATAACGTCAGATAATGGAACACGTACTTTAGGAGCTGCATCATCAGCTACGAGCTTAGCTGGGCGCCGTGCAGCCCGACCAAAGAGCTCAATAGGTATGAACTGCTGTGATAGGCGGTGCCCCTCAGTCATCCGTGTACCGTGGAACCAACCACGGTCAGGGAAGTCACGAGCAATTACTTCACCTATCTCTTTCATACCTTGAGGATTTATAAAGCTAGTACCAGGAGTGAGCTCAGATATGTCACCAATTACATCTGAATCTTCAATGATTCTTTCAATGCTTATCTCTACGCCTTTTCGTCCACCAGGCTTAAATCGACCTAGTTTATCCCGCTGCATTTTAACTACATCAGGCTCAGCAATTACTGCCCAGCGTACTCCAGTAGCCTCTTCAACTATCTCATAGTGAAAAGCATTTTCTAAAGGAAGTTCATCAGCCATCTGCCCTAGGTCTTCAAACTCATCGCCATACCTATACAGACTGCCTTCTTCTATCGAAGCTATATCTTCAAAGTCAACAGGGCCGGAACCACCAGGCCAATCTGACGGGTCAGCACCATACCGACCACCTTCTAGCTCATACTCTGTTGTCTTCTTAATCTTGAAGCCGCTTGATAGTGTTTCAGACCCGTCCATAGCTAAAGGAGCATAGTCTTTTTGGGTCAGCCTTTGAACCAGTACGCCCTGGTCGTCATCAAGTACAGACTTACCCCAAAGGGTATCTAGCTTACCAAATGTGCCTTCAGCTTGTTGCTTTAAGAAGCTACCAGAACGCTCGGCAAACTCTTGACCATGCTTACCAGCAATCACAGCACCAAGAACTACTCTACGAGGGTCACCTTCTTTAAGGTGCTTAAGCTCACCTGATGGGTCAAACAACTTAGTTAGCCTTCGTAGTGCTGATGGCCCAGTACCTTCTGAGGCCCTTTTAATTATGTCTGCTGCTTCTGGGGCTTCAGGCATAACATTCTTAGGGCCCTGTTCTGCTGCTTTAGGCTCCCAAATTTTACCAGTATGTTTTTGCCGAAATCCTGATTTGATGCCCTTTGCTGCTCTTGCGCTACCTTTAGCGACAGACTTAGCTACCCCTCCTACACCTGTGTATGTAAGAGGGTCAGACATCATAGGGAGAGTAAACTTAAACCACCCAGGTATATCAGTTCGTTCTTCAAAAGCTTGGATTCTAGCCTTATCATCAGACATACCCTCAGCTTTAAGCTCTATTATTCTTTTCTTGTAGAGCTCGTTCTGTTCGTTATCGAACATATTGAGGTCAGCCATTGAGTCTTGAATCATGCCTTGTATCTGTTTAGGGGTCGGCATACGAGGCATACCGCCTTCTTGAGAACCCCATATGAAACCGCCTGGTACTACAGTAGCCCCTAAAATGTGGCCTAGATACTTACGTGTACCAGTTGCGTCCTCAGGAAACCAATGTTCTAGTTTCTCATTCAACATGTCAGCAGGCTTCCAAAGCAAATCATATGCTTCGCCTACCTTAATCCCAGTATTAAGAGCCCCGTCTTTAAGAAAACCAAGACCTTTAGAAATCCAGTTCTTATTCTCTTCGGCTTCTGCTGAGATTCCCATCTGTTGCTCTTGTTCAATCTGCCGCAGACGCTGTTCTGCATGGGGGAACATGGCCCATAGGTTAGGGTCAGTCCTTATCATATCCATTGATATGTTATCGGGTAAGCCTATCCTATCACGAATCTCATCATCGCCAACCATTTCTTGTTTAAGGTAGATATCACTGTCAATAACACCTCGTGTCCAAGATTGTTTTGCAGGGGCGTACTCTTCAGCAGTATGACGAGCTTCATTTTGAGCAAGACGCGACTGTAAATCCATGCTAGTATTACGTGCGTTTTTACTAGCCTGCCTCTTAGAGTCATTAACAAGGTCATCTTTTAACTTGTCAAAGGGGTTTGGTCGTTGTGGTCTAACTCTAGGGTCTGCCATTAACCTAATGCCTCAAATGGATTTCTATCAGAACCGATTCTTATTGATGAGCGTTGCCCACGTGTGAATGGGGACGTACCCTGTAGGTAATCTTGCATACCCTCCTGTGACATACCTTGTGTAGCGCCTGCTGATGTACCAGTAATCTGCTGCTCTAGCTCGCTCATAGCATTGTATGTTTGAATATTAGGTAGATTAGTTGGGTCAATACTTGCTGATAGGTCGCCTATTAAAGTCTCGACGTTTTCACCTAGAATATTTTCGCCTGCACCCGATAACATACCTGACTGTTTCATATAGTACAATAAGGCAGGGTTTTGTGATACAGACATAAGTAGGTGTAGGCTCTGCCCTTCTCGCTCTAGTTGTAAACGGTCATTCTGAATACGTTCGTTTGCCATAGCAGCGCGCCTATACTCTTCTAAGTTCTGCGTTTCTAGTGCCCTATCTTTAGTAGCTTCGTTAGCTTGGAACTGTTGCATCATACTAGCTCGCTCCATTTCGAGGTCGCTATCTAGTGTGACAAGAGATTTTTGGGCTTGAGACTCACGCTCAATTTTTAACAAAGCAGTATCACGGTCAGTTGCCTGTGCACGTTCTTGGGCATCAATCTCTGTCTGTAAATTCTGCCTAGTTTCTGCGTGTGTTTCTCGAAGGGCTGCCATATGCGCATCACCTTCGGCCTTAATCTGGTCTAAAGCTTGTGTGCCTTGTAATGTAGCTATGTCTTTTCGCCCAGTAATTTCAGCAGCAGATATGTCTTTCCGCATAGTACGTTCAGCGGCGCCCTCTGATGCCATTAACTCACGTTCTTTATTTGCTAGTTTTTCTTGCAATTCTCGTTCAGCTTGTGCCATTTCTCTGTCGGCTGATATCTGCAATTCTGATAGCCTCTTATTAGACGCAAGAACATCTGCCTGTAACTGCTGGTCATACCCATACTGTACTGCATTACCCATCATCTCGCGCTTCGTTTGACGATGGTCTTCTATTAGGCCTGCTGATACATCTCGGTAGTTATCTAAGGCTCGCCTTTCGGTTATTAACTTTTCATCCTTTATGAAGTTACCACTCATATCTGTGTAGACTGGGGTAGTCCCACCATTAGACGCTGATTGGTATTTATCCCAAAACTCTTGGCTAACACTGGCCGCATCTGTTATAGAGCCTGGTTCAATTGTTAATAAGTCGTTAGCCGCTGAACTCTGCGCCGCTGTCAAAAAGGATTCAGCCTCTTTTAGGCTTTGAGGCGGGCCACTTGATGACCAGTTGTAGTCAGCACGCATCCAATCTTCTATGTCAGTTAAACTTTGGAA
>Ga0315338_1004882_pt1 | contig 10152 bp, 10 predicted proteins | sample ASW8metaG_FD_204518 | JGI IMG/M metagenome (GOLD analysis project Ga0315338, IMG submission 204518) | Ammonia-oxidizing marine archaeal communities from Monterey Bay, California, United States - ASW #8 | ecosystem: Environmental > Aquatic > Marine > Coastal | place: USA: California | collected...
TGCGAGATACTGCAGTGGTATCGCCTCGATGAGGTAGCTCCAGGGCTCCGGAAGAATATCGAGTGGAAACATGTGTCCGGAAAAAAAGAAATTAAACAGCATGTAGATAAAGAGCAGAGAACTCACTTCCAGAAACCAGAACCCGAGGAGTCCGATCGTGGCCTCCAGAAAAAAACCTAAAAGGAATGACAAAAGCAGGGCCAAAACAAAGGCGAAGATCGTTTCTCCATCCGGAACCGCTGGGAAAAATTCTCGGCAAAGAAAAAACACTAGTGCGAAGGGAAGAATGGCAACACCATAGTACACCAGTTTGTGGGCCAATCGATTAAGCAGTAGAAAGCCAATCATATCGATCGGCTGGATCAGATATTTTTTAACCGTGCCGTCACGGATTTCTGCTGCGATCCCCGAAGCAAGTCCAGGCATGCTGGAAAAGGATCGAGCGACCATCGTGAGTAAGTAATACGCAATAAAATCGTGGTAGCTATACCCGGCGATTTTACCAGAGACAGTTTCAAAAATAGTGCCCCAGAGAAAAATCTGGGTCACAATGGGAAGAAACCGCATCAGCGTCCCGAGCGCAAAATCTCCCCGGTAGACGAGCCGTTCCTCCAGACATATCCGCAATATGGTCCACCACGTTGCCAGCTTGGTTTGCCAGAGATGGATCTGCGTCGGAGGCCTCTTCAATTGTGCCAATGCCATGGACGACCGCACCTTTTGAATGCGTGTTTTACTTGATTGTCTCAGGTACGCTCTGGTCTGCGATCTTCTGCTCCGCGTTGGAAAACATTTGCGCAATCACTTGTTCCAGAGGGGGATCTTCAACGCTGACATCCTGAATCGGATGTTTTTGAAGGATTGCGGCAAGCACGTCGGTCACAACACCTCGATCAATACGCAATTTAGCACGGGGAGTTTCGAGTTGAATGACTTCGCCATACCGAGCTAGGTCATGCGGAAGGTCATCCTCTGCAAACAAGAGTGTCACAATCTTATATCTGCTGAAGCGATCGACAATGTCTGCCAGCGACCCATCATGAACGATGCTCCCTTGGGCGATGATAACGACCCGTTGGCAGAGGGCCACAACATCTTTCATATAGTGACTTGTCAGCAGAATTGTAATCTTGCGCAGATCCTGGTAATAGCGGAGAAAGTTCTGGATGTTGTGTTGCGCTACCACGTCCAGGCCAATTGTTGGTTCATCCAAAAACAAGATCTCTGGGGAGTGCAGCATTGCGGCGATCAATTCCATTTTCATCCGCTCGCCCAGCGACAATTCGCGGACGGGCTGGTTCAATAATGAGTGAACCTTGAGCAGATCAACAAGTTCACCCAGAGTCTTATCGAAGGTAGACGGAGCAATTCGGTAAATCTGCTGGTGCAGGCGAAAGGACTCCTGAGCCGGCAAGTCCCACCAGAGTTGGTTCTTTTGTCCCATGACGAGAGCAAAGCGGCGCCGATATGCATTTTCGCGGTGCCAGGGGATGTGTCCTAGAACACGAGCCGTTCCACTGGACGGATTGATTACGCCGGAAAGCAATTTGAGCGTCGTCGTCTTGCCGGCGCCATTCGGTCCAAGGAAAGCAACAAATTCCCCCTGAGCGATCGACAGATTGATTTCCCGAACAGCCTCTATCTGGCGGTATTCACGAACAAACAAGCCCCGCACCGATGCGAGCAGACCTTCTTTTTTTTGATAAATGCGGTACGTCTTGCTAAGCTGCTCAATTTCAATTGTTTGCATGTTGGGTACGATTATAGAAGACCAATCGCATGTGGCCTAGTAATGCTCCCGAACATCCCCAGGAATCTGTGGGGTTCTGTTTTTCCGGCCGCTGTTGCCCAAAATGCTTCGCGTTGTCGCAATTTTGCGGTTCTTGTATAATCGCCCCGTTCCGATAGAGGAGGGATCAGATACGACTAATCTGCGCGTTGGCATAGGGCATGACACACATCGCCTGGGTCCAGGCGGGCCACTGAAACTCGGTGGAATGGAGATTCCGTGCGATCATACACTGATTGGCCACAGTGATGCGGATGTGTTGCTGCATGCAGTTATCGATGCCCTGCTTGGAGCGGCATCACTTGGAGATATTGGCCAGTTATTTCCTGATACGGATGTGGCGAATCGGGATCGTGATTCTTCGGAAATGTTACTTGTCGCCTTGCAACGGGTGATGGCATCTGGTTTTAGCGTGGTCAATATGGATTGTATTGTGTTTGCCGAGCAACCGAAGCTAGCGCCTTTTTTTGATTCACTGAGGAGCCGTATGGCTGATTTGCTTGAAATCGCGCCAGAAGCGGTCGGGATCAAGGCCAAGACAGGCGAGGGTGTCGGCCCGATAGGTAAAGGTGAGGCAATGTCGGCCCAGTGCGTTGTTTTGTTGGAAGGAAAGTGATGAAAGCGACAACCAGCGATACTCATGTTGCAGCCGATGAGCAGAGTGCAACTTCTATTCAGATTTACAACACACTATCGCGACAGAAGGAGCCGCTGCAGCCGGTAGTGCCTGGCAAGGTAGGTATTTATCTGTGTGGTCCGACGGTGTATGACAAAGCCCATATCGGCCATATGGTCGGGCCAGTCATCTTCGATACGATCAAGCGTTATTTATGCTACAGCGGCTATGAAGTCACTTGGGTAGTAAACATTACGGACGTTGATGATAAATTGATCAATAAGGCGACAGAGCGTTCTCTTTCGATGGCTGAAGTCGCTGAAGAAAATATTGCTGATTACATGCAGAACCTTCAAGGTATGGGGGTCGATCTCATTGATCACATGCCTCGAGCGACTGAAAGTATGGGTGATATTATCCAGATGACAGAGTCCCTGATTGAGAAAGGATATGCGTATGCGGTAGAGGGCGATGTCTTTTTTGATGTCAGCTGCGATCCAAATTACGGCAAGTTGACCAATCGGACCGTTGAGGGCCTGCAGGGTGAAGGGGGTGGGGCAGCCGCTAAGAAGCGATCGGCGGCCGATTTTGCCCTCTGGAAATCTGCCAAACCAGGCGAGCCTTCTTGGGAGAGTCCCTGGGGTCAGGGGCGGCCAGGATGGCATATTGAATGTTCGGCAATGAGTCGTGGTCTATTGGGTGAAACATTTGATATTCATGGTGGAGGGTTGGATCTGATTTTTCCGCATCATGAAAATGAGATTGCGCAGAGTGAGTGTTGCCATGAAGCACCAATGGCAAACATCTGGATGCACAATGGCCTTTTGCGGGCCGCCGCCGCGAAGGGCAAGATCGGCGGTCGCAGCGATCGGGAAAAATCTCCGCCAGAGAGCGGCGAAAAAATGAGCCGGTCCAAAGGGGCTGGTGGACTGGCCGACCTGCTTGCACGCGTTGGAGGGGAGCGAATTCGCTTCTTTCTGCTCAGAACACATTACCGCAGCACAGTCCTCTTCAGTGAGGCAGCAATCGAGGAGGCATCAACCGGCCTAGAAACCTTCTATCGTTTTTTTAAGCGTTATGAGCGAATAACCGGCACGAGTTTTTATGATTTGCACGCCGCAACAACGCGCAAAGAGGGTGCCAGCGAGTCGCTGGAAAACGTGTCCGAAGTTGCCCAGATTCGCCAGCGGTTTTTGGCGTCGATGGACGATGACTTCAATACCGGCTCTGCGGTGGGTGATCTATTTGAACTGGTTCGTTTTTTGAACAAAGGTATCGATGATGGCCAACTCGAATCTTCCAACTCGCGTCAAGACGGAGCGCTGGCAATGCTTGAGCAGGGAACGTCCGTGTTGCGGGAGTTGTGTCTTACCTTGGGCCTTTTTGTCCATCGCCCAGTGAGCGGAGATGGGGACGAAAATTTAGAAATCGTGGGCGAAGTGATGCAACTGGTGATCCAATTGCGATCGGCAGCGCGGGAGAAAAAGGATTTTTCGATTGCCGATAAAATTCGCGATTGTCTTGGGGAGTTGGAGATTGACTTGGAAGACCGCGGGAGTGAAACCGATTGGAGTATTGACGGTAACGTACATTCCCCGGAGTCTGTCCTCCATGGATTGATGCAGTTGGTGATTGAGTTGCGAAAGGTCGCGCGGGACCAAAAAGACTTTGCCACCGCTGATGAAATCCGCGATAGACTTACCGACCTCCGCATTGTACTGGAGGATCGCGCTGATGAGACGCAGTGGACAATCGCTCCTTGATGGGCGGCTTCTCGAAGAAAGGATTCCGGTACGCATCATGAAAAGCAGTGGGCAGCGGGTGAGAATCCTGGGCATTGATCCTGGTTTGAACATTACCGGCTACAGTGTCCTGGAGGTCGATGGACGAACGTTGCGGGTTTGCGAGGCGGGCATTGTCCGTGGACAACGTCAAACCAGTCTTGCCGACCGCGTGCACGAGATCTATCAAGGAATCGTCGACGTAATTGCTTCTTTGGAGCCGACGGCAGTGGCTTTGGAAGAACTTTTCAGCCACTACAAGCGTCCGCGAACTTCCATCCTCATGGGGCATGCTCGTGGGGTGATCTGTCTGGCAGCGGCACAAGCAGGACTGGCTGTTCACAGTTACAGCGCCACACAAGTCAAGCGTATCCTAACAGGCAATGGCCGCGCCCCAAAAACACAGATCCAGATGGCGATTATGCGAGAACTAGAGTTAGAGATTCTGCCCGAACCGGCAGATGTCGCCGATGCTCTGGCAATTGCGTTGTGCCACCATTATCTGGCCAGCAATACCATCCAGATTTAAGGCAAAACATACGTGATTACAAAGATTAAAGGTCTTCTGCTCTCTGTGGGTGACGATGTGCTCACGCTTGCTGTGGAGGCTTACGAATACCAGATATTCATTCCTGATTTTGCCCGTCGCCAATTGCAGTCGAAAGTAGGTAAAGAAATCAGCCTGCACACGGTCCACTATCTGGAAGGGAATCCGATGCAGGGAAAGTTGACGCCGCGAATGATCGGTTTTCTGAACGACGCCGAACGGGAATTTTTCGAATTGTTCTGTTCTGTGGATGGCGTCGGTGTCAAAAAAGCCCTGCGCGCTATGGTGCGTCCTGTCCGAGATGTGGCAACTGCTATTGAAGAACAGGACACCAAGAGCCTGTCGGGATTGCCGGGGATTGGCCCGGCTACGGCAGAGCGGATTGTAGCCAAACTGCGAAGAAAGGTACCGAAATTTGCGCTTATGGCCAGTCAAGGCGATCCGCGCATTGCTGAGGTTGAATTGGATGTTGTCAGTGAGGGAATTGCGGTTTTGCTCAGTCTGGGACATTCTGAAAAAGATGCCCGCCGTCTGCTCGATACTGCATTGGCGAAAAAGAAAAAGTATTCAGATGTCGAGTCGCTGTTGCAGGCGGTCTATGAGCAGGGCAGGGAATAGACGGGGATTAGGCAGGAGGGGTTGTCGTATCCGCCACCCCCTAACAGACGCCACAGGTGTCATTTTAACGGCGTGCCTCTTTTTCGGTAACCGAATTTGGTCGCTTGAGTGCGTCGCTTGGAACAAGTGCCTGTGGGCCATTCTTTTCTCGACAGTCACTCCGGGAGAATTTCTGACCCGTTGTCGCATACCGGAGAGGGCATTGAAGAGTGTCGATTTTCCGGTATTGGGATTTCCAATTAAAGCAACCTGAAGCACGGCTGAAGTTTTCATTCAGTCTGTTCCACCTCGATGCGTTTTGCCTCGGTGAGGCGAACGCCAAGGCGATAGTCGCGAACCTCAATCTCCAGAGGGTCGCCGAGAGGAGCGGTACCGATTAGCGTCAGCTTGGTGCCCGGTGTAAGCCCCATTTCCAATAAGCGGAGACTGATCGCGTCGCTGCCATGGACCGCGACAACGAACCCCGATTGTCCTTTTGCAAGTTCAGCGACGCTGATCATGTTCGGTCCACGGGGCGGGTTAATACCCGGATGAGTTCCGTAGCACGAAATGCATAGGACTTGCCATCAATGCGTACAACGCAGGGACTACCAGGAGAGATCATTTCAATCTTGGCACCCACGTGAATGCCCAACTCTTGCATTCGACGAATCTCGGTATCGCGGCCGGTGAGTTGTCCGACCTCCACCTTCTGCCCCGGGATCAGGCTCGAGATGGGCGTGAGTGGGTGCATGGATAGATTCTGAATAAGGAAGTCTATTGAGAATCAATCTCATTTATTTTGGGCCCTCTCGGTCCAATTAACAAGGGATCATGGGGCTCTGGGGCACTGAAATGATTGTCAAATAATCGCCGCTTGCATACAATTGTTTTAAACACTTGTTTTAACGGGGTGCATGCCATGAGTAATGACACGACTCGGGAGCGGATTTTGCAGGCTGCTGGGGAAGCTTTCGCAGTCGCCGGTTACCGCACGACGACGGTTCGGGACATCTGTCAAAAGGCGGGTGTTAATCTCGCGAGCGTGAACTATCACTTTGGTGACAAGCAACGGCTTTACATTGAGGCCGTCAAGCATGCCCGCCGCCTGAGGGAGCAACAGGCACCGATGCCAGAATGGTCGGCCGATACACCGCCGAGTGAAAAGCTCACGATGTTTGTCTTGACCCTTATGCGGCGCATGTTAGGTGAACAGGGCGACCCCTGGCAGACTCGTTTGGTGGTGCGTGAAATCATGGAGCCGACGAAAGCTTGCGAGGAAATGGTCCGGGAGGCCTTTCGTCCGGTCTTTGGAATATTGATCGGTATCCTTGCGGAAATGATGCCACCAGAAACACCCAGTCACGAATTGCACAAATTAGCGCTGAGTTTGATCGGACAGTGTTTTTATTATCGATCGAACGAAAAGATTTTAAAAATGTTGATTCCATCAGAGGAGTTGGAAGAACATTATGGACTCGAGCAATTGGCACATCACATAACCGCTGTCATGCTGGCGGCAATGGGTCAGCGGCCACCACTCGGAATCGATTCTGTTGGTAATCAATCGAAAACAGGCAATACATTGCTGACACATCGTTCCCATTAAGCAACAAAGTTGCCTGAATATATAAAACAATAGAACAGGGTCTGAATCGGATGAAATCCTTTTTCAAAGCAAGTAATTGTTTCACTCAAGGGAGCACCGTTGATGGGTGTCGTTAGCAAATTATCGGTTTCTATAGGTTTTATTGTCGTCGGGATTGTCAGTTTTTTTGCCCTCAGCAGCATGAAGCAGATCCCCGCGAGCGCCCCACAGAATGCGCTGCCACCAATAGTACAGACCACAAAGGTGCGTAGTCGGACAGAAGGATTTTGGCTCTCTGCGGATGGAGAAGTCGCTCCCTATCGTGAGGTTACGATTTCCGCGGAGGTTGCCGGTCAGATCAAGATCAAGGCGCCCCAATGCTTTGCTGGACAATATGTAGAAAAAGGTACGCTCTTGTTGCAGATTGATGCCAGGGATTATGAGTTGGAATTACAGCGATTGAGTGAATTGACAAGTCAAGCCAAAAATAACGTGGAAGAACTCGATGTCGAACATGCCAGTACGCTCGAGCTGATCAAGCTGGCATTGGAAGATCTTGGTATCCTGCGCGGTGAACTCGAGCGGATAACGACGCTCAATCGCCGGAGTGTAGCGACCGAGTCCGATCTCGATACGGCTCGGCACAATGAATTGGCAGCCCGTAACACAATGCAAACTCTTCAAAATCAGAAAGCCCTGTTGGAAAAACGTCGCGGGAGATTGGTCAGCGAACAGAAACGCATGGAAACCGAACTGCAAAAGGCGCAGCTGGACCGAGATCGCACGGAGATCCGCGCACCGCTTGACGGAGTTGTCACAGAGGACTTGGTTGAGGCGGGGGCGTTCGTTGACCGTGGTGCCGCCCTGGTCAAGTTGGAAGACACCTCTAAAGTGGAAGTCCACTTCAACCTCCAATTTTCACAACTGCAATGGCTTTGGCAGTACGCAGCCAAAGAGCAAAAAACGGATGAGCCGGTTGCACGGAGCAGTTACGAATTGCCCCACTTGCCTGTGGAAGTGGTCCTTGCAGTTGGAGACCAGCAGTTCCAGTGGCGAGGACAACTTGCTCGCTATGACGGAGCAGGTGTCAACGCAGTGACGCGTACCGTGCCCTGCGTGGCCATTGTAGAAGAACGTGTCCCACTGGAAATATCTGGCAAAGAAGTGGGTAACGCCGTTGCGCCGCCGGTCTTGTTGTGCGGAATGTTCGTTACCGTTCGAATGAAGATAGAACCTCAGATACCATTGCTCGATATCTCAGCCAGTGCGGTCCGACCGGGTGATGAACTTTGGGTCTTGCGAGACGGAAAACTTGCGATTGAAACCGTTACGGTTGTAACCACGGTCGATGGGGAAGCTCTGCTTATCGCTTCGGGTGCTCCTGTAAAGGCAGGTGATGAGATTATTACTTCTCCGCTGCCGCTGGCAATCGACGGAATGCCGCTACGAAAAGCGGATAGTGCTCCATCGCCGCCACAGGTTTCTGAAGAGAAACAGGGAGCGTAACGATGCAGACAATGGTCCGCTGGGCGATTAAAAATACGCCCGCCATGAACATGCTGCTCATCGCCATTCTCCTGGCGGGTACGTATAGCTTGGGCACGATGCGCAGGGAGGTGTTTCCGGAGTTCGAGTTGGAAGTTGTGCTGGTAAGTGTATCCTACCCTGGCGCCAGCCCGGAGGAGATCGAACAGGGGATCTGTCAGAAAATCGAAGAGGCAGTCCGTTCGGTCGATGGAATCAAGAAGATTACTTCAGTGGCCAAAGAAGGATCCGGCAATGTCATTCTTGAAATTCGTTCTAATGTTGCCGATGTGCAGAAGATTGTGAACGAGATTCGTTCACAAGTCGATCGCATTCCAAGTTTTCCAGAGCTGGCTGAGGATACCGAAGTCCAGCAGATTACGATGCGATGGCCCGCAATCAAAATCGGCGTGCTTGCTCCGGACAATGGTAAACAAGTGAACGATCTCCAATTAAGATCGCTTGCCGAAAAAGTTCGCGATGACCTATTGCAGTTAAAGGAGGTTTCCCAGGTAACCGTTGAAGGTGCGCGCGATTATCAGATCGATATCGAAATTGATGAGAACACGCTCCATAAATATGGTCTGACACTACAAGAATTAGCAAACATTGTTCGCCGGGAAAATTTGGAACTGCCAGGTGGCACGATTCGCACTGAGAGCCAGGAAGTACTTCTTCGTGGCAAGAACAAGCAGCTTAGTGGCCGAGAAATTGCCAAGATTCCCGTTGTTACCGACGTCGGTGGAGTGGTGCTTTCGATTGGTGACTTGGGGGTGGTCAAGGACGAATTCACAGATGATGCAGCCGTGAGTGAAGTGAATGGTCGTCCGGCTTTGGTGTTGGCTGTGGAGCGGACAACGGATGAAGATCTGCTTGCGATGACAGAGGTGGTTCGCGATTATGTTAAAGCCACCCAGCTTCCCGGTGGTTATAGTATGGTCCATTGGCAGGATATGTCGGTTGATGTGAGAGATCGCCTCGACATGTTAATTAAAAATGGTCTGGTGGGGTTGGTCCTCGTATTTTTGGTACTTGCAGTATTTCTTGAATTGAAGTTGGCCTTCTGGGTAGCGTTGGGAATTCCAGTAGCTTTACTCGGTGCTGGAAGCATCCTTTTGTTAGGTGGACAGACGCTAAACATGCTCAGTATGTTCGCCTTCCTGATGGCGCTGGGCATTGTGGTCGATGATGCGATCGTTGTCGGTGAAAACATCTATGCCCATCGGCAGATGGGCAAGCGGTATATTCAAGCTGCAGTAGAAGGAACGGTCGAAGTTGTGCCCTCGGTTGTCGCTTCCGTGTTGACAACCATCGTTGCATTCTGCCCGATGCTGTTCGTTTCTGGAGTGATGGGGAAATTTATTGCGGTGATGCCAATCGCCGTGATTGCCATGCTCGCCATTTCACTTTTTGAGAGCATGTTTATTCTTCCCTGCCATCTGGCACACCGAACAAATCTTCTGTTTAAGATCATTGGTGTTCTTTTGTACGTCTTCCACTTTCTCTTGGCGATCTTCAAAAAGATTAATAAAACAACTGCAGTGCTTCTCGAGCGATTTGTCGAAAATGTGTATTTGCCATTTCTCCGCTGGGCACTCGTGTATCGCTGGCCAACACTTGCTGCCGCTGCCGCACTGTTGATGGTGACGGTGGGATTTGTCCGTGCGGGGATCGTGCCCTTTATTATTTTTCCGAAACTTGACAGTAACA
>Ga0315338_1004884_pt1 | contig 10147 bp, 10 predicted proteins | sample ASW8metaG_FD_204518 | JGI IMG/M metagenome (GOLD analysis project Ga0315338, IMG submission 204518) | Ammonia-oxidizing marine archaeal communities from Monterey Bay, California, United States - ASW #8 | ecosystem: Environmental > Aquatic > Marine > Coastal | place: USA: California | collected...
TTACACCATGGAATTTCCCGATTGCTATTCCGGCCTGGAAAATCGCTCCGGCGCTCGCTTATGGAAACTGCATTATCATAAAGCCGGCCGATTTAACGCCGGGATGTGCGCATGCCATCACCGAAATTTTACATGAATGCGGATGCCCTCCTGGTGTCTTCAACCTTGTGATGGGGCGAGGATCAACCGTTGGTGAAGCCATTATTACGCATCCTGCCATTGATGCCGTTTCCTTTACCGGTTCCGTATCGATCGGCCGTCATATTGCTGACGTCTGCGGAAAAACCCTGAAAAAGGTACAGCTTGAGATGGGCGGTAAAAATCCAATGATCGTGTTAAACGATGCAGATTTATCTGTGGCTGTTCCTGCTTGCATAAATGGCACTTTCTTCTCAACAGGGCAGCGTTGTACAGCATCTTCCCGCTTAATTGTTGAAGCAGGCATTCATGATGCATTTGTTGAAGAAATGATAAAGACCCTTCAGGGCCTCAAAGTTGGAGATGCGCTGGACAGTGAAACGAACATCGGTCCTGTAGTCGATGCCAAACAGCTCAACTCAAATCTTTCATACGTTGATCTGGCCCGGTCCGAAGCTGCTGAAGTTATAGGCGGAGAAAGACTGGAGTTAGGGAAGCAAGGGTTTTATCAGGCCCCCGCTCTTTTCCTCGGAACTGACAACGATATGCGTATCAATCGTGAGGAGATTTTTGGTCCCTGTGGTTCCATTATCAAGGTTGCGGACTTCGATGAAGCGCTGGCCACGGCGAATGATACAACCTTTGGTCTGGCCGGCGGGATTTGCACGCAAAGCCTCAAGCGTGCACGGGATTATAAGCGCCAAGCAGAAGTAGGCATGGTCATGGTAAACTTGCCAACCGCTGGCGTTGATTATCACGTAGCATTCGGAGGCCGTAAAGGCTCTTCAATTGGTTCACGTGAACAAGGTCGGTATGCCGCAGAATTTTATACGGCAGTTAAGACCAGCTATATCTTTGCCGGATAGATAGAGTAAGGATGCGACATGTCTGAAGCAAGCAAACAGCATAAGTGGCACCATCGATTTATGGGGTTGTGCAATCATATTTCTGAATGGACGGAAGATCGTGATTTTAAGGTTGGCGCCGTTATCGTTGGCCCTGATAACGAAATCAGGTCAACTGGCTACAACGGTCTTCCACGCGGCATAAAACCAGATGATGAAGACAGGTTTAACCGAAAGAGCGGTGAGAAATTCTTCTGGTTCGAACATGCTGAACGAAATGCAATTTATAATGCGGCCCGGTTTGGCGCTGTAATAGCGGACTGCACCATTTACGTTAACCGTTATCCTTGCGCAGACTGCGCACGGGCCATCATACAAAGCGGGATCAAAACACTCTGCTGCCCGGCAAAGCCTTCAAACGATGGCGCATTGGATCATAGTTTTGATGTCTCTGAAATTCTCTTAAAAGAAGCTGGTATTGTGCTGTTCGTCTTAGCCTGAAACGGTCTCGTACGTTCAGTTTACCTACTATCTTATAATAGCTTTGGACAAAGGCCGACTATTGTCGGCCTTTGCTGCTTTATCTTGCTACCTGGCCAACGTAGTAGATGAAGTCGTTCAAGTGCGCTTTGTTAAAATCGCTGATCTTACTCAAGATGTCTGGATTATTTTTGCGAAAGCGATCGCCTTGTTTAGTGTCATCATAGTAAAGCACAACTATTTCATCCGGAGTTGGCATTCCCGAGGCATGGTTTACATCAATCGAGGACTCTGTCACGTAACTATCAGGGCGGGAAGAGGCTTCTTGATTGAGTTTGTTCAACTCTTGATCGCGGTCATCAACATATCTATTATTATAGTGACTGATTTTCAGAATATATTGCCGCTCAGAGAGTACGCTGTCATGGCCAGCGTCAGGCATATTCGTTAAATCACCTTCTAATAACGCTAACATCTTTCCCTTTGAAAACATGGTATTGAGTGCGCCACGTGTTTCTTCACTTTCCAGAAGTGAGCCATCACATGCTAGCAGAACAAACCGGTTGGGGTCATCGATTTCGATGTTACCTTGACCACCGCCAATAACGCCGCTTCTGCGAACCTTGCATCCAAGTCGTTCGATTTTGGCGGTGTTGACTGTTGATGGCACTGAGCTATCCACATCGAAAAGGCCGAGAATGCCAATCTGGCCTGATTTGGCAACTACGGGATTGCTTATTGAAAATGCCGTTATTAAACCAACCATTACGGCGGCATATACTGTTTTTGTGTTTCGCATCTTTCTAATCCTTATCTGCTGAGATCGATTGTGACGGAATGATCCCTGAACACATCAGTAACTACGTCGTGAGCTTCTGTTTTCAGGGCATGAAGTGCTGCAATCGGCTTCTGCAGAAGCTGCGTTGGGTGAGCCGCTACAGGCAGGTTAGGTGCATTGCCGTAAAATGTTGCAGTGAAATGAGCCTCGTCCCAAAGATATTCCAGTTTTGCTTTTTGGGAGCCTTCATGAACTAAGCCTAGTTTCATGTTGCCTTCCTTTGGGTCTCGCAGGTCCGCTTCAATCAATGTGATTTCATATTTCATACATTCTCTACCTTGGTAAGTTTCGGTAGGGTAATTGATATATGAAACATATTGGATTATATATTATCCAAATTTGAGACAGAGTGGATAATAAATGTACCATGTTTAATTGGGATGACTTGCGTGTTTTTCTCGCCGTTGCGCGAGAGGGCTCGGTGCGGGGCGCGGCAAAGAAGATAGGAAAGACACATGCTACTGTTTCCAGGCATATCCGGTGCTTGGGTGTTGATTTGCATGGTCCGCTATTTGAAAGGCGGCGTGAAGGTCAATGTCTTACAGATTTGGGACGGCGCATTTTGCCGCTTGCCGAGCAAGTGGAAAAGAATGTTGCGGCGGTAGATCGGACAGCATTTTCGGCGGATACGGGCTTGGCGGGATCGGTGACACTTTCATTGTCTGAAAGCCTATATGTGGCTTTGCTATATAAACCGCTTGATGACTTTATGTCGCACTATCCAATGATAAATTTAAATATTATTGCAACAGATAACCTAAGCAGCCTTGGCTGGCGTGAAGCGGATGTAGTAATCCGCATAACTCGAGCTCCTCCAGAATCTGCATTCGGTAAAAAAATAGCAGATAGTCCGTTGGCTGTTTATACCTCACGTAAATATCTTGAGAACCGACCAGTACGTGATAGATGGATTTCGCTCACCTATGAGCCCGCGCGCAAACCTTCGATCCCCGCGCGTATAGTAGCAAGTGCGGACACGCCGGCACTTGCGGCGCAAATGATACGATTGGGTCAGGGGGTAGGTATTCTTCCCTGCTATATCGGAGATACAGATCCCGAAATTATCCGTATGCCGGACACAGAGTTGATACCGGATATGCAAATGTGGGTGCTAACCCATGAGGATATTAGAACTAATCCTCGTGTCCGATCATTGATGGATCATCTGTATGATGCTTTCGTTGAATACAGAACTATTATCGAAGGAAAAGGAAAGAATGAGGCACTGGTCTGACGAAGTATTTTGACGTTTTAAAATGGGCGTACATTTTGTAGACTAAAATGCACGCCCAATGCTGCTAGACCCCGTTTGTAATTCTCTCGACTGCTTCATCAGTTGACCATACCGCATTCGCCATATAACGAAAATTGGTTAGAGCGGCGAGATAGCCATCGCCTTCAGGCAACATAGCGGCGGCGGTCGCATCCTTTACAACGGCTACTTCAAAACCCTGTTCCAATAGCTCACGCATATGAGATTCTGTACAGAGGTTGGCAGACATGCCAGACAGGATAACCTGATCAACTTTATTTTTACGCAGTTGCAGGACCAAGTCATTTGACTCGTTTCCATAAAGTTTATGGGGTGAGGTTACGATTGTTTTGCCGTCATTTATGTATTTTTTGTATTGAGGCATAAAATCGGCGCCTGAATTTTCAAATCCATCGGTAGTCAGCGCGCCTTTGCGGTCAAACATGCCAATTTTATGCATTAGTTTTTCAAGGGCTCCCTCAAACCGCCAGCCATGGTCAGTCGGGTAATAGTAGTGAGGTGAGATGGCGACCGTTATGTCCTTCGTCTTCGCCGCTTTAAAAAGCTTTTCGATATTATTGACTGTATCGTGATGTTCGACGCTCGCGCCGACGACGCCCCAGGTCACACCATCAGGGCTTAAGAAATCGATCTGCGGATCTGTCACGACGAGAGCGACACGCTTAATATCCAATTCCATATCACTCGGCGGGAGGGCCGGTTTTGCCGGATCCGCATAAGGGTTTTCGGCGGCGGCCGCCTCCGTTCCGCTCGTACTAACGGCGACAGCTGCAACAGCGGCGGCGGCAACGCTGCCTCGAAGCGCATCGCGCCTACTTATTGCGCTTTTCTCATGATTATTACACATATTGCTCTCCATTGGCGTTGATGGTACCTGGATACTATGACAGCAGATATGTGTCTTTTCGTCCGATACTTGTCTCAAATGTACGAATAATGTGTTCAAACATCTAATCTCTGGCAAAATGGGGTATGAATTTTGAGCATATTTTTAATGAGTTGGAAATTGAAGCAGATCCATTTGCACTGTGCGAATTACAGGGACGGTGTGATTTGGGACTTGGTCGCCAATCGATTGCGACATTGCATTACATTTTGGGCGGTCGTGGGGAGATTATTTTTCGGGGGCACCCGCCCATAGAGGTCAATCGGGGAACTTTAGTTCTTGTCCCTGCATTGCAAACTCATATTTTGCGTAGCTTCGGTGACAATCAGCGACCACTTCCTGATTGTCATCCCGCTGAGCTTGATCTTGTACACTATCTTCATACGGCAGATGACAATCTGCCAAAAAATAAGCTGCTGGCGGTATGTAGTCAGGTGAATGTCGGTCTTCGGGGTATTAGCAACCTTATTGATCTCGTGCGTGAACCTATCGTAGAACATGTTGAACCCATAAGTCCGATGGCAGATTCTCTGGATCAGTTGCTTCAGGAACTGTCTGCCCCCAAGTTGGGAAGTCGAGCAATGATCGAAGTTTTGCTAAAGCAATGTATGATCCTGCTTCTGCGTAATCGGCTGGCGTCGCGAGACAAAAGATTTGACTGGATGGCGGCGCTAATTGATGAAAAGCTTTGGGTTGCGCTACGGCTTATGCTTGAGGCGCCAGGGAAGCCACACTCAGTAGAAAGCCTCGCTGAGGCAGCGGGAATGAGCCGTTCAACATTCGCCAAGCGATTTTTCACGGCCTATGGAAAAGGCCCTATGGAGTTGCTGCGCAATCTTCGTATGCTTCGTGCCGCTTCTTTGCTGACAGATTCCGATCTTCCTGTGAAACGTATCGCCGAATTGGTCGGATTTCAAAGTCGCAGTGCATTCACAAGGAAATTTGAAAATATTGTTGGCACTTCACCAGGGAAATATCGATCCCAAGCCCGCAGAAAATGACTGAGACTGAAAATAATGGTGTTGAAGGGCGCTATAGAACCACCGACGGGCTGATAGCATTCAGTCAGAAAAAAGGGATTTAGTAAGGCAAGTGCCAAAAGGACTATTTAATGGATGAAATCAAATTTGTTCATCTCTTCGAAGTAGATGAAGAACAAATCATCGAGCTTATGAATAACGAAATGGTCGGCAAGCAGTTACCGTTGCTTGCCGATGGCTTTTCAGCTGAAAACTGTCGAGCCTTTTTGAAAGCAAAAAAGCAGCTTTGGGATGAACATGGGTTTGGTCCTTGGGCTTTCCTCATCAAAGGAGAATTCGCCGGCTGGGGAGGATTGCAACCTGAGCATGAGGACGTTGAATTTGCCTTGGTTCTTCACCCCAAATACTGGGGATGGGGGCGAAAGATTTTCAATAAAGTCAAAGATCGGGCGTTCAACCAACTGAAGCTGAATTCGATAACAATCCTGTTTCCTCCAAGCCGACCAAATTCAAAAGCCATAGCTCGATTGGGGTTTGCAGACGATGGTCAATTGACCGTTGATGGAGTGCTTTTTAAGAGATTTCGCCTCTCTAATCTCAATCTTAGAACGGATTAAGACAACAAGTCAGAACTGGAATGGTAAAATAATAGTAATTTGAAAAAGCGGCGCCTGAGGGTGAATTCGAACCACCGACACGCGGATAGTGCCTCGACATACAGCGTGCAAACTGAGTTTGTGGCCGCAGCAATACAGAGTTCGCGATGTGTCAGCAGCAGTCGGTCGCTCCATCCACTATGCCGTACCAAAATTTGGCAAGGAAATGCCTCGAAAACAATAAGAATATGCTTTCCGAAATTCTAACAACGGTTTCAAGCCAAATAGGCCGGTCAAATTAGACGAAAAATCAAAAGAAATTAATTTCATCGCATATGTTAGTGATCTCTTAACGAACTCCAAGGTAGTAATTGACCATCCCGCCCAGGGTCAACAAAAAAGAAAAACAGGAGTTAAGTATGTTACGAGTGTTATCCCTTATTATGAGTATTTTCTTATTTTCCTTTTCAAGCATTGCGAGCGCTGCCGACAAAAAGGAAACTGTCATCTCGATGATGGATTCAGCAATTTCTCACTATCAGGAAGTTGGTGAAGAGCAGGCTTTTAAGGACTTCTCTGTCAAAGATAGTGAATATAACAAAGGTGAATTCTACATTTTCATCACGGAAATGACCGATTTCAATCTGGTTTTCCACGGTGCCAACGCCAAACTAGTTGGCAAGAATCTCAGCAAATTGAAAGACACGGACGGCAAACCGTTTGTGATCGCCATGCGAGAAGTTGCGCAGGGCCCAGGCGAAGGTTGGGTGACCTATAAATGGACACATCCGGTAACCAAAAAGATTACCCCGAAGAAAACATACGTCAAAAAAACCGGCAACGTGTATTTCGGTATCGGTTATTTCGAATAGTCCCAAATCACCTTAGCACGGCTCCCAACGGCACCGTGTTAAGGCACCCGTTCGTTTATCGTGAAGGTCAATCCCAATGAGCATTCAGAATCTAAAAATATCAACAAAACTTTCTATTTCGCCCATGATTTTTGTTGCGTCTCTCATCTTGCTAGGCATCATCGCCTATTCTGGACTGAAAGAAACTCAATCCACCATGGTTCGCCTTCATGAGATCGACGGCGCGAAAGTGGACGCCGCAGTCAATTTCCAAAAGGATATGCAAGCCTTCAACGGCGGATTATTCAGATTGATATCGCAAACGACAGCCGGCGTTGACGAAGGAAAACTGGCAGCGCTTCGCACAAGTTCGTTGGCGTCCCTGAAGCAAATTACGAGTGCGTTCAACGGGTTTGTGGAGGCTGGAAATTTTTCAAGCGACGAAATGAAGCTCCTGACCAAAGCAGGAGAAGAACTTAAAAGTTATGGCGTTGCTGCCAGCGAAGTTATTGACATGACGGAAATCGATAGTTCCACCTCCGTTATCATGATGGTGGATACGGATCAGCAATTTGCGAACCTGTCCAAGACCATCGAGGGACTTACGGGATTTTGGGGCGAAGCAAACGAAAAATCTGTGGTGGATGCTGTATCTAATGTGGATGAAACCGTCATTACTTTTGTCGTGATTGCTTTCTTTGCGCTACTGATTTCCGGTGCCGTGACATTTGCGACGGTGCGGCTGATTACAAAACCCATTACCGGTATTACCAATGTCATGGCTAAATTAGCAGAAGGTGACAATACCGTTGAAATTGGTGCCCAGGATCAAAAGGATGAAACAGGCGAGATGGCCCGTGCGGTTCAGGTGTTCAAGGATAATGCCCTCGCACAGCAACGCCTTGAAGCTGAAGCAAAGCGCGCAGCCGAGGAGCGGGCGGAGCAAGAACGCGTTGAACGTGAACGTGAAACCCAGCGTGAAGCCGATGAACGCGCTCGCGAACACGCCGAAATTAAGGCCAAAGAAGAACGAGCAGAGAAGATCTCTAACCTGATTATCAACTTTGAGACGCGTGTTCAGAAAGTAATGGATGAGGTCGTGCTGGCAACGAAGGAATTGCAGGCCAACGCCAATTCCATGACAGTAACTGCCGGGAGCTCTCGCGAATTATCAGAGGCCGTGGCTCTGGCATCCGGAGAGGCTTCAGCTAATGTTCAGACAGTAGCCTCTGCGGCAGAGGAGCTGACGTCTTCAATCAACGAGATTAGCCGTCAGGTTCAGCAGGCCAATAACGTTTCGGAAGAAGCTGTGACAGAAGCCTCCAATAGTAGTAATTCAGTTGCCAGACTTGCAGATACGGCGAAAAAGATCAGCGAGGTGGTCGACATGATCAACGATATCGCTGGTCAAACCAATCTTCTTGCCCTTAATGCGACAATCGAGGCCGCGCGGGCCGGTGAGGCAGGCAAAGGATTTGCCGTTGTTGCCTCGGAAGTAAAAAGCCTTGCCACGCAAACGGCCAGGGCAACAGAAGAAATCGGTAGCCAGATAAACGATATGCAAATGGCAACCGAAGAAGCAGTTTCAGCCATCGGCAATATTGACGGAGTGATCTCAACAATCCGGGAAAGCACTGTCAGCATCTCTTCGGCCATCGAAGAGCAAAGCGCGGCCACAAACGAGATTTCCCGGAATGTCCAGGAAGCGTCCAGCGGAACAGCAGAGGTGTCTTCCAAAATTGACGAAGTTTCCGCCAAGGCTGGTGAAGCAGGCGCCGCGGCATCAGAGGTATTGTCCGCATCAACAAAAATGGAGAATTTGTCTGGCAGCCTAAGGCAGGACATTGAAGCCTTCCTTAAAGAGGTTCGTACAGCCTAATTCAGTTAGAATCTATACACGGGATAATCGCCCGTATTGCAAATTTTTGGACGGCGGTATTGCGCCGTCCTGGAAATACTGGTTGAAAGTTTAGCTTCATTTTAAACGACTATGTGCGTAATTAAGGCGGTACGCGGATTTTCAACATTCCCTTGGTGACAGACTAGCAGTTGAACGATGCTCCATTTGCATTACGCCGTAATCGATTGATCGCTCCAGATATCCTATTGTGCCGCCAACCAGATTGTTTTGAATTCTTAACGGCCTTACGTCTCAGAATTTGCCGTTATCATTTTTCCATGCGTTGCGTGGCGCGATCTTTTCGGTTGTGTCCCAGTGCTCAACTACTTTGCTATTTGCCAGTCGAAAAAGATCATAGAAGGCGGAATGAGCACCGCAATAGTTTCCCTCGCTGACGCAGAGTACAAAACTTCCTTCGGCCCGAACACGATGGACGCGATGATAATCAATACGTTTGCGACCATTGTCTTCGGCTTCTAACGCAGCTCGGAGCGTCGTCACGTCGTCACTTAGGTGCGGATTGTGCTCAGTGTAGGCCGTGACGTCGACGAAGTCCGCGAGACGGTCAAGCTGGCCATCGACAAGTACGGCTTCAACGAAGGATTTGACAAGGGCGCGGTTGCTTTCGGTCAATTCGGGGTCGGTGGCCTCGGTCGCCCCACCCACCATGCTGTGACCCGATTGGTTGGGCCCCAACCTTTCCTGAATGTTGTCCCAGTGCTCGACTGCCTGACCATCTTCGAACCGGAAGACTTCGAAACCGATTTTCCGGCTCGCAAAATCATATTCCATATGGGCGAAGACAAATTCACCATCCTCGAAAGCACGAACCATGTTTACCCGAGGCCCGGTTTTGGACAGTCGTTTGAAGAGGGTAGCTAAGCCTTCACTGCCCTCGTGGGTTTGTGGATTGTGCTGAATGTATTTCGCTTCGTTGACCACAGCGATCGGTTCCGGATCACCAGTTTCGATACTCTTCAGCAGGGCCTTGATTTGGTCCTTCTTCATAATAGTCAAGGCCTTTAGCCCCCAATGAAATCAATCAATTGTTTCGCATTCGGTATCCACGGAAATGGTGCTATAAATAAGGGAGCATTTTGATCTCATCCTCGTTTCTAACATCATTACAATGATACCTAGGGTCAGGACCCCTTAATTTTCTCCATTCTGCGCTTCGTCTATGAGTGCTGGCCAGGCACGACTTCGCAGGAAACCCCGGCGGGTTTTCAAGAGGGCGTAACGCCGCCAGCGGCCATAGACGACACGCCCGAAGGGTTTGTAGAGGAGGCGAAATCTGCCACACAAACCGGCCTTGAATATGGGTAAACATGTCCTGCGCCCGCTTTCCTTGCATCTTTCA
>Ga0315338_1004885_pt1 | contig 10147 bp, 8 predicted proteins | sample ASW8metaG_FD_204518 | JGI IMG/M metagenome (GOLD analysis project Ga0315338, IMG submission 204518) | Ammonia-oxidizing marine archaeal communities from Monterey Bay, California, United States - ASW #8 | ecosystem: Environmental > Aquatic > Marine > Coastal | place: USA: California | collected...
AAAAGCGACAGCGGTCAGGATTGCCGAGAGTACAAAATCAGCACGATTTTTGGCGGCAAGGTCGAAACCGACAAGGGCGCAGCGTGCCGAAAGTCCGATGGAAGTTGGAAAAAGACGAATTAGCGGCTAACCGTTTCGCCAAACGCCATCGTAATGAACGCGTTCGGCATTAACTCACGGGCTTTCATTTGTTTTTTCAGCTCAACGACGGGGTCGATCGGCCCTTCCGCCGTTAAAGGATAAGCGCCCCAATGCATGCCGATGCTTTGCCGCGCGCCAACGTCCTTGAATCGGACAGGATTGTATCCCGTGTCGCCGGCAAACCAGACCTTCCGGCCGTCCAACCGGATGAGCAAACTGACCCATAAGGTTTCGAGCCGATCGGTCAGGCCGCGAACTGACTAATCCTGCACCGGCACCTCCGCGGCGCACTTGGCATGGTCCGCCCACTTCGTATCGCCAAACATCCGCATCGACAGAAAATCGAAGAAATTCCGGTCGGGGTCCTGGATATGTAAATTCCGGAAACCGTCCGCCGTATGATGCGCCGGTCTGCGCAGGCGATCTCTGCTGACCAATTCCTTCGCAGGACGCTAGCGTCAGGCCCAGCAGCACCGCAGGCAGTCCGAACGCAGGAATTTCATAAGCCGCATTTCGGTCGACTTAACGGTCCGCGTCATGCTGCGAAGCGGCTCGCAACACATTATCGACAATTGCCGGCGCCGCGCCGACATAGGATTCTGGCTCGGATAGTGCGACGATTTCCTCCCGCGTCAAAACTGCCGTGACTTCCGGCATCGCGGCCAGAACCTCCAAAAGCGGCAATCCGGAGGTGCGTGTTTCGGTGCTCGCCATGTCGAGGATTTCCCGTGCCTTAAACTTGCTCATTCGTTTTGCCAATTCCAAGGTGAACCGCTCGGTAAGTACCAGACCGTCAAGCAAATCGACATTGGATCGCATCTTGTCTGCGTGCACTTCAAGCCTCCCGATCAGATCGACCCCCCACTGCAATGCACCGGACGTCAGCAAAAAAGATTCAGGCAAAAGCATCCATTCCGCAATCCAGGTCCCGCCGCAGCGGTCATGTTCCTGCCCCGCGACTTCGACCATACCCATCGCGCGCTGACGCCCCAGCCGCGCCACGGCCTCCATGAACTCGGCGGCACGGGGATTGCGCTTGTGCGCCATCGCGGTGCTTCGGCCCCGTCCCGGCTTACCGGTTTCGGAAATCTCTCCGATCTCCGTGCTGCCAAGGCTGTTGAGGTTCTGCGCCATGCGGGCCAGCGAAGCGCAGATATTGCCAAGACACATGGACATTTCCGTTACGGCATCCCGCGCGTTGTGCCAGTTCGACAACGCCATTCCCAGGCTGAGTTCCGCCGCCACGGTCTCGCGGAACGCCAAGCCGTCCGGCTCCAGCGATGCCAATGTGCCGACCGCACCGCCGAATTGAACCACGAGGACTCTTTCGCGCACCGCGTCCAGCCGTTGCTCGTGCCGAAGCAGTTCCTCGATCCAGACCGCCAACTTGGCGCCAAACGTCTGGGGCTGCGCGTGCATATTGTTGGTCCGGCCGATCATCACCGTATCGCGATGCGCCGCTGCGAGTTCCATCAGTGCGCGCCTATACGCCACCGTCTGGCGCTCGATTTCGTCCAGACCGTCGCGGAACTGCAGAACTTTGCCGGTATCCATGATGTCGTATGTTGTAACGCCGTAGTGAACCCATACATCGTGGCTATCGCCGACTTGCGCCGCGAGCTGCTTCGCCAGGCCGGCGATGGGGCGGCCGACCTCAACCGTATCCCGGTGTAACGCCTCGAGATCGAGCTTTTCGGTGGACAATCGGTCGCCGATCGCCGCGGCGGCAGCAGCCGGTATAATGCCGAGCTTCGCCTGCGCCCGCGCCACCGCTTTCTCGACTTCGACCCAAGCCTCCGCCGTCCCTTGCTCGCCAAAAATTCGAGCCATGCGTTCGGTATCGAACATCCGTCGATATAAGGTCCAGTCGAATAGAGAAGTCGCAGTCATCGAATTGCCTCATCTTTGCGTTCACGGCCCTCATCTGCCGGAGCCAGTTCTCCCATGATGTCGATACGCTAACAAGCCAGGTGAAAGCCGCATTCTGGCCGTCTCGCTTAGGCGGGACGCGTCGTATAAGCTGCGCGGCAACAAAGAAAAACAAAGGCGAACCATTTTGGCGGGACGGGGCAAGGCGGCGTTGGCGCCGTTTCAGGTGCGCAGTTTCCGGTTCCAATGGCCCGCGGACCTGCTGACCTCTTGGGCGTTCGAAATGGAGACGCTGATTATCGGCTGGTACGTCTATGTCGAAACCGAATCCGTCCTGTTACTGACCCTCGTCGGTGCTCTGCAATATATCGGTACGCTGATCGCGCCGATGTTCGGTGTAATCGGAGACCGGATCGGCAGGCGGACCATGTTGTGTCTGATGCGTACGACCTATGTCATGCTCGCCACAACGATGATGACCCTAGGCTTGACCGGGCTCCTGACCCCGCATCATGTCTTCGGCATCGTTTTCCTCGTCGGCCTCATAAGGCAGTCAGACCTTGTCATGAGGAATGCCTTGATCGGCGATACGATGGAGCGCGGGCAGCTGATGAGCGCGATGAGTCTCTCGCGAACGACGCAGGATACCGCCCGCATTGCCGGCGCACTTGCAGGTGCCGGGCTGTTCTCGGCGCTCGGTATGGGAACGACCTATATTGTCGTCGCTTGCTTCTACGTGGCGAGCTTGTCGCTGACTTTCGGTGTCGCGCGGCCAATCAAACAGCCGATTGACGAGAAAACGCCGCGCGCCTCGCCATGGCGCGACCTGAAAGAAGGACTCGCCTATGCGTGGCGGACGCCGAACGTCCGCGCACTCCTGATCCTTGCGTTCCTGATCAATTTTACCGCCTATCCGGCAACGAACGGCCTGCTGCCTTACGCGGCCAAGGAGGTCTTTCAAGTCGGCGCAATCGGATTGAGTCATTTAGTTGCGGGATTTGCAAGCGGCGCCTTTATTGGGTCGCTGCTTTTGGTCTGGACCGGCGGTCCACGACGCACGGCGCGCTATATGATGATCAACCTGATGCTGTGGTACGGCCTTCTCATCGTATTTGCACAGCTCACGGACAAAACCTACGCCGTGGCCTTGCTTGTCGTCATTGGGATCGTCCAGGGAATGAGCATGATCTCGATGTCTGTCACCTTATTGAGCATCGTCTCGCAGGAATTTCGAGGCCGTATCATGGGAGTCCGAATGCTCGCCGTCTATGGGCTACCGCTCGGACTCCTAATTGCCGGCGGCGTAATGGAAACGATTGGATACGCTTTTCTCGTCACGCTCTTTTGCGTAACCGGTATGACAGGCGTCCTTTACGTCTGTTTCAGATATCGCGACATTCTTTGGCACCATCAGGTAAACCGATCATGACCGCGGCCCCACTCGACGGCATTCGCGTTCTCGACCTAACGCGCGTCCTATCCGGTCCTTATTGCACCTTGACCCTGGGCGACCTTGGCGCGGAGATCATCAAGATCGAGGAGCCGACGCGCGGCGACGATGTGCGGGGCATGCAAATTTCCAAGTCCCTTGGAATTTCAACTTATTTCATGGGACTGAACCGCAACAAGAAGAGCGTCGGTCTGGACATCAGAACGCCAGAGGGCCGAGGAATCATTCTCGATCTCGTACGCCGAGCGGATGTGGTGATCGAGAATTTCCGCGCCGGGGTCATGGAACGTCAAGACCTCGGCTACGATGTGATCAACGACGCAAATCCGCGTATCATCTACGCCGCGATTTCCGGCTATGGCCGCGATGGCTCGGACAAGGATCGGCCGGGATACGACCCTGTCGTGCAGGCCGAAAGCGGCTTTATGAGTATGACCGGCGAGCCGAACAGGCCGCCGGTGCGCACCGGCATCTCGGTGATCGATATCATCACCGGAATGTTCGCCGGGCAAGCCATCCTTGCCGCACTCCATGAACGCAACCAAAGTGGTAAAGGTCAATTTCTGGAAGTGCCGTTGTTCGACACCGCGGTAAACATGCTGAGCCAGGCCGCCAGCGCCTATCTGATCGACGGCGAAGTGATGACGCGGGTCGGGAACAGCAGCGAAGCTGCGATGCCCGTCGGCGCTTACCAAGCAAACAATGGCGGCTTCACCATGGCGATGACCACCGACAGACAGTTCGAACGATTTTGCGAAACCGTACTCAAGCGACCGGAATTAGCCGACGTTCCCGCGTACAAAACGAATGCAAACAGAGTTCGTAACCGCGACGAGTTGGATGCCATCCTTATCGAAACCTTCGCCTCAAAGCCACGCGAACATTGGCTCCAACTTTGTGCCGGCGCGGGAATCCCGGCTGGGCCCATCCGTACCGTCGGCGAAGCGCTGACTTCACCCGAAGTCGAGGGCCGCAATCTGATAACCAAGGCAATGCATTCGAGCGCCGGAAGTATCCCGCAAATTCGCTCCCCCATGCGCTTCTCCAGAACACCGGTCGTCGATCCGGTCGGCGCGCCGCTTCTCGGCGAGCATACTGAATTGGTCCTCAGAGATATTCTCGGTCGCAGCGATCACGATATCGAAACGCTTCGCAAATCGGGAACGATCCTGTAAGCCTTTAGGTATCCGTGATTAGGGATAAATTCCATGGCCGACGAGAGACCCCTCGAAATATCCGTCCATCAGCTAAATCAGATCCGCGCTTCAGGCGATCCCGTAACGATTCTCGACGTGCGCGAACCGCAGGAACTGACAATCTGCAAGATCGATGGAAGTCTCGACATCCCCATGCAGAGCGTCCCGGCCAATCTCGACAAACTACGGAACGCGGAACTTCTCGTCGTCGTCTGTCATTCCGGAATGCGCAGCTCGCAAGTCACCCAATGGCTCCGCCAGCAGGGTATTGAAAGCGCCACAAACCTTTCCGGGGGAATCGACAGCTGGGCACGGGAAATCGACAACAGTATGGCGACGTACTAGTACCACTCTACAACTGTCGAGCGCGCTTTTTATTTGTTCTAAAACCATCGTACGACCGTCGCCTTACTACTTCAAATAACTGACGAATTCGCCCTATTCGAGAGGTCCAGATTGGATCCGTTTTAGCGTACCGTTTGGCATGCGATTTTGTTGACCCCATTTCGTAAGCGTGACCATACTAGTTACAACAATCTGCGTGCCTTGGGGCAAAAGACACCGCGCCAACCGCATTTTCTCATAGCGTATTCAACGCAGCTTCGAACGACGCAATAGGACCAGGCAATCATTCCTAATAGGGGTAATTTCATGACAAAACAATCCGACCCGACACTCCTCGCCGCCAAAAAATTCAACCGCCGCACACTGATCAAGAGCGCTGCGGCGACAGGCGCCATTGCCGCCACGGGGCCGTGGATCGTCTCCGACGCCTTCTCGTCATCCGGTGAGCTAAATGCAATCGTCTGGACGAACTATCTGACTAAGGAATTCCTTGCCGGCTTCACGAAATCGACCGGCATCAAGGTGAATATGACGCCGCTGGGCTCCAACGAAGAGCTAATCAACAAGATGAAGGCCACCAAGGGTCGCGGCTTCGATCTCATCACGCCGACACTCAACCGCAAGGGCCAATGGATCGACCTGAAGCTCACGCAGCCCTGGGACCTCAAGAAAATCTCCAACCTTGGCAATGTCGAGCCCGCTTTCGTAAAGGCGTCCCAGGCCTGGACCTGGGGCGGCGGGCAGCATCACCTGCCACATATCTGGGGCACCGAAGCGATGTCTTGGCGCACCGATTTATACAAAACGGAATACGGCAAACTCAGCCTCGGCGATCTGTGGATTCCGGAGATGAAGGGCAAGGTACAAGGCCGACCGCATTCGACAATGGCCGGTATCGGCCGGCACTTGGCGGAAATAGGCAAACTGCCGCCCTTCACCGAGGCCTATAAGAACGAAGAGTCGATGCGCAAGATTTGGGACGGGATCACAAAGTTTGCAGTCGACCATAAACCTTGGATCAAGGCGTTCTGGAACGACCATAACACGCAGAAATCGAACTTCATGCAGAATGGCTGCGTCATCGGTCAGACCTGGGACGGCCCCGCGATCGAGCTGATGAAGGAAGGCAAGCCGGTGCAGTACATGGCGCCAAAGGAAGGCGCGTTCGCGTGGCTGGACGGTCTATGCATGCCGACCGGCGCGAAGAACAAGGAACAGACCTACGCGCTGGTCAACGCGATCTACACGGTCGAATCCGCCGCCGACTCGGCGATCAAAACCGGCTACAACGGGACCATCAAAGGCTACGCCAACAAGCTCGACGCCAAGTCAAAGGACGCGTTCAACACGTCCTATCCGGGCGATGCCTTGTCGAAACTGTGGTGGTGGCCGGACGAGCCGACCTGGTACGCCAGCATCCGCGCCGAATATCGCGACAAGTTCGTCGCAGCGTAATTGAGTGTCCGGAGCCGGTTCGCGCCGGCTCCGGCCAGCTCCGCATCAAGACGGAGATAAGGGCCGCGGTTCCATTACCCTGGCATTTGACGCGCGGTCCGACAGGGGAAAACGGCCATGAGTAGCGTCGAGCTCGATCATGTGAACATTCGCTTCGGCGACTTTACCGCCGTCGACGACTGCAATTTGACGATTGAATCGGGGGAGTTTTTCAGTTTCCTTGGACCGTCCGGCTGCGGCAAGACGACGATCTTGCGCGCAGTATCCGGGTTCAACGATCCGACAGAAGGGCATGTTCGGATCGGCGGTCGCGACATGTTCGGAATTGGCCCGAACCAACGCCCCACGGCGTTGATCTTTCAGAACCTCGCGCTGTTCCCCTTGATGTCGGTTGCCGACAACATCGCGTTCGGCCTCGAAGTGCGCGGCATCAAGTACGAGGAACGCCGCCGCCGGGCGGAAGAACTGCTCAACCTGATCGCCTTGCCCGGTCAGGGAGAAAAGATGGTGTCGGAGCTGTCCGGCGGCCAGCGCCAGCGTGTCGCAATCGCCCGTGCGCTTGCTGTCGAGCCCGAGGTTTTATTGCTCGACGAACCGCTGTCGGCGCTCGATCTCAAATTGCGTCAGCGCATGCGCACCGAGTTGCGCACGATCCAGCAGCGAGTCGGCATAACCTTTATCTACATCACGCACGATCAGGGCGAAGCGCTGACCATGTCCGACCGTATCGCCGTGATGAGCGCCGGAATCGTGCAGCAGGTCGGCGACGGTTCGACGATCTACAACGCACCCGCAACGGCGTTCGTCGCGTCGTTCGTCGGCGAAAACAACCCTTTCCGCGGCCGAGTCACAGCAACGGGCAGTGGTTCCGCGGCTATAGATACCCATTTCGGGCGCTTAAAGGGTGCGAACGACCAGGGACTTACTGAGGGCGATGACGCCTTCATTTTTGTGCGGCCGGAAAGCCTGCGCCTTTTGCGCGACGGCGAGAACGCGGAAAACGAACTCGAGTGCGAGGTCCTCAAGGAAGAGTTTGAAGGTAACTTCGTCCATGTGTTCATGCGCGGCGAAAGCACAGACAAGGATATCAAGCTTGCCATGACGAATGACGGGCAAATGCCTGCGATAAAGCCCGGCGACAAGGTCCGGGTCGGCTTTAATGCCGATCGCGGCGTGGCCCTGCCATTCGGTGAGCTTGCCGATGAATGAAAGCAGCGATCATACCGGCTACGAGGTCGCTCAACTGCAGGTGACGCCACAGCTGCCGGGCGCCGGCAGCGCCGCTCCATCACCGACCACGGTATCGCCGCAACTCCCGAGCAGTTCGCCTATAGCGCCTCAATTACCCGGCAGTTCTCCTATCGTACCAAAGCTTCCCGGAACGCCATCGCCAAAACTACCCGGCAGTGAAAACCCGGCCGGCTCAATCATCAAGGCGCCGGGCGCCAGCAATCTCAATATCACGATCACCAATCCGGAAAACTTGCCGAAGCTTCCCGCTGGCGAGACGGAACTGAAACTCGTCATCCAGTCAGAGAAACCAGTAGCTCCCCCGGACTCGGGCTTAGGCTTTTGGGAAATATTTATTGCCGTCGTCGCCGCCCTCGTCGTAGCGCCGTTCGTACAGCGCGAAGCCGGGAAGTGGGTCGCCAACGTCAACGCAATCAATTTCGTCCGAAAAAACGGCCTCACGATATCGCTCTATCTGGTCACGTTTTCCTTTGGCTGGATCATCTTCATGATCGTCCTGCCGCAGCTCTATATGTTCGATTTCTCGTTCCGCTTTAACCTGCCACCGCACGAAGTCGGCGGCGCGAACGACATCTACACGCTAAAGAATTACGAATACCTGCTGTTCGGTCGCGCGGGCAGCGACGAGTTGTTCAACTGGCTGCACCTCAATGTCTTCTTCAAAACCATCGTCGCCAGCGTCTTCGTCACGGTGCTGGATTTCGCGATCTGCTATCCGCTGGCCTACTACATGGCGCAGTCGGTCAAGGGCGGCAATCAGCGTCTTTTGTTCCTATGTCTGATCCTGCCGTTCTGGGTGAACGAGATCCTGCGCGCCTTCGCCTTCAAGCTGATCTTCGCGCAACAGGGCCTGATCAACGTCTTTCTCGTCGGCATCGGCGTTTTCGATCAGCCTTTCGATTTCTTCAAGGCCGACATCGCGCTTTACAGCGGTCTGATGTACGCCTACCTGCTGCTAATGATCTTCCCGCTCTACAACGCGATCGAGAGCCTGGACCATAATCAGGTCGAGGCGGCCCGCGACATGGGCGCGTCCTGGTGGAAGATCCATCGCCGAGTCGTCATGCCGCATGCCAAACCGGGCATCGCCTCGGGCTGCACCATGGTGTTTATGCTGTCGGCGGGCGCCCTCGCCGCGCCCAACATTCTCGGCGGCCCCTCGAGCCTGTGGTTCACCCAGATCATCTACCAGTGGTACAATACGGGTGGAAACTGGCCGCAGGGATCGGCCTACGCGTTCGTCCTGCTCATCGCCTGCATCATCTTCGTCCGCATCCTGATGCGCGTCTTCAAGGTCGGCCTTGGGGAGATTGCACAGCGATGAAATCGAGAGACATTCATAAATGGGTAATGCGCGGCTACATCCTCGTATTCTTCCTGTATCTGTTCGGTCCGCTGATCATCATGTCGGCGTCGGCATTCAATACGTCCGTCTATCCCACGATTACCCCTTGGGAAGGGTTCACCGTTCACTGGTTTGCCGATCTGGCAGGCAACGACCGGATCATCGACGGCTTGATCAATAGCCTCTGGGTCGGTTTCGGTGTCTGTGCCTTGTCGGTACCGACAGGACTCGCCGCGGCGATCCTGATGATGCAGGTGCAGGAACGCATGCGGCCGCTCTACTACACGATCGTTGTCTCTCCGGTGCTGGTACCGGGCGTCATTCTCGGTATCTCAACCGTCATATTCTGGGACCGGTTCGGCCAGGTGATGGGACTGAATTACGAGAACACGAGCAATCCGTTCTTTCTGACCATTGTCGGCCAATCGACCTTCATCTCGGCCTACTGCATGCTGATCTTTATCGCGCGCCTGCAGCGGTTCGACCACAATCAGGAAGAGGCCGCGCTCGATCTTGGTGCGACCCACACACAGGTATTCTGGAAAGTCCTGATCCCCTTCCTGCGGCCCGCGATCCTGTCCGCCATCGTTCTCGCGTTCCTAACCTCGTTCGAGAATTACAACACCACGGTCTTCACCATGGTCGCGAAAGGCACACTGGTGACCGAACTGGCCGGATTGGCACGCTTTGGCGTCAATCCGGAAATCAGCGCACTGGCGGTCGTCATCATGGGAGTCACGCTGACGGGCGCCATAATTTTCGAAGTCAAGAAACGCCGCGAGGAAGCCTCGGAGGAACGTGCGAAGGCGGCGGCGCGAATGGATAAGGTAAAGGCCACGGCCGCGTAGGCCGGTGGGAGGAAACCTCATGCCGTCAACTGTCCACCAAGTCGCACGCTATTCCGTACAGGTCCTGAATACGCGGACCGGAGATCACCCGAAAGCGTCGATGATCGTTCGGCTTTACAGCAATCGGGACGAAACCTGCGGCGTCGCGGTCTTTAAGGACTACGGCGGCCAGAAACCGGACCTCCCGTCCGGCGATACGGGCGGAACGCGCGCGACGGCGTATTACGATATTACGTTCTACCAGCCG
>Ga0315338_1004886_pt1 | contig 10146 bp, 9 predicted proteins | sample ASW8metaG_FD_204518 | JGI IMG/M metagenome (GOLD analysis project Ga0315338, IMG submission 204518) | Ammonia-oxidizing marine archaeal communities from Monterey Bay, California, United States - ASW #8 | ecosystem: Environmental > Aquatic > Marine > Coastal | place: USA: California | collected...
CCGGGATGCATCGGCGGCCCGAAAGCGCAAGGGATTTCTGCGACCGGACACTACCCCTCGATCTCGACGCGCCGCCCGCTCTCGGCGCTCTCGATAGCGCCGAAGACCATGGCCAGGCTCTTGATATTGTCAGTGCACACAGTCTCGGGTGTGCCGCCGTTCTGCACGCACGTGACAAATTCGTGGATGATGCCCTCGTGGCCACCGACCCGATCTGAAGCAGCGGCAGGCTCGATCGGCAGTACATCCATCTCGGACCGGAAATCGCCGGCAGCGGCCGCCGTCTCTCCGCGAAAGCCCTCGGCACCGTCCCACGTGATCGAGCCTTGTTGCCCGATTACGCGCCAATCGGCCTCCCACGTCGTGTTGAGTCCCTCCGAACACCAACTGCCGCGATACGTGTAGACGACGCCACTGGACATCTCGAAGACGGCTACCGCCGAGGCGTCGTGGTCGTACCATGACCCCGCGGGATTCCACTCGCGGCAGTAGACGGCGACGGGATCGGCCTCCAGCAGAAGCCGCGCCGCATCGAACGTGTGGATCGCCATGTCGAGGAGCAGCACGTGCCGCATGTGATCGCGAAAGCCGCCGAAGTGGGCGCCGATATAGAAGTCGCTGTTCAGCGCCGTCAGCGGACCGATCGCTCCGGAGCGCAGCGTGCGGGCCAGTCGGCGGATATTAGGATCATAGCGTCGGTTCTGGATGATGGCGTAAATCTTCCCCGCCGCCTGCGCCGCCGCCACCGAGCGCCTAGCGTTTTCCATCGAGTCGGCCAGCGGCTTTTCGCCCAGAACGTGGTAGCCCTCTTGCAGGGCTGTCACTGTGATCTGCGCGTGCGCCCCGGGTACTGTGCAGTCGAACACCGCGTCGGGCCGTGTCGCGTCGAGAACACGCTGCAAATCGGTGTCGATCGCGACATCACGGGCTCCGTAATCGGCAGCCCGGGCTCGCGCCGCCTCTTCGTTCATGTCGACGAAACCCACCAGCTCCAGTTGTGGATGTTCCTTGCTCACCTCCATCCACCGGTAACTCATGCCACCACAGCCCACCAGCACGACCCGCACCATCTCCATCATCGGCTTGCTGCCGCCTCCTCTTGCCGTTCCTCGAGTTCGGCCCAGCGATCATAAGCGGCAGCCAGATCCGCCTGCGCGCCTTCCAGCTGGGCTGCCAGAGCGCTTACATCCGTGCCGTCCGAGTAGCTGTCCGGGTTGGACATCTTCGCATGTATCCCACGTATCTCAATTTCCCAGGCCTCGATCTGCCCGGGGAGCTCAGCCAATTCACGTGTTTCATTGAAGCCGAGTTTGCGCCTCCGCTCCCCTCGCGACCGCGGTTGTGAGGAGCCCCGTTTTGGCGCCGTCTGACCAGCTGTGGGCGACGATGCCTGTCGCTGCCGCATCCAGTCGCTGTAGCCGCCGACGAACTCCCGCGCACCGCCAGAGCCGTCGAAGACGATCGTACTCGTGGCCACGTTGTCGAGGAACTCGCGATCGTGGCTGACGAACAGTACAGTACCAGAGAAACTGACGAGCATCGCCTCAAGAACCTCCAGCGTTTCGGCATCGAGGTCGTTTGTCGGCTCGTCAAGGGCCAGCACACTCGCCGGTCGCGTGAACATCCTAGCCAGCAACAGCCGGTTACGCTCTCCGCCTGACAGAACCCCCACCTTGCAGCTCGCCTGCTGTCTGCTGAACAGGAAATCCTGCAGATAGGCGAAGACGTGGCGCGTGCCGCCGTTGACCTCGACGTGGTCGCTGCCGTTGGCGACGCTGTCGAATACAGTTTGGTTATTGTCAAGTTGCGATCGTAGTTGATCGAAATATCCCACCTGCAGTCGCAGGCCGTGTTTCACCGTGCCGCCGCAGGGCTGCAGCTCGCCGAGCAACAGGCGTAGCAACGTCGTCTTGCCGGCGCCATTGGGGCCGATGAAGCCGACTTTGTCGCCACGTAGAACGGATGTCGAGAACGGGCGCAAGACGACGTGATCGCGGTAGGCGAAGGACAGATCGCGTGCCTCGATGACACGGCGGCTCGACCGCTCACTCTCCTGAATCGTCACGCGTGCACCCCCCACCACAGCGCGACGCTGGCGCCGCTCCTCGCGCATCTGCATCAGGGTACGAACGCGGCCTTCGTTGCGTGTGCGCCGTGCCTGGATACCTTGGCGGATCCAGACCTCCTCCTGCTTCAGCCTTTCGTCGAATTGACGATCCTGTTTTTGTTGAGTCTCCAGTTGCGTTTCGCGCCGGCGCAGGAAGGTGGCATAGTCACAGGCCCAACTCGACAGTTGCCCGCGATCCAGTTCGAGGATCCGCGTCGCCAGGCGGTGTGTCAGGGCCCGATCGTGGGTGACGAACAGCAGGCTGCCGCGCCGCTTCAGCAGGAACGCCTCGAGCCACTCGATCGCTTCGATGTCCAGGTGATTCGTCGGCTCGTCGAGAAGCAGCACATCCGGCGACGTCGCCAGCGCCAGCGCTAGCAGCGTGCGCCTCTTGAGCCCCACGGACAGAGTCTCGAATTCGGCATCGGGATCCAACTGCATCTTCGTCAGCACGATATCGACCACTGGCGGCTCGGAGGTCCGGTCCGGCAGGTTGGCGGCTACGATCTGGCGCGTCGTGCCAGTCAGCCCGGACGAAACGTCCTGCGACAGGAGGGCAACGCGCGTGCCCGGCTGCCTGGCTATGCTGCCGCCGTCGGCCTGCAGGCTGTCGTCGATAATCTGCATCAGCGTCGACTTGCCAGCGCCGTTGCGGCCCAGCAGACAGAGCCGTTCCCCGGGCTCGATCTGCAGACTCACGCCGTCCAGCAGAGGGCAAGCGCCGTAGGAGAGGGTGATATTGTGCAGAGAAAGCAGGGCCATCGCGAGACGCGTCTATCGGGTAGGGTATGGGGACCGTAGTATATACCGGCGGAAGAGAAGAAGATCGTGAAAATGCGCTCTGTCCGCCCGATTCGATTGAGGAGATCTCGCGATGTACGCGACTGCCGTCACCTTCCAGTTGCTGCCCGGCTGCCTCGAGGCGTACAAGAAGGCCCATGACCAACTCTGGCCGGAACTGGTCGAAGCCTTCCACCAGAATGAAGTGAGCATGCTGATCTATCACTTCGAGGGTCGGCTGTTCCTCTACGCCACGGCGCCGTCTGAGGAACACATGAAGCGCAGCCATCCCCTTGGTGTGGCCGAGAAGTGGAGTGCCTACATGGCGACAATGATGGTATGCGACGAAGGCGGTCAGGCCATCGTCGAGACCCTGGAGCCGGCCTTCCTGTTCGGGCGGTTCGCCCAGCAGGCCTAGCTCTGCTGGGCGACGTTGTCGTAGGGGCGCCCGTCGCTCCGATCGCGCCCGTTCTTACGCTCGCCTTCGTAGATGCGCGTCCCCGCAGCCGATGGGTAGTCGCCGGTGACACAGGCTGAGCAGAGGTGGTCGTGTGCCAGGCCGATCGAAGGTGCAACTTCGGCCACCTGAAGATAGCGCAGCGAGTCGGCCCGTAGTTGAGCCGCCATATCGCGGCTGACGCGATCCAGATCCTGTTGTGTGTACCCCTTCGACAGCCAGGCGGGGGCGAACAACTCCCCGAGAGTCGACATGTCGATTCCGTAGAAACACGGCGCGATCACGGGTGGTGCACCGATCCGTACGTGTACTTCGTCGGCCTGACCCTCGTCGCGCGTGCGCTTCACCAGGTCTCGCAGCGTCGTCGATCGGACGAGGCTGTCCTCGACGAGGAACACGCGCTTGCCGCCAGTCACACTCGGGAGCAGCGTGTACTTGCTGCGTACCTTCTTCGCCCGCTCCTCCCCCTCGATGAAGGTCCGCCCCACATATCGATTGCGCACGATCCCCTCCAGCGATGGGATGCCCAGCGAGAAAGCGAAGGCGTCGCCGATGGGTTTGGCCGTGTCCGGAACGGCGACGACGACACACTTGTCATCGATCGTTTCCGCTTCGTTGCCGGCCAAATGCTCGCCCAGACGCCAGCGCGCGTCGTAGACGGTGCGGCCCTCCATCACCGAGCTGACGTGGGCGAAATACACCCACTCGAAGAAACAGTGGTGGTGGCCACGAGGTTCGGCGAAGCGCTCCAGATGTACGGTGCGGGTCTCGTAGTCGACGCGAACCATCTGTCCCGGTTCGACATCGACGATTTCTTCGATCCCCATGTTGCGCAGCGCCACACTCTCTGACGCAACGGCGAACAGTCCGTCCTTCACGCCGAAACAGAGGGGCCGAAACCCGAGAGGATCGCGGGCCGCCACCAGGTCGCCATCGGCGTTGAGGAACATGATGTTGTAGGCGCCGTCCAGGTTCTGCGTCAACTCGCGGAACGCCTCGACCAGAAGTGGTTTCGACTGTCCTCTCATAGCGTGAGCCACGTGGTGCAGGAGGATCTCGGTGTCGACATCGTGCACCATGTGGTAGCCGCGCACCTTGGTGAGGTGGTCTCGCAGCTGCGTGTGGTTGGCCAGATTCCCGTTGAAGCCCAAGGCGAACCACTTGAACGTGCGGCTGTGGTGACGGGTGAAGGGCTGGGCGTACTCGATCTGGTCGCGACCGCTGGTTGCATACCGAACGTGACCGATGGCGGCCACTCCAGCGTGCTCGTCGACGATCGCTTTCGCCTTGGCCTGGTGGGTCAGGCGGAACACCTCGCGCACGGATCCGGTGTCCTTGTGAGTCAGAAGCCGGTGCGCCCCGTCCGGGTCAAATCGTGTCATTCCGGCGGCGAGTTGCCCGCGGTGCTGCAGATCGAGCAGCGCCGACGGGACAAAGGACGTGACGGAGCGCTGGCTCGCAGGGTCGAGGTTGTACACCCCGACGATGCCACACTCGTCTTTGGCCTTGTCAGCTATCAATCCAACGTCTCATTTCGCCGGGACATTGATGACTTTACCGGTCTCCCAACTCTTGATGATACTCTCGATGATGAGTTGCACCCGCAGCGCATCCGCAGCCTTGGCGTCGATCTTCGATGGCGACGTCTTCTTGCGCAGGTCGTCGACCCAGGCGCCGATGCGCGATGCAAAGGTGTCGCCGAAGCTCTGCATACCGCCCGGATGGTCGTAACTCTCTACCTGATTGGAAAAGCGAGGGTAGAAACTCAGCTTCTCGCACGCCTCGTTGATGATAACGCGACCCTCTGAACCGACCAGTTCGAGTGTTTCCAGGCCGTAGCTCCCGCCGGCGTCATACGAGCCGGTGAGATGGCCGATGACGCCGTTGGCAAACAACAGGTTCACCTGCACGTTCGACCAGATCTTACGACCTTTACCCTTCTTGAAGAATGCCTGTACCTTGTCGACTTCCCCGGCGAAGTAGCGCATCACATCTAGGGAATGTGGGTGCAGGGCGCGGATGTGGAACCACGGTGACGACTCGTTCGGGTTGTTGATCCACATTGTCATGTTGATAATGTTCAAGTCCCCGAGGCGCCCCTTGGCTAGCCATTCCTTTGCCCGTACCGCCGCCGGCGTAAAGCGGTGGTTCAGGTTGATGCCGTAGGGAACTCGGCGGTCCCTGGCTGCCTTCACCATCTGCCGTGCCTTGCTGATCTGATTGGAGATCGGCTTTTCACCGAGCACAGGGATGCGCGCCCGCAGAAGTTCCATCGTCGGCTTGTGGTGGTCGCTGCCGTTCTCGACACCTGCCGTCGTCACACTACAGGCGTCGAGATGGATGCCGCTGTTGAGCATCTGCCGAACACTGTAGAAGGCCTGAGCACCGTATGTCTGCGCCGCCTTGTCAGCCTTCTCCCTGATGACGTCGCACACAGCGAAGACTTCGGTGTGGGGGTTGGCCGTATAGCAGCGGGCGTGATGGTTACCGATGCCACCCAGGCCCACGACTCCGATCTTCAGCTTTGCCATTTACTCTCTCTCCGTTGGTTCTTCATCAATTGACAGGATCCGGTACGGCGATGCCCAACTCCCCGGCAAGCACCGCAATCTGTTCCCATGCGTTGTCATCAACATCCAGCCCGTAGCGCCGACGCTGCTCGTAGATGCGGTGCGATTTCTCTCCGGGCAGCATGACTTCGTCGAAGCCCTCCATGGGCGGGCTCGACTTCAGCCAATCGATGAAACTATCCACCTCTTCGTGAAATTCGGTCAGATCGCGAAAGGCAGCGATGTCGAAAACGGTCAGAAACAGAGCGTTACCCGTTTCCGGCGGGTCCGCCTGGCTGCAGCCAGCGCCGGACAGGCCGCCGGCGAGAATGTCGATGACCAGTGACAGACCAAAACCCTTGTGGCCCACCAACGGGAAGCCGAGGGGCAGCATGGCACCAGGGGGCGAACCGTAGTAATCCTCAACATTCGTCGTCGGCCGGCCCTCGGCATCGATGATGCTACCCTCGGGTACGGGCAGCTTCTTGTTGCGGTAGTCGCGTAGGGCACCTCCCGAGGTCATGCTCGTCGTCATGTCGAGAACGATGGGCCAGTCGCGCTTCGTAGGAATTCCCACGGCGAGAGGATTTGTTGGCAGGCGGCGTTCGCGGCCTCCGTACGGCGCCACCGCCAGGTCGGCGCCGTGGCCGTTGGCGCAGAAGAGGGCGATCAGGTTGCCCTGCCTGGCGACGATATCGACGAAGCGGCCTAGACGTGCCACATGGTTGCAGTCCTTGACCGTCACCGCCACCAGCGGCCGCGAACGCGCCCGCTCGATGGCCAGTTCCGCCACCCGGGTTGCCGTCACGGGGCCGTAGTTCCAGCCACCGCTCACCTGGATAACGCCATCCTTCTCCTGCAGAATCTCCAGTGGCGCACCGGGCTTCACCTGCCCATCGCGAACCATGTTCGTGTACTGGGGAAAGCGCAGAACCGAGTGCGTGTCGTGGCCGAGCAGCCCGGCGTCGACCATGTGGTCGGCGACGAGTTGCGCCTCGTCCGCGGGCACGCCGACGTGCGTGAAGAACTCGAGACCCAGACGCTTCAGATCCTCGGCGTGGAAGCGTGGCATACCTATCCTGCGGCGTCCGGCGCGATCACGAGCAGAGCGTTGACCACCGGGCGTTCCCCGGTCTGGTCGGACGGGCGATTGACGACCTGCTCGCGCACGACCATCGTCGTCGAACCCCCGCCGTCGAGGTTGATCGCCTGGTGCGCGCTGGCCCGCGACCTCGTGAACAGTCCCAACTGGGACAACATCAGGTCCGCCAGTTCCTCCAGCGACATGCCAACACTGTGGCCTGGCTGCCGGCCATCGACGGTGACCAGGAACAGTGTCTTCTCATCTCGCGAGAAACCGACCGCCGTACGCGGATGACGATCCGTAGCGAAAGCGGCGCTGAGGCTCTCCTGCTCGTACTCGATGGATGGTACGCCGTCGCGCACGATGCGAGGACCGCCGCCGATGGCTTCGCCCAGCAACTCCTCAGCCGGTGGCAGCATCGTGTAGAGTTTCACCGTGTCGCCGGCAGCGATGGTCTGGGTCTGGGCGAAGTCAGGGCCGCCGGCGACGAGCCACTGGCCTGGACCCAGCTTCAGCGGCCACACGCGGCGCCGCACCTGCATGACGCGCGCCGAAACCGTGTCATTAATGACGGTGCCGGCCGAGTCCAGGCTCTGCAGAAAGAAACCTACCGGTGCGCGAACCGAATCGGCCGATGAGTACCGGTTGTAGTAGGTCAATTCGTCACTGGCGCGCGGCTTCCGGTTCAGGTGCGATACGCGCAGCACGTGACCTGAATTGGTGATCAGACCGGCGCGCATGGCGAACACTCCGGCCAGGGGCCGACCAGTGATGGTGACGGCGAAGGCCGAACGCGGCCGCGGCTCTTCGATCAATTCGCCGTGCTGAATCTGCAGGCCCGAGGAGCGGCTTGGCGTGCCGAAGAAGAAGTCACCGTTGATGGCTGCCAGCGCCCCTGCCGCCAGTTCACTCGTCTTCGACGCCCTGGAGCCACGGTTGTCGGACCGCGCCGTCTGCAGGCGCACACCGGCAGGCCAGGCCTGGTCGAGATCGATCTCGACAACGTGGATCGCCCAAGGACCTTCGATCAGATGTACGGCGTGATGCCATACACCTGGAGCCAGTTGCTCGGTATCGGAGGGAATGCTCGGCCCGCGGCAAGCGAGCAGGGCGACCAGGGCAAAGCTGCCGGAGGTGCGGCGCAGTATCAGATCGGGGAGTCCGGTCTCGAGGTGACAACGGGAAAGAAATTACCCCGGCGACACGCGGCAAGTCAAGCAGATACGGGGAGTTGCGACAACTTGCGCGGGTGGGGAAGTCGCGGGTCTACCGCACCAGCACCAAGCGCTGCACGATGCGCCTTCCCGCGGCCTCCAAGACGACGAAGTAGACGCCGGAGGGCGTCGGCCGGCCGTTGTCGGCACTTCGCCGCTGTGTGCAAGCAGCTACTATGGCCTCGGCTGACTGCCGACTTCCCGCACACCTTGGGCACTCGGTTTGGCGGCTTTCCCGGGGTAAGACGCATGACCTTCCTCCCACCTACTCGCCGCATCTACAGATTTCAGACCGGGTGGCTATCGGGCTTCAGAGGTCTGTGCCTCCTCGCCCACCTACAGCTGCCTCCTATGCGGTTCGTGTTCCTCGGGCTGGGAGTCGCCCACAGCTGCCTTCCCGCTGCATACATACCATGCGGTTGCTGTTCGACTGGGAGTTCCCACCACCAGGGTCTCCGGGGGTACCTCCACCCCCCTGGTCACTTCCCGATCGGCTTTCGCCTCACAGTTATCCGACGTCCTGACCGACGTCGGCGCGCCATGCCCGGCGCACATAAAACGAGGCCTGCCGGGGCATGCCCGACAGGCCTGAACTCGCTTGCGTGTGGGCCGATCAGCTACCGAGGTCGAGTGCCAGCACGGACATGGGATTGCTGCCCACCTCGTAGACCTCCAAGGCTTCCAGGTGCCCCGTCTCGTCGTCGATGCGGTACGTGGCCAGTTTTCCCGAGCTCTGTCCGGCGGCGATCAGGTAGGCGCCGTCGGGATCGAGAGTGAAGGCCCGCGGCGTCGCCTCCGTCGGCGTGTGACTGATCGCCTCCAGAGCACCGGTGGATCCATCGACGGAGAAAGCAGCGATCGAGTCGTGGCCCCGGTTGGAGGCGTAGACATACTCACCTGCAGGCGTGATACGGATGTCGGCGCAGGTGTTCTCACCCTCAAAGCTGGAAGGCAGCGTCGTCACCGTCTGAAACTCGATGAGGGTGCCCTCTTCGGGATCGAAGCTGTAGGCGCTGACGGTCGAGCCCTGCTCGTTGACGAAATAGGCGACGTCCATCGACTCGTTGAAGCAGAAATGCCGCGGCCCGGCGCCCTCGGGCGGTGTCACCGTGCCCGCTGGATTCGACGACAGACGCCCCGTCGTCTCGTCGAAGCGGAACTGGTGGATCAGGTTAGGGCCCGCCGTGTGCGGCACGAAGGCAAAGCGGTTAGACGGATCCGTTTGAATCGAGTGGGCGCGCTCCGCTGTCTTGACCGAAATCACCGCCGGCGTGCCCACGGAACCGTCCCGCCGAATGGGATGGACAGCCGCCATGCCCGCCCGGTAGTAGGAGGTGAACAGGAAACGGCCGGTGCGATCGGTGGAGATATAGATGGGTTCTGCCTCCAGTCGCGCCGTGCCCAGAGGGGCTAGCCGGCCGCTGGCCTTGTCGATGCGGAAACCCGCTGCCTGACGACTGCCACGGAGGGCGACGTAGAGAAAGCGCTGTTGCGGATCGACGCACAGGGCCGTGGGCGAGGAGCCGACGGCAACGATGGCGTGCGTGTCGAGAGCTCCGGTCTCCGGGTCCATGGAGAAAACGTTGACCCGATCGTGGGAACTGACGGAAACGTATACGTAGTAGGGCATCGATGCTCCTTCTTGGTAGACCGATAAGATATGGGCTTGCCGGGATCCGCGCCGCCCCCGGTGCGTCTGACCTGCACTGGATCAGCTCATTACTCATCACAGACAGGTTCCCGGCCATGAGGCCCATATTGTGTGCCGCCACGCTCTGCACCGCTGCCGCTCTGCTAGTGCCTGCCGCCCAGGCCCAGTCACTGCGCATCGGGGTCGAAGGCCACGCCGCCGGCGAACCGGTTCAAGTCTTCGTAGGTGATGTCGTCCGCCTACAGATCATCGCCGACTTCCGGAGCCTGCGCGCCGCCGGCCTAGCCGCCTACGTCACCGTGCC
>Ga0315338_1004888_pt1 | contig 10144 bp, 11 predicted proteins | sample ASW8metaG_FD_204518 | JGI IMG/M metagenome (GOLD analysis project Ga0315338, IMG submission 204518) | Ammonia-oxidizing marine archaeal communities from Monterey Bay, California, United States - ASW #8 | ecosystem: Environmental > Aquatic > Marine > Coastal | place: USA: California | collected...
AGATAAACCACAAGGACGACATCATGACAGGTCAGCTCTACGAGAGGCGCAGGTTCCTTGAGGGCGACAGAATTATCGTAACAAAAAAACGCAGCGCCGCATACTCGCTTGACGCACCTGACACCGATCTGTATCCAGGAGTCTAGAGTAAAGCCCGTACCTTTCGCACGCACCTGTCCGGACTCTTTTCAATGTCATGCTCCCACAGCCTGACAACCGACCATCCGTCACGCCTTAACTTTCCTGTCACCTTTCTGTCGCGCTGCATGTTGCGCTCTATCTTTTCGCGCCAGAACTTTTTTGGCAGCATTTTCTTTTTTTCATACTGGTATCCATGCCAGAAGTCGCCATCGCAGAAAACCAGCATCTTTTTTTCCACTATGAAATCCGGACTGCCAAAAAGCTTCGGATGCCTCCTGTAGTGGATTTTGTTCTTTCTAAGAAGCGACGCCATCTTTTTTTCTATCTTGGTATCCTTGGAGCGGATGCGCGACATCACCCAGCTACGCTTTTCGGGAGTGAAAATGTCGGTCAATTTCCATCAAGATATCGATTTGTTTACAGTTTCTGCTATGGCCTTTGCAAAAAGCGGAGGAACTGCATTCCCAATCTGCCTGAACTGGCTGCCCCTAGACCCTGTGAAGACAAAGCTGTCCGGAAAACTCTGCAACCTTGCAGCCTCCCTTACGGAAACTGTCCTGTTCTCAGTTGGATGAATGTACATGTACCCATCCTTCTGCAAGTGTGCAACTACAGTCCAGGACGGTTCATCCAAGACGAGTCTCTTCCACTTGTCATTAAACGAGCTGTCGTCATATCCTATAAGCTTGCGATACTTGTCCGGCAGATCCTTCCATCTCATTCCCTGTTTCATTGTTTTGAAAATTTTTACATCGTTTTTTCTGTGCCATCTTGTAATGTGATTGTGTAGCACGTCTGAGTCCCCCCTCATAATTTCCTGAAACTCATTTTTTGGAGCTGACGCATATTCCATAGGATTGTCCTGTACCGCAACTCCGCGCTCCGGCAGGTCTAGCTTTGGAAGGTCGCTGAACGCGTCGTCTACAGTTACGGGAGCTGGTATACCATCAAGTGTCTCCTGGCCTTCGTCAATGTTCAGATGTGTCGGGACTGGAAAGTTGATTTTTTTTCCGTTGCGCGTTCCAAGAAAGATTATCCTCTTTCTCTTTTGCGGCACGCCAAAACCTTCAGCATTGATAACGCCAAACTCTGTATTGCCATATCCGGATGCTACAAGATCAGATTTAATTTGAGAGGCAGTGTCGCCGTCCTTGTAGCTCATCATTCCCGGCACGTTTTCCATGACGACCGCCTTGGGCTTGAAGTGCTTTACGAACTTTACAAATGACTTGTAGAGGTTGTTTCTATGATCATCTATGAAACGTGGATTCTTGCTTCGTCCCGTTCTCATTCCCTTTCTTACAAGCGAGCCTATCATTACGCGGCCGACGGTACTAAATCCCTGACATGGCGGACCGCCAACAATAACGTCTATGTCGCCAGGCTTGAGACCCGTTTCCTTTTCAAAATGTTTTATTATGTTTGGGTTTGACGCGTCTGCAAGAACCGCATTCCTGTCAGGCACCTTAGGGAAATTTTTTCTGTATGTGTTTACGCCGTCCTCAAAGATGTCAAGCATTCCCAACGGTTTGAATCCGGCCATCTGAAAGCCCCTGCTCATGCCGCCTGGCGCACCAAAAAGATCGATAAACGTAGGTTTCATATCATTTATGGCCCGGTGCGGTCTAAAACGTTTTCACTTTTTGCTTTTTTCTTATGAAATCCTCAATTTCAGCAATTTCGGAATCTGAACGGATATTGTCAGTAGAAATTTCTCCTTTTTCCATTATTGAAATCTCTTTTTCAAACCCCAAGCGTTTTGCTTCTTTATTCACAATTTCCTCGTGCTCATCATATTCTTTGGAAGGAGGAAAATATCCGGATTTCAGATGTTTTTCTGCAAGTCTTTGGAGATCTCCAGATCCTTTAATTTCATCAAGATGCTCTTTCCACACGTTGAACTTTGTGCTGAACTCGACGATTTCATGAGCTATTACTCCCTTGACATAATCGTCTGATCTAAACAACATACGCTGGTCAACAACGATATAAATTTCAAATCCAATGTGTCTAACGCTCTTGTGTTTCAAAAATTCAGTTTTCACAGCTGGGAAAGAAACACCGTCTGGAAATCCAGACTCGAATAAAATTTTAGCAAGACACACAAGATCACGACATTGTACATGTGCAAGTTTCAATTTTTCGTCCAGCTGTTTCATGCTTTCCATAAACTGTGGTCCCACTTCCGTCAGTCTGTCTCTTTTGAGAATTTCTTCCGGAGAAGAGAGAAAAATTATCCCATTAGTCTTAAACGCATCTTCGTCAGGAAGTCTTTGGCGAATGTCATCAAGTATTTCTTGTAAAATTTTTTTTACTCCTATTGCATAACTTCCTTCAAAATTTATCTCAATGTTACCAAGTCGTGTGCAGTGCGGGCATGATGCTAGTTGGTTTCCGTATTTCTTTCCGCAGTGCTTGCATCTTTGTGCCATTTCTAACCTCGCTTCTTTGGTTTCTTTGCTTTTGCTTTCTCTGCGACTTCCTTTCTCCTGGATTCAAATTCCGGACATGCTGCCTTGAATGCGGCGTCAAGCTCCGCATGCAGCTCCTTCTTTTTGAGATATGTAGTGTCAATCCTTGTCTTCTTACTAATGTGGTTTGTAATTGATTTTCTGAGAATCCTGAACCAGTCCTGCAGGCCGCCGTCCTTTGGTTTGTCATAGCGCTTCCGCTTTGTGAAGATGATCCATTCTATGATCCGCGGATCGTTCTGTGCAAGTGTCACGTCAAAGAGTTCCACCCACTGCGTCCAGTCCAGCTCGAATGCGTCCTCTTCCGAGTATTCTGCAAGTCTTATACAGTACTTCCAGGTGTTTCCTTGTCCGCGGTCCCTGTCCAGCCTGACTTTGCCGTCAAGCTTCAGCTCCTTTGCGTGAAAGTTTATCGCGCCCCAGATGTATTTTTTGTCATCCCGGTTTAGATTTAGGCTCTCAATAAACGGCTTTAGTTGGGAGCCGACGTAGTGGTATAGCTTTACGACGTCCTTCTTTCCTCCCTTGAGTTTTAGCAGTGATTTCTTTCTGGCGTTGTCCTCTATGCTGCAGATCTTTTCCTTGATTTTCCTGTCCTGCAGCTCTGCATCTAAGATTTTTTTTTCCGTGACTACTTCGACGGAGGGATATTCCGGCGCGTACTTGCCATTATCAAGAAGTTTTCTCACCAAGATTGCCATTAGACATCATCAATAAACTTTGTATCGGTATACTTGTCCTCTGTATTCTTCATTACTTCGGCAATTCGTCCAATTCCCTGTTTGCGGTCATCCTCGGTAAAGATAATGTTCCATTTCTTATTAATATCCAATAGACAAAGTTCTGGAATGGTCAGTCTGTATCTGTATTGCGCAATTGACTTTTCGTCTGTATCTTTGATCATTTTATGGTCCGCATGTTCTTTATTGTACTTTAGTACGTATGTGCCAGGTCTGGATCCAATATCGTGGAATGCCCTCCTACTCTTTTGATCTCCATCGTAGTTCGAAAAGTCCACAGCTATGAAGTCCTCCCAGATGCCGCCTTTGGGAGGATCAACTTGTACAAAGAACGACTTGGTGGATACATCTAGTTCCTGTCCCTTTCTTAATTTGCCGAAAGGAGTTAACAGTGCAAGCGATGCTTTTACCTTATACTGGCCGGGAGTAAAGTCAGTTTTTTCAATATCAATGGTCTTGTTGCAGCAGTAACTGGAAGGTGAATTTTTGCTGGAAGAAAAATTTGAGTTGGTGTAGATGAATTTTCCATAGACCTGCTCGTCCCTCTCTACAGATCTTACCTCAATTTTTATTCCGACCTTGATGTTATTGTCCGAGTTATTGATAACCCTAGCACCAATATTCTTTATAGATTCCCCATAGTTTACGCGCTCTGTGCCTGTAATTGGAAAGCCCAGGTTGTTTAGCTGTATCGCAACAATTTTCGGAGTTCGTGGTACTGGTGGTGGTGGTGGAGGAGGTGGTGGATCATGTGTACCTTTTCCAAATCCCATCTTTTTGGCAATCTCGTTTGCCTTGTTGCGGGCCCTGTCGTTTGCCTTTCTGTCCGACTTTGTTGCCTTGGCAGATTTGGTTTCCTTCCAACCCAGTTCCCTCATGGCAAACTCGCGGTATAGTTTTTTCAGAGCAAAACCAAGATCACTTGTAGGCTTTGAACTCCAGTTGTAGGAATAGTGTTCCGGTCCCTCGGTCTTTCGCATTTCATTTTCAAAACCCTCTTCAAATGTGGCATACCCAGTCATATGGTCGCTCAGGCCTGATCCCAGTTCTGTCATTGGTAATCGAGTAATGCTCATTCCCGCCCTTTGGATTGAGATTCCAAGCTGGCGGTCGTCAAACGACCTGTCAGGATCATACAGTATGTACAGCTTCTTGATTCTAAATTTGGAATTTGGAATTGGCACGCTATTTTTGATGAAAACTTTCTGATCTCTAGAGGTTTTTGGCCTAGAAATTTTTGTTTGTGTCTTTGCAGATTCTGGAAGTGATTCAGTAAAGGGCTTTACTGGAAAGGATTTGCCGCTGTGCTTTACGATAATCTTTGCACCGAACTTCTCAATAATCTCCCACCAAGTCTCAGAGACGAATTGTTCCATGTGTCCGTCTTTGATGTCCTCGACAAGTTCTTTTGTAGGATTCATGATTATGATTCTGGAGCCAACATGGTTTAGCGGTGCCAGAATTCCTTTTGTTTTAGTTTTCAGAATGTCTTTTGCCATTTGATCTTCTTCAAAATCGTTTGGTGCATCTAATTTCTCTACAGTTCTCATTCCAAGGCGGTAAACTTTGTCATCTCGAAGCGTATCGTAAAGTGTTTCCATAGTATCAGATGCCCCAGAGAAAACAAACTTGCCTCTTCCGCGGGAGCCGAGGAGGTGCTGATTTTTTACATTTTCGTTAGCGAACGCAAAATTTTCAAACCTGCACCAACGTTCCTCACGAGGTAGATCTTTTTGTTCTAAATCTTTCCTATCGTATCGTCTACCAGTAAGCCCCCATGTACCATAATCTGTAATTGTTACGAAGGCGTCATTACCTTGCTCGATAAGTTCAATTTCACATTTCCAATTCATGAGTTTGTTCCGAGGATCCTTTCTTGCATCCCAACAGTTCTGTATCCCGTCCTTCTGTACCCAGTGGCTAACCCGCCTCTCCTTGTCTTTGTAACCGGCGATTAGCTGGTCAATTACAGCCCGTACATTGATGACAAGGCTTCTTCTCTTTTTAGGATCAAAGTCGGCCATCTATTTTTTCCCTCTCATTTTGCGTGATCTTAATTGTTCTGCTTTCATTTTAATTAGATCATTGACTTTCTCAGGCTGTAATTCCTTGAGTTGTTTTTTATCCATTACACACAGTGCGTTCGGACAGGTAAACTCGCCAAATGGCCCAGTCTCCGCCTGCCCAATCATGTTCTTGAAGCAATTAAGACAGTGACCGTCCAGTTCCTCTTTCAGCTCTTCCTCAATCCGACCAACAGACACTTTGCAGCATGCGCATGTCTCATAAATTGGAATCATGTCCTTGTGGTGGGTAGGATCATTCTCTGTAGGATAGTAAACTATTCTGTATCTCTGTGGTAGTCCATCTGGACCAATCGATAGCACTTCATCTTGTTTACATTTTACACTGTTGTCTTCTTTTCTGCTTTTGTAGCAATTAATGCAATAGTCACCATGAATCTCATCGTACTGATGATCTGAATACTTTGACTTCCTTGGCTTCCTGGTATGTGTCCTGATCATAACTTCTTGCCGCCTCCATAAAGTCCCATAATTATTACGATGCCAGAGTTTGTTGGCTGCTGGTCAATGACGACATAGCCCTTGCCAAGCGCGTCGTTTACGCTGTCTTCCCCGTCATGGTACTTGCCATAGTCAAACTCCACGCCGACGAATTTTATCTTCTTTAGCTTATTGCGTCCGACGTTGCCGTCTGATGGTCTTATGGGAGATCTGCTTGGTTTCTTTTCCATGCTCATGCCCCCCACCGCTTTTCGCCTTCATCCGAATCATCATCGTCCTTGTCTTGTTTCTCAAGTTTGTCCTTAATTCTCTTCAGTGTGTCTTTTTCATCCTGTGATAGTTTTCTAAACCGTGCCGCAAAGTCGTCCGGAATTTTGTCAGATTTTCGCTTTAGTCTCTCAAGCGCCTTTTTTATGTCCTCTTCGTCTCTCTTCCTGTCGTATGGAGCGCCTGCATACTTGGGCATTGTAGCGTTTTCCATGTATTCGTCGATGCAGGTTTGAGGTTCTTTGTCACTGATCATCGAATTGCAAAAGTTCGAGACAAGCTTCTTCATGTCTTGATTTTTTGACTTGGCAATTTTCACAAATTCTGACATGATTACAGTCGTACAGCAAAAAATGTCATGGATGTGGTCAGGTCCCTTGCTAATGGTCTCGCATATTATGTCATGGGCTCTCTCTCCATTGTCGGTAAAGATGCAGTGCACGATCTCAAGGCTCTGGCTGTAAACTATCTGGTCATCATCCACTTTACATCGCGCTCCTGATTTTTTTCATGTGCTGAGTTAACACTTGCTTTAGTTCTGGCTCCCAAGTCTCGCAGTCCTGCTTGATGACCTGGAGGTCGCCCTGTTCGCTTACAATTATCGTCACTAAGGTCTTGATTCTGATCTTTGTCATTTCTTGAAAAGCCATGGCGTAGAACATTTCCTGAAGATAGTACTTTCTGTTCCACCTCTCTTCCCTGTACTTGGTGGAGGTTTTGAGGTCGATTATGCAAAGCTCGCCATCGAAAAATGCTATAATGTCTGCAGTGCCGGCAATTCCGTAGGCCTCGCTTACCATTGGAATTTCTATTCCGGCTATGTTGCTGATCCGGTCAAGAGCTGGTTTCATGCGTTCGAACATTCCAAATGGAAGTACTTCGTTGTCGTATTGACATGTGCAGTCGTTGTTGATGTATGCTTCTGCCATTTTATGTACGGCAGATCCACGAGCCATGGCGTTCTTGGAAATCAAGTCGGCGGCCGAATCGCCCACGCGCTTTCTCCAGGCGTCCAGGCCTTTTTCGTCCAGTTCCTCTTTCAGCACCTGTGTGATTCTGTCTAGCTTGTATCCCTCGAACTCGTAGTATGATCTACCGTTATGGTACGCTAGGTTTGGCTTGGCGGCCTTCTCCAGCTCTTCAATTTTCTTATGTGTGAATTCCAAACTACATTGCACCCCCGCGTGGCATGTTCTTGAAAATCCAATCAAAAATCTGCTGTTCGCTTACCCTGATCGTGATATGATCAACGTGTGTTGCCTTGCATAATTTCTTTAATCTTTTCTGCACATTTGAAAGTCGTGTAATGCCTCCTGGGCCAGGAACCTTCTTGACTTCACAAACGTACAGTTGTTGAATACGACCCTGGGCATCCAGCAATATGCTGACATTGTCATAACCTGCCCTCTTGGACTCGTAAACTATAAACCCGTTGTCTTTCAGATCCTGCCTTGCAATTGCTTCTGCAATCCGACCGTCGATGCTGTTCTGGATGATATCTGCCATTCTAATTTTCCCTCCTATGGCTGCAAAGCATGGATGCCACACTGAGTGGATAGCAGCAGTTTTTACTGAATAGTAAAATGCCGTGTCCGTCTTTTGCGGCTTCGGCCAGTATTGTGATTTCCTTTGATATTTTTTTCTTGTTCATTGTTCTCTCATCAACCTCAAAGAATCTACGGCATTACATTTAATAAACCTTTCCCATATATCGGGGGGTTTGGGTCAGATATATGCGTATTTCTGTTAAGTTGGGATATATGGAACTGCTAATTGATCGCATTTTGAAATGTTAGGCATGTCTCAGATCGCAAATATTACACACCTAATTTAATGCCTTAATTTATTAAGGTGTAAACCAGATAGATCTCATGGAGATGAATGAGCTAATCGATGAAAGGACACTTGATAAGATTAGAAAGATTGCGCGTAAGAGGGGAATTTCAGAGAGCCAAGTGATCTCGGAGGCGGTTAAAAGTTTAGCTGCGTCGTTGTATTTTGATGAAGTCACGGACGGACAAAATATCGTTGAGCAAATGACTCCTTCCCAGTTTGTTATAAATCAATCAAGGAACTACATTGATGGTAAAAAAGCAGTAGCGCTTAACAAAAAGATTCTTGACGAGATTATAGAAACTGAATCTATAGCGAGCTCGTCAGGTACTGAATTGATGCCGGGCGGTTTTAAGCTTGATGAAGTCCTCAATAATTCTTTATCGAGTGATGTGATAGCGTTGTCTTCTTTTAAGGATAATCTTGATGTAGAAGCCAAGGGAGCAACTCCGCAAACACACAGGGACCGCAGCAATATGACAAGGGGACTGATAAATATGATGCACAATAAAATCTTTCCAGCCGTCTTTCTAACATACTCACTAGATTTTTGCCTGAAAGCGAATGAAAAAACCTGGATTAGCCTGGACAGCTTCAAAGATTTTGCATACCGCAATGCACAAATTTTTCTAAATATACTGCCAGAGGGTTCGCCCAATTCTGATTTGAAGAAAGGATTCCAAGCAACTGAGAACAGGCTGAAAAGAAAACTAAAACCGTCATGGAGCAAGTCCAGAAAGGCCGAGGAGCTGGACATTGCGAGAAAGGAATCGAAGAGCAGGTTTCTGTCTAATTTTGTAGGCTACTACAGGGATAGCGTGAATCTCTATGCCGGGGTTTTCGGAGAATGGGAGCTGGCCGAACTCAAAGTTGAAAAAGACGGCAAAGAGTGGATTAGGCTGGGCCGCAACGGAAGAGAGGCGGCAAAAAAATTTAAAAATTTAGGACGGCACGATTTTCAAACCGTGAAGTTTGACTTTACGCCGGCACAGGTAGGTTGGTTCCTTGACAACATCCTCGGATCTTTTCCGTTGGAGGAAAAAGCCGTAAGGATGATGCTGGCAGAAGGCAGGTTTGGAACTGAAGGCATGCGCGGCACGGAGGTGTTAACAGAAAAGTTCTACGAACTTCAAAAGGCGTACCTAAAAAAGGAAGCCCCAGGAGAGACAGAATTCATCGAGTCCCTCAGGGGAAAGATGGTTAAAGACAAAAAGACTGAACAAGAAAAATACAATTATGTGATACCAAAAAACAGGGCGATTTCAACCATGTCCAAGCTGCAGGAGCTGGGTCTGTTTTCGTCATGGAACGGAATCTATGAGATAACCGGTCCTGGTAAGGAAGTCCTTGAGCTGTGGAAGTCGCGCCAGCTAAACTAATCAGAAATGCTGTGTTTTGGGTAGTAGGAATATGATGTATTATTTCGCTGGTTTTTGGATCCGATTTATCTGAAACTATGTTACATGTAGAATATTGAACGTGTAAATCAGAAAAACGGCAATTGTATTGTATGTGGTAAGCCATTAGTTGAAACTATTGAAAGATTCGGACAAAAATCCGAAGTTGAAGTTGGCACCAAACACCACATTAGCTATTTTCCTGAAAAAGTGGCATGGGTACACCAGAAATGTCATAACAAGATACATGATCCGGAAGACCCAATCGTACATCTAATACAGTATGAAGAGGGCGATTCGGACAAGTTTTACAAAATACAGAATGCAAAAAAATCCCGAAATTTCTAATTTCAAACATCACTTTCTGTGATTAATTAGTCAGAGTAGGTTCTTTGATTTCAAAAATTCTAAAACTTCGGCTGCACTGTCATCAAGTGACTTGTTTTCGGTATCCAATACCAAATCAGCATTGTCTGGTGCCTCGTATGGGTCATCTATGCCTGTAAATCCCTTAATCTCGCCTGAGCGTGCCTTTGCATACATGCCTTTGACGTCACGCTTCTCACATTCTGCCAGAGATGCATTGACATAAACTTCAAAGAACTTGGTATCGTCACCAATGATCTCTCTTGCTTTTGCACGGTTCGCCTTGTATGGTGAAATCGTACTCACACCCATTGGGACATTGTGTTTTAACAAAAGTTTTGCCAAGTGGGCAACTTTGAATTGGTGTTCGTCTCTTGCTTCTTTTGAAAAGTTCTTTGGAGACA
>Ga0315338_1004889_pt1 | contig 10144 bp, 12 predicted proteins | sample ASW8metaG_FD_204518 | JGI IMG/M metagenome (GOLD analysis project Ga0315338, IMG submission 204518) | Ammonia-oxidizing marine archaeal communities from Monterey Bay, California, United States - ASW #8 | ecosystem: Environmental > Aquatic > Marine > Coastal | place: USA: California | collected...
CGCCTCTGGTAGAGCACCGAGAGGCGCGCCCCATGCCGACGCGTAGCACCGTAACCTCTCCGTTCTTCTCGCCCAGCGGCGAGTGGGTTGGCTACCTGCGAGATGGGCAGTTGCAAAAGATCGCCACAAGCGGTGGAGCGCCGGTCACGTTAGGCCAGACGGGGACCCTTTTCGGCGCGAGTTGGGGGGACGACGACGTCATCGTGTACGGCCAGGCATCGAGCGGCATCTGGCAATTGCCGGGTGGTGGCGGCGCGCCGGAGTTGCTCGTTGCGGTCGGGGAGGGAGAGAGCGCCCAGGGTCCTCAGATGCTGCCAGGTGGCGAGTGGGTGCTTTTCACTCTACGACCCGAAGGTAGGGGCGAGTGGGACGACGCTCGGATCGTGGTGCAGTCCCTGACGACGGGCGAGAGACGCGTCGTGGTCGAGCGTGGCCGGGACGCGCGCTATCTGCCGACCGGACACCTGGTCTACCTTCTGAATGCGGTTCTCTTTGGCGTCCCGTTCGATCCTGCTGCACCAGCGGCGACGGGCGGGGCTGTGCCGCTTGTGCAGGGTGTTCGACCTAGCTTCGGAGCATCGTCGACCGGCGCAGCGCATTTCAGCGTGGCAGACACTGGCGCGCTGGTCTATATCCCTGGAAGTGAATCCGTCGGAGACTTCGAGCTGGTGTGGTTGGATCGTGAGGGACGAGCGCAACCCGTGGGGGCCGAGCCCCGGACGTATCGATGGGCACGCGTTTCGCCAAATGGTAGTCGGGTAGCGGTGCACACGCTAGGAGACGGCAACGCCGACGTGTGGATCTACGAGCTGGAACGTCGAACCTTCACGCGGTTTACGTTTGACGAAGGGTTTGACGGGTTCCCACTCTGGAGTCCGGACGGCTCACACGTGGTGTTTCAGTCATCGCGTGACGGTGGTGGTCTGTTTTGGAAGGCTTCCGACGGAACAGGTGAAGTGGAACGCCTGTTGGAAAGTCCCAACGCCCCTCGTCCCGATGGGTGGTCGTCGGACGGACGGTTGGTCTTCAGCGAGCGTGCTGTAGTTGGTATCGTGAACCTGGAGGGCGACGGTAGCTGGGAGCTATTGCTCAAGGCAGGCAGGTCGCCGTCCATTAGTCCCGACGGACACTGGATCGCCTATAGTTCCCGCGAGTCGCTGCCAAATCAGATCTTCGTGCGTCCTTTCCCGAACGTCAACGATGCCAGATGGCAAGTGTCCGTCGACTACGGCTTTGATCCGGTATGGTCCCCCGATGGACGCGAGCTGTTCTACAACACCAGAGAAGGGCTGATGATGGTGCAGATCGAGACAGAGCCGACGTTCAACAACGGACCGCCTGAGCTCCTTCCCGTCAATCCCGGCACCCCCGTCAACGGAACCGAGTTCGACATCGCGCCCGACGGTGACCGCTTTCTGATCTTGAGCGCGCTTGAGGAGCGCACGGACGATGAGGGCCTGGTTTACGTTCAGAACTGGCATGAAGAGTTGAAGCGTCTCGTTCCCGCCAAACGCTGAAGAATTGTTGGCCGCACGTTGGCTTTTTCCGCGCCAACACCGCTAAGCACTTGAATCTAAAAGAGCGGCGTGTGAATGGTGCCGAAGGGGGGATTTGATACCAACTCTGCACACCTAACGAACAGCGCCGCCCGACGGTAGGTTGAAACCGCTGGCTCCCACGAACGACGGAACTCGAATCGGCACGCCGCAGCTAAGCAGCCGGGCGCGAGCGGATCAACGCAGCATGTTAGACTTCCGGCGCGATGACATATCGAGTCACCCTGATTCCCGGTGATGGCATCGGGCCCGAGATTACGCGCGCGACGACGCGCATTATCGAGGCCACGGATGTCTCTTTTGAGTGGATCGAGCACGAGGCGGGCATTCGATCGTATGAGCGGAGCGGTAACCCGCTCCCGCCGGAGCTGCTCGACTCGATCCGGGAGAACAAGGTCGCTTTCAAAGGGCCGTTGACGACGCTCGTGGGGGAGGGCTTTCCGAGCGCCAACGTGGCGCTGCGCAAAGAGCTCGATCTGTACACGAATTTGCGGCCGGTCCGGAGCATCGCCGGCGTCAAATCGCGCTACGAGGACATCAATCTCATCATCGTGCGAGAGAACACGGAGGATTTGTACTCCGGCATCGAGCACATGGTCATGCCCGGCGTCTCTCAGGGGATGAAGGTCATCACGTCGCACGCTTCGATCCGCATCTCGCGCTTTGCGTTCGACTACGCGACCCGGCGAAACCGTCACAAAGTGACCGCGGTGCACAAGGCCAACATCATGAAGCTCACCGACGGCCTCTTTCTCGACAGCGCGCGCCAGATCTCCAAGGACTATCCGGACATCGAGTTCGACGACAAGATCGTCGATAACTTGGCGATGCAGCTCGTCTTGAACCCGAACCAGTTCGACGTGCTGCTCCTGTCGAACCTTTACGGGGACATCGTCTCGGATCTGTGCGCCGGCCTGGTCGGAGGGCTCGGAATGGTTCCGGCGGCGAATATCGGCGAAGAGTATGCCGTGTTCGAGGCCGTACATGGGTCGGCACCGGACATCGCCGGCAAGGGCATCGCGAATCCGACCGCGCTCAGCTTCTCCGCGGTATTGATGCTGAGGCATCTGGGCGAGAACGAAGCCGCGGACCGCGTCGTGAACGCGATATTCAAGGTTCTCGGCGAGAGCGACGTGCGAACGCCGGATCTGGGCGGAACGGCGACGACCGACGAATATGCGGATGCCGTCGTTGCGGCGATCTCGACCTAGCGCTCACCCGTAGCCCACCAAGGGCCTTCGCGCGCGTTTTTTCGGTTGCCCGGCCCTAGCCTCGCCGATATAATACCCGGCTTGTATGGCCCGAAGAGCGCGCACGCGCTTTGAATTCACTCTAATCAAAGGACTTTTCGCCGCGGACGCGGCGAGCCAGAGGCCTTGTTGCGGCTTTTGGTCCTCCTTTGCATAATGATTCGTTGAACGTGCGGAACGCTCGGTTCGATACGAGATTTGCTCGAAGAGGGGAAGGCTGAGGCAGAAGCGCCATGATTGAATATGTAGGGATTCTCATGTTCTTCGTCGTCGGGATCCTTTTCGTCGGCGTCACCCTCGTCGTCTCCGGCCTCGTACGACCGCACGACCCCACGCCTGAGAAGCAAATGCCGTACGAGTGCGGCGAGAACCCCGTCGGGACACCTTGGGGCGTTCAGTTCAACATTCGGTTCTACGTCTTCGCGCTCGTCTTCCTCGTGTTCGACGTGGAAGCCGTCATGTTGGTTCCGTGGGCGGTCGTCTATCAGGAAATCGGCATGCCTGCCCTCGTCGCGGGATTCATATTCATAGGAATGCTCGTTCTCGGCCTTGCGGACGTATGGGTCAAGGGCGATCTGGAATGGGTCCGGGAGGAAGACCGGACCGCCCTCAAGAGTGGAACCGCCAAAGCCGCCTAGCGCGAAGGCAAAGTAGCGATCGAAGGAACGATATGGACCTGATCAAGACTCTCGACAATCAGCAGTTCATCATGACTCGGGTAGACACCGTAGTGAACTGGGCCCGTCAGTCCGCGCTTTGGCCCATGGTCTTCGGCCTTGCGTGCTGCGCCATCGAGATGATGGCCGCCGGCGCGAGCCGTTTCGACTGGGATCGCTTCGGGCTCATTCCGAGGGCGACGCCGCGGCAGTCGGATTTGATGATCGTCGCCGGCACCGTCACCCACAAAATGGGTATCCGCATCAAGCGTCTCTACGAGCAGATGTCGGAGCCCAAATACGTCATTTCGATGGGAAGCTGCGCGAACAACGGCGGCCCGTACTGGCAGCACGGCTACCATGTCGTCAAGGGCGTCGACCAGATCATCCCTGTGGATGTCTATGTCCCCGGTTGTCCCCCGCGTCCGGAGGCTCTGCTCTATGGCGTGATGGCGCTCCAAGATGTCATCCGTGAGCGTTCGCTCATCGACGATCCTCGCGAGGGGCGCAAGCCGCGCACGGTGGAGGTGTCTGCTTGAGTCTCGACGCGGCTGCGGTCCAGCAAAAAATCGAAGAGAAGTTTCCCGGCAAGGTCACGAGCGCGGAGCTCGAAGTCGTCGACCCATTCCTCGTCGTGGATGTGAGCACCATCGTTGAGATGTGCACCTTTTTGCGCGACGAGCCGGAGCTCGCCTTCGACATGTTGCACTGCCACTCGGCGGTCGATTATCTGCCGCCGAAGGCGCCCGAGGATGCGCGCATCGAACTCGTCTTGCATCTGACGTCTTTGAAGCATCGGCACTGGATCGTGCTGAAGATCATGTTGCCCCGCGAGAACCCCAAAATGCCGACGCTCGAAGGTGTGTGGCCGACTGCGAACTGGCACGAGCGAGAGGCCTATGACCTTTTCGGGATCGAGTTCGAAGGTCACAGCGACTTTCGTCGTTTGCTTCTTCCCGATGATTGGCCCGGCTACCCGCTACGTAAGGATTGGGAGTGGCCGGACGAGTGGCACGGAATGGCCGTCAAACCGACCGAGAAAATGGCCGAGCGCGCTCAAAAAGGCGAGCAAATCGGTGTCGGGCCGTTCGATTGATTCTGAGGCGCTGAGATGAGCACTCCCACGGTGTACAAAGACCTAGAGCCGGACGAAACTTACGCGTTCAAGCCGGAGGATCTCGAAGAAGACGAGATGATCCTCAACATGGGTCCTCAGCACCCGTCGACGCACGGTGTGTTGCGCATCGAGCTCAAGACGGATGGTGAGGTCGTCAAGGACTCGCGTCCGCACATCGGCTACCTGCATCGCAACTTCGAAAAACACGCCGAGAATATCGACTATCAGGGCGTCATCCCGTTCACCGACCGGATGGACTATGTCGGCTCGATGGCGAACAGCCTCTCTTACGCGGTGGCGGTCGAGAAGCTGATGGGCATCGAGCTGAACGAGCGCGTGCAAAGCATCCGCGTTCTCGTCTCGGAGCTCCAGCGGATCGCGTCCCATCTGCTCGCGATTGGCACCTACGGCATGGATATCGGCGCGTTCACGCCGTTTCTCCATGCATTCCGGGAGCGCGAAAAGATCCTCGATCTCTTCGAATGGCTCTGCGGCGCCCGACTGCTCTATAACTACAACTGGGTCGGCGGCGTCTCGCACGACCTCCCGGAGCAGTGGACGGATCGCACGAGGGTCTTCCTCGATGAGTTCGCGCCGGTCATCGAAGAGCTCGATCAGCTCCTGAGCCACAACAAGATTTTTACCGCCCGCACCGCGACGGTCGGCATCATTCCGCCCGAGCTTGCAGTGGGCTATGCGTTGACGGGGCCGAATCTGCGAGGCTCCGGCATCAAATGGGACATCCGCAAAGAAGATCCCTATTGCGGCTACGAGAAGTACGAGTTCGACGTCCCCGTTGGGCAAGGTCGCTACGGTCCGATCGGCTCTTGCTGGGATCGCTACTACGTGCGTGTCGAAGAGATGCGCCAGAGCGTGCGCATCCTGCGCCAGGCGCTCGACGTGCTCCCGGCAGAGGGGGACGTCCACGAGAGCGTGCCCAAGCGCGTCAAGCCCAAAGCGGGCGAGGCCTACGGGCGTACCGAGGCCCCGCGAGGCGAGCTCGGCTTCTATATCGTCAGTGATGGCAGCCTCGTCCCGATGCGCGTCAAAGGACGCTCGCCCTGCTTCGTCGCGATGAGCATTTTTCACGAGATCGCCAAAGGGGAGATGATCGCGGACATGATCGCGATCATCGGAAGCCTGGATATCGTCCTCGGAGAGATTGATCGCTGATGGCTTTGAAACGTCCCGCTCTCGAAGCTCAGATCACGAACGCGCTATCGGCTGCCGTTATCGCCGGGGCCGCTGGTGCTCTGGTCCTCATCGCGATGATCCCGACCGTCGCCGGGCTCATCCGCGAGCAGCTCGGTGCGAGCTTGTCACCCACCATGGCATCGGTGGCGTCTGCCGCGATCGGCGTCGGCGCCACGGTTTTTCTCATTACCCAGTTGCCGATTTTCCTCATCTGGCTCGAGCGAAAGATCGCAGCCCACATTCAAGATCGCCTCGGACCGATGCGGGTCGGCTGGCACGGCGTGCTTCAAAGCTTCGCCGACGGCCTCAAGCTGCTCTTCAAAGAAGACATCATCGTCGATGGTGCGGACCGGTTCCTGTTCAAGCTCGCACCCTTCGTCACGGTGATGGGCGCGTTCGCGGCTTTCGCGGTTCTTCCTTGGGGCGACGGTCTCGTCATCTCCAACATCAATATCGGCCTCCTCTACGCCATCGCCATCACGTCATTCGGCGCGATTGGCCTGTTGATGGCGGGATGGGCTTCGAACAACAAGTACGCGCTCTACGGCGGGATGCGCTCCGCAGCGCAGATGGTCAGCTACGAGATCCCGACCGCGATCATCATTCTTACGATCGTCATGCAGGTCGGCAGCTTGAACCTGCAAGACGTCGTCGTGGCGCAGCAAGGCGGCTTTGGCAACTTCACGAACTGGTTCATCTTCCGGCTCCACTTCGGGTTTCTGCCGTTGAACATGATCGGGTTCATCGTGTTCTTCATTTGCGGGCTCGCCGAGACGAACCGCAATCCTTTCGACATCCCGGAGGCGGAGTCGGAGCTCGTCGCGGGCTTCCACACCGAATATAGCGGGATGCGCTTCGCGATGTTTTTTCTCGCGGAGTACGGAGCGATGTTCTTCGTCTCTGCCTTAGGCGCCGTACTCTATCTCGGTGGCTGGTCGGGGCCGTTCGTGAGTGGGCCGATCTCGCTGTTCTTCAAGAGCCTCCTTCTGGTATTCGTCCAGATGTGGTTGCGCTGGACGCTACCGAGGCTCCGGGTCGACCAGCTGATGTCGCTCTGCTGGAAGTATCTGATCCCCATCTGTTTTGTGGTTCTTATCGGTGTTGCTATCGCCGGCGTGATTGGGAGCTGACGTGAAACAGTACTTCATGGACATCGGGACGACGTCGAAGACGGTCGTCCAGGGCATGATCATCACCTTCAAACATTTGTTCACCCGGAGCTGCACGCAGCAGTACACATCGGATGAGCAGCCCGAAGAACGATGGAAATCCTCCATCGTCCCGGAAGGCGTGTTGCAAGACCGCTCTCGCATGCGGCTACACGTGAAGATTGAAGATTGCATCGGCTGTAAGCAATGCGAAAAAGTATGCCCGGTGGATTGCATCACGATCACGACGGAGAAACGTGAGAAGACGGATGCGCCTCTCTTCGCCGGAGACGGCACGGCGGTCAAGCAAAAGGTCGTCCAGTTCGATATCGATATGTCGCTTTGTTGTTATTGCCAACTATGCGTCTATCCGTGCCCGACGGAATGTATCGTCATGACGCCGGAGTTCGAGTTCGCGGAGACGGATAAGAGCAATTTCCTCTACCGGTTCGCGAAGGAAAAGCCCGCACCGCCTGAGCCCCCGAAAGAAGAGGCCGTGGAGCCGGTCGCGGCTGGAGGAAGCTAGACACGATGGAAGCGATCGCCCCCAAGATCATCTTCTGGGTCTTCGCCGGCTTGATGCTGGGCTCGGCATTCGTCGTCGTGCACGGCCGTCACCTCGTGCGCTCGGCCTTCGCGCTGCTAGCGACGTTTTTCAGCGTGGCAGGGTTCTACGCGATGCTCGGTGCGGACTTTCTCGCCGGCGTGCAGCTGCTCGTCTATGTGGGCGGCATTCTGACGCTGATCCTGTTCGGAGTCATGCTGACGAACCGGATTTACAACTTGGAGCTCGAGACGGCGACGTTCCAGGTCGTCCCCGGAGCGCTGGTGGCGCTCACGGTTTTTGGCTGTCTCGTCGCCATCATTTACAACACGCCGTGGAGCAAGGCCGCGCTGGTCGAGGAAGGACCGACGACCCCTGCCATCGGCCGGCTCCTGATGACGGAATACGTGTTGCCGTTCGAAGTCGCGTCGGTGCTGCTTCTCGTTGCGCTGCTGGGCGCGGCGATGCTCGTTCGCCGGAGGACCGACCTGTGATATCCCTCGAGTCCTATCTCGTCGTGGCCGCGGCCTTGTTCTCGCTCGGCCTGTACGGCATTTTGACGCGGAAGAACGCGGTCAACGTCTTGATGTCGATCGAGCTCATCTTCAACTCCGCGAACATCAACTTGATCGCCTTTTCTCGCTACGTCACCGGCGACACCGAAGGGCAGGTCTTCGCGCTCTTCGTGATCGTCATCGCCGCCTGTGAAGCGGCAGTGGCACTGGCGATTATCATGTCGCTCTACAGAATCCTCAAAGGCGTCGAGCTTACCGATGCCTCGGCTCTCAAGGGATGACAAGGACGAAAGGATAAAACGTGGAGCGCATCGATACTCTCTCCAGTCTAGAATTCTTCCGGCCGGAGATCGTCCTCGTCTTGTCGCTCATGTGGGTGCTCATCTGGGATCTGATTCTGAAGAATCGCCCCCGGGAACGGCGCGCGGTGCTCGTCGGCAGCACGTTACTCGGTTTGGTGATTGCGCTCGGTTTCGCGTTCGCGGGAACCGACGCGCCTTCGATGGGATTGTTCTCGAACATGGTGGCGCTCGACGGATTCGGGAACGTGTTGCGGATCCTTTTTATCGTGACCGCGATCTTCGTCCTTCTCTTCACCCTGCACTCGAATGAGCTCAAATCCGTGCACCACGGTGAGCTGCTGGTCTTGTTGCTGACCGCGACGGTGGCGCTCATCTGGATGGCGAACTCCATCAATTTGTTGATGATCTATCTGGCGCTCGAGACGGTCTCGGTCGCGTCTTACGTAATGGTCGGATATTTGAAGTCGGATCGCCTCTCGAATGAAGCGTCCCTCAAATATATTCTCTTCGGCGCCGTCTCGACCGGCACCATGCTCTTCGGCCTATCGCTCCTGTTCGGCCTCACCGGAAGCTTGGACCTCTATGGCATCCGCAGTGCGCTCGCCAGCCAAGAAGTGGTCGCGAGCTCGGGCCCGGCGCTGATGGTCGTGATCGTGCTCGTGCTCGCGGGCATCGGCTTCAAGATGGCGACGGTGCCATTTCATTTCTGGTGCCCGGACGTCTATACCGGGGCACCGACGCCGGTCACTGCATTTCTCTCCGTCGGACCAAAAGTCGCGGGCTTCGCCGTCCTCGTTCGTTTCTTCTACGGTGGGCTCTCGGAGCCAATCGGCAGTGCGAACTGGGCCATGGTCGGAAGTGTGGACTGGCAGACGATCCTCATGGTCGTCTCGGTTCTGACGATGACGCTCGGCAATGTCGCGGCTCTGACGCAGACGAACGTGAAACGTCTGCTCGCTTATTCCAGCATCGCGCATGCCGGATACATCATGATGGGGGCCGCCGTTCTCTCGGGCGAAGGCATCCAGGCGATGATCGCCTACATGATCGTCTACTTGTTCATGAATTTGGGCGCGTTCCTCGTTGTCATCGTCGTCCATAACGAGGTGGGCAGCTTCGACGTCAAGGACTATGCAGGTATCTGGCGCCGCGCGCCGATGCTGACGGTCGTCATGGGCGTGTTCTTGTTCTCCTTGATGGGCATTCCTCCGTTCGCTGGCTTTCTCGCGAAGTGGTACATCTTCGCGGCGGTGATCAAAGCCGGTCTCGGATGGTTCGCCGTCGTCGGCGTCGCGAACAGCGCCATCGGAGCCTACTACTACCTCAAGATTCTAAGAACGATGTTCATCGACGGAGACGACACGCCCGAGCCGACGAAGCCGATGCCGTTGCAGCCGGTATATGCGGGTTTACTTTTCGTCCTCGTCGTGCCTAATATTATTGGCCTCTTGCTATGGGGCTATCTGGATCAGGTAGCCGAGTACTCCAAGAGGCTACTCGATGTTGTTCTCTAGTGCTCGTCGTCATCTAAGAGTTTGTACAAAGGAGGAAAGCTAGAATGTCTTACTACATCGCGGAGCCCTGCATTGGCACCAAGGACACGGCTTGCGTCGAAGTGTGCCCGGTAGATTGCATCCACCCGACGAAAGACGAAGACGGATTCGAAGAAGCCAAGCAGCTCTACATCGATCCCGACACGTGCATCGATTGCGGTGCTTGCGAGCCCGTGTGTCCGGTAACGGCGATCTTCCCCGAGGAAGAGCTGCCCGAGAAGTGGAACGAGTACATCGAAATCAACACAAACTATTTCGCGGGATAATCCCCGTCATCTCTAGGGCGGGTCGGGGCCCGTCGCACGCGAC
>Ga0315338_1004890_pt1 | contig 10144 bp, 7 predicted proteins | sample ASW8metaG_FD_204518 | JGI IMG/M metagenome (GOLD analysis project Ga0315338, IMG submission 204518) | Ammonia-oxidizing marine archaeal communities from Monterey Bay, California, United States - ASW #8 | ecosystem: Environmental > Aquatic > Marine > Coastal | place: USA: California | collected...
GTTGTTACTTTCGGAGGACGAGCGTCCGTACCGCGACCTGTTCATGAGCCACGAGGCGAGCCAGATAGATTCCGGAGGCCATTAGTTCGCCGTGCCTGTCCCGGCCGTCCCAATTGACTTGTTGCTCTCCAGCCGGAAGCCAGCCCGAGAACAATGTTACGACCTTCTCACCGGAAATCGAGAAGACGCTCAGCTTTGCCTCACCAGGGTGAGAAAGGCGATAGCGCAAAGTCGTTGCGGTCCGGAATGGATTGGGGGTCGTCGACAGCAATTCGAGGTTATTGTCGGCGCCGAGGTCGTTGACCCCACTCGACTCCGAATCTGAGTAGCGTTGTGCTCGATTGATTCCGGCCGCGACGGTGTGCGTCCAAACGATCTCACCCTCCGTTGTCACCTCGAGAATCTGTGATGTGCTCGCAAGGGAAACCAGGGTGTTGCCGTTTGGTAGGCGAAAGGCACCACACTGCGTTGGTCCACCGTAGAACTCACCGGGATCGCCATAGGTCCAGCTCGGGCTCGCTGGGCCGTAAGGTGCGCTTCCGATCAACTCGTAGGTACCGTCGGGATTTTGCGGAGGCACGAGTTCGACCGCGGTGGAGTAGTCATTCGAGCTGCCCGGGCGATCCCCGTTGTTGAACAGAAGGATGTTGCCCTCGCCGGGAAGTCCTGGATCGATCCAGTTTGCCCCGTGAACCACGCGGAGATACTGGTCTGTTCCTGCCCCGCGGTCGTAGGCCTGGGGATTTCCCCAACGGTAGAGGAGGTCCCCACCTTTTCCACTGAGGCCACCCGTACTTCCGGCCGCTTCCGCCGTCGTCGTGCTGTGGTCGATGACATAGACTTCGTTCAGCGCTCTCGACGAGAAGAGGATCTGGTCGTTGATCGGGTCGTAATCGATCGAATTGGCGTGTACCCAATCGCCGTTGCCGACCGCGCCAAAGTTGATGTCGAGCCGCTCTGGGTGCTCCGCCACAACACCGAAGTTTGGTTTTGCTGGATCTGCATCCTGAATCAAGTGGTCCCAGAACCGCCATTCCCAAACAAAGTTTGCCGTGGTCGGGCTGGTCGGTTCCAGTTCGACGATGTAGGTCGGCCACATTTCTGCGATGGGGCCCGTCCGCCCGGCGGCGGCGGCCTCGGCACTGGTACGCCGCTCCCAAGCGATGGCAAGGACGTTCCCGTTTGGCATCGGCTCGATATCGTGATGCTGCTGGTACTGCTCCGTGGCCAGGATATAGTCCCACACAACGTTATTCTGACTGTCGATCGTCTGAATCCGCCCACCGACTCCTCCAGCGCTGAAGAAAACGGTCGAGTAGCGGCTAGGGCGAACGATCGACCCGTCATCGAGTAGGTACGCCAAGCTGGCGGGCTTTGCCGTGCCGTTCCAGGACTGCACGACCGTGCCGTCGAGTTCGATCAGTTCTGTCGTCGACGTATTGGCGATCGTAACAAGGGTCCGTCCCACGGATGGATCCGCCGCCTTTGCAATCGCGACCGGGTAGAGCAGCTCTACTCCCAGAGCCACAATTGCGATAAGGAGTGTGCGGCGCATCGACGATGTGGAGTCAGATCTCAACCGGTGTTCCTTTCAACCAAGAAGACCGAGGTGGCAAATCTGCCAACCTCGGTCTTGGAGCGGTGCTCGAACCGCACGGACATCAGATCCGGCGGCCGAGTTTGTATCGAGGTTACTTGGTTCCGAGTACGGCCTTGATTTCACCCCAGCTCGACTCGCGAACCGGTGTCACCCCTTCGAACTCGATCTCCACGTTGTCCGCACCAACATCCCATTGCTGGAAAATGGCGGAGTAGCAGGGATCGAGCCATCTGACCTCGACGTTGGTTACGTTGGAAATGACATCTTGCCAGGTGACGCCTGGGCGGAGCGTTGCGCAGTCGCCAACCCAACCACCCAGCCAGCCGGCCGGTAGCTCTGTCTCTTGGCTTGGGATGGTGACGTCGTAATGGATCCAGCCTTCACCGACTCTGGGGATGTTTCCGTTGAGGAAGTAGACATAGTCATCGTCATCGACCATGTTCGTGCCCTTGTTGTCGACGAGGACGAGTGCGATGTTGTAACCAGTGCCATCAGGGAAGTTCATCCCGTTCGTGATCGCGTCCCAGCTGATCCGGGTCACGCCGGCGGCGGCATAGTCACCCTCGAACGGCGTACCAGTACCTGGAAGGCTCTTAAGGAACGGGGCAAACGTGTCGTAGGCCGGCTGATGGAGATAGTACCCGGGGTTGCCGCCTGTCGACTCGATGACGTCGCCGCCGCGGATGAAGGCCCAGGAGGCCTCGTTCGTTCCACCCTCGAAGTCGTCGACAAAAGTGTCGGCGGGGCTCAGCGAGGGGAGGGCCAGACAGAGGCTGGCCGCGACAAGGACCGTCTTGCAAATCATGGATGTCTCCTTGTTTCGAAAACTCAATAACTGGGTTGCGGAAAGCCCGCCGTTTTTCTTGCTGCGCAGGAATCCTACCATTTTGAAAATAAAAGTCAAGTGTTTCCTGGAAACTTCATGGAAAATACCTGAGTCGTGGCTGGACGAATGTGGTACCGTTGTCTAAAGTCGTCAAAATGTTGACAGGAAGCTGTTTATGGACACAATGATCTCGCCGCAGAACGAGAACGACCTCCGGACTCTTTGCGTCGAGGCAGGAACTGAACTCAGTCAGTCCCTCCGGGAGTTGCTCAACTTCATGCCGGGCCGAGCGCTTCGGACCGGCGAGCTGGCCAAGGCTCTTGGCATCGACAAGGTCCTGGCTAGTCGCGTGCTCAAGACCTCTCGGGCGGGTGACCCACTCGCGACGCTGCACGCGGCTCCCGGGCCGGAGCCGCTTCGACGGGTCGTTCGAGCGGTCGAGGCGACCGGCGCTAAGGCGGATTCGGTTCGTGCCGCGGATCTCGCCGTTGAGAAATTCGAGAGTTTGATCCGAGAGATTGTAGGTGACCGGAGCGCGCTCAACACCCTTCTGAGCGCGTGGCTCCCGGAGGCTCGACGCGAGTTCGAGCTTCGTCGTAAGCAATCGGCCTATCGAGCCATGAGTGAGATTCGCGGGTCTTCTGCCGACACCAGCCTTGGCGCAGTACTCCTCCATCCGTCCAAAACGGAAGGGATGATCGACATCGTCTGGTTGTTTGGCGTCTTTGCATTGCGCAGAACCCGGCCGGGTGCGCAGGTCAGGCTGACTTCGCGCCGGGTTGCGAAAGTAGGGAGTCCACGCCAGCCGATGACTCTTCGTTACGAGCACGTCGAAGATCTGCGCGGACTACGTCTCCAGGAGTTCTGCAGTACTCCCGAGGTCGAGATTGAGGTACATGACTCGGGCGAAGTCGTGCGCTACCTCATTGCGGATGGTCGGGCCGGTGCTCGGTCTGGTGTCGATCTAGTTTTTGCCGAAGTTAATCTTGCCGAGATCAGGGACACGCTGGGGGTTGATGCGACCCGTTCGGCATACTTTTTCTCCGAAATCTCGATTCCCGTCCGAAGCAATCACTTCGACGTGCTCGTTCACAAGGACGTCTATCGCGGTTTGAATCCACGGCTGCTTATCTACGACACCTCCTTCGAGGGAGTGGCTTCGGTAAACGATCGCGCGCGCGATTTGGATCGCCTGGATATGGACGAGTCCATCGATTCTCTCGGCTCGGGAGTCGATCGATTTCGAACCGGTGCGATTCCGAGTTATGCTCGAACGCTGGAAATGGTGTTCTCGTCGTTGAATTGGGATGCGGCGGAGTTTCGAGGCTACCGCTCCGAGATCGAGTTTCCCATCTACGGGACGCAAGTCACCATGAGCTTCGATCCTCCGGGAGCAGTCGGTCACTAGCGACAAAGCGTGGAGATGGAGACAGGTGACCCGGGACTCGCTGCGAAGACAGGTCGCTCAGCCCGCAGAAACATTCTCGAACGCGGACCGAAGGGCTTGGGACAACTCGGCGAGGCGAGCCGGTTTACCCAAGACGACGAGGTTCTGGTCAACTGGAGGATCCACCAGGACTCCGGAGAGCAGGACGAACGGCAGGTCCGGACGTGTAGCGTGCATCCTCGAAGCGAGTTCGAGGCCATCCAAGCCAGGCATGGAGTAGTCGCTGACCACACCGTGGAATGAGTCTGGCGAAGCCCGAAACAGTTCGAGGGCTTCGATCGGGTCCTGAGAGGACGTCACGACATAGCCCTGCTCTTCAAGCATACGAACCTGGGCCTTTAGGACAAGGCTATCATCGTCGACCACGAGCAGATGCTCACCGCGACTTTCGACGGCGGGTCCGGCGCGTTTTACTTCGACCGCCGGAGACTCTTCGAGCGGCAGGAAGATTCGGAACGTGCTTCCCTTTCCTAACTCACTTTCGACTCGGATTTCTCCGTCGTGTGAAGCGACGACGGCATGAACGGTCGCCAGTCCGAGGCCGGTTCCTTGGCCCTTCGGCTTTTCAGTGTAGTACGGTTCGAAGATCCGCTTCGTCGTGGCGGAAGTCATTCCGGTACCATTGTCCGAAACCCGTAGCTCGAAGTAGCCGTCCGTTCGCAACGGCAGACCTTCAATGACACCGAGGTCTTTTGGGTCGACGTCGTAGAGCCCGACCTCGAGCCACCCGTCCTTTTCGATCGATTGAAAAGCGTTCGTGCACAGGTTAACCAGAAGTTGATGAATCTGAGTCGCGCAGGCCACAGTCCTGATCTGGGATTCGAAGACCGTCCGGATCTTGACTGTCTTGGGTGCGGAACTCCGGACCAAGCTGATCGTTTCTTCGATTACTTCGCGCATGTCGAGTGTTTCGCGGGGGCTTTCGTTGGGAAGGCTAAAGAGGAGGATTCGGCGCGCCAGCTCTCGGGCTCTTTCCCCGGCTTGGGCAATCCCATCGAGATACTCCTGTCCCATCTCACTGGCTTCGTCCCGGAGGAGATCGGCGTAGCTCAGGATGGGCACGAGCAGGTTGTTGAAGTCGTGGGCCATCCCACTGGCGAGGGTCCCGAGAGCAGAGAGCTTCTCGCGATGTCGCAGCCGTGCTTCGAGTTCAGTTTCCAGGGACACGTCTCGACAAGTCATTACGAATCCGTCGATCGACTCACCCTCCGACCGGATCGGAGCGATCGTTGCGATGACGTCCATCGTCGAATTGTCCTTTCGGAGAATACCGAGCGCCCCCCGCCAGACTGTCCCGTCGGCAATGGCGGGCCAGGCTTCGTCCAGGATTCTGCCGTCCGACTCGTGCAGGAGCGAGGTAAATGCCTCTTCTGCCACCCGGTCTTCCTGCAGGCCGCTCGTTCGGATGAAGGCTGGGTTCGCGTAGGCAAGCCGACCGGACGGTTCGATGAGAAGGATAGGTTCTGCGGCATGCTCCATCGCTACTGCGAGCCGGGTCGCTCGCGCCTCGGCTCGTTTCCGCTCTCCGAGCTCGAAGAGCTGTTCCCGAGTCCGTAAAGCGACTTGTCTTTGGAGGAGCCGGTTCCAGATTCCCACCCCCGTCGCGACGAGCGCTGCCAAGCCGAGGCCGGCAAAAAAGACTCGCCAGAGACGGTCGACTTCTGCGGGATCAACTCCCTTGAGATGAACCCACCGATGAGCGATTGCCTCACGCTCGTCGGAGTCGATGCTCGCCAAACCCGCTTCGAGAATGTCGTTCAGAATCGGCCAGTCGCTGCGGCTGCCGAAGGTCTGCTCGTCCTCAAAGCCGAGATCTCCGGCTACTCGGACGTTGGTTATCTCTTCGGAGTCGATGTAGTGCGACGCGACCCCGGTGTCGATGATGAGAGCGTCGAGTTCGCCAAAGGAAAGTGCGCGCAGGCCTTCCCGCTCAGAGCTCACCGGGACAACATTGATCTCCGGGCGATCGAGACCCAGTTGAGCCTGCAAGGCATACCCCTCGACCAGCCCGACGCGTTGACCGGCCAGGTCGTCCAGGCTGAGGTCACCGGACCGATCGGTCCGGGTGAGAATCCGGTCCGCTGTCGAATAGAAGGGGCGAGTGAAGTTGAGATAAGACTTCCGTTCGTCGGCGGCGACGATGAAAGGAATGATATCGACGCGTCGCTCGCGAGCGGCCGCCAGAATCTCTTCGAAGGTTTCGAATCTCAGGATCTTGAAAGTGCAGTCGAGCCGCTCTTCGAGCCGGCGCACATAGTCTCCGGCGAGACCGTCCATTTGTCCCGCTTCGTCGACAAAAGCGTAGGGACGATAGCTCGGCTCGGCTGCGATAGTAAGAGAGTTTCGGTGAGCGTCGAGCCACTGACGTTGCTCTTCATCGAGGACTACGGACTTGGCCGCCTCCGCGCTACGCGATGGGGCGAAGATGATAAGGGCGAGTATGAGCGCCCCATGGAGCGCGTGGCGAGTCTCCATCACAACTCCTTTCCTTGGAACAGGGTACCGCATGCTGGGACGGGCCGATACGGGCTTTCGCAGCACAAACCCGAAGCCAGAAATCAGCACATCTGACACCGAAAGAGACTGGTTTCGGCTCGGCCGGTCGATCGCAACGAGAATGAAGAGAAACCCAACTTGACAGGACCTGGGTGGTTTCGATACTGGTGTCTCTTATGAATGAAGCTAAGAAGTTGCGAGTCGTCGTCGCAGACGATGAGGAGTTGGTCCGTCGGTCTATTCGGCAAACTCTCGAATCGAAAGGGCATGAGGTCCTGGAGTTCGCTAGTGGTCGCGAACTGCTCGAGTCAGACTGTGCGACTGCAGACCTCGTGATCATGGATGTGGTCATGCCGGACGGCGATGGTATTGAGACCTTAACCGAGTTGCGGCGATCCAGGCCCAGCCTGCCCGTCATCGCAATTTCAGGTGTCGGGGCAGCTCGTGCCTATCTCGACGTGATGGAGGCTTTGGGCGCGACCAGCTTGGAAAAACCGTTTGCGAGTCGGCAGCTTCTCGACGCAGTCGAGGCAAGCCTGGGAAACTGAGCCCGATCCCGGTCGATCCTCATTTCTCGGTCGACACACCGAGAGAGCGTAAGAGTATCTCTCGGTTGTATGGCTTTCTCAGGAAACGAACGTCTTCCTCGATTGAGAAGAGTGCCTGTTCCTTTTCGTAGGGCGACGTGACGACGACTGCGACCTCTGGGGCGATGGAACGGAGTTCTTCGAGAGTCTCGGCCCCCCCCAGGCCTGGCATGTTGAGGTCGAGCAGGACCACGTCGATGATGGTTCGATGTTCCTGGTACATCTCCAATCCCGCCTCGCCGCTCGAGACAGAAAGCGCGCGAACCCCAGCCGATTCGAGCACGGCCGCCGTCACCCTTCGCACCACCTCTTCGTCATCGATAACGAGTACGGTCCGGATTGGGCAGTTCGGGGCATTCGGCTTTGCGGGAGAAACTCGACCACTCTGATCGGGGGCCTTCGCGGGAAAGAAGACTCGAAACAGACTCCCGTGGCCGACGCTACTCTGAACATCGATGGCAGCGTTGTGACGACGCACGATTCCGAGGACAGAGGCCAGCCCGAGCCCACGACCGGCGAACTTCGTCGTAAAGAAAGGGTCGAAGAGTCTGTCGCGGACGGTTGACTCGATTCCGTCTCCGTCGTCCTGAACCTCGAGGGCGACGTAGTCGCCCGGTGGTAACTCAGCTCCATGGTGGCTCCCCGGCCGATGGTTCTGGTCGTTCAGTATGACTCTTCGCGTCACGACGTCGATCCTATCGGCGTTCGATTCCGCAGCGTTGATGACCAGGTTGATCAGAACCTGGGAGAGTTGGACCGAATCGCCGTTTACCTGGACGAGCTTCCTAGCCAGTTTCTGTTTCAGCTCGACAGACGGACCGACCGCCGTGCTCAAGAGTAACGCGCTGTCGCGCACGACTTGGCTCAGGTCGACCGCTTTGAAGTCAAAGTGAGTCTTGTCCGAGTAGGTGAGCATTTCGCTGGCTAAGCGTCCTGCGCGTTCCGACGCTTCGATGACACGCTCGAGCTCACTCCGGCTCTCGTGGCCCTGGGGGAGTCGGGCCGCGGCCAATTCCGTGTTTCCGACAATGGCTACGAGGAGATTGTTGAATCCGTGGGCAACACCCCCGGCAAGTCGCCCCAGGCTCTCCAGTTTCTGGGACTGGACGAGTGCCTCTTCACTGTTCTTTCGATCTTCGATTTCTCGTTCGAGCTCGGCATAGCGGAGTCGTTGCAGGGTGGCTTCTTTCTCCTTCATCTCCAGTTCATGGCGAGCTTGTAAATCCAGAACCAGGAGCCGCTGATCAGCGAACAGGCCCTCTTGGAGGCTGTTGTATTGCATGTGGAATTCCAGGGCAGTTTCATAATTGCCCTGCGCCTGGTGAAGCGCGGTCAGGCTCTTGAAACAACGCAGCTCCACCGAGGGGATGCCACAGCTCTTAGCGGTTCGAAGAGCTCGATCAAGGTAGGTGGTTGCTGTCTCGAAGTCGCCGAGAGCGAGGTAGGTTCGTCCGAGGGCGTCGCAGGAGGATGCGATCCCGCGCTCGTGACCGAAACTCTCCCGGATCGAGAGCGCATCGAGATGTACCTCGAGCGCTCGAGAGTTCTGATTCCGCTCTCGGTGGATTTCCGCGGTGTCGTGCATCACGTTCGCTAGGCCACAGCGGTCCGTGCCGAGTCGCTCGAAAATCAAACGCGCCGAGTCTAGGTAGCTGGATGCAGAATCGAGCAGATCGAGATCGTGGTGTACCTCGGCGAAGTTGGTGTAGATACAGGCAGAGAGAAATGGGTCGGGGTGCTTTCGCAGCGCCCCTTCCGCTTCCCGCAGATAACGAAGTGCTCGAGCGCAATCACCCTGATGCCGCGATACCACCGCCAGACAGTTGTCTGCTGCCGCGACCCCGAGAGGAGTCTCCAGTGATCGAAAGAGGGTTCGGGCGCTCTGCAATTCCTGAAACGCGTCCGTGTAGCGCGATCGGAGGATGTGTACCTTGCCGAGCGACAGGTGAGACGCGGCTTGTTCAGAGTGCGCGTTGAGCTCTCTAAAAATCGACTGGGCGTCCTGCAAATGCAGCGACGCTTCCTCGAGCCTGGAGAGTCCCCAGTTGGCTTTCCCAAGTGACAGTTTGGCTAGGCCCACTGCGTGTGGATCGTCGAGCTCGTGGGCAAGGCGAAGGGACTCGCTGGCGTGGTTGTGCGCATCCGTCGCATCAAACCGCTCGAGCAAAGTAGCGATTTGGAGCAAGACGTCGAATCGAGGTTTACCTGGGGTTTCGGGGATCGTTTGCTTGAGACGGGCGATAGAGCTTGTCGGCATGTATTCTCCTGCTGCGAGTCGACTCGGACGACTTTAGCACAGGAAGGAGAATTCGAAACGGCGGTCTTCGAGAACGGAAACGAGTACGATCACCCGTGCGAGACCGAGCACGGTCTCAGCTCGCTCCGGCTGGAAGTCGCAAGGTGTGAAACTCCCAGCCTCGAAACCAGATCAGTCCTTCTTTTTCGAATCGACTCCAATCCAATTGTTCGCCGTGTTAATCGACGTGTTTCCGGCTTGTTTAGCATAGAGGAACAACTGCATGCGATAGCCGGTGAGCCATTTTAGCGGTATCTCGAGGATTCCCTCGGCAAGGGAGAATTCGTCTCCCGTGACGTGCTTGGCTTTTCTCGTGGTCAGATCTTCGTCGGTCAGCTTCGAGAAGATTTCTTCGAGGTTGGTGATTTGTTTGTCCATATGTTGGGGGAACTGATCGGCGCTCATGTCCTTGGAACGGCCGGCGATCTCTGGATACGCGTCCCACCCACCGTTCAGGATGCAGGTGGTCGATGCTTCGCCGACCGTTGCAATGTAGCGGAGTAATTCAAGGGTGGTGCGCTGTTCCTCAGTGGGGCGATAGTCCATTCCTCCCTCGGGGATCTTCGAATAGAGGTGTTGGATCGTGCTGCACTCGTGCAATACGGAGTTTCTGAGCATGTCCCTGAGTGTAGTGGCCAATGGGTCACTCCTTCTGGCAAACGGTAGTTATGTACGAACGTTCGTCACGTGAACTTCGGGCCGTTGCCGGGCGAGACTTTCCGAACGCAGAGATGATCAAATCGAGTCTGCCCGGTGGTGACACTCACCGTCGAGGTTCGGAGAGCGTCCACAGTATACGGTTTTCCCACCTGGACATCCTAACCGAACGCGCCGTAGGGTGGCCGCATGAAACGAAGAGCCTTACATCCCGTCGAGTTCGCGCTCCTTGTCC
>Ga0315338_1004891_pt1 | contig 10142 bp, 6 predicted proteins | sample ASW8metaG_FD_204518 | JGI IMG/M metagenome (GOLD analysis project Ga0315338, IMG submission 204518) | Ammonia-oxidizing marine archaeal communities from Monterey Bay, California, United States - ASW #8 | ecosystem: Environmental > Aquatic > Marine > Coastal | place: USA: California | collected...
ATTGCCTGCCCCGCGCCGAGCTGAGCCTTGGCAAATGCGCGACCGAAATCGGTATCCAGCCCCATGACTTCGCCGGTCGATTTCATTTCCGGCCCCAGCAGCGCATCGATTCCGGTGAACCGGGCAAACGGGAAGACGGCTTCCTTGATGGCGATATGGTCGCGAATTTGCTTCACGCCATAGGTTGATAACAGTGACGGGACGGATTCGCCGACCATGATGCGGGTAGCCATTTTTGCGATCGGCAGACCGGTTGCCTTGGCGACAAACGGTACGGTCCGGCTGCCGCGCGGATTGACCTCGATGATATAAATCTCGTTGCCTTGTACGGCAAATTGCACATTCATCAGCCCAATAACGCCCAACGCCCGCGCGAGGGCCTCGGTCTGAAGTTTTATCTCGTCGATGATTGCTTGAGACAGGGAATAGGGTGGTAGGGAACAGGCTGAATCGCCTGAATGGATACCGGCCTCTTCGATGTGCTCCATGACACCCGCGACATGGACGTTGCCGGCTGCATCGGCCAGGGTATCTACATCGACTTCGATCGCATCCCTCAGATAGCAATCGATCAGGACCGGGTTGGAGCCCGAGACCCGGACCGCCTCAGTGATATAGCGGCGTAGCCCGGCTTCTTCGTGCACGATTTCCATGCCGCGGCCGCCCAGAACATAGGACGGGCGGATGACCACGGGGTAACCGATTTTTTCGGCGATGCGCAGCGCGTCCGCCGCTTCGCTCGCTATTCCGTTATCGGGTTGCTTGAGATTAAGTGTCTGCAGCAGTTTCTTAAACCGCTCCCGGTCTTCCGCCAGATCTATCGCATCGGGCGATGTACCAAGTACCGGGATATTGGCGGCTTCAATCGCGGCGGCGAGTTTCAGCGGGGTCTGGCCACCAAACTGTAGGACGACGCCAAGCAACTCACCGTTCTGTTGCTCGGTGCGGACAATCTCGATGACGTCCTCCGCGGTAAGCGGTTCGAAATAGAGCCGATCCGAAGTATCGTAATCGGTCGAGACCGTCTCCGGATTGCAATTGACCATGATCGTTTCATAGCCGGCTTCGCGCAGGGCATAGACAGCGTGAACACAGCAATAATCGAATTCGATACCTTGGCCGATCCGGTTCGGCCCGCCGCCGAGAATAATAATTTTCTTCCGGTCGCTTGGTGCAGCTTCGCATTCCGGCGGGTTAACGCCATCCCCTTCGTAGCTGGAATACATATAGGGTGTGATGGACGGAATTTCGGCGGCGCAGGTATCAATCCGCTTGAAGGTGGGACGGATCGACAGCGCCGCGCGGCGCCCAGCGACCTCGGCCTCGGTTACCCCGGCCAGCTCCGCCAAACGCACATCGGAAAAGCCCATCGCCTTCAGGCGTATCAGTCCTTCTCCGGTAGCGGGCAGGCCGTCGCGCTTTACGATTCCCTCGGCCTCGACGATTACCTGGATTTCCCTCAGAAACCAGGGGTCGTAGTGGCAGATGGCGTTAATTTCCTTGACTGTCAGGCCGAGCCTGAAGGCCTGGGCGATGATCAGTATTCGCTCCGGGGTCGGTTTTGATAGGGCGCGGCGTACGGAATCTTCCTCCGATTCGGTACTGTCGACTTCTTCGATGGTGGCGTCATTCAGGCCGGTGAGCCCGGTTTCCATCGAGCGCAGCGCTTTTTGCAGCGATTCAGCGAAAGTGCGCCCTACCGCCATGGCTTCGCCCACCGATTTCATCGAAGTGCTCAGCAGTGGGTCAGCGTCGGGAAATTTCTCGAAGGTAAACCTGGGTATCTTGGTCACCACATAATCGATGGTCGGCTCGAACGAGGCCGGTGTGACACCGGTAATATCGTTGGTCAGCTCGTCCAACGTATAGCCGACGGCAAGCCGGGCGGCAATCTTCGCGATGGGAAAACCGGTGGCCTTGGACGCCAGCGCCGATGACCGTGAGACACGAGGGTTCATTTCGATGACCGCCATCCGTCCGGTCTCGGGATTGATGGCGAACTGCACATTCGATCCGCCCGTCTCGACGCCGATTTCCCGGAGCACCGCGATCGATGCGTTGCGCATGATCTGGTATTCCTTGTCGGTCAGTGTCAGGGCCGGGGCGACCGTGATGGAATCACCGGTATGGACACCCATGGGGTCGATGTTTTCGATCGAGCAGATGATGATGCAGTTGTCGGCACAGTCGCGAACGACCTCCATCTCGAACTCTTTCCACCCCAGAACCGATTCCTCGATCAAAACCGAATGGGTGGGGGAAGCGTCAAATCCGTTGACCGTGATGGCCAGAAACTCATCGCGGTTATAGGCGATGCCGCCGCCGGTACCGCCCATGGTGAAACTCGGCCGGATGATGGCCGGCAGACCGATTTCCGTGAGCGCTTCCTGGGCCTCTTCCAGGGTTGTGGCAACGGTGCCGCGCGGACATTCCAGCCCAATTTTGGCCATCGCCCCCTTGAAGCGTTCGCGGTCTTCCGCCTTGTCGATGGCGTCCATACTGGCGCCGATCAGCTTCACTCCGTGCGTTTCCAAGGTACCGTCCTTGGCGAGCGCCAACGCCGTATTCAACCCGGTCTGGCCGCCCATGGTCGGTAATAATGCGTCGGGTTTTTCACGCTCGATAATGCGGGCAACCGTCTCGGGCGTAATCGGCTCGATATAGGTTGCATCGGCAAGCCCCGGATCAGTCATGATGGTAGCCGGATTCGAATTGACTAGAATGATCCGGTAGCCTTCCTCGCGCAACGCCTTGCAAGCCTGGGTACCCGAATAGTCGAACTCGCACGCCTGCCCGATAATGATCGGCCCGGCCCCGATAATCAGGATCGACGTTATATCCGTCCGTTTAGGCATGCCTCAGCATACCTCGGGACATGTGGATGAATTTCCATATTCCCCTCCCCCCTCGCGGGGGAGGGGAATATGGTGATGCCCACCTAGTATATCTGGCGGATAAGAGAGCGAGCAAAATGATTGGGGTCGTTTGACCATCACACCCCTTCCATCATGGCGACGAAGCGGTCGAACAAATAGTGGCTGTCCTGCGGGCCGGGTGAGGCTTCGGGGTGATACTGGACGGAGAAGATTTTTTGGCCGTCCACGGCGATGCCTTCGAGCGAGCCGTCGAACAGCGATATGTGAGTCTCGACAATCCCCTTCGGAAGGCTGTCCCGTTTGACGACGAAGCCGTGATTTTGACTGGTGATCTCCACCTTACCAGTCTTCAGATCCTTGACCGGGTGGTTAGCGCCGCGATGGCCGAAATGCATTTTTTCGGTTTTTGCACCAAGCGCCAGCGCGAGCAGTTGGTGACCCAGGCAGATCCCGAATAGGGGCGGCCCCGATTCTATAAGAGCCTGGATGGTCGGCACGGCATAAATCCCGGTCGCAGCCGGATCGCCAGGTCCGTTGGACAAAAAAATGCCGTCCGGCTTATGGCCCAGAATTTCTTCCGCCTTCGCGGTGGCTGGGACGATTGTTACCCGGCAACCCGCGGTGGCCAGGCACCGCAGGATATTGTGCTTGGCGCCAAAATCCATTGCCACAACATGGTGGCGCGGGTTTTTCAGTACCCCATAGCCCATGCCCAGTGCCCAGCATCGCTGATCCCAGCCATAGGTTTGCCGGCATGTCACTTCACCGGCTAGATCCATGCCCTCAAGGCCAGGCCAGGCACTGGCCTCGGCCAGGAGCGCATCCATATCGAATGATCCGTCAGGTGCATGGGAGATCGTGCCATTGGGCGCACCACCATCGCGGATGCGCCGCGTCAGCTTACGCGTATCCACACCTGAGATCCCGACGATTTCGTGGGACGTAAGCCAGCTGTCGAGGGTCCGTGAGGCACGCCAGTTCGATGCTTCCGATATGGCGCTGCGCAGGACCAGGCCGCGCGCGACGGGCGACGCCATTTCGACATCCTCGTCATTGGTCCCCACATTGCCGATATGAGGGAAGGTGAAGGTAATAATCTGTCCGGCATAAGATGGATCGGTCAAAATTTCCTGATAGCCGGTAATCGAGGTATTAAAACAGACTTCGCCGATGGCCTGGCCAGCGGCGCCAATGCCGTAACCCCAAAACACCGAGCCGTCCGCCAGGACCAGTGCCGCCGTTGCGTTGGCTGGTTTGGAGGGCGATAAAGCCATCTGATTCCGTTGCATGTTCAATGGTTTATGCGCTGTGCGGCCCTATGCGGTGTAACCTTCCACATTTCCCCGCAGCGGCGGCGCGCGTTCAAGATCGCCGTTCGCGGGCTTTATGCGGAAATGTTCGTCCGACGTCAACCGATAAAAGAAAGTAAAAGATACCGGTAAAACAATAGTTTATGAATTCTTACATTATTGCGGTTAGCGGGCGATTACTGTAACGTCTTCCACCAACGTCTCCAAAAATTTGATTGTAGACATGCTTCGCGACGATATCAGCCAGGCGCTTAAGACCACCATGAAAGCAAAGGACCAGCGGGGGACCTCCACGCTGCGCCTCATCATGGCGGCGGTAAAGGACCGCGATATTGCCGCTCGCGGTAATGGTAATGCCGATGGCATCTCCGACGACGAGATCATGAAAGTGATGCAGACCATGATCAAGCAGCGCCATGACAGCATCGACATGTACCAAAAGGGCAACCGGCCTGAGCTTGCCAAACAGGAAGCCGAAGAAATCGAGATCATTCGCGGCTTCCTACCCGAGCAGATGACAGATGAGGCGGTGGAAGCGACGGTCGTATCGGTGATCGAAGCGCTGGGCGCCGCCAGCCTGAAGGATATGGGACGTACGATGAGCCATTTACGCTTAAATTTTGCCGGGCGCATGGATTTCGGCAAGGCAAGTGTTCTGCTCAAGCAGCGTCTTGGTGGAGCCTGATTTTCCGGTTGCCGCGTCCGAGTGCCGCAGCACTTGTGGATAAGTGGTTTTATTACCGACTGATTTCATAGACCAGTATTTTAACGCTAACCCCCTTCGGCTAGAGTGCAGAGCCAGACGTATTCACATATCAGGTGGTTATTGGACGGATTATGGCCTATCCACAGCATTTTCTTGATGAGCTGCGGGCGCGTGTTGGTCTTTCCACCTTTATCGGCCGGCGCGTAAAACTCACCCGTAAGGGCCGTGAGCATTCCGGCCTGTGCCCGTTCCATAACGAAAAAACACCCTCCTTTACCGTCAGCGATGAAAAGAACTTTTTCCACTGCTTTGGCTGCGGTGCGCATGGCGATGTGATCGGCTATGTCATGCGAACCGAAAATCTGTCGTTTCCGGAAGCCCTCGAGCGGCTTGCCGACGAGGCCGGGATTCCGGTGCCGGTCTCCTCACCGGCGGAACGCGACATGGCGCGCCGTCAGGCGACGCTCTATCAGGTGATGGAGGCGGCGTGTGGGTTTTTCGAGACCAGCCTGCACGGCGCCGGCGGGCGGGAGGCGCTGGCCTATCTGAAGGGCCGGGGGCTGGAGGATGGCGTGATCACAAGGTTCCGGCTGGGTTTCGCACCCGACAGCCGGGTCGCGCTGAAGACGGCTTTGCTCGGTCCCTCGAACAACGACGACATCGACGTGGAGCAGCTGCTGGAAGGTGGGTTGCTGATCAATCCCGATGACGAACGCTATCCTTATGACCGGTTTCGCGGCCGTGTAACCTTTCCCATCACCGACCGGCGCGGCCGGGTGATTGCCTTCGGCGCCCGGGCGCTGGGCGCCACCGAGCCCAAATATATCAACTCGCCGGATACACCGCTGTTCCATAAGGGCCAGGTTCTTTACGGCATGGCGACCGCTTGGCCGGCGGCTCGCAAAGCCAACCGGCTGGTAGTTGTGGAAGGCTATATGGACGTTATCGCGCTGGTCCGCGCCGGCATCGAAGCGGCGGTCGCGCCTTTAGGGACGGCGGTCACCGAAGCGCAGATCGCGCTGATGTGGAATATGGCGCCCGAGCCGGTGTTGTGCTTCGACGGTGATAATGCGGGCGCCCGCGCGATGGGCCGCGCCGCCGAACGTGCGCTACCCCTGTTAAAGCCCGGCAATTCGCTGCGATTTGTCACCCTGCCGGCCGGTGAGGATCCTGACACGCTGATCGGCGCCAGCGGTGCGGGCGTATTTGAAGAAATGCTGGTGAAGGCAAGGCCGCTCGACCAGGTGATTTGGGACATGGAAGCGGCGGGAAGCCATTTCGACACACCGGAACGCATTGCTGGGCTCGAGCACCGTCTGGAACAACGCGCGTTCGCCATCGTGGACAAAAAGGTCCAGTACCAATATTTGGCGGCCTTTCGTCAACGCCTGCGCGAGGCGACCCGGTCCCGGGCCGCCAAGGGGTACAGGACGCCGTCCAACGGTCGTGAGCAGGGTTTCGGCCAGCGGGACGGCTTCCAGGGCAACGCCCCCCGCCATGCTGGGAACTATGCTGGAAGCGGCGGTCGCGCCACACCACCGCCCGCTCCGCCGGAAGCCGCTGGGCGCCGCCGCGAACAGGCGGTGCTCGCCACTATTCTTAACCATTTTCCGCTGCTCGATGAATTCGACGAAACGATTGGCTCGCTTAATTTTTCCGATCCCGCGCTTGACAAACTACGGCAAGAAATCCTGTTGCTATATGTTCGATCGCCTGATCTTGACTCCGCAGTCATAGAGCGCCACTTGGTGGAAACCGGATGTGCTCACGGGTTGCAGGTCGTTCTCTCGCCTGCGGTATTCGTTTTTGCGCGGTCCGCGCGGTCGGAATCGGACGCTGAAATGGCGCGAACTGGGCTATTAGAGCTAATTCACGGTATGCGCCTGGAAGAAGCGCAAAAACGCTATAACGAGCAGCCGACGGATGAAAATTTCGCGCGGCTGCAGGAATGCCAATTGACCAAAGTGCAAAGCCTCCGGGACAGCGTGTGATTTAGGGCGATTTAATGGCTCTTAACAAAATGGCTCTCAAAGCGAAAATCGATTAGGAAGTGACAACTCTATTCTTAATCGTTTTTTGACCATCCTACGGTGCCTTTGTCTGCATGTGTATCCGCGGACCAGCTGGAATCGACAGTGGAGCCCCTACAGCGCCATGGCGACTAAAGCTGCAGTTAAACCGGCAGAACCCGCAGAGGCACAATCCTATGCCCCTTGACTCCCCAATTTAAAAAATTCTGCAGAAGGGTGCGGAGCGCGGCTTCGTCACCTTTAACGAACTCGATTCCGTCCTGCCACCCGACGACGTTTCGTCCGAGCAGATAGAAGACACGATGACCCGGCTGTCCGAGCTCGGCATCGACGTGGTCGCGGATGAGGAGGAAGCCGGAGAGGCCTGCGGGCAGGAACCTTGATACGATGGAACGCATTGCCGGCCTCGAGAACCGGCTCTAAATAGCGCGCCTTTGCCATCGAGGACATGAAGGTCCCGTAGCAGTATCTGGCGGCGTTTCGCCAGCGCCTTTGCGAGGCGGCCCAGTCCGGCGGCATGGTCGGCAAGTGCGGCGAACATGCCCATACGGCGCCGCGAACAGGCGGCGCTCGCCACTATTCTTAACCACTTCCCGCTGCTCGATGAATTCGACGAAACGATTAGCATACTTAATTTTTCAGGCCCTGCGCTTGACAAGCTACGGCAAGAAACCCTATTGCTGTGTGTCCGAACGCCTGACCTTGACTCCGAAACTATAGAGCGCCACTTGATGGAAACCGGATGTGCTCATGGGTCGCAGTTTGTTCTTTCGCCTCCGGTGTTTGTATCCGTGCGGTCTGCGCGGTCGGAATCGGACGCTGAAATGGCGCGAACTGGGCTATTAGAGCTAATTCACGGTATGCGCGTGGAAGAAGCGCAAAAACGCTATAACGAGCAGCCGACGGATGAAAATTTCGCGCGGCTGCAGGAATGCCAATTGACCAAAGTGCAAAGCCTCCGGGACAGCGTGTGATTTAGGGCGATTTAATGGTTCTTAAAGCGAAATTCGATAAGAAAGTGACAATACTTTCTTAATAGTTTCTTGACCATCATCCGGCGCCTCTGTCTGCGTGTGTATCCGCGGGCCGTGCTGGAACCGACATTGGAGCGCGTATAACGCCATGGCGACTAAAGCAGCAGTTAAACCGGCAGAACCCGCAGAGGCACAATCCGAAGCCCCTGACTCCCCACTGATCGATTCGACCAGTAGCGCGATCAAAAAACTTCTGCAGAAGGGCAAGGAGCGGGGTTTCGTCACCTATGACGAACTCAATTCCATCCTGCCGCCTGACGACGTTTCATCCGAGCAGATAGAAGATACCATGACCCGGCTGTCCGAGCTCGGCATCAATGTTATAGAGGATGAGGAATCCGAAGAAGCGACCGAGGAAGATGCCGCCAAGACCACCGCGCCGACGAGCCGGGCGACCACCACCAGCGAGGAGGATCTCGGCCGGACCGATGATCCGGTGCGCATGTATTTGCGCGAGATGGGCTCGGTCGAGCTGCTGTCCCGCGAGGGCGAGATCGAGATTGCCAAGCGGATCGAGGCCGGCCGCGATAAGATGATCAGTGGTCTGTGCGCAAGCCCCATCACCCAATGGGCAATCGTGCGCTGGCGCGACGCGCTCAAGGACGAACTGGTGATTCTGCGCGACGTGATCGATCTCGACGCCACCTATGGCGGCTCCATCGATGGTGATCTGGACGCCCTCGACCAGCCTACCGACATCGAAAATAACGACGATGATGAAGAAGAAGAAAAGGTTAAAAAAGAAGGCGAAGAGACCACCGAGGATGACGACGATGATGACGATGATGCCGACAACAATGTCTCGCTCTCGGTCATGGAGGAGACCCTCAAGCCCCAGGTGATGGAAATCTTCGATAACATCGCTAGCACATACCAGAAAGCCAAGCGGCTGCGCATGAAGCAGCTTGATGCGGTCCGCGGCGGTGCCGATTTTTCCCGGGCATCTGAACGCCGGCTCGATAAGCTCGATGCCGAGCTTGTCGATCTGATGCGTCCGATCCACCTCAACAACACCTCGATCGAGGTCTTGGTGTATGAACATTACGAATATAACCGCCGGGTGGTGGGTCTCGAAGGCCAGCTCCTGCGCATGGCGACCAAAAACAAGGTCAAGCGCGAGAGCTTCATGGAGAATTATTTCGGACGCGAGCTCGACCCGCGCTGGCTACAGCGCGTCAGCCACCTGTCCGACAAGGGTTGGAAAAACTTCGTCAGCAAGCATCGTGACGAGATCAAGGCGACCCGCGGCGAGATCGGCGAGATCGCCGACAAGATCGGTGTGCCGCTCGATGAATTCCGCCGCATCGTCACCCAGATTCAGCGCGGCGAACGCGACGCCGGGCGCGCCAAGAAGGAAATGGTCGAGGCCAATCTCCGCCTCGTGATCTCCATAGCCAAGAAATACACCAACCGTGGCCTGCAGTTTCTCGACCTGATCCAGGAAGGTAATATTGGGCTGATGAAGGCGGTCGATAAGTTCGAATACCGCCGCGGCTACAAATTCTCCACCTACGCAACCTGGTGGATCCGCCAGGCCATCACGCGCTCTATCGCCGATCAGGCGCGCACCATCCGCATCCCGGTCCATATGATAGAGACCATCAATAAGTTGGTCCGCACTTCGCGCCAAATCCTGCATGAGATCGGCCGCGAACCGACGCCCGAGGAACTGGCCGGCCGGCTTTCCATGCCGCTGGAGAAAGTCCGCAAGGTGTTGAAGATCGCTAAGGAGCCGATTAGCCTCGAGACCCCCATCGGCGACGAGGAAGATTCTCATCTGGGCGATTTCATCGAAGACAAGAACGCCATCCAGCCGCTCGACGCCGCCATCCAGGGCAATCTGCGCGAAACCACTACCCGGGTGCTGGCATCGCTAACGCCGCGCGAGGAGCGCGTGCTCCGCATGCGGTTCGGCATCGGCATGAACACCGATCACACGCTAGAAGAAGTCGGCCAGCAATTCTCCGTCACCCGCGAACGCATCCGCCAGATCGAAGCCAAGGCGCTGCGCAAACTAAAACATCCAAGCCGGTCACGGTTGCTGCGGAGTTTCTTGGATACGTAAGTTATTCTCTCCCTCCGCCAAAGTTTTTTGTTAAGATATTGATAAACAAATAGAAATTGTATATTGATATTTTTTATCCCCCATGAAACCCCACCTTTGCACGCGGATATTGGGAGAATTT
>Ga0315338_1004892_pt1 | contig 10141 bp, 12 predicted proteins | sample ASW8metaG_FD_204518 | JGI IMG/M metagenome (GOLD analysis project Ga0315338, IMG submission 204518) | Ammonia-oxidizing marine archaeal communities from Monterey Bay, California, United States - ASW #8 | ecosystem: Environmental > Aquatic > Marine > Coastal | place: USA: California | collected...
GCGCGATCCGTCGCTGGCGGCCGGCTGGTTCGAGCGCGCCGCGACGCAGGGCCATGCCGCGTCGCAGGTCAATCTCGGCGCCTTGTACGAAAGCGGAAATGGGCTGCCGCGCGACGAGGCGAAGGCGGTGAACTGGTATACGAAAGCCGCCGAGCAGGATGTCGTCGTCGCGCAAATCAATCTCGGGTCTCTGTATGCACAAGGACGCGGGGTCGCGCGCGACCACAATGCCGCCTTAAAATGGTACAAGAAGGCGGCGCAATCGGACACGTCCGAGGCGCACTACAACCTTGGCGCGCTGTACGAAAACAGCACCGATCTTGCGGATGACCGGGAGGCTTATTTCTGGTACGCCGTTGCGGGCAGGTCAGGACACCGGAAAGCGGTTCTGCGCCTGGTCGCGCTCCGGAAAAAAATCGGCGAGACCGAGACAGCGAAGATCGAAAAGCGCGCCGCCGTATGGCGGCCGGCTACAAATCGCAACGCGGACAGAGCCGACGTGAAATAAAAGCGCAGGGAGTCAGGAATTATGGCGAACGAATTGAAAGTCGGCGTTGTGGGCGGCAGCGGCCGGATGGGCCAGATGGTCGTCGCCCAGGTCACCGAGACACCAGGCTGCACGATCGTCGGCGGCGTCGACCAGCCCGGCAATGCTGTGATCGGCAAGGATATTGGGTCCATCGCCGGAATCGAGGCGCTCGGCGTTGCGATCGGCGACGACGCGGCGGCGATGATCGCCGATGTTGACGTGGTCATCGACTTCACCGTGCCGCAAGCGACGGTCGAACATGCAAGGCTCGCCGCGCAAGCCGGCGCCGCGATGGTGATCGGGACGACGGGGTTGGACAAGGAACAGGCCGGTGTGATCGACGCGGCGGCGCGGCACGTGCCGATCGTTTGGGCGCCGAACATGAGCGTCGGCGTAACCTTGCTCCTGGCGCTGACGGAACAAGTCGCCGGAATCCTCGGGCCGGACGACTACGATATCGATATCGTCGAGATGCACCACAAGCACAAGATCGATGCGCCGTCGGGCACGGCGCTCGGACTGGGACATGCGGCGGCGGCGGGGCGCGGCGTCGATCTCGATTCGGTTTACAAGGCGGCTCGGGACGGCCATACCGGCGCGCGTCCGACCGGCGAGATCGGGTTCGCGGTGCTGCGCGGCGGCGATGTCGTCGGCGAGCATTCGGTTGTCTATGCGGGCGACGGCGAGCGGATCGAGCTGACCCACAAAGCCGGCAGCCGCAAGGTGTTTGCCGCCGGCGCCGTCCGCGCCGCGCTGTGGACGCAAGGCCGTGCGGCGGGCCTCTATTCGATGCGCAGTGTATTGGGTTTCGACGGCTGACCCCTATCGCGGGTTCAGGATATCGGCGCCCCAGGGCGAGCAGCGCGGCGCGGTCTTGCCGGCCGGATCGTCGGGCGCCGCGCAGACCGAGACGGTGCCGTTCACGGTGTTGACCCGCCAGGCGAACGCGGCGCTTTCGCCGACGACGAGATTGTAGGTGCCGGGCCCGAGCGGCCGGACATCCTGCGCGACCAAGCCGAAGGGCAGGGCAATGGCGAAGCCGACGGCGAGACCGGCGAGAAAAATATAAGTGCGGCGCATGGTATTCCTCCTAATTGTGAACGGGAACGGCGCGCGAGGTACCGCGTTACCCAATGATGTAGCGATTAATTGCGACGTTACGAGGGCGCGCGGTACCGTTCGATCGCGGCGCGCAGGGCGGCGGCGATTTCGAGCCTTTCGGCGGGCGGCAGGAAGCCGCCGACGGTGACGGACTGGCCATGACTGGACAGCACCAACTGGCCCTTGTCGGGTGCGGAACCGCTCACCGCCACGCGCAGCCAGCTGGGCTCGATATCATCACGCCCGGTTTCGCCTTTCGGCCCGTAGCGGCGAATCCGCAGGCCGCTATCCGTCAGGCGGATGTGCTCGTAGCTTCTGCCGCTGCGGTAGTTCAAGCGGAACGCGGCATAAAGCAGGATCAGCTCAAGTCCGCAGAACCCGAACACCGGCCAGGCGCCGGCGACCATGAAGGAAATACCGATGGCGAAACCGAGGATCGACGCGCTAAGCATCACGATTGCGAAGCCTGTGGGGCCGAGGCTTCGGTGCGGCCGCAGCTCGGCATCGAAATAAACGATTTCCGGCGCGGGGTTTGGCATGGATTCCGCATTCATCGTCGTTTTAAGATAGAAGCGCCCGATCGCCCTGTCCACTGCACGCCCCTTAGGTCTCAATCATGAAAAAAGCCGATATCGAAACCTTCTTCAGCCGCCTGCAGGCGGCCGATCCGGAACCCAAGGGCGAGCTCGACTACATTAACGCTTACACCCTGCTGGTCGCCGTTGTGCTGTCCGCGCAGGCGACCGATGTCGGCGTCAACAAGGCGACAGGGCCGCTGTTCAAGGTCGCTGACACGCCGGAGGAAATGCTGGCATTGGGCGAAGCGAAGGTGCGCGACTACATCAAGACGATCGGTCTGTTCAACAACAAGGCAAAGAACGTCATCAAGCTGAGCCAGCAACTGATCGCGGACCATGACGGTGAAGTGCCGCAGGACCGCGATGCGCTGCAAAAGCTCGCCGGGGTCGGTCGCAAGACGGCGAATGTTGTGCTGAACATCGCTTGGGGCGTGCCGACCATCGCGGTCGATACGCATATCTACCGGGTCGGCAACCGCACTGGGCTGGCGCCGGGGAAAAATGTCGATATTGTCGAAAGAAAGCTCGAGAAAGCGGTGCCGGATACATATAAACGCCATGCGCACCATTGGCTTATCCTGCACGGGCGCTATGTATGCAAGGCGCGCAAGCCGAACTGCCCCGCCTGTATCGTCAGCGATGTCTGCCGCTTCAAGGCCAAGACCTTGGTGAGTTGAGCGGCCGCTACTTCGGACGCGTCAAGATATACCGGAAGCACTGCCTCGGGGGCAGAGTTGCCCGTTCCCGCTTGCGAAGATCGACATGTGCGACTTTTAACCCGTCCGATTCCTTGTACAGATAAACGTCGAGCACGCAGGCCGCGGCGCGGTATTGCCAAACTTCGGCAGAGCCGTCGCGGCGGACAAAATTAGCCGGACCCAACAGCGTGGCGACGCGCTGGCCGTCGAATTGCAGAAGCTGATTGGGATCGTCGTTTATTCTCGCTTTGCGCTGCGGCGGCACGGCCGCGGTTTGCGGCTTCTGTTTGGCGCTTTTGCTGACGGAAGGCGTCGTGCGGCGTGGCGCCTCAGGCGGTTTGGCCGTTACGGTTTCTTTGGCGGCCGCCGGTTCGGCTGGCCGCGGTTCGGGCGGAGGCGACGCGGTGCAGCCGGCAAGCAGCAACAGCAGGGTCGCGCCAACGAAATGTCGCACGTTCGAAGTTTTAACCGTCGTTCGACGGACCGGACGAAATGTCGGTTATTTCCGTTTCCGAGATGACCTGTACGTCGCCTTCGATGCGGCCGCCGCGTTCCAGCTCGATTTCGGCATACCGGATCTTGCCTTTGACGCTGCCCTTGCTATGGATGATCAGCCGGTTGCGTGCCGTTAGCGAGCCTTCGAATTGGCCGCTGATTTCGGCGACGTTGATTTCGATCTCGCCCTTGAAAACGCCGGTCTCGGTGATTTCGATCGTGCGGCTGTCGCTTAGCGCGGCTTCGACCCTGCCCTCGACGACCAGTGTATCGCAGGCGGATATTTCGCCGGACAGACAAATCTCACGGCCGACGATAAGCTTCTTACCCTGCGCGTCGCCGATGGATTCCGTGCGCCGCGCACCGGGGATGTCGAGGACCCGCCGTGCCGCGTCGGGCCGGTTTTCAGGGGTTGCTCTATTTTCGTCCGCCATGGGAACTCCTCGTTCGGGCGATGATATCATTTGCCGTTAGCGGATACTGATTATCACGCACCGGGCCGGAACCTAAGCGTTATTTGCCGGCAGGCCACCCGTTTCCGCTGCGAATTCGCTACGCCGTGGCAGGCCTTGATAGATATGGACCATGAAGGCGGTGGCCAGCACCGGTGTCACGAAATTGACGATCGGGATCGACATGAAGAAGACCAGGATGACGCCGGCCAGCATCATTCGGCCCCGGTGGGCGCGGCGCAATCGGCGCGCATGCCGCGGATCAAGGCGGCGCAAGGCGACCAACTCGTAATATTCGCGGCTGACGAGATAGCCGTTCAGCAGGTAGTAGAGGATCAAATTGAAAGGCGGCACAAAAAACAAAAGGATATAGATCGGCAGAAACAGCAAATTCAACCCCACCACGATCAAGGCGAATTTGCTGGTGATTGCCAGGACCTCGGACAGGGGCTGCGGCCGGGGTGCGGGTTCGTTGGGATAGTGCCGCGCCTCCACTGCGCTGACGACTTCTTCGAGGAAGAATCCGACAATGATCGTGATGACGGCGGGAAACAGTAAAAATGTCGCGATTAGGATCGACGTGAAGAACAGCAAATTGCCCAGCCAGCTGGCGATGCTGCTGAACCAATCAATCATCCAGCCAATTCCCCAAATTTCCGTCCAGGCGACCGCGTTCATGGCCCACCAAAGGACAACCCAGAGGATTGCAAAGATGGCGAATGACCCCGCAATACCGATCAGCAGCACGCGTCGCAGCCGCGGATCGGTTAGTTGCGCTGCCGCTTTGGTAAAACTGTCGATGACACCCATCGGTCTCTTTTCAGCGTGAGGTTTTGTTGCAAGGTCATGTAGCGTCTGCATCGTCTCGGTGCAAGGCGTCCGCAGTCGACGCTTCGCAACGAATTGATTTTCCGGTGCATGGCGTTCGCCTGTTTAATGGCGTCGGACCATGATCGAGGGAGCTTTCAAGATGGCGGTTGTTAGACAGAAAGAAAAAGTTGGACGCAGGACGCGTGTCGTGGAATCGCGTTGCGTGTCGGGCACAAGATGCGATGTTGCCACTGGTGACCATGTCATCGTGACCGACGAGGCAAAGGGCCGCGGCGGAAACGGCGAGGGCGCGCCGCCGCTGTACCACCTGACGGCGGCACTCGCCGCCTGCCAGACGGTGCAGATCGTAAAAGTCGCGCAAGCGATGCGTTTTAAGCACGGTGCGATCAATATCCGCGCCACGGCGACCACCGACCTGATTGAGGGAATCGAAGGCAACCGCGGCGGCGTGATGCATTTCAACGAAGCGGAGCTCTTCGTCGATATCGAGACCGCCGAGCCCGATCAGAAGCTCGAACGGCTTATGGCGCTCTCGGAAGACCGCTGCCCGGTCGGGCGGCTGTTTGCGGATGCGGGATACCCGCCGAAGATGGTCTGGAACAGGCTGCCTTACGACGGATAGTGCGCGCCGGCGATTTGCGGCGTTACGTGGTTGTTGCAGACTGACCCGTGGCTATACTCCGCGGCGTTTTACAGTATTTGCCAAAGGGATCCCAATATGACCGACTTCGACCTCCTCGGCATCGGCAACGCGCTCGTCGATGTTGTGGTACAGGCAGACGACGCCTTTCTCGCCGAACACAATCTCGACAAGGGCGGCATGATGCTGGTCGATCCCGAACGCTCGGATTTCCTCTACACGAAAATGGGACCGGCGACGGAAAGCTCCGGTGGGTCCTGCGGCAACACCATGGCCGGTTTCGCTTCGCTAGGTGGGCGCGGCGCCTATATCGGCAAAGTGCGGAACGACGAGTTCGGCAAGGTATTCCGGCACGACCTGGACGCTATTGGTGTGATCTTCGCCACGCCGTCGGCGGAAGACGGGCCATCGACGGGACGCTGTCTCGTCATGGTCACGCCAGACGCGCAGCGGACGATGTGCACCACCCTCGGCGCGGCAACGTCGCTGACGGTGGCGGATATCGATGCCGACCAGGTGCAGGCCTCGGCAGCGGTCTATATGGAAGGCTACCTGTTCGATCCGCCCGAGGCCAAGGCCGCCTTCGTGCGCGCGGCTGAAATTGCGCACGCCGCGGACCGTAAGGTCTCGATTACGCTGTCCGATAGTTTCTGCGTCGACCGCCACCGTGCTGCCTTCGCGCACCTCGTCGACTCTCACATCGATATCCTATTCGCCAACGAGGACGAGATCGTTTCCTTGTACGAGGCCGGCAGTTTCGATGAGGCCCTGCAGGCGGTACGCGGCCGTTGTGAAATCGCTTGCCTAACGCGGAGCGAGAAGGGTTCGGTAATCGTTGCCGGCGACGAGGTCTACGAAGTCCCTGCGGCGCCGGTTGGCAAGGTCGTCGACACGACCGGCGCCGGCGATCTGTTCGCGGCGGGTTTTCTTTACGGCTACACGCAGGGCCGCGACCCGGCTACCTGCGGTGCGATCGGCGGCATCGCCGCGGCGGAAGTGATCGCCCATTACGGCGCCCGTCCGGCGGTCTCGCTGAGCAGTCTGCTGTAGGACAATTTGGACGCCGGCGCCTTCCCCCCTTTCCTAACCTTCACCCACCAAGGGGGAAGGGACGAAAAGGTTGTTTCGCCCAATTTGCCCCTCCTCCTTGAGGGGGGAAGCAGGGTGGGGGTGGACGACTGTTCGTTCTTCCAGATCACAGTCCAATCATGAGAAACTGGGCCGACGCAGCTTGGGTTTATGGCGACAGGCGTGTCGCTTCATTGTTCTTCTTCGGCTTCTCCAGCGGCCTGCCGCTGGCGCTGACCGGCGCAACCCTCGCAGCCTGGTTCACGGAGGCCGGCGCGTCGCTGACAGAGATCGGGCTGGTCAGCTTGGTCGGCCTTGCCTACGCCTTTAAGTTCCTGTGGTCGCCACTGGTCGACCGGTTGCCGTTGCCGCTGTTGACGCGAATGCTGGGCCGGCGGCGAAGCTGGCTGCTGCTGTCGCAGGTCGCGCTTGCCGGCGCCTTGCTTGGGCTGGCCGCCGCCGATCCGGCTTCGATGCGCGGCTGGACGGTGTTCTGGGCGGCGATGGTTGCCTTTGCCTCGGCGACGCAGGACATCGCGATCGATGCCTACCGCACCGAGATATTGGAAGACGACAAGCTCGGCGCAGGTGCGGCCGTCCTGGTGTTCGGCTACCGGGTCGCCATGGTGACCTCGGGCGGCGGGGCGTTGATCCTCGCCGGTACGCTCGGTTGGGATTGGGCCTATGGCTGTATGGCGGCGTTGATGGGAATTGGCATCGCCGCCGTTCTGGTTAACCCGGAACCGCGCGCCGTGCGCGCCACCCTGACCGCGTCGACCGTGCGCGGAATGCGGCAGGGCTGGGCATGGTTTCAGGATGCGGTGATCGGGCCGTTCGCCGAATTCATGTCCCGGCCCGGCTGGCTTGCCGTGCTGTTGTTCGTCGCGTTGTACAAATATGGCGACGCGCTGCTCGGCGTGATGGCGGTGCCGTTCTATCTCAAGATCGGCTTTTCGCTGGCGGAAATCGGCGTCGTCAGCAAAGGGTTCGGGCTCGCGATGACCCTGGCCGGCGCGGCGCTGGGCGGAGTACTGGTCGCGCGCTACGGCATCGTCCGCGCGCTGCTCTTCGCCGGGGTGCTGCAGGCCGCCTCTAACCTAGTTTTCGTTGTTCAGGCTTATGTCGGCTATTCGGTGCCGGTGCTGGTCGCGACCATCGGGGTCGAGAATCTCACCGGCGGCATGGGCACCACCGCTTTCGTCGCTTACCTGTCGAGCTTGTGCAATCGCGCTTATACGGCGACGCAATACGCGCTGCTGTCATCGATGATGGCGGCGGCGCGTACATTCTTCGCGTCGGGCGGCGGCTGGGTCGCCGAACAGGTTGATTGGATCACTTATTTCCTGATCTCGACCGCAGCGGCGGCGCCCGGTCTTCTGTTATTGTTGTGGATGATGAAACGCTATCCGGACGCGGAACGGGAGAGGTGACATGCCGCATCGTATGACCGCGTTGGAAATTGATATCACAAGCCTCAACGTTGACGCCATCGTCAACGCCGCCAATGAAAGCTTGCTCGGTGGCGGCGGTGTCGACGGTGCGATTCACCGAGCCGCAGGTCCGGACCTGATCGCCGAATGCCGAGCGCTCAACGGGTGCCCGACCGGCGAAGCCAAGATAACCGCCGGCTACAACCTATCCGCACGCCACGTGATCCACACAGTCGGCCCAATCTGGAATGGTGGCGGATCGGGCGAGGACGATTTGCTGCACAATTGCTACCGTAACTCAATGATGCTAGCCGCCGATGCGGGGCTGCGGACAATCGCCTTTCCAGCAATCTCGACTGGCGTCTACCGCTTCCCGGTGCCGCGCGCGACCGAGATCGCCGTCGCGACGGTGGCCGGCATACTTGGCGCAAACATGGATTTCGAACAGGTGATCTTCTGCACTTTCGGCGCCGAGGTCACCGCGGCCTATGCCGAGTCGCTCGCGGCGCACCGTTAAATCTGGGCACGGTCAGAAGTGCGAGGTGATCAGCAGACTGGGAAGCCATAGCGCCAGCGCTGGAAACAGCAGCACGATGATCAGCACAACCGTATCGGAAATGCAGAACGGGAACGACCCTCGGATGACCTGTGTCACCGGCAGCCCCGTGACACCGCTGACGGCGAACAAATTGAGCCCGACGGGTGGAATGACACTGCCGATTTCGATGCACAGCGCCGTCAAAATGCCCAGATGCACCGGATCGACGCCCAGCGAGAGGGCGACCGGGAAATAGATTGGCACGGTGAGGACCAAAATCGCGACGCCGGTCAGCCACATGGAGAGCAGCAACAGGGTCGCCATCAGGGCGAACAGGAATGTGTACTTCGTCAGCCCCAAGGTGCCGGCCCAGGCGGCGATCTCCTGCGGCCAGCCCATATTGGCGAGGTAGAACTGGAAGACACCGACGCAGCCGAGAAGGAAGAAAACCACCGCGGTCAGGTTCATGGCCCGGCGCGTCACCCCCATCAGCTCCTTGATGAAGGGTCCGCGCTTGAAAATCACGCCATAGGCCAGCGCATAGCAGGCGGCGGCGGCGCCGGCCTCGGTCGGCGTGAACAGGCCGCCATAGAGGCCGCCGAGAACCAGCACCGGCATCAACAGGGCCGGCAGCGCTTCCAGGAACGCCGTCCAGCATTTTCGCAACTCGAAGGTGCCCGCGGGCAGCTTGACGATGAAAACCGAAACGCAAACGATGATCACCGCATCGCTGATCGCCAGCATGATGCCGGGGACGACGCCCGCGAAAAACAGGTCGACGATGGAAATCTCGGTGATCACGCCGAACAGGATCAGCGTGATGCTGGGCGGTATCAGCAGTGCGATTCCACCCGCGGAGGCGATCACGCCGGCCGCCATCCATTTCGGATAACCGCGCTTGATCATTTCCGGATAGGCGATAACGCTCATGGCGGCGGCCATCGCGGTGGAAGAACCGGATATGGCGCCGAACAGCACCGCCGCGATCAAGGTGGCATAGGCGAACCCGCCCGGCACCCATCCGATCAAGGCATCGGCAAAACTGAACAGCCCTTGAACCAGACCGGTCTTTTCCATCAGAAAGCCGGCATAGATGAAGAACGGGATGGCGATCAGCGTGTATTTGCTGATGAAGATGAAAAAGGCTTCGAACAGCGTGCTGAAAGAAAGGAAATCGTCGAACAGCACCATAATGGCGGTGGACCCGGCGAGAGAAATGCCGATCGGCACGCCGACAAAAAGCAATGTGAAAAGAGTAAGCGCGAGAGCGGGCATCAGTGGGTCCCCACGGCCAGCGGCCGATTAAACGTCCGTCGTCAATTCGATTTCGGCGGTGAGATACTCGCCGCGCGCGAAGCTGATGATGTCCTCGATTGTCTGCAGAAACGCGACAAGCGCCATCAGCAGGAAGCCGGCCATCAAGATCAGATAAAACGGCCACAGCGGTATGAGCAGGCTGTAAGTGGACAGATCCCGCTCCCAGGCATAGCTGAGCGTGGACCAGCCGGTGGCGCCCACGGAACCGCAAAACAGCACGATGACGGCCGATACGACGATCTTGAGAAGTCCCACCGCTTTGAGATGGCCGCGCGAATGCAGCAATTGCACGATGGCGCTCATCACCAGATGGCTGCGCCGGACTTGGGTCACGCAAAAATAGAATGCCACCGCCGCGACCATGCCGACGATGATCGCATCCTGCCCCCATTCGAAGACGACGCCGAAAATGTAGCGGCGCACGATCTCAAGCAGTGCGAATAGCGTGAGGATCAGCAGCAGCG
>Ga0315338_1004893_pt1 | contig 10140 bp, 6 predicted proteins | sample ASW8metaG_FD_204518 | JGI IMG/M metagenome (GOLD analysis project Ga0315338, IMG submission 204518) | Ammonia-oxidizing marine archaeal communities from Monterey Bay, California, United States - ASW #8 | ecosystem: Environmental > Aquatic > Marine > Coastal | place: USA: California | collected...
CACGGTGTCGTCGAGAATCGAGAAGTCATCGGCCACGCAGATCTCACCAATTCGTACCGACACGGTCGCTGGCACAGGAAAGCGCTCGGGGCCGCAGCGCACCATCACGCCATCACGCGACGAGCTGAACGAGACCTCAGCGGTCGCTCCGATCGGTACGGAGGTGATTCTCACAACCGCATCCGAGATCACGGTGAACCGCGACCCGACCCGCAAATCGCTGTTCGACGTCACGATCCCTGTGCTGCTCGCGATGCTCAGCAAATGATCGGACGACAACTTCGTGATTCGACATTGCGTGCCGATCTCGAGACCCCTCCACCTCCCCGAGGTTCGCGCGGTGAACGTTCGCGAAGGGGTCCCGCACGCGAGCTCGACACTGTCGCCGAGCTCGACGACAGAAACCCAGGTGACCTGGAGGTCGACCTCGTCTTGGTCTGACGCCAACACGACGACCTGCCCGTCGGCGAGCGGACCGAGGTTGACCGGCACGTTCGGGGAGAACACGACCTGCCTGGCCCCATCCAGGGTGGCCGTTCCCGACACGTCACCGACGACCAGTTCGCAGTCCGGATCGACCCTCGGGACGCCCAGGTTCACGGTCCTGACCTCGCTCACCGTCATTTCGGCAGACGCGATGGTCATGTCGCCGACCATGCACGCCACGCGGACGTCTCCCACTCTGGACCCCGAGTTCGCTGCCCAGCTGACGGTCACGTTGTCGAAGGTCCTGGTGACCAAGATCTTGAACGTCGCGGGGAAGTAAGGCCGATCGCCTTGGTCTCTGCGCACGGAGAAGTCGGCCCACCTCGTGGCATCTGATCCCTCTGCATGCACGACTGTGCAGTCGCTGAGATCGAGAGTGCCGGCATGTGAACGTCGTCGCTCGATTGTGTTCTCCGCAAGGCTCATCGTCATCCTCGCCGACGTCACCTGCTCGCCGGCCGCGTTCTTGCACTCGAGCCAGAAGCCAGCACTCGGCGCAAAGGCGCTGCTGTCCTCGACGTTCGCGGATTCTGGAGCACCTGCGGTTGACGACTCGAACTCGAGGATGTCGCCCGTGTTCGCGACGATGATCGTCACGCGCTGCACGGCCTCGAGCCCAACTTCGTCGGGATCTTCGGCCGAGATGAGAATGTCGGCTCCGAGGACGAGTGGTCTTTCTTCGCGCGGATCATCGATGAAGTACGACGCCACGGCGCCCGCTGGGAGTTCGCCACTGACGACAAGAGAGCAAGAGGTGTCATCGCCGTCGGCTGCCATCGGGCGGCCGGTTCTCCTGTCGACCCGAGCCCCGTCGGGCAGGCCGCAACCGGTGGCCGTGAGCGAGACTCCGTCGAACCTCGACAGCACAGCAACGCCCACTCGCCAACTCGGCACCGCGAACTCGCCGGTCACTCTGTATACGTCACCAAATGGCTCGAACGGCTGATCCAGAACCCTTCTGCGCCAGCGGAAGTCTGCGGCACCCACCGAAACGAAGACGCAACTGCTCTTCGTCGGCACATCGAAGTTCATCCGTCGAGTCGACTCTGTTGCTCCGCGCGGTTCGGTCTCGATGAGCTCGCCATCGCAACGGAGCTCGAACTCGGGAACAGCACTCGTCTCGAAGTCCGGAACCGTGCTCCACTCGAGCTCGACCGATGTTCGTCGCTCCACAACCGGAACGATGAATATCTCGACGACCTCATCGACCCGATCGGCGCCGAACGCGACCTGGTCGCCAACGAAAGAGTCGCCGATGCGCAGCTCGTAGTGGGCGGCGTCGGCTTCATCGAGTGCTACCCAACACTGCGACGTGAGAGGTAGCTCTTCGGACTCCGCCAGCGCGCCCGCCGTCGACAGCGTGATAGAGACACCGGCAACACAGAAGTCGATGGTGACCGACTCGTCGGCCTCATCGTTCAGCGCAACCAGCTCAACAGAGAAGGTCCATACATCGCCAGGTACGGGATCGGGCCGCGGCGGCACCGTGTCTTCTGGTCCAGTTGTGTGCGGCACCTGTCCGGTGTCGGTCGGTCCTTCGCCTTCAGATGTCGTCGACGAAACTGATGTGGTCGAAACCGGCGTTGGCGCTGGTTGGTCAGGATGCGCGAGGGCGAGAACCTCGAACACCACAGTCGAGTTCTCGGGAACCTGAAGTCGATTGCCGGCTTGCGGGGGCGGCTCTTCAAGACGGAGCCGGAACTTCGCATTCCGCGGCACCAACTCTTGACGGGCAGCGACCTCGCCAGGTCCGGTCGGGCCGAGGCCGATCTCCTGAACGGGCTCAAACCGGCCGCTCTCGGCGAAACACCCCAGAACAAACGCCGGATTCGGAGGCGAGAAACCCTCGCCTTCGACGTACACGACCGGAGTTCCGCACACGATGACCTCGACGCGATCTCCCTGCACCCAGTCGCCAGCGGTCTCCAGTCTCACCGACGACGTCGAATCATCCTGGAGGGCAAGCGCGGCCCCTCCGCCCCCGATGATCAATGCCGCCGCCGAGCCGAGCAATGCATAGAGCAGCCGTGACGCAACGAACATGTTGTGACGCGCCTTGGCCACGCCAGACGCGCTGCCCAAGCTCTTGAAGAGCCTTCTGGCCGTCGAGAAATCGCGGCGAGCTGCCCACTCCCGTTCGAGCCGTCCGACCAGCGGAATGTCGCCTGTCATCCGACCCTTCGCCAAGCTGGTTGCCCCTGACTGCATCGCAGCCCACGCCCGCTCGAAGCTGCCAAGACTGCCGGCCGCCTCGACGGCCTCCACCGCGAGGTCGTTCCAGAGTCCGACCATGCCGGACTTCGACATCAACGGATCGATCTTCTTGATGACCGTGAAGGCCAGATCATGCTGACCGAGCCGACGTGCGGTTGGAAGAATCTCCTTCAGGACACCAGCCACGAAGCGGACATCGTCGATGACGGCATCGCCGCGGTCGATCCATTCCCCGATCGCTGCGAGGAGCCGCATGTGACTCTCGTCGTTTTCGTCGTCCTCTCGATCAATCGAGTCTCGGAGTTCAGGGTCGAGTCGGATAGGACTCGCAGCTGCCCCGGCGAAGCCGGGACGACTCAGTACGGTGGCATCGCCCGGCAGCAGCCTCACAACTGGTTCCGGCACCGAAGAAGTCACAGAGAGCACATCACCAAGCGTTTGACGCTCGTCATCTGACAGCTGCCCGAGCTCGCTGAACGATCCGGATCGAAGCCCGTCGAGTACCGCCACCATGTCGACGTCGACGCCCTCGTCCTCTGCGGCATCGATCGCCAGCTGGGCGACGCGCATGACAGTGAGCGGCCGACGGTCGAGCAACTCAACGATCTCGGCGGCTGCTTGATCGGCCGTCTCGCCTTCGAAGTCAGCGATCGCACGGAAGAGCTCAACGGCTTCGTTGACCCGCAGACCTCGCAACCTCACCGAAGCGCCATCGAGTGGCGACAACACTGCAGTCTGTCTGGCGATCACGAATCGTGAGCCGCTGCAGAGGTCGTAGATCTGCCCAGCAGAGGCAGCGTCGAGTTCGACGTCATCGAGGATGATGAGCGCTCTGATCTCTTTCAGCTGTTCGGTGATGGTCCTCTGATCGAGATAGATGGCCTCGTGGTTCAACGGCGGTTCGAAGAACTGGCGGTGCACCGTGTTCAGCACATCAGTCAGACCGAGCCCAGCACAGCTCACCTTGGTTGCCCCAGAGGGAAACAGCAGCTCGCCATCTTCACCGCTGAGGCCGCTGGCGGCATGAGCGAGCCGACGCAGCAGAACAGTCTTGCCCCATCCATCTGGCGCTGACAGCTCGAGTCGATTCGATTGCGAGTCGGAGAGACCTTCGAGCAGTTTCTCCAGCTGACGTTCGCGACCTATGAGCCGTGCGAAGTCCTGCCCGATGAACGAAATGGGGAGCGCTCGAGCAATCGGCCTCGGCACGTCGCCGTGGAAAATGACGGCGCCCTCGTTGTTGTTGACGTTGAGAGTGTTGTTGTTACCCCAGGCGACATTGCCGCTGTTGTGCGAGATGTCATTGCCCTCGACAGATATGTCGCCCACGTCCCGCTCACCCCCTGCTGTCCCCTCGCGGCGCACCGTAGCCGCGACGCGACAACCACCACCAGTGACAGTTGGCACCATGCAAGTTCAGTGCATGACAAAACCGCTGGTCGTTCTGCGCTCTGAGTGGTCGATACGCGGATCTAGCCGCCGCGGCGATCAAGGGCGCCGCCAGCGCCATCGCGAGCTGCGGTGGTGGTTGTCGCGCTGGACGTGAGTGGCGCCGTGTCCGCATGGCGCTCCTCGACCGCGCCGCGACCCCCAGCGGTCGTGGCAGGAGCGTCGCGGACAGTTGTCGTCGACTCATCGACCTTTTCGGTGCGCTCGCGGAGACGCTCACGCTCTTCTGGCGTCAGGTCGGACCGATCGGGTTCGCGCCGACGGTCAGGGAGGAGCTCGTCGCGTGGTCGATCGCGATCCGGGAGTCGGTCGACGAAGTTCTCGCGATCGGGCACGGTGGTCGTCGTCTGATCGGTCTTGACGATGCGATCGACCGCAGGTGGCTGCTCGACGTCACGGCCCGGCTCGTCCGAGCCGTCGGTCACCGCCGGAGCATCAGTTTCACGATCGGTTGGGCGATCAGTTGCCGGGATGGGCGTGTCCTCGTCCCACGGAAAAACGTCCGTGATGCGATCGATGATGGTCCCCTCGACAGCATCGGGCGCAATCGCTTCGATGCCTTCTGCGGTTGCAGGAATCAGCACGAGTGCCGCGGCGATGCCAGCAACCACCGAACGCTTCCGACGACGGACAGGAGCAGGCTCTGCCCCGAGCTGCGGCCCGACTGCGTACCACGGGGGCGGCTCGATCTCGACCGTGGAGAGCTGCGAGAGATGCTCGTGAAGGTCGAGCAACTGCTCGACACCGGCACCGTGAGCTGACACGAGCTCGTCGCGGCTGAGCTCACCATTGGCCACAAGACCGAGATCGTCGTCAAGGGTGCTCATGACCCGACCTCCATGATCGTCTGCAGCTTGCGGAGTGCCCGCCACTGCATCGTGTTCACGGCGCCCGGCTCGATGCCGAGCGTGGCGCCGACCTCTATGTTGTTCAGTCCGCCGAGATACTTCAGCTCGATCACGGTCCGTTGACGTTTGTTCAGCGAGCGAAGCGCTCGGCCGAGATCGATGAGGTCCGCGGTCCGTTCGACTCTGGCGTCGGCTCCGCCAAGGTCCATCAATTCGATTCCGCCCTGGGCTTTCATCCGTCCGGCCTTCCTGTGACCATCGGCGATGACATTGCGCCCGATGCCGTAGAGCCAGGCCACGAACGGGCGGCCGGTGTCGTTGTACTTCGCGATCGATTTCCACGCTCTGATGAACGTTTCTGCGACGGCGTCGTCGACATCGCTCGATGCGGTGCGGGCCGCGGCAAGTCGGGCGACTGCTGGCGCGTGACGTGTGTACAGGTCTGCGAAGGCACCACGATCTCCCTTCTGGGCGCGAACGACGAGGTCGACGTCGGACGTGCCCGATGTGGCTGCATTGCGGCGATGTGCTGGGTCTGGCATGGGTCCTCGAGGATCCCTCTTGCTGTCCAATCGCCAATCGCGCCAAAAATGCACGGTCCTTTCGAAAAAATCCACCGAATGTCACCGTCCGAGAATTTTTCTGCCACGGAGCGTGCATTTTCCGGCACTCAGGCGATGAAGGGGTGTCAACCAACGAAAGGAAGCGAAACAGTCATGTTTCCCGTGAAGAAGTTCCTCGTCGTCACCCTGATGAGCCTCGTGGCCATAGCCGGTGCGACACCTGTGTTCGCCGCAGAAGCGCCGGCGCCGGAGGTCGCCCTCAGCGCAACCGGAAGCGTCGAGCTCGAACCGGTACGTGCATTCGACTGGGTTCGCCCATTCGACATCTGTCGTCACGACAGGCTCACTGATCACCCTCGATGTGATCACGACCGCCCATCTGACAGACCACATCCGTGTCGCACCGACCGGCTCAGCGACCACCCACGCTGCAACCCAGACGTACCGCACCCGTGTCGCACCGACCGGCTCAGCGACCACCCACGCTGCAACCCAGACGTACCGCACCCGTGCCGTACCGACCGGCTCAGCGACCACCCACGCTGCAACCCAGACGACATCCACCCATGTCGCACCGATCGGCTGAAGGACCACCCACGCTGCAACCCAGACGACGGTGGATCCGATCTTCCGCCACGGTGTCGTCACCCACGAGTGGCCGAGCATGACCGTTGCAACCCTGATGCAGAGAGCGACGTGCGCCCCGACGTTCGCCCGGACGTCAACCCAGACGTTCGAGTCGACGCCGCCCGCGATCGCGCCAAGGACGTCGCCCGCGACGCCGTTCGTCCGGTCAAGGCAGACAAGGTGGATGCGGTTCGCGCCGACCGCTGATGAAGTGATGGGGCCTGCGTCGATCGACTCTCGAGTCGGCGGGCGGCGCAGGACCCTCGCAGAGCGTCCCCCACGTACTCTCCGCGAACCCGTGCCACCTATGCTCCCCGAGCGTGAGTGACCAACCCCGAACACTGCCGTTCTACCTCGGCGGGTTCTTGGGTCCCCTCGGCACCGCGGTGATGGTTCCCATGGTGCCGGAACTTCGGGACGCATTCGATGCCAGCACCGAGGCGGTCAACTGGGGGTACGTCGCCTACATCCTCCCGTTCTCGGTCCTGCTGATCGTGTCAGGCACCATCGGAGAACGCTACGGCCGCCGACGGGTACTGATCTCGACCTACGTCGGGTTCGCGGTTGCCTCGCTGATATGTGCAGTCTCGACCGAGCTCTGGATGTTTCTCGTCGGTCGGGCTCTGCAAGGAGTTGCAAACGCCTTCGTGACGCCGCTGCTCATCGCCGGCCTCGCCGAAGTGGTCCGATCGGAGCGCCTCGGCCGGTCGGTTGGCTTCTACTCGAGCATGCAGGCATTGGGTTCAGCGTTCGGTCCCTACCTCGGTGGAGTTGCCGCCGACACCAACTGGCGGCTTGCGTTCTTGGGAGTCGCCGTGGCATCTCTCATCCTCGTGCCGTTCGCTCCGCCCGGCGCACCTCGCCAGGACACAGAACCAACGCCGATCAGACCGCTGATGAGCCCCCGGATGGTCTGGTTCGGTGTCGCGGTGATGTTCGCGGCGGCAGGCCCGCTCGGGGCGAGCGTGCTCATCGGCATCAAGGCCCGCGACGAACTTGGCATCAGCGGGTCGGCTGCAGGAACCCTGCTGCTCACCGGAAGTCTCATTGCGATGGTGCTCGGTCCGGTGTGGGGACGCGTGCTCGATCGCTACGGGCCACGCGCCACAGGCACGGTGGCCGTCGGCATCGTGTCGTTGATCTCGGGAAGCATCGCTTGGGCCGACACGACGACGCTCCTCACGCTCAACTGGATGTTCCTCGGTGCGCTGACACCGATCGTGGTCATCACGTTCCAGAGCGTCGGCGCGGTCGCTGTGCCAGAGAACCGAGCCGGCGGGTTGTCGATGATTCTTGCCTGGAGGTTCCTCGGTCATGGCCTCGGGCCGCTGATCTTCGTGCCCATGTGGATCGTTGCTCCAAAGGCCGCGTTCGTCGTCGCGGCGTCACTCGGTTTGGTGACAATGGTTGGCTTCCTCACCGCGGCCGAGCCCGATCGCAACACCACCACGCCGACCTGAACGCCGATTGCGGAAACGCCGGCCACGGGCAACAGTGACTCCATGAAGGTCACATGCGTCACCATCGATTGCCACGATCCTCGACGCGTCGCCGAGTTCTGGAACGAGGCGCTCCGGTACGGCGGAGTCGCCGTCAGCGACGACGGACACGGGGCAGTTTGCGGTCCGCGCGAAGGCGGCGCGTATCTCGAGTTCATCAAGGTGCCAGAGTTGAAAACGGCGAAGAACAGGCTGCATTTCGGCTGCGGAGCTGACTCGCTCGAGGAGCTCGACGTCGAGGTCGAACGACTCTTCGCTCTCGGAGCCACCGTCGCATGGGAAGAAGACTTCCCGCCCGAAATTGCGGCTCACTACCGAAACATCATCCTCCGCGACGTGGAGGGAAACGAGTTCTGTCTCGGAGCAGGAGAGATGCCATGACGCGACTTCCATTCATCACAGAAGAGACGCTCGATCCGCAGCAACAGAAAATCTGGGACGGAATCTTGTCGACGCGCGGCAAGAACGGACTGAACGTCGAAGGCGGGCTGATCGGGCCGTTCAACTCGATGCTGTTCAGCCCGGATGTCGGGGCACGCGTCAGTTCTCTCGGGGCGGCCGTCCGGTTTCAGACGTCGTTGCCTGCCAACCTGCTCGAGGTCGCCATCATCACCGTGGGCGCCCATTGGAGATCGAACTTCGAGTTCTGGGCCCATGCTCGAATGGCCATCGATGCCGGCGTCGACCAGGCGGTTGTCGACGCTATTCGCGACGGCGACGAGCCGCCCTTCGCCGACGCAGACGAAGCCGCTGTTCACTCGATGGCCAGGTCGCTCCTCACGACCGGACGCTGCGGCGATGCCGAATACGCCGCCGTCGCTGAGTCGCTCGGCAATGTGGCCGTCGTCGAACTGACCACGTTGATCGGCTACTACTGCCTCATTTCGCTGACGCTCAACAATTTCGCGATCGAGCTTCCCGACGGCATCGAGCCGATCTGGCCGATCTGAGCAGCCGATCAATTTCGCGTCTCTGTCAACTCGAGCCACAAGCAAGGACCTCCAACCGATGGATCGCTGCGACGCCGCTATCTCTGTCCGTACGGGTTGAGCAGATCACGATCATCGATCGGAACGGCAATCGACGCCTCACGTTGCCGGGCCACGGACACACGGTGTCGGAGTCGCGGTTGGCGTACATCCGCTAGCTGGTGGCCCGATTGTGGCCGGCCGCATCCGTGGCTTGAGTGGAGAATGCTGGTGAAACAATCAGGCGGCTTTGTCGTCGACGGTGCGATTGGGTGGTCGGGCTTGGCCAGCACTGTTCGATGTTCGGGGCGTGGGTTTGGCCCATTCGTCGATGACCTGCTTCGTGTGGTCGTCGATGAGCTTCCATTGGTCGGCATCGGCTCCCATGCGAAGGTGAGCGCCGATGTTGTGCAGGTAGGTGTGATGTCTCGGGCACAGAAGCGCGAAGTTGGTGACATCGGTGGCTCCGCCGTCGCGCCGGAAGGTGAGATGGTGTGCTTCGCACCGTGACGCCTCGACTGAGCATCCTCGCCATCGGCACGTTCCGTCCCTGATCAGCAACGCCTGGCGAATCCTCGGAGTTGCCAGGTCGACGTCGGTGCCCAGGAACAGTTCGGTGCGCGTGTGGTTGGTGAACCACAGTTGAATGTCGGCATAGCACAGCGAGGCACGCGCGAGTTCGGCGGGTACTGCGATGCCGTTCGACGTGTACGCGACCGCATCGGCAGCGGCTGAGCCGAGGATGTCGAGGTCAGCGATCAGGTCGAGCGACGGCCGCGTTGGTGGGTGTTGGGAACACGAGCACGGCTCGGCCGGAGCTTTGGCACTACCCGCGGCGTCGCTCCGCGCGCGTGACGGGCGTCGGACTCGCCCGCTCGGCTCTGACCTGGTTCCGGGCCCGCTCGGTCGGCGCCTCTCAGTCGGCGACGCCATCGGCCCGGGGGATGGTGCCGACGTGCTTCGCTGGAGTGTGCCATTGGCGAGCAGCTCAGCAACGATGTCGGCTCCACGCTGCCCTGCGGTGCGGCGATTCCATCGGTCGTTGTCCCTCTGGTCCTGATGGAACAACCGGTTCTCGCAGCGATCGAACTCTTCCTTGATCGGAGTCCCGGTCACTGGGTCGAGGCGGGCATGGAACCACACCATGCCGTCGTCGTCGACTCCGCACGATCCACGCCGCTGGCGCCGTTGACGTTTCAAACGGTCCTCTGGAGTGCCTTCGTACTTCGACCTCACTGCCTCTCGGACGGCTTCTCTCGTCTCATCGGTCGTTTGGGACAGTGCACCCGTGAGCAGTCGCCGCACGTCGTCACTCGACAGATCGTTGGACGTGAGGAGGTCGGCCTGCTCGGTGATGATCCGACCTGCCATCAGTGCGTCACGCACATCCGGATGCAACTCAAGGCGCCAGGCCCGCTCACGCTCGGTACGCGACTGTCTCGCAGAAGGTGGCGGAGTCGTCGGGCTTGGCTCTTCTTCGCCACTG
>Ga0315338_1004894_pt1 | contig 10136 bp, 9 predicted proteins | sample ASW8metaG_FD_204518 | JGI IMG/M metagenome (GOLD analysis project Ga0315338, IMG submission 204518) | Ammonia-oxidizing marine archaeal communities from Monterey Bay, California, United States - ASW #8 | ecosystem: Environmental > Aquatic > Marine > Coastal | place: USA: California | collected...
GGCGGCGGTCCGCGCGGCGTCGATTTCCGCGGCCTTGTCCTCGACCAAGGAGACCAGGTGATCGACGATATCGGCGTCCATGATTTTGTGATCGGTGATGCCGTTGAGATAAACCATGTGGGTGCCGTTGCCGCCGCCGGTGAGACCGACGTCGGTCTCGCGCGCCTCGCCTGGCCCGTTGACGACGCAGCCGATCACGGACAGGGTCATGGGCGTGGTGATATGCGCCAGCCTTTGTTCGAGCAGACGCGTGGTCTCGATCACCGCGAAGCCCTGGCGCGCGCACGATGGACACGAGATGATCGTCACGCCGCGATGGCGCAGCCCCAGCGACTTGAGGATTTCGTAGCCGGCCTTGACCTCCTCGACCGGGTCGGCGGCCAGCGAGACGCGGATTGTATCGCCGATGCCGGCCCACAACAGGCCGCCCATGCCAACCGCCGATTTCACGGTCCCCGCGCGCAGCCCGCCCGCCTCGGTAATGCCGAGATGCAGCGGGTAGTCGCACGCCTCGGCGAGCTGGTGATAGGCCGCGACGGCTAGGAACACGTCGGAGGCCTTGACGCTGATCTTGAACTCGGTGAAGTCGTTGTCCTCGAGTAGGCGCGCGTGGCTAAGCGCGCTTTCGACCATCGCTTCGGGACATGGCTCGCCGTACTTCTCCAAGAGGCCGCGCTCGAGTGAGCCGGCGTTGACGCCGATACGCATCGAGCAGCCGTGGTCCTTGGCGGCGGCGATCACCTCGCGCACGCGGCTTTGCGACCCGATGTTGCCGGGGTTGATGCGCAGGCACGCAGCGCCGGCCTTGGCCGCCTCGATCGCCCGTTTGTAGTGGAAGTGGATGTCGGCGACGATCGGAACCTCGGCGGCGCGAACGATCTCATGTAGGGCCTGGCACGAGTCCTGGTCGGGACATGAGACCCTGACGATGTCGGCGCCCGCCGCCTCGAGGGCGCGAACCTGGGCGATGGTCGCCTGGGCATCGCTGGTCAGCGCGTTGGTCATCGATTGCACCGTGATTGGCGCATCGCCGCCGACCGGAACATCGCCGACCATGATCAACCGCCGCGCGCGGCGGTTGATGTCTCGATAAGGGCGGAGGCTCATCGGGTGTTTACGTTTCCCTATCGCCGCGCGGCGCATCGTGCGGCCGGCGCCGGATCATCGCACGGCCGACGCGCCGGCTACTCGCCTAGGATGCGTCCAAGCTCCCGCAAGTCAAGACGGCGTTGCGGATCAGGGGCGGAGTGTTCCCAATCAGGGCGCGACGGCGATGTTGGCCAGAAGCCGATCGGCATCGAGTGTGAGGTCGCGCAAGACTTCCCCATCCTTGCCAAGCGGCGGCAGCACCTGGCCATCGACCACCACTTCAAGGGCGCCCGCATTGCCGGTCACGAGCCACAGATTGCCGCGATTCGGTGCCAAGAAACGATCGCCGGGACGCATCACGCGGGTGAGAAGAAGCTCGCTGCCGGGGCCACGCACCTGAACCCAGCTCTCGGCGCGGGCGTGTACGACGACCCGGGCGTCGGTGTTGCCAGCGCCATAGGTCAGCGGTACGTAGGCCGAGCTGGCCGTGCCCGCATCATCGCCGCCGGCTTCGAGAACCGGTGGGGGCTGATTCGCCGGATCGGCTAGGCTGGTGATCTCTTCGAGCGGCGCGGGTCCTGGCTCGACTGGCGCCGGCGTGGGCTGCTCCTCGGGCGCGATCGCGGCTTGCACGGACGGCGCATCGGTGGCCGTCGCCGCCTGAGCCTCGGCGATCGGCGAACGAGAGCCTGAGCGCGGATGGACAAGCGGTTCCAGAGGCGCCACCGGAGCGTTGCTCGTGAGCGCCTCCAGCTCGATATTAGCAGTCTTGATCTCGGGTGCTGGAACCGTTGTACCCGCTTCGCTCGTCGGCGCCGTTTGCTCGGCGAGCGCGGGCGGCTCCTCTTCGATCAGAACTGCCGCCGGCGCTCCCTGCGGTCCCCAGGCCGTCTCGTCGCGCGCGAGTTCCGCGAGCCGTTCGGGTACCTCCGGGATCATCTCGACGGCAATGCGATCTTGCTCCGAGACGTAGTACCAGCCGCCGTAGGCAAGCGCCGCTAGCACCACGGAGGTGGCGATTAGCCACCCCCCCGGCAGCCGACCCCCAGGCCCCGGCAGCGGAAAGACAAGCTTGGATCGACCCGCATAACGCTGCGTCTCGTCCTTGAAGATGGTGACGGCGGCCTCACCGTCGAGGCCGAGATAGTTCGCGTAGGTGCGCAGAAAACCGAGCGCATAGACGGCGTCGGGCAGATCGTCGACGCGGCCGTCCTCGATAGCCTCAAGGAGCTCAACCCGAATGCGCAGTCGCCCCGCGATGTCGCCGAGATCGCCACCGGTGCGTTCACGTACGCGCCGCAGCTCCGCGCCGATGCCGCCGTAGACCTCGTTGTCGACCGCCCTGAGATGGAGACCCCGTTGGGTCAGCGGCGGATCATCGCGTCGCTCGCGCGGTTGTCGCAGTGCCATGCTCGTCTTTGCCGCCGACGGCCCCCCATTGAGACCACACAACGCGACACTGTTCCGCCCCGCAACGGCCAATAGAAAGGGGAAACACTATGCCGATCTCATGGTAACGCGAAAACCCCAACGCTTGCAATTGGTTGAATGAGTGTTCATCAAGTTCACGCGAAGTGTATCACCCAGCCACCTGAAACTGCCGGTGGCGGCGGCTATTGTCCGTTTGGCAACAGTCCGAGATAAACTAGCTGACCGCGCGCTCGTCGCGCTGTTCGCCAGCCCGTCGCGCCTGGTCGAGGTGGGTGAGAGCTTGGCCGATCAGCTCATCGAGCACTTCGGCGACCGAACACTCGGCGTTGACGAGACCAACGCTTTGCCCGGCCATTAGCGAGCCGGTCTCGACATCGCCGTCAACGACCGCTCGGCGCAGCGCCCCGGCCCAGAAGTGCTCGATCTCGAGTTGCGCCGCCGTCTGCTCGATCGCGCCACCGCGGTAGCGAGCGATGACGTCGCGTTGAGCCTCCATGAATCGTTGGGTCGCGGCATTGGCCAGCGCCCGCACCGGGATCACCGGAAACTCCGGGTCAAGCTGCACCGAGAGCCGCGCATCACGCGCGGCGGCGCGAATGAACGCCGCCTTGAAGTTAGGGTGCGCGATCGATTCATGAGTACAGACGAATCGGGTCCCCATCTGACAGCCCGCCGCGCCCATCTCGAGGTAGGCGGCCATCGCGTCGCCCCGGCCGATGCCGCCGGCCACAAACACTGGCACCTCGCGCACATGGGGCAGTATTTCCTGCGCCAGAACGCTGGTCGACACAGGCCCAGTGTGTCCGCCGGCCTCCATCCCCTCGATGACGATCGCATCGATACCGGAGCGTACGAACTTCTTGGCGATCGACAGCGATGGCGCGAAGGCGGCGACCTTGGCGCCAGAATCGCGTACCTGGGCCACAGCCTGACGCTTGGGTAAGCCGCCAGCGAGGAACACGTGGCTCACCTGGCGCGCGGCGCACACAGCGATCAGCTCATCTAAAACCGGATGCATCAAAATCAAGTTGACGCCGAAGGGCCGATCGGTCAGCTCCTGAGTAGCGGCGATCTCGGCCTCGAGCTGATCGGGCTGCATGGCACCACACGCGATGACACCAAAGGCGCCCGCGTTGGACAGCGCGGCGACGAGATTACGTTCCGACACCCAGGTCATGGCGCCGCCGAGGATGGCGAGCTCGCAGCCGAGAAACTCCCGACCGCAACGCCACAACCCATCCAGGGGCGCGCGCTCGGCGGCCCTAGTCTTCAACGTCGAGCCCATAGGCGGTGTGGAGAGTAAGGACCGCGAGTTCAGTGTGTTCCTCGGGGATCAAGACGCTGATCTTGATTTCCGAGGTCGAGATGGCCTCGATGCCGATGCCTTTGTCGGTCAGGGCGGCGAACATCTGTTGGGCGACACCGGCGTGGCTGCGCATGCCAACCCCGATCGCCGAGACCTTGGCGATCGCCGAATCGTGGACCAGCGAGCGATAGTTGATCTCCGGCTTCGCCGCCTCGAGAATGGTGAGGGCGGATGCGAGCTCGCTCCGGGGCACCGTGAAGGTCACGTTCGCGGCCTGGCCGTCGGCGGCGAGATTCTGAACAATCATGTCGACGTTGATGTTGGCGGCGGCGAGCGGTCCGAAGACGCGGGCCGCAGCGGCGACACCGTCGGCAAGTCCGAGCAGAGTAATTCTCGCCTCGTCACGCGACGATGCGATAGCGCTGACAACTCGTTTTTCCACGACCTCGTCCTCGGCAACGATCAGCGTCCCGGAGTCATCGCCAAAACTCGATAGAACCCGCAGACGAACCCCATAATTCAGCGCGATTTCCACCGAGCGAAGCTGCAGGACCTTGGCGCCCGACGATGCAACCTCCATCATTTCCTCGAAGGCGACCTTGTCAAGTCGCCGCGCCCGCGCCACGATGCGCGGATCGGCCGTGAAGACCCCGCTCACGTCGGTGTGGATGTCGCAACGATCGGCCTTGAGCGCGGCCGCTAAGGCGACGGCGGTCAGGTCCGAACCGCCGCGACCCAGGGTGGTGACGCGGCAGCCCGGCCCTACGCCCTGGAATCCCGCCACCACGGCGACCTCGCCGCGCTTCAGACCCGCCTCGATCTCGCCGGTGTCGATGTGCTCGATGCGCGCGCGGCCGTGCTGCCCGTCGGTGCGGATGGGGAGCTGCCAACCCAGCCACGAGCGCGCCGTCACGCCGGCGTCCTGAAGCGCTAGCGCCAGGAGCGCCGCGCTGACCTGCTCTCCGCTCGCGACCACCGCGTCCTGCTCGCGGGCATCGGGCGCTACGGAGGCGGTGCGGGTCAAGCCCACGAGGTCGTCAGTCTGGCCCGCCATGGCCGATACCACGACCGCGATCTGATCGCCGGTTGCCACGGCGGCCGCTACATGGACGGCAATCGCCTTGATTCGATCGGTATCGCCGACCGAGGTGCCGCCGAACTTCATGACCAAACGGGTCAAACGCTGACTCTCCCAGGAGTGGCCAGGCCAAAGGGTGGCCAGGCATTTGGCGGCGAGGTGTGTTCTTGTCCCGACGCGGGCGCATATTCATACTCGCCGCCATGACACCCGGCAACGCAACGCGCGCGGCCGTCGACCCGGTTGAGGTCGGGCGTTTTGCCGCCATGGCCGACCACTGGTGGAACCCCGACGGCGAGGCGGCGCCGCTCCATCGCCTGAACCCGACGCGGCTGGCCTACATCCGCGATCGTTGTTGCGCCCATTTCCAGCGCGACCCACGCGCCAACCGCCCGCTCGCGGGCCTGCGCGCGCTTGACGTGGGCTGCGGTGGCGGCTTGTTGTGCGAGCCGCTGAGCCGCCTCGGGGCCGAGGTAGTGGGCATCGACCCGGCGGCCGTGAGCATCGAGGTGGCGCGCGCGCACGCGGCGCAATCGGGCCTGGTCATCGACTACCGGACGACGACCGCCGACGAGCTGGGCGGCACCGGCACGCGCTTCGATGTGGTGCTCAGTCTCGAGGTGATCGAGCACGTACCGGATCCCAAACATCTGATGATGGCGTGCGCCGATCTGGTCGCACCCGGCGGCGCGCTGGTGCTCTCGACCCTCAACCGCAATCCGCGCTCGTTCCTGTCGGCCATCGTGGTCGCCGAGTACGTGCTTGGCTGGCTGCCGCGCGGCACCCACCGCTGGGATCGCTTCTTGCGGCCTTCGGAGCTCGCGCGCTATGTGCGCGGCGCCGGAATGCGGGTTCGCGATCTCACCGGTCTTGACTACGCTGGTGGCGAATGGCGCTTGGGCACCGACGTCGGCGTCAACTACCTGGCGTTCGCGATCAAGGATTAGCGAGCGGTCGTAAAGGCCTCGGCGCTCGCCTGCTTGGAGACAGCGTCTTGTGCCGCCTCTGCATGAGACCGTGGTTGTCGATCAAGAGTCACCCGGCACCCACGGCACCTTCTGGATTTGAATCCCCTCGTCTGTCAGCGCGACGGATTCTTCCTTGGTAGCGTTGCCGTAGATGTTGCGTGCGTCGGTCTCGCCATAGTGGATCTTGCGCGCCTCCTCGGCGAAGCCATCGCCGACATTGTCGGCGTTGTTCTCGACGAATTGGCGTAACTTCTTGAGGTGCTGGTGGGCCTGCTGGGCGGCGCGGCGCCGCATCTGGCTGTGATCGCGACGGCCCGCGACGTTGGGCGTCATCAACGCCTTCTCGATCTTGGCGCTGCCGCATTCCGGACAGGTCACCCGACCGGACTTGCGCAGCGAGTCATAGGCCGCGCCGTCGCGGAACCATGCCTCGAATTCGTGGTCGTCTCCACACTTGAGATCGAACGCGATCATCCGCGTTATCCTCTACTCCAAGCCAGGGCGCCCGGCGTCATAGTGCGAAAATGGCTATGAACATTACATCACAAGTATAGCCGAAGTCCCGCCTCTACCACCCCTGTACTGCTGGGCTTGTGCTAGCGTGCTCGCCGCTATGGCAACCGCACCGAGTGCCTGGATCGCCGAACACACGGGCTTGATCGCGAAGGGCGGCGCCGTCCTCGATCTCGCCTGCGGTTCTGGCCGCCATACCCGGCTGCTCCTTGAGCGCGGCCATCCCATGACCGCCATCGACCGCGATATCGGGCGGTTGGCCGATCTGTTGGGGCACGAGAATCTGACGGCCCGCGCCGTGGATCTCGAAGACGGATCGGCCTGGCCATTTCCAGGCCCGTGGTTCGACGGTATCGTCGTCACCAACTACCTCCACCGACCGCTTTTCCCTGCCATCGTCGCGACGTTGGCGCCGGGCGGCGTCCTTTTGTACGAAACATTCGCCCGTGGCAATGAGCGCTTCGGCCGCCCGCGCAACCCAGACCATCTCCTGGCCGAGGGAGAATTGTTGCGCATGGTAGCGGGACACTTGCATGTCATTGCCTACCAGCATGGCGAGGTGAGTGCACCCCGGCGCGCGGTCGTTCAACGCATTTGCGCGGCGCGCTCGACGGACGACCGAACGTCACCGGCCTATCGGCTCCGTGGTTGAGGTCAGGCTGAAGCCCTGATCGCGACGGTTTCCTCGTGCTCGACCGTCAGCGCGAAGTCACGATCCTGAACAAGCGCTGGAATCGCTGTCCGCGCCCGTGTCACCGCCGCCGGATCGATGCGCGCCGTGATAACGCCGGGGTCTTCGCCGGCCTCAGCGAGGATGCACCCCCAGGGGTCGACGATCATGGAATGACCGAAGGTCTGGCGCTGGCCGGGATGGTGGCCGGTCTGGGCCGGCGCCAGGACGAACGAGCCGGTCTCGATGGCTCGCGCGCGCATCAAGACGTGCCAGTGCGCCGCGCCGGTGACCTTGGTGAAGGCCGAGGGGATGGTAAGACAAATGGCGCCGGCCTGGGCCAGCACACGGTAGAGCTGCGCGAAGCGCAGGTCGTAGCACACCGTCATTCCGAGCCGGCCCCACGGGGTCGGCGCCACCACGGCCTCGGCGCCGGGGCGGAAATTCTTCGATTCGCGATGGTTCTCGCCGCCCGGCACATCGACGTCGTACATGTGAACCTTGTCGTATCGGGCGACGATCTCACCCGCTGGGTCGAGCAACAACGAGCGGTTGGCGACCCGCGCCTCGCCGGAAATGCGAACCGTCAGCGAACCGACCAGCAACCAGGCGCCGAGCTTGGCGGCGAGCGCCCGAAACGCGGCCAGGGCGCGATGTCTGTCCTCGGGCATGGCGTTGGCGTGGATGGCGGCGGCGCGCCCGGCCATCATCGCAACGTTCTCGGGCATCAGGATCAAGTCGGCGCCCCGGGCCCGGGCCTCGCGAACCAGCGCGCTCGCCCGCGCGATGTTGGCATCCATATCGTCACTGGCGCTGACCTGGACGCAAGCGGCGGTGAACGCGCCGGTCATGGTTGAATTATGGTCATGCGCCGGCCAACAGGGCATCGAGCTTGCCGGCACGTTCGAGCGCGGCGAGCTCGTCGGAGCCGCCAATATGGGAGTCGCCAATAAAAATTTGCGGCACCGTCCCACCACCGTTGGAGCGCTGCTCCATCTCGCGCCGCCCGACCGGGTTCATGCTCACGTCGATCTCGTTGAAGGCGACGTTCTTGGCGCTCAGCAGCCGCTTGGCCCGCGCGCAGTATCCGCAGAACATAGTGGTGTAGACCGTGACTTCGGGCATTGTTCTCACGTGAGCGGCAGGGCGCATCGAAACTATATAGGCTCGATCGCCGACCTCACAACTCGGGCCAGGGTTAGCACGCTCACCTCGGCGATGCCGGCGCGCAGGAGGCTGCGGGCGCACGACGCCACGGTCGTGCCGGGCGGGGTTCACGGCAAACGCGCCGCCCACCTTGGCGAGCACCGCCGCCTGGTTGTAACGCCGCCGCAGCAGCCTGAGGCGGTGCAGCGGCACTGGCGCGATGATATCGGCATGCTCGATCGGTGCTGCACCGGCCCGCGCCATCCACCCGGCCAGGGTCGGTGCGAGTTCGGGGCGGTCGGCGTGCTTGAAGCCGAGGATGAGATCGCGCGAGTGGTCGTCATAGCGCAGTACCGCGCGCGCGGGCGTATACCGGGCGGGCGCAGCCGCCGCACAATGCCCTCGCCCCGAGGTCGAATTCGAAGGGCAGGCTGCACGCCACGCACTGTGGCCCTTCGATAAAGTCGAGCGCGCGCCAGCACGCGGCACATAACTCGCCATGGTGCGCGCCGGCCGCCTGGCAGCCGAGGCACGCGGCCGCAGCAACGCGGTGACCACGAGGTCCCGCCCAGCCTGCAGCCGCGCTCTAAGAGCTAGGGTCTCGCCAACCTCCATCGCGAGGTTGAAAGATAGCGCGTGAAGCGAGTCAAACCTTAGCCCGATGTGAGGCGCATGGCATATGGTTGGGGATGGCAGGCCCGGAGCAGGTATTCGATCGTGGTGCGGTGCGCCGGCACCAAGCGCGCGCAGCGACGCGTCTGCCCGAGCACGATTTTCTGTTTCGCGAGGTCGCCACCCGGGTGGCCGAGCGAATTGGCGACGTCAATCGGCGCTTTCCGCTGGCGATCGAACTCGGCGGCCGCGCCCCGGCCGCCTCGCGCGTCCTCGGCCAACTGGCGCAAGTCGGCGCCTGGATCAGCGCCCGTGGGGCCCCCAGGGGCGCGGGGCCGCCAGGCGGCGCGGATGATAATGGGCTGGGCCTGGTCGCCGATGAGGAATGGCTGCCGTTTGGCGCGGGCCGTGCCGATCTCGTGGTTAGCGTGCTCGGCCTTCATTGGGTCAACGATCTGCCGGGCGTCCTGAATCAGATTCGCCGCGCCCTCAAGCCTGATGGCCTGTTCATGGCGGCGTTGTGGGGAGGCGAGACGCTCGGCGAACTGCGCGAGGCCCTGTTGTCGGCGGAAAGCGAGATCGAGGGCGGCGCCAGCCCCCGCGTCTCGCCGTTCGTCGATGTCGCCCAGGCCGGCGCGCTGCTGCAGCGCGCGGGCTTCGCCCTGCCGGTGGCGGATATCGACAATCTGACCGTCACCTACCGGGACGCGCTGGCGCTGATGCGCGAACTGCGCGGCATGGGCGAGGCCAACGCGGTGGGCGCGCGGCGCAAATCGTTCTCGCGGCGCGACACGCTGGCCCGCGCGGCGGCCATCTACGGCGAGCGGTTCGGGACCGCCGACGGCAGGGTGCTGGCCACCTTTCAGGTCATATATCTGACCGCGTGGGCGCCCCACGCCTCGCAGCAAAAGCCGCTCGCGCCCGGCAGCGCCGCGGTGAGTTTGGCGGAGGCGCTCGACACCACCGAGCAGCCCGCCGGCGACAAGGCGCGCCCGCGCTGAGGATTCACAGGAGGTCCCGCAACATCGCCACCAGCGGCCGGTCGGCGACCGGCATCGGATAATCCGCGAGGCGCGCCGGCCGTGCCCAGGTCAGCCGCTGACCCTCGCACGGGCTCGCCGTGCCGTCCCAAACGCGACAGACATAGAGCGGCATCAGCAGGTGGAAATCCTCATAGCCGTGGGACGCGAACGTGAACGGCGCGAGGCAGCTCGCGGTCACATCGATCGCCAGCTCCTCCTTGAGCTCGCGGATCAGCGCCTGCTCGGGGGTCTCGCCGACGCTGACCTTGCCGCCGGGGAACTCCCACAGGCCGGCCAACGA
>Ga0315338_1004895_pt1 | contig 10136 bp, 21 predicted proteins | sample ASW8metaG_FD_204518 | JGI IMG/M metagenome (GOLD analysis project Ga0315338, IMG submission 204518) | Ammonia-oxidizing marine archaeal communities from Monterey Bay, California, United States - ASW #8 | ecosystem: Environmental > Aquatic > Marine > Coastal | place: USA: California | collected...
ACGACGGACGTTACGGGGTCGGTCGTGCTGCCGGAAGGCACGGAGATGGTGATGCCGGGCGACAATATTGCGATGGAAGTGGCGCTGATCTCGCCGATTGCGATGGACGAAGGTCTGCGTTTTGCAATTCGCGAGGGCGGCCGTACCGTCGGCGCCGGCGTCGTCGCAAGTATCGTCGAATAAAGATCTAACCATACCGGCGCCTTCGGCGCCGGTTTTCAATTGGGCACGAGGACGGCATGGATAGCCAGAATATAAGAATTCGTCTGAAGGCGTTCGATCACCGCGTACTGGATCAGTCGACGGGTGAGATCGTACAGACGGCGAAACGCACGGGCGCGCAGGTGCGTGGACCGATTCCGTTGCCGACCCGTATCGAGAAATACACGGTGTTGCGGGGACCGCATATCGACAAGAAGAGCCGAGAGCAGTTCGAAATTCGCACGCACAAACGGCTCCTCGATATCATCGACCCGACGCCGCAAACGGTCGATGCGCTGATGAAGCTGGACCTTGCTGCCGGCGTCGACGTCGAAATCAAGTTGTAGGGGTGGGCGAAATGCGTTCAGGCCTTATTGCTAAGAAAGTGGGAATGACCCGCGTGTTTACCGATACCGGTGATCATGTACCGGTGACGGTGTTGCGGGTTGAGAGCTGCCAGGTCGTTGCTGTTCGTAACGATGAGGCGAATGGCTACAATGCGCTGCAGCTCGGTGCTGGAACGGCAAAGGTAAGCCGGGTGTCGAAGCCGATGCGCGGCCACTTTGCGAAAGCGAATGTCGAGCCGAAGAAAAAACTCGTCGAGTTTCGGGTAAGCGCTGATGCGCTGGTCGATGTCGGTGCCGAATTGGTGCCGTCCCATTTCGCCGATGGTCAATACGTCGACGTTACGGGCACCAGTATCGGTAAAGGCTTTGCTGGCGCCATGAAGCGTCACAATTTCTCCGGACTGCGGGCCAGTCATGGCGTGTCGATTTCGCACCGTTCGCACGGTTCGACGGGCCAATGCCAGGATCCCGGTAAGGTTTTCAAGGGCAAGAAGATGGCGGGCCACCTTGGTGACAAACGCGTCACTGTACAAAGCCAGCTAATTGTTTCGACCGATGACGACCGAGGCCTGATCCTGGTCCACGGTGCGGTTCCTGGTGCGAAGAACGGCTGGGTTACGATCAAAGATTCCGTCAAACGCAAATTGCCGGATGATCTTCCGTTCCCGGCCGGTATGCGTACGACAGAAGAAGCTCCGGCGGAAGCTCCTAAAGAAGAAGCAACGGGTGTTGATACATCGGCTGCCGAGGACGCGTCGCCTGAAGCGGCCGGCAACGAGGACAAGGACTGACGCAATGAAAAGCAAAGTCATTACCCTCGAAAACAAGGCCGCTGGCGAAATCGAACTCGCGGATGAAGTTTTTGGCGCCCCTCTGCGCAAGGATATTCTTGCGCGCATGGTGAATTATCAGCTCGCCAAGCGGCGGTCCGGTACGGCGGACACCAAGGAGCGTTCCGAAATTCGCGGTACGACCGCAAAGCCATTTCGCCAAAAAGGTACAGGCCGCGCCCGGCAGGGTTCGCGCAAGGCACCGCAACTTCGTGGCGGCGGCGTCGTCTTTGGGCCGCAGCCGCGTGATTTCGGTCACAAGCTGACCAAAAAGGTGCGCCGCATGGCATTGCGCACCGCGCTGTCAGCGAAACAGGCTGATGGCAAACTTGTGATTCTCAAGGATGCGGCCTTGAAAAGCCCTAAGACCAAGGACCTCACGGAAAAGTTGGCGAAATTGGGTTGGGCGAATGTGCTGGTTGTTGCCGGTGCTGAAGTCGACATTAATTTCGCTCGTGCTGCGGCGAATATCCCCAATCTCGATATCCTGCCGACGCAAGGTGCGAATGTTTACGACATTCTGCGTCGCGATCACTTGGTTCTGACAACCGATGCGGTCGAAGCGCTGGAGGCGCGTTTGAAATGAGCTGGAAGTATTTGAACAAATCCAAACTCGGCCGCGAACGGATGTACGAAATTCTGCGCAGCCCGGTGATCACCGAGAAGGCCACTCTGGGTTCGGAACATAATCAGGTGACGTTCCAAGTGCCGGTCGATGCGTCGAAGCCGGAAATTAAGAGTGCGGTTGAAGGCTTGTTCGAAGTTCAGGTTGTCTCGGTCAATACGCTAATCCGCAAGGGCAAGACGAAGCGGTTCCGGGGGCAGCCAGGCCGCCAAAAAGACACCAAGAAAGCTGTCGTCCGCTTGGCCGAAGGCCAATCGATCGACGTGACGACAGGGTTGTAGAACCATGGCATTGAAGAATTTCAAACCGGTTACGCCGACCCGCCGACACCTTGTGCTGGTCGACCATTCCGAGCTTCACAAAGGTAAGCCAGTCAAGAAGCTTACCGTTGGACTCACGGGCAAGGGTGGCCGGAACAATTTCGGCCGCATCACGGCCCGACGACGCGGTGGCGGTCATAAACGGAAATACAGGCTGATCGATTTCAAGCGTCAAAAGTTCGATGTGCCGGCAACGGTCGAGAGGTTGGAGTACGACCCGAACCGCACAGCTTTTATTGCGCTGATAAAATATACGGATGGCGAGCAAAACTACATTCTTGCGCCACAGCGTCTCGGTGTAGGCGATCAGGTCGTGTCCGGCGAGCGTGCGGATATCAAGCCCGGCAACGCGATGCCGATGAACAGTATCCCGGTCGGTACGATCATCCATAACATTGAGATGAAACCCGGCAAGGGCGGGCAGATCGCACGAGCCGGTGGAACCTACGCACAGCTTATCGGCCGAGATCAGGGTCATGCGCAATTGAAACTGACGTCGGGCGAACTGCGCATGGTGCGCGGCGAGTGCATGGCAACGATTGGCGCCGTGTCCAACCCGGATCAAGCGAACATCAAGATCGGAAAGGCGGGCCGCAAGCGCTGGTTGGGCAAACGCCCCTCAGTGCGCGGTGTCGCAATGAACCCGGTCGACCATCCGCACGGCGGCGGTGAAGGACGGACCTCAGGCGGTCGTCATCCAGTAACGCCGTGGGGTAAGCCGACCAAAGGCAAGCGAACGCGGAAACGGGGCGCCCAGTCGAACCGTTTGATTATCCGCAGTCGTCACGCCAAGAAGAAATAGAGGAGGGGCCGGTGGCTCGATCTGTTTGGAAAGGCCCGTTTGTCGATGGCTATCTGCTGAAGAAGGCGGAAGCTGTACGATCTTCAGGCCGCAACGATGTGATCAGGACCTGGTCGCGACGTTCGACAATATTACCCCAATTCGTTGGGCTGACATTTGGCGTTTATAACGGCCAAAAGTTCATCCCTGTGCTGGTGACTGAAAATATGATCGGTCACAAGTTCGGCGAATTTTCGCCGACGCGGACGTTCTACGGCCATGCGGCCGATAAGCGGGCGCGGAGGGCTTAATCGATGGGTAAGCGCAAGGTGGAACGCCGCCTCGACGAAACGGAAGCGATGGCGTACGCAAAAACGATGCGTGTCAGCCCGCAGAAGCTGAACCTGGTTGCACAGTCTATCCGGGGATTACGGGCGGATGCAGCGCTGGCTTCGTTGGCCTTTTCGCAGCGTCGAATTGCCGGTGAAGTTCGCAAGGTGTTGGAATCCGCAATCGCCAACGCTGAAAACAACCATCAATTGGATGTGGATCGTTTGTACGTAAAGGAAGCAACGGTTGGAAAGACGATGGTGTTGAAGCGATTCAGGGCGCGCGCACGTGGCCGTGTCGGCGGCATTCAAAAGCCATTCAGTAACTTGACTGTCATTGTCAGGGAACGTGAGGAGACCGAATAATGGGCCAGAAAGTCAATCCGATTGGCCTTCGTCTCGGAATCAACCGGACTTGGGACTCGCGTTGGTACGCGGACAAGAATTACGCAACCCTGCTGCACGAAGATTTGCGCATTCGCGAATACCTGTTCGATAATTTAAGCCAGGCAGGTATCACCAAGGTGGTGATCGAACGGCCGGCGAAGCGCGCGCGCATCACCATTCAGACCGCTCGGCCCGGTGTCGTCATCGGTCGCAAGGGCGCGGACATCGAAAGGCTGCGCCAAGTCTTGTCGGGCATGACCGGTAACGAAGTGCATCTCAATATCGTTGAGATACGCAAGCCGGAAATCGACGCAAAACTTGTCGCTGAGAATATTTCGCAGCAGCTGACTCGCCGCGTTGCATTCCGGCGCGCGATGAAGCGGGCGGTACAGTCAGCCATGCGCCTTGGCGCTGGTGGTATTCGTATCAACTGTGGTGGTCGTCTTGGCGGCGCAGAGATCGCGCGGATGGAATGGTATCGCGAGGGCCGCGTGCCGTTACACACACTGCGCGCAGATATTGACTACGGGACTGCGCGGGCGAACACGACCTACGGAATTTGCGGCGTGAAGGTCTGGGTCTTCAAGGGCGAGATACTGGCGCATGACCCGATGGCACAGGACAAACGGCTTCAAGAACAACAGGTAAGTCGCTAAGGCGACGGGCCTGGAAGGTAGACGAATATGCTGCAACCCAAACGCTCAAAATATCGCAAGCAGTTTAAAGGTCGCGTACACGGCAACGCCAAGGGCGGCACTGTGTTGAACTTTGGCAATTACGGCATGAAGGCCGTGACGCCGGGCAGGATCACTGCGCGCCAGATTGAAGCGGCGCGTCGTGCGATTACCCGCCACATGAAACGCGCGGGCAAGGTTTGGATCCGGGTCTTCCCGGACGTGCCGGTCACCGGAAAGCCTGCCGAAGTCCGGATGGGCAAGGGCAAGGGTTCGCCAGAATATTGGATGTGCCGAATCAAGCCGGGCCGAATCATGTTCGAGCTCGACGGTGTCGACGAAGACGTTGCCCGTCAGGCGTTCGAGTTGGCCGCGGCGAAGCTTCCCGTGCAGACGCGCTTTATTCAGCGTCTCGGCAGCTGATCCGGCGAGTGAGAGGAATAGAGGAATGAAGGTCGAAGATCTGCGCCAGAAGTCAGAGGATGAACTCAATCAAGAAGTTCTGGATCTGAGGAAAGAGGCGTTCAATCTGCGCTTTCAGCGCGCCAGCGGTCAGTTGGAAAATACGTCGAGGGTGCGTCAGGTGCGCCGAGACATCGCGCGTATCAAAACCGTTTTACACGAACGCCGCGCGTCGGCCTGAAGGAGAGCGAGTAATGCCCAGGCGAGTAATGCAGGGAAAAGTGGTTTCCGATGCGCCGGACAAGACCGTCGTGGTGTTGGTTGAACGTCGGGTCATGCATCCGCGCTACAAAAAGATCATTCGTAAGTCGAAGAAGTACCATGCGCATGACGAAGCGAATGCCCATAAGACCGGCGATATCGTCCGGATCCGCGAATGCCGGCCGATTTCCAAGAAGAAGTGCTGGGAAGTCGTGGCCGACGCGGGCACTGGCGAAGCGGCGTAGTCGGCTTAGAGGAGCGGATCAATGATCCAGATGCAGACAAATCTTGATGTGGCTGATAATTCCGGCGCGCGCCGCGTTCAGTGCATCAAAGTGCTTGGTGGCTCCAAGCGGAAAACAGCGGGTGTTGGTGACGTCATCGTCATCAGTGTTAAGGAAGCTATTCCGCGGGGCCGGGTTAAAAAGGGCGATATCCATCGTGCGGTCATCGTGCGCACTGCGAAGGAAATTCGCAGACAGGACGGCTCGGCGATCCGTTTCGATCGGAATGCTGCGGTGCTGATCAACCCGCAAGGGGAGCCGATCGGGACGCGCATTTTCGGTCCGGTAACGCGGGAATTGCGGGGCAAGCAGTTCATGAAAATCATCTCGCTCGCGCCCGAAGTTATCTAGGCGGCGGGCAGCGAATTCGGAGTGCATGCGATAATGGCAGCCAAATTTAAAAAAGGCGACACGGTCATGGTAATGACCGGCCGGGATAAGGGTAAGACGGGCGAAATCATGCGTGTCGTGCCCAGTGAGTCGCGTCTCTATGTGCAGGGCGTCAATGTCGTCAAACGGCATACGCGTCCGACGCAAACTTCCCCAGGCGGCATAGTCGAAAAAGAAGCGGGTATACACGTGTCCAATGTGTCGCATGTCGACCCAAAGGACGACCGGCCCACGCGGGTTGGATTCAAATTGATCGAAGGCGATCGCAAGGTGCGCTTCGCGAAGCGCTCCGGCGAAATTATCGACCGCTGACAGGAGGCGGTAACAGTATGACTGATACGGAAACTTACGTTCCTCGATTGAAGGAACATTATCACGCGCAGATTCGCCAGTCGTTGACTGAAGATTTCGGTTACGACAACCCCATGCGGGTGCCTCAGCTTGAAAAAATTGTCCTTAATATGGGCGTCGGCGAGGCGGCAATCGATTCAAAGCGAATTGGCGGCGCGGTTAACGACATGACCTTAATTGCCGGGCAGAAACCGGTCGTCACCAAGGCGAAACTTTCGATCGCGGTTTATAAACTGCGCGAAGGCATGAACATTGGAGTCAAGACGACTTTGCGACGCGATCGCATGTTCGATTTCCTTGATCGTTTGGTGAATGTCGCGTTGCCGCGGGTCAGGGATTTCCGCGGCCTCTCGAGTAATAGCTTCGATGGGCGCGGCAATTTTGCGATGGGCCTCAAAGAGCAGATCGTGTTTCCCGAAATCGACTACGACAAGGTCGATACCATCCGGGGCATGGACATTGTGATTTGCACGAGCGCGGCGACGGATGAAGAGGCGCTGGCGCTCCTCAAGGGCTTCAACATGCCGTTTACCAGTTAGACGGAAAACCGGAGAAATTTGAGATATGGCGAAAAAGAGCGCAGTCGAGAAAAACAAGCGGCGCCGCCGGCTGGCGGAAAAGTATTCCGGCCGCCGGGCTCGTTTGCTCGCGATCGCGAACGATCGCAACGAGCCGCAGGAAGAACGGTTTACGGCGCGGCTTAAACTTGCGGAATTGCCGCGCAACAGCTCGCCAAACCGGGTCCGCAATCGTTGCGAAATAACGGGGCGCCCGCGAGCTTATTATCGCAAGTTCAAAATTTCTCGTATTGCGTTACGCGAACTGGCCTCGAACGGGTTAATTCCCGGCATGGTCAAGTCGAGTTGGTAGGAGAAAACGCAAAATGACGATGACCGATCCATTGGGTGATATGCTCACCCGTATTCGCAACGGACAACGTTGCGGCATGTCGACGGTAAACTGTCCAGCGTCGAAGATGCGCGCGAACGTGCTGGATGCGTTGCAACGCGAAGGCTATATCCGCGGATTTAGCTGGAGCGAATTGCAAAAGGGCATCAAGGAAATCACCATTGAGCTGAAATACAGCAACGGTGATCCGGTGATCAGGGCAATTTCAAGGGTCTCGAAACCGGGACGACGGGTCTATTCCAAGATCAAGGACTTGCCGCGAGAGTTTAACGGGCTTGGCGTGTCGATCCTGTCGACCCCACGCGGCGTGCTTTCAGACGCGGAAGCGCGGGAAGCGAATGTCGGCGGTGAAGTCCTGTGCAGAGTATTTTAGGAGGCTTGGCCAATGTCACGCGTTGGTAAAAACCCGGTCGAGATTCCCAGTGGCGTCGAAGTATCGATCGTCGACGGTATTCTGACCGCGAAAGGAAAACTGGGCGAAGAGGCCGTACCACTCACCGGTGTCGTCGATGTGACGCTTGAAGAGAAAAGGGTCAAGGTCGTGCCGCGGGATGAGTCGAAACAGTCGCGCTCAATGTGGGGCACCACGCGCAGCCTGGTCCAAAACGCCGTCACCGGTGTTTCGGAAGGATTCACTAAGCGTTTAGAGATTGTTGGTGTTGGTTATCGGGCGCAGTTGCAGGGCAAGACGTTGAACCTGCAGCTTGGTTACAGCCACGATATTCCTTTCCCGGTTCCGGACGGCATCACGATTGCGCTCGAAGGTGATCGCGGCAACGTCATTGCGGTTACGGGACCAAACAAGCAACAAGTCGGACAGGTTGCCAGCGAAATTCGCGGCTTCCGGAAGCCGGAGCCCTATAAAGGGAAAGGTGTCCGTTACAGCGATGAATATGTCCTCCGCAAGGAAGGCAAGAAGAAGTAAAGGCCAAGGCGATGATGAATTCACGGCAGCTATTCGAACGGCGCAAAAAGCGCAATCGCTACCAGTTGCGTAAACGCGGCGGTGGCAAACCACGCCTATCCGTGTTTCGGTCCAGCAAGCATATCTATGCGCAGCTGATCGACGATGGCGAAGGACGCACGGTCGCGTTCGCCTCATCGCTCGAGAAGTCGTTGGCCGACAAGCTCAAGACGGGTGCGGACAAGGATGCGGCAATCGAGGTCGGTAAATTGATCGCCACTCGGGCGAAGGAAGCCGGTGTCGAAACGGTCATGTTCGACCGTGGCGGATACCGGTTCCACGGGCGGGTCAAGGCTTTGGCCGACGCTGCCCGCGAAGCCGGCCTGAATTTTTAGGAACGAGGACGAAGCATGGCGCGCAATACGAGAAACACCCGCGATTCGCGTGGCGGCCGCCGCCGCGATAGCGGGCCGCGGGAAGAGTCGGAAATTCAGGAAAAGCTGGTCCACATCAACCGTGTTGCCAAGGTTGTGAAAGGTGGCCGGCGCTTCGGATTTTCCGCGCTTGTCATCGTCGGCGACGGTAAGGGGCGCGTCGGGCATGGCTCAGGCAAGGCGCGCGAAGTGCCGGAAGCGATTCGCAAGGCGACGGAAAGCGCAAAACGTACATTGCGCCGGATACCGCTTCGGGAAGGCCGCACGCTTCATCACGACGTCGCGGGTCGGTTCGGAGCCGGGCGGGTCTTTCTGCGTGCCGCGCCTCCGGGTACCGGGATTATCGCCGGCGGTCCGATGCGCGCAGTTTTTGAGATGCTTGGGGTCTCCGACGTCGTCGCGAAGTCGATCGGATCTTCGAACCCGCACAACATGGTGAAAGCGACATTTGAGGCGCTGTCAAATTGCGCTTCGCCGCGCCAAGTCGCCGCCAAGCGCGGCAAGAAGGTCGGCGATATCGTAGGCCGTCGCGAGACGGGCGACGAAGCGCGGGAGATGGCCGATGGCTGACAAGAAGAATGCGACCATCACGGTAACGCAGACCGGCAGTCCGATTCGCCGCCGTGGCGATCAGCGCGCGACATTGGTTGGGCTGGGCCTCAACAAGATGCACAAAACTCGGATACTTGAGGACACGCCGGCAGTGCGCGGCATGATCGACAAGGTCCATCACCTCGTACGCGTCGAAGAGGCCAGTTGACGATTGTCAGCATTGGCGATTCAGGAAAAGTAATATGAAACTCAACGAATTATCCGATAACCCAGGCGCGCGTAAGAACCGTAAGCGCGTTGGGCGCGGTCCCGGGTCCGGCACGGGCAAAACCGCCGGTCGCGGCATGAAGGGTCAGAAGTCGCGCAGTGGCGTATCGCTCAAGGGTTTCGAAGGCGGTCAGATGCCGCTATATCGCCGTTTGCCCAAGCGTGGCTTCAATAATATTTTCCGCAAAAAGTTCGTTGAACTCGGGACTGGCCGCCTGCAGGCGGCGATCGACGCCAAAAAAATCGATGCCAAGAAGGAGATCACCGCGGAATCCTTGGTGGAAGCTGGCGTATTGCGCCGCGCCAAGGACGGTATGCGACTTCTTGTAAACGGCGAGTTGAATGCAAAAGTTACGATTACGGTCGCCGGTGCGTCGAAAGGGGCCGTGGCGATGGTTGAAAATGCCGGAGGAACGGTCACGGTGATGAATGGCGGCAAGAAAGAAGCCGAGGCCGATGGCGCGCCGGAAGTGGCGCCGGACGGGGAAGGCGCGGAAGCGTAACCAGTAACAGGGCGTTGACGAATGGCATCGGCCGCGGAACAGCTTGCATCCACCTTCAACTTCGGCGCGTTTTCTAAAGCGACCGAACTGAAAAAACGCCTATGGTTTACCCTGGGCGCGCTCATAATCTATCGAATCGGGACCTATATCCCGCTTCCTGGCATCGAATCGGCGATTCTGTCCGATATATTCGAACAGCAGCGCGGCGGCCTGACGGATATGTTGAATCTGTTCTCCGGCGGCGCGCTTGAGCGGATGACGATATTCGCGCTCAACATCATGCCATACATATCATCGGCCATCATCATGCAGTTGATGACAGCCGTATCGCCGCGGCTGGAAGCGCTTAAGAAGGAAGGCGAGTCTGGCCGTAAGAAGATCACTC
>Ga0315338_1004896_pt1 | contig 10135 bp, 5 predicted proteins | sample ASW8metaG_FD_204518 | JGI IMG/M metagenome (GOLD analysis project Ga0315338, IMG submission 204518) | Ammonia-oxidizing marine archaeal communities from Monterey Bay, California, United States - ASW #8 | ecosystem: Environmental > Aquatic > Marine > Coastal | place: USA: California | collected...
GTTTCTATTGAGTTATTGGTGTTCCTACGGCCGGCTTGATCGAAACCAGTATTGGCTAGGCTGGAATAGAACCGCTGATCGAGCAACTTGTAATGATTTCCCCCTGTTCTAACGTGTCCTAAGTGCGCGCCGCCAAATACTCTAACCTGCGACATGATCCGGTCTTGTACGTCAGCATTGCCCAGTACTCGGTACCCCGCGTACGGCACCAGCAAGAAGGCCAGAAGAACCAACGACACGCGGCGGGCGATGACCCCCCCGGCGACTCCGAATCCAAGCCCCGTTCCTAGAATCAGCCCTCCCCCGATTCTGACCGTCTCAACCACTGGCATTGCGCCAATGAGCAAGAATAGGGCGACGATGCGCTTGATAACACTGCTAGCACGTAACATGGCCACCGCGGCCACCATCCCGAATGCGCCCAGCAAAATGTACACCGACTCTTTCATCACCGAAACCGACCAGGCAAAGGGGGTCGGCAGAAAAACCAGCAGCACCAACCCCACCAGCGCAGCTGCCCTGCCATACGTGGACCGGACGAGGCGGTATAACAACAAGGTACTGGCAAGAAACGATGCGAGGCTAATAAGGTGTATCGCGTAAGGTGCCGGCCCCAGCAAATACTGAATGTACGCAAGGACATACACGTAGCTCGTCCATGCATAGTGTTCCCAGGCAGTGGAACGGAGAAACGGATCAACAGGAATACCTGACCAGATGTTTTGAATTGATACCGCCCGGCGCTTCAACGCTCTACCGTCCCCATCCCAGAAGAAAGTGGCGTAGTGATCGCTCCCGATGGTCAACGACAAACAGGATGGCCATACATAGTCAGAGTACCGGTCCCATAGAGCATAGGGCTCTTTCTCGGGCCCCTGCGAGGGACTTTGCTGCTCGACCTGTAATTTGATCCAAGTCTGAAGTTGGAGGTCGCCCGTACCCGAAGGGGGGCGATTTGCCCATCCACAGTCCGCAGCCTCGGAGCCCAGAAACAACACGGCGATCGCCAGTACCCTGAGCACAACGGCAATGGTTAAAGTGCCCAACACCCATCGTCGCTCGCGATCTGGAAGACCGCCGCTCACCCAGACGAACAAACCGGTAATGACGATAAAGAACCAAACGCTGACCGGCGAGAGAACGTAAGCAATACCGAGCCCTATCCCCGTGGCCGTCGCCCACACCAAAGCCCTACCTGGCACCTTCGAAAATACGGACGGCGGCGGGGTGTTCATCGCGACGGGCATGGAGTCATCCAGGGCAACCCGTGCCAGCAATAGCCTCAAGTGTCAGAAATTTACACGGCACGAGTTGATTCTCGAGAAGGTAATTCTCGATGGGCTTCGAGTATAGCGCAGTCAGCTTTCCCTAACTGGCTTCCTGTGACAGGCTCTAGCAATGTGTCTTTCTGTGACAGAGAAAAAAAATAATCGGTGTACGCCACCTCTTCTACCGAGTGTTCAACGTAGTCAAGGACAGCAACATCATCCCCGACATGGTCGCGTTCTCCCCGATCACAGCCTCGGGCCCGCGACAAACCAACCACGCGTGGTGTTACCGGTCCGGTTCCCAACACTTTGGCGCAGCAGGCGCAGCGAGTCGTGACACAAGCAAGTACTCGCCTGCAAGGATGGGCGGGCACGGCCGCCTCTTCCTGCCGCCTCATCCGCCCCGGATCCGCCGACGAACTGGCTGCCGAGATCAAAGCCGCGACCAAGGCGGGCTTGAGCGTCTGCCCTAGGGGCGGAGGCTACAGCTACGGCGACGTCGCGCTCAACGAGCACAACATCGTCTGCGATACGAGCGGCCTCGACCAGATCCTGGCGTGGGATCCGGCCGAAGGCGTGATAGACGTTGAGCCCGGCGTCCCGCTACACAAGATCCTCGCGAGGGTAATCCCCGAGAACTGGATGCTGCCCGTGGTTCCCGGGACGCGCTTCCCAACGGTCGGCGGGGCAACCAGTAACAATGTCCACGGCAAGAACAGCTTCGCGGTCGGCAACTTTGGAGATTACGTGACCGAGGTCGACCTCCTGCTCGCCGACGGCAGCACCATAACTTGCTCCCGGCAGGCCAACCAAGAGCTGTTCCGCGCCGCAATCGGGGGTCTCGGACTGCTCGGGGTCTTCACGCGGGTCCAGCTGAAGCTGGCGCGCCAGCCGTCGCCAGCGGTGAAGGTTCACCGGTGGACGGCGTCGAGCCTGGAGGCAGTGCTCTCCTCGGTCGCGGAGGCGGCTGGCAACGGAAACGATCACGTGATCGCCTGGATCGACTGCTTCGCGCGCGGAAGGTCGCTCGGACGAGGGACCATCCATGCCGCCAAGCACGTCGATGCGCCGCTCCCCGACGGTGCCGTGGAGCGGGACCTACGGCTACCACAGACGGGAATTGGGGTGGCTGGCCTGAGCCTACTGGTCGCCCTCGGACGCCTGATAGGAGGGCCGATAGGGATGCGCTGGGTGTCGGCGCTCAAGTACCGATTCGACGGGCGCCGGTCGCCGCCGGAGATCGTCTCGTTCCCCGCGTTCAACTTTCTGCTGGACCGGGTCCCAACCTGGCCGCGGATGTTCCGCCATGGGTTTGTCGAGTACGAGCCGCTGGTCCCGCAAAAAGAGGCCCCGGCGGCGTTCCGGGCGATGATCAAGCGATCGCAGGAGCTCGGCGTGCTGCCGTTCTTCGGCAGCGTGAAGCTCCACCGGGCCGACGACTTCCTGCTTAGCTATTCGATGGACGGGTTCAGCATCGGGCTTGACTACGCGCTACCGTCCCGCAAGCCTGGCGTCTTCGCGCAGCTGTTCGCGGACCTTGACCGGATCGTCGAAGACCACGGCGGGCTAGTGTACGCGGCGAAGGACCACCGGGTGGCGCCCGAGGTGTTCCGCCGGATGTATGACGTCGAGGCGTTCACGGAGATCAAGCAGCGGGTGGACCCCACCGAGTTGTTCCAGTCGGACCTGTATCGTCGCCTGATACGCACGGAGGAGATTGGAACTTGCGGGCTCTGTGGCGTTGCAGGAGCTTCGGTTTGCCTCGAAGACGTTGCAGATTACGTTACCGGAGCGACTTTCGATATCCGTCGATGTCGTCAGTGTGGCCTGGCTTGGACCGACCCTGCGCCATCGTCTCTGGAGGGGTTCTATCCGCCGTTCTACCGCAAGTACAAGTCGCGGGCGTTGTGGGCGCTGAGACGTCTCTACACCTTACGAGTGCGCGGTTGGGCGAAGCGCCTTCCTGGAGGGCGTCGGGCCTTGGACGTTGGCTGTGGGGATGGATGGATGCTCAGTGCGATGCGCGACAGTGGTTGGCGCGTCATTGGGAGTGAGATATCTATTTCAACCGCGAGATCAGCCGCAGAGGAGAATCAGGTCGCGGTTTTCGTCGGCGAACTGGACGCACTCCACTCATCCGCCCAGTTCGATTTCGTCATTCTATCTCAGGTGCTTGAACACGTCAGTGATCCGTTCACTGTCCTGCGGCGCTGCACGGATCTGCTCCCAAGGGGCGGGGCCATCGTCGTTGCTGTTCCCAACTTCTCGAGTTGGCAAGCGCGCTTCTTTGGCAGATCCTGGCTCCACTTAGATGTGCCGCGACATCAGCATCACTTCTCGCCTCAAACCTTGCGGTACGCAATGGAAAAAGCTGGGCTGAAAGTCGTGCGCACACGCTTTGCATCACTCGAACATGACCCAATTGGATGGGTGCAAAGCGCCCTGAACAGTATTGGCTTCAAGCAGAATCTCATGATGAAACTCCTAATGGGATCCCGGGAAAAGGACACGAGCATCACGACTGTTGCGGTGATGATCGGGGTCAGCGTTGTGCTGGTGATCCCGAGCCTCCTGTTGTCTGTTTTCAGCTGGGGGGTGGGGGCCGGCGCCATTGTGGAAGTGTGGGGTGTTAAGGAATGACGAGCAACCGCCGCCTAGATTGCTTGATGGTGGTTATCCTCAGTGTTGGTCTTCTCGCTGGCACCTGCGTACTGCCATATTGGTTCCCGCATCGAGAGTTTGTCGTTGGGGCCTCGTTTGAAGTTGGATTCAATAATGGACTCTCATACGCTGTGTACTTGGCGCTGGTGTCTCTACTGGTCCTAGTTGTCGCCCGGATCTTCCCTAAACCGAATCATGGTCTTCGGCAGTCTCCGTCGGAAGATGCTCCGTCGTTTAGTCGGTGGTTGTTTGCGGCGGTGATTCTCTTCCATGTGACCCTATTTGCGGCGATCTACGCGTACAAAGGCCGCTTCGTCTTCGGCGAAAGTCTCTACTTTCAGTCGCTCTTGCACCGCATGATGCAAGGAGAGATCCCGTACATCGACTTCTCGTTCTACTACGGGCCGATGATGTTGTATCCAGCGTTCTGGTTGGCGCGCCCATTTGGCTTGGATGCGGGTTACGCGATCTGGTTTGTGACGAACTACGTCACGGGGTTGTTGTTTCTCTATACGGTCCTGGGCATCTGTGTCACCAATTCACGTGATCGTGCCTTATGGTTCGTGTTTCTAGCTCTTGGGTTGTTCAACCCTATAACTGGCTTAAACGTGACGCTGACCCGGTACTTATTCCCATCGCTCGTTTTCTTGGCAGTCACACATTACCTGCGCTTGGGCAGCAGGAGACATGGTCTCGTGGCGGTGGCAAGTCTTGCTGCAGCGCTCACCTACAGCTTTGAGGTGGCCGCGTTGAGTCTTCTTGCGACGGTTTTGATCTGCCTTGTTCACATGCTGAAGCCGCAAGCTTGGATAGCACTAAGTGACTTCTTGGGGTGGATGACTCGGGAGCAGTCGGCAGGATTGCGCCGCGAGGATGGCGCGTTGACTCAACAAAGCGCAGCCTGGATAGCGAAGCGAGGTGTTGGCTTAGTGCTTATGGCCGGGGGCATCTTTATCGCGTTTTTTCTCCTGGTTGATCCATCCGGAGGGGCATTGAGAGGTTACCCGGAGATCGCGCTGTCCTATTCTGCTGGTGCGCACGGCGTTCCGATTTACCCGAATTTACCTTTCATCGCTCTATCTACGCTTACGATCATCGGACTCGCGGCGTTGATGCGGGTCATCGTCAGTGGCCGTGACCAACGAGATAGTCTTCTCTTTGCCGTTTACGCTCTCGTTGCAGTATTGGCTCAGCGCGCAGCGTTTGGACCGGCGGAGCCAAGTCACTTTGCGTACTATGGCCTACCGGTCTTCTTGATCGCGCTGTTTGTGACGGGGCGCTTTGCACAGGCACGTCGAACTCGCGCGTGCTTGGTGTGTGTCCTACTCGTCGGCATCATGCTGCCTATGCAGTACTACTATTTGACGGAATTCTCCCCATTCATTGCGCGGGTTTTAGCACCCGCGATCCATACGGAAGCCTCGACGGATCTCACAGTTCCTTCGGGCGCGACATTGGAGCAGGATCTTCGCGAGGTTGTTGAGGTGCTGGGGTCTGACCGCTCCTACTTGATGTATGACATGTCCTACAACAGCCTGCCCGTGTATCGGGAACTAGATCTGCGATACCCCACCTATTTTACAATGCTGAGGAATGCACGGGACGAACAGGGGATTCGCCGGTCAATTGATGAGGTGCGTACTCAGAAAGCTATTGTTGTTGTTCGCAAGCAGGACCTCATTGGCATCGAGGATCCACAGCTTCCCGCCAAATTCTGGCGCGTACTCGATGTGTTATCAGGAGCACATACCAGAGGCTCAGACTTGGCAGGGATGATGCTCAAGAGCAACAATCGACTCATGTCGCCGTTTTTGGCTTTCGTTCAGGCAGAGTATGTCCCTCTGTACGATCAGGGATTGTTGATCGCATTCGGGCCACGATAAGTGCAGGAGCACCACGCGTGAGCCTTGCCTGGAGGGATGTTCGCTACGCGCAGTTGGTTCCCAAGGCAAACTCGAGTTGTACATTGACGATATAATGTACTTCTTGTTGACAAGCTGATCACCGAGGCATGTTTGGGTAACAGGGCATCATTGGTTGTCATCGAATCTAATCGAGCAGCCTTGAGGGCATAGCCTAGTATCGCGGGGACTTCCAGCAAGGGCGCGACCGCCATTGCGTGAAAGAGAAAGTCATGATTGAAGGAGTTGCGGTTTTCCCGCTTGCTCGTATTCAGGATGAGCGCGGAATGGTCATGCATATGTTGAGGGCGGACGATCCTCACTTCCAGAACTTCGGTGAGATCTATTTCTCTGTAATCTACCCGGGGGTTATTAAAGCCTGGCATCTGCACTCGAGCATGACCATCAACTACGCGGTAGTGCAAGGTAATATAAAGCTTGTGCTCTATGATCAGCGTGCTGATTCAGAGACCCAGGGTGAGTTGCAAGAGATCATTTTCGGCCAGGTCAACTATCAGTTAGTACGAATTCCGCCCGGCGTAGTCAATGGCTTCACGCCCGTAGCCAACCGGCCAGCAATCGTTGCTAATTGCGCTAGCATTCCGCACGATCCCGACGAAATTTCTCGCATCGACCCATTTACGTCGACGATTCCCTACGATTGGGGAATCCGTCACGGTTAGCCTGGTTTCACTGTCTGCCGAGAACCTCACAGCGCTTATGGCGAAACCGTTGGTCACAATCTGTGTGCCCACTCGCAACAGGGTGGCATCGCTCAAGAAGAGCATCCAAAAGATCCTCGATCAAGACTACACACCTCTTGAGATCATCATCAGCGACAATGCTTCGACGGATGGCACGGAGGCCTTCTGTGAAGAGTTGGAGAGATCTGACCACCGTGTGCGATATGTTCGGCATCCGAAGAACATTGGTCTCCACGGGAACCTCAATTTTTGCCTTGGGTCGGGGGATGGAGAGTTTCTCTGCATCTTCCATGACCACGACGACCACGAAGCTAATATTGTTTCAACCTACGTGGCGTTCTTGTGTGAGCATTTGGATGTTGGTCTCGTCTGTTCTGACTGGGAGCTGATCGATGAGGAGGGCCGTTCCCTCGGTACCCGGACGCATGACGTTAAGCCGGTGACACCTGGCTTGGAATACATCGACCGTGCGACCCGAAGCGGACGGTCATCGATTGGAATTCCGGGTGCCATGATCCGCCGTGAGGCCCTTGGGACTGTAAGGTTTGTCGACGACGCGCCCGTGGGGTACGGCGACTTCCCAGTTTGGTTCGAGATTGCCGAGCGGTGGTCGGTGGGGCACGTTGACGGACAGCTGTGGTGTTGGACGCAAAGCGAACAGTCGCAGAGTGCTGGAACGGTCACATCGATGGCACAGCAGTACCACGAGAACCTCATGCATTATTGCGAAACGCACCTGGAACGTTGGCCTGAACATGGCGAGACGGTGGCTCGCTGGCAATCGAATATCAGACGGTACCTATTCTGGTCGCTAGCTTACGAGGTAGCGCTCTATTGCCGGTCAAAGAAAACTAGTGCAGGATCCTTTCCGGTCACCAAAAGCCTTCCTACGCGGTATGAACTTATGGGGTACAAACTTAGGGCGGGGGAATTAAAGGACGTTCTCGAGCGAATGCGGTCATACAGCACTGGGACTAAACAGCGCACGGCGTTGTTACTGATCACCTTGCTTATAAGACTAAATGTGACCTGGCCGCTTGCATGGAGCGTAGAGCACCATGCTCGCCTTCGGGGCGTACTTGGCCTCAGTTAGACGGCTTTCCAAACCATGCGCACAAGACTCCTGAACCTTCTTCGCTGTCCCGTTTGCTTGGGAAAGTTGCATTCCATCTCGTTTGTTACATCCGATGACGACGACGAGGTAGTCGAAGGCGTGCTTGTGTGTGCCTGCGGGGAAAGCTACCCGGTAGTTAAAACAATCCCACGAATGCTCAGGAATGCTTACACGCTTTTCCCCGAGTTTGTTACTCGTTACGGTGATCGAAACGAGCATAGTATTGCCGAGGCTGCGCGGCGCAGTGCAGACTCCGTTCTTCCGGTGGTTGTGGCCAAGACACAGGAGAGTTTCGGTTATCAGTGGACGACGTTTTCCGAGATGGCGTGTGACTTTCGCGAGAATTTCTGGAATTACCTCAAACCGGCAACCCCTGAGTTCCTGAAGGGCCGATTGGGACTCGACGCGGGTTGTGGATTTGGTCGGCACATCTATCAGGCCGCAACGTACGGTGCGGAAATGATCGGGATGGACTTAAGCCAGGCCATTGATTCGTCGTACCAAAACACCAAGCAGTTCTCGAACGTCCATCTCGTACAGGGCGATATTTATGCTCCGCCTTTTGCGCCGGAAGCGTTCGACTTCGTCTACAGCGTGGGTGTTCTCCATCATCTACCCGATCCTGAGCGTGGCGTTCGTTCGCTTGTTCCTCTGGTCAAACCCGGAGGCTCGATGTTTGTGTGGCTCTACAGCAAGAACCGCCGATTTGTGAACTTCGTGCTCGAGAGTCTCCGGTTTGTGACGACACGTCTCCCGCACAGCTTCGTCAAGGGTATGTCCTTCATGGGAGCCTTTATTGACATGGCGTTAGTGCAGCTGTATCGGATTTTAAGGCTGCTGCCGGTTGCTGGCTCCTTTATTGAGAGCATTACGCCGGCGCGAATTAAGTTGTACAGCCTTTACCCCTTCCAGGTGCATCATGCAGACTGGTTTGATCGACTCGCCGCACCGGTTCGCTTTTACTACACTGGCGCCGAAGTCGAGCAGCTTCTCCGGGATGTTGGGCTCTCGGACGTATCTGTGGCGCCAACTGGGTTGTATGGATGGCGTGGTTGTGGAACCAAGGGCGGTTCGCACAGCGGAGCAGACGGCCCTATTTGAATGGTTACCAGGGCCGAGCCTGCTCAACGGCTATACTTCGACTCCGACGGCCATATGAACCGAAAAGGGCATGCACTATTCTCGAAGCTTCTCCAAGATTACCTGCTTGGGAAGCAACTTGTGCCGTGCCATTTCTTGACACTCGAGGCTGCTGCTGGAGCGGGCTGCCCCCGATGATTCCATAACCGTTATGGTGACCAAACACTCGAGATCCGTGCTTGCGAAGGTACCAGGTAGGGCTTTGGTGTGGGCGACGGCCACGGGGATAGGGCTCGGTATTGCTTACGTTCTCTCGCCAGTTAGCGTTTGGTTCTTTATCGCCATCACCGGCTTGTTCATCTGGGTGAGCCGCGGTCTGCCAGATCGCGAGCGAAGATGGGTGCTGGGCACTTTAACCATTGCCGTTGTGCTCAGGGTGCTGGTGATTGCCGTGTTGTTTCTGGGTTCCCCGACCGGATCTTGTGGATGGGGAACTCCCGTACCGATGTTTGCTGCCGATGCGATTAAGGAGGGCGACTGGTTGAACCTTGGTCGCCCAGGGGGGGCCTCCTATGCAACCGTCAGTTGTTCACCTTTGACCATTGGGAATGATTCTTTCGTCAGTTTCTTCTGGGATGGGGATGGTAATGCGATGAAGCGCCGGACGGTATCAATTCAAAACATCTGGCGAGGCATTCCTATTGATCCGTTTCTCCGTTCCATTGCCTGGGAACCGTATGCAATGACGAGCTACGTGTATGCCCTTGCGTACATTCAGTACTTACTGGGGCCGGCACCGTACGCGATACACCTTTTCAACGTCGTAGCGTTTTTTGCCAGTACCTTGTTGTTATACCGTCTCGTTCGGTCCTCATATGGTAGGGCAGCTGCGCTGGTGGGGTTGGTCCTGCTGGTTTTTTTGCCAACGCCCTTTGCTTGGTCGGTTTCGGCGATGAAGGAGCAGCTGTACATTCTTCTGGGCGTATCTACGGTGGTGGCCACGGTCGCCGTGGTACGCACTAACGGGGTCGTCAAACGTATCGCGCCTTTACTTTTGCTTGTTGGCTCACTCTCAGTGATTGAAACGGTCAGAGTCGGAGGCAGCTTGATTTTCGGGACCGGGCTTGGGGCTGGAGTTGCTGGCGGGGTCATTATCCGCCGCGTGTCATTGATACTGCTGGCCTTCCTCCTGGTGCCTTACGCGGGCTATCGAACGCTGGGTAACGCTGACGTTCAAGACCGGATTATGTCGCAGCTTCAAAGATTTGCTGTCATGCACGTAGGACACGTAAATACAATTGGGAATTTCTACAAGTTGCTCGACCAGCGGTTTTATTCTGATCTCAGTGTAAAGCAGCTTGAGGATGGAAGCTTACTGGGCACTCAAACTAAGCAGCCACTTGGAGA
>Ga0315338_1004897_pt1 | contig 10133 bp, 3 predicted proteins | sample ASW8metaG_FD_204518 | JGI IMG/M metagenome (GOLD analysis project Ga0315338, IMG submission 204518) | Ammonia-oxidizing marine archaeal communities from Monterey Bay, California, United States - ASW #8 | ecosystem: Environmental > Aquatic > Marine > Coastal | place: USA: California | collected...
CGAGTGTTGTTACGTAGTAGAAGAGCCTACTTACCGGAGAAACCCCCGTTGCGCCAGCGATAAATGAGGGGCCCGAAAATGCACACGAGACCAATGATCAAAAGGAGGTCTGAAAAGATGTCCATGGTCGCACGTTACTGGAAAGTTCATATTTTGTCTCCCCTACCCCGTCACCTGACCGACGGCTACCCGCGAAATTCCCCCGTTATCCGCGTAGAGTTTCCGGCATCTAACAGCGATCTTCAGGAAGTGAAATGGGCGAAAGGAAAAGAGATTGGGAAGGGCCGCCATTTGGCAAGCATGAATTCCAGGATCAGTGTGATGAGTGCCTGTCTGAGTGTTGGAAAGACTTGCCACGAATTACGCGGTTATCCGATTTCGAGGAGCACATGGACCGGAATAATTTTCGGTTTGCTAAGACGATGCCGGACGCGCCTCATTGGTACACGTTGAGAAAGACTTGGGAGAACGACGAAGAATTCGTGGCCTGTGTGCAGTTCATTAGGGACCACGGGAATGTCGAGTACTTCTGGGGAAAGCCGTACACAAAGTTGAAACACGGTGGCTATAAGTATTGGTCGATGGGGTACCCGCTTGATGTAACGATTCTCATCAACAGGGCGGAGCATCCTTCCCCGGTCTTTGACGAAGCGGGTAACAGACTGACAAATGATAGTAGCTAAGGAGTGACCTGAGATGGATGTAGTTACAAGCTGGGTAAAGCCAAAACCCGCACCCGGGGGTCGCGACTTACTTGGCACCCAAACACCCTGCCTCAACATTTACGCTCAACTGCTTCCAGGCATTACGAACGTAACCGACCGCGCAAGGTACTACACCTTCTACCCCTGGTTTATATGGGCGTTCCATAAGAAATACCCACAGAAGGGGCTCGATCACTTCACTGAGTTTTTCCGCCGCGGCGAATGTTTATTTACGTTGATCGCTGAGGACCACGGTCATGAGTCCGGCAAGCCCAATTCTACCCAGCACGGGGTAGGACTGACCGGTCGGAACGCTCTAACTGGGCAAGGGGACCTGGGGGGCGCATTGAGAGATCTTCGGGACGGAGAAAAGGTCCACCTATCGGACTATGCTACTCAGAGCTCAGGGGGAAAACGGTACTTTAAGACGAAGCTGGGTGGATTGGGCCAGTACTACGCCGGGGTGCTGGGCGCTCTTGGGCTAACCGGCAATAGCGACCAAAGTGGCAGTCTGTACACCTCTGATTTAGGGAGTAGAGCTGGAGAGGTTATGGACAAGTACGTAGACACAGATGGATTTTTTGAAACCCTTGAGCAGGACCTAATTGGTTCAGAGGAACTGCGCAACCTAGTTAAGTTTTGCCCTTGCCACCTGCCTGCAAACACCGATGAGCGCGAGTTTATTATCGACGTGTTCATTGGCGATCTTAGTGCTGACGAAGAAATTCAAGCTTGGCGACGCGAAACACTAGGCTTTCTATTAGAGCTGATTGATAAATTATCTGGACAGAACAGCCCCCTAGATCAAGATAGCTTTCGGGGCTGCGCCTACTCCGGGCACCTCCCCAGTGGCCAAGCAATCGATCCATCAGAAGCTTTTGTCAAAATTTCCGGAGGATGGGCCGTCTATCAGCGGAACGACTTATTTTCCGTTGCGCTCCAAGGCCTCTTCGCTGCGTCTCTGGCGTTGATCGAATCCAACGCTGAACTTCTCAAGTTTTTCAGGAACTCCACGGAATTTGCCAGTTGGTTAAGAGACTCGAGCGACTTGCGCCAGGCACTTGGACCGGATCGGGATAGGCCCTTTACTGACTTGGTAGCCGATGTTAGATCAAATGCACCCGATGTTTCGGACTGGCTAGAAGAAGAACATGAAGTTCAGCTCGCCAGGGCTGTGGTCGGAATGTTTCAAAATATTCCAAACAAAGACTGGCAAGGTGGTGAACGGCCAAATCCAGCTGAGCTCATCCGGAAGTCAATTAACCTCCTGATTATTCTCGCCGGCCGTGGACCGGACTCTAGTCCATATGAACCGATGCACTTTCCGGCGAGCTACTTTGACCAGCTCCCCGCTAATCTGGCAGAGTTCGCCCGCCATCGGAAGCTAACTTGGAGCAAGTTATCTCTCTCGGAAGTAGTGAGTTGGATTGCTGTCAGGTGGGGAATAGAACTTCATATCAAGGTCGCGCTACGCAGACACATCTCCGGAAACCCCAATCCGTTCGTGATCATCCACGATGACGCCCGCCGCGCCCTGGCCGTAAGCTCTGTGCCTTGGCCAGGTTTCACGAATCCACGTTTCCGGCAGGCTATTCAAATGCTCGATGATTTAGGGGCATTCGAAGAGGGAGAAGATGGTTCGTTTGAACTGACCCATATCGGTCAACGCATGTTGGAGCGTGCCCGTGAGCTTTGAATTAGCGATTTTGGACGAACTTAGCGCAGGTGGTTACCGAGGCTCTGTCATCTCGACGTTTAACGTGTACTTCCCCTTTTATGAGGAGATTGTTCTGCGAAAACTCGTCGCGGCTGGATGTAGAACCAATGTGCTTATGGTCGATCGCAGCCAATTCGCCGAATGTATGAGCAATGAATGGTCCAGTCCAAAGCGGGCGGGACAAGAGTACGTATTGATTCCTCTTAAAGCCCCCCAAACCTTTCATCCGAAGGTCGCCTTACTTGGTGGTCCGCGCAAGGGCTGTTTATTGGTTGGCAGTCACAACATGACTATCGCAGGCTTTGGCAAGAACCGGGAACTCACCAACCGAATTCGAGTCTCAGACGATAAAGACGAAGAGGGCATCTATTTGGCGCGCACGGCTTGGGACTTCTTTCGGAAATGGGTGAACGCTGTGCCCCTTCCTGTTGAGTATTCAAACTCGGTCCTTAACCTGAACAACCAGATTCCGTGGCTTAATAGCGTGGGCGCAGCCAACGATACCGTGAGTTTCTATGGTTCAACGCCGACTGGGCCAACCCTCCTTGATCAAATAGTGGAGCGCTTGCCAAACTCCTGCACTCAGATTTGTGGCGTTGCACCGTTTTTAGATCAGAGATTCAAGTTTCTGGCCACTCTACATAAGCGGTTTCCAGAGGCCAAACTTACAATTGGCGTTGACCCTAAGACCGTCCAGATAGGACGTGGACCTTGGCCAGATTATTGCGATTTCGTCGATGCCACTGAACTCGGTGCCGGTAAAGGATACCTGCACGCGAAAGCACTATTTTTTCGCGGAGCGGGGGCAGATGACGTGCTCGTGTCTGGAAGCGCCAATCTCACCTGCGCTGCTTGGGATGCACCACCTAATTCTCGAAACGTCGAAGCCGTAATTGTCCGTACCGGGCCACAAGCACGAGAAAATGCGGACGCCCTCGGGTTGATCAATTTGGCGGACCTTCCCGAACTGGACAAACATGCACGCGAGATTATCGAGGGCAATCGGAAAGAATCTTTTAATTCGGATCACGCTAGTACGAATTTCGCACTTGCGGTGACCACTGGCTCAGGGATTCGTTTAGAGCTTGCTGGCCTGGAGATTATGGCCGGTGACCAAATCCAATTATTCACAGGGAAATGGAGGCCAGTACAGCATGAACCCATATTGATAAAACAGGCTACCGAGACGTTTCTGGAGATCCCTCTGGATTCCGACAGCATTAGGAGCAGCGTTTTTCTTAAGGTCATCCGGGGGGAGGATAAGCAGGTCGTGTTGCGCGCCATCGTACTCAATACGAACGCGATCCGGCGACGGTCCTCGACCGGCAACGTGGGACGCTTTCTCGATGCCATTGCTAGCCTTACGGGGGACGCCCCAAACCTCGATGAGGTTGTCCGTCTTGTCCAAGAAATCGCCTTAAGCGAGGAAGGTCATGAATCCGTGTCCGCTTCTCCCCGGGGACACAGATCCAATCGAGCCCAAACAGGACGCCCCCAGAAGCGCAGGCTATACGTGACTGGCGGCCTCAGTGAAGTAATCGATGTTCTCATCTACCAACTCGGGACCGAGTCTGAGTATCGAGACGAGGGGGGCCGCGATGAAGAAGAACAACTTGATGTCGACCATGAGTCCCCAGACAAAGACAGTGCGGAATCGGGCATCGATGCCAGCTTCTCACGTCAGTTCCAGGAATTAGTCCTTTATAGGGAGTCACATGGAAACTGTTTAGTCCCCCCTTATGGGTACCGAGGACTAGGTGCTTGGGTGACCAATCTTCGAGCACGGCGCCGTAAGCGCGAGTTGACAAAGGACCAGATCCGGAGACTCGATGAGATCGAATTCGATTGGGACCCGGTAAATACCAAATTTGATAGAAGGTTCCAAGAACTCGTCGCTTACAAGAAGGAACACGGCGATTGCGTAATTCCTAAAGAATGGCCAGACAACCAGGAACTGGCTCGTTGGGCTAACGAGGTGCAACAGGGACGCCGAGAGCTAACTGAAGACCAAGCCCGGAGACTCGATGAGATCGAGTTCAATTGGGACCCGGTAGCAAACACAACCAAGAGAATAGAGATTTTTCACTTAAAGGTTAAGCGAATGATCAGCCGCCTCCTATTACACCTTAGGAGTGCGAAGCACCGCGAACTGTCGGTGAACCAGACTCTCCTTAAGGTCTTGGCGGTCCTGGCAACTTTGCACAGCCTGCGAAGTGGAGAACGTGAGGTTTTCAAAGCGCTTGGGCATGAGACGGAAGAGCAACAACTCCTCCTGAAGAACTTGACTTTGGTACCGAAATCGGGTCGATACGAGATGTTCGAGGGTGTTGTTAAGTGGCTGCACGGAACTGTTGAGGAACTAGAAGAAGCGGGAATTGATCAGTTCGAGCGCCTGCTCGGTTTACTTACTTGGCTCGCATACGACTCCGGTGTGAAGTTGACGAAGGAAAACCCGTTTAACGAATCGCCGGGGGAAGTAACGGAGCGCATTTTCCAGAAAGCATTGCTCTTGTGTGTTCTCAGTCGTGCTTGTCATGAGGCTGTTGCGCTCGATGAGGCGCACAAGCGGATACAAGGGTTAGCTGAGCAAGATGACCGACGGAAAGCGTTCGCTTGGCTTGAGCGCCAAAAGGAATGGATCAAGAAGCTGGAAGCTGTTGCAAAACGCAAGGCTAAAGATACGAAATACGAGGACCTAGAACCTGGAGACGTCGTTTGCCTATTGGCCGACCCAGCCAAACTGCGTGTGGTGAAGAGCGCCCAGCGGGAAAAGCTAAAACTCATTGCCCCTGAAAAAGAACAGGGCACAGTCACTTATCTTTCAAACCGGTTGGGCATTGTAGAGACCGGTACGGTGCTGTAAGGCAACTGCTTTCTCTCAATGTCACCTGGTCGACGGTTCCCCGCGAAACTCCCCTGCCCTGCCGCTAAAATCTTTACCCCATGGGCAAGCCAAGACATCCAGACGCAGCAAAGTTTCTGAAGGATCGTCTGTTCGACGACCTGGACTCCTTCCGTACGCTTGAAAAGCGGATCGCTGCCCTCCCCGAAGAGGATCGCGGCATGGCGTTTGAAGTTTTTGCTGAGGGCTACTTCAACACTGTTCGTCAAGAACAGGCAAGCGAAGTCTGGCCATCAAGTGCCCTCCCGCCGGAGGAAAGGGACAAGCTTGGCCTCCTGGAACAGGAGGTCGGCGTCGACGGCGTGATCGAGACTCACACAGGTGAGTACCGCGCTTACCAAGCGAAGTTCCGCAGCAACAAATCCCTCGTCGTAGGGGACATCGCTAACCTTTTCTTAATGGGCAACAGAGCCGACAGGCAGGTTCTGATAACTAACTGCACCCAACTTCCAGATCGAGTACTTAACAAAAAGCGTCGCTATTTAGGGGTCCAAGGAAATCACTTGGATTGCTTATCAAAGGCGGATTTTGAGCGCATACGCAAATGGCTTAAAGGGGCGAAAGTCACACATGAACGTAAGAAGCCCTACCGATTCCAAGAGAAGGCGATTACTAAGATATTGGCAGGCCTTGCGGATAACGACCGTGTCACCGCGACGATGGCTTGCGGTACCGGCAAAACATTGGTCGCCCTCTGGGTCGCTCAGCACAAGCAGTTGAAAGCACGCAACGTCTTGTTTCTTGTGCCCTCACTCGCCCTGTTGAAACAAACCCTCGAAGAGTGGGCCAAGGAATCCGAGTGGAAAGACTTGGATTTCTTGGCGGTCTGCTCGGATTCTACCGTTGGGGGTGGTGTGGACAATTGGGTAATCAGGCCATGGGAGTGCGGTTTCCCCGTGACAACCGACAGTGACGAAGTGCGAAAAGAGCTATCGCGCCCATGTAATGGCACTCGCCTTGTGTTCTCTACCTACCATTCCGCCGAAGCATTGGCCGATGGGATGCCTCCCAGCTTCCGTTTTGATCTCGGCATATTCGACGAGGCCCACAAAACAGCGGGAATAAAAGGAAGGAACTATAGCTTCGCGCTTTCGGACGAGAACATGAAGATCAAGAAGCGCCTCTTCATGACAGCAACACCACGCCACTACCACCCAAGAAACAGGAATGCGGACGAAGACTTCACGCTTCAATATTCGATGGACGACCGTGAGGTGTATGGCCCCGTCGTTTACGATCTGCCGTTCTCCGAAGCAGCTGATGACGACATCATTTGCCACTATAAGGTGTTGATCTCAGCCGTCCTGACGAACGAGGCCAGTGATGCGCTCAAAAAGCGAAAGGAGCGGGTTGATGTGTTGGTTGAGGGTGATCCGGTAGCGGTTCGACAGGTAGCAAATCAAATATCCATCCAACGCGCAGTCGAAGAATATGGCATGCGCAAGATCATCAGCTTTCACGGCACCATCGCTGCCGCGAAGTCCTTCACCAGTGATCTGCCCGAGGGTATCGGAACGCACCTTGATGATTTCAAGTGCTTCCATGTAAACGGGGGAATCCCCACTGGGAAACGTGCGAAAACGATGAAAGAGTTCCGTTTTTCGGATAGGGGCATCGTTTCCAACGCTGCATGCCTGACTGAGGGCGTCGATGTCCCGGCGGTGGACATGGTTGCGTTCATGGCACCAAAGCGCAGCAAGATAGACATCGTGCAGGCGGTTGGGCGGGCAATGAGGACTAGCCCCGAAACCGGCAAGACGGTCGGCTATGTTCTGGTGCCCCTCCACTTGGAACTGGGCAAGAACGAAAGCATCGACGAAGCCCTAGAACGTACAGATTTTGAACAGGTGGGGGCGGTGTTGAACGCGATGCAAACACAGGACGTCTCGTTAGTTGATGTCATAGGAGGAATGCGGGAGGAGAGGGGTCGAACAGGAGGGTTCTCTGACTCTCTACTGAGGGACTATGTCGAGGTCCTAGGCCCTGAGATCAGCCTTGCTGAGCTTCGCAAGGGAATTACCACACAGCTGGTAAACCAACTAGGCGTGACCTGGGACGAGCGGTACGGTGAGCTTCTGGCATACAAAGAAGAGCATGGAGACTGCTTGGTCGCCCAAGGATGGTCAGAGAACCCGCAACTGGGTACCTGGGTTCTCGCCCAAAGAAACCTCAAGAAAGCCGGACGGCTCACCAAGGACCGGACCCGGAAACTCGATGACATCGAGTTTAATTGGGACCCGCACAGTACCCGCTGGGAACAGATGTACGAGGAACTCGTTGCGTACAAGAACAAGCATGGAAACTGTTTAGTTGCTCAAAAGTCCGAGAACAAACAACTGGCAACTTGGGTTGTTAACCAGCGGTCGAAACGCAGCAAACTCCCAGACGACCAGATCCAGAGACTCGATGACATTGGGTTTGATTGGGACCCGGACAGCACCCGCTGGGAACAGATGTACGAGGAACTCGTTGCTTACAAGAACCTGCACGGAAACTGTTTAGTTAGTCGACAGTCCGAGAATCCACAACTGGGGAATTGGGTTATTAACCAGCGGTTTAACCACGACAAGCTCCCCGAAGATAGGCGCCAAAGGCTCGATGACGTCGGCTTCGTGTGGGACGTCCTAGGCTCTCAATGGGAAGAGATGTACGCACAACTCGTTGCTTACAAGAACAAACATGGGAACTTCGTGTTTCTAAAGTCCGAGAACGAACAGCTCAGTCAACTCAGTAGTTGGGCTCAAACCCAGCGATTGCGCAAGAACGACAAGGGAGGCTTCAGCGCGCTCACCAAAGCCCGGGTCCAGAGACTGGATGACATCGGATTCGATTGGGACCCGGCAACCACCCATTGGGAAAGGATGTACAAGGATCTCGTTGCTTACAAGGATGAACAGGGGGACTGCTTAGTTCCCGTAAACTGGCCAGAGAACCCGGAACTGGGCACTTGGGTAAGCACCCGGAGAGGCTCCCGCGACAAGCTCCCCGAAGATCAGCTCCAAAGGCTCGATGACATCGGGTTCGTCTGGGACGTGGGCGCGCACCGTTTTGAGCGGATGTACAAGGATCTCGTTGCTTACAAGAACAAACATGGGAACTGCCGAGTTCCTCAAAAATGGCCCGCGAACCGGCAACTGGGGATTTGGGTTAGCACCCGGCGAGCTTCCCGCGACAAGCTCCCCGAAGACCAACTCCAGAAGCTTGATGACATTGGGTTTGACTGGGACCTATCGGCAACTACCTATTGGGAACAAATGTACAAGGAACTCACAGGTTACAAGAACAAACACGGAAACTGCCGAGTTCCCCAAAAATGGGCAGAGAATCCCCGACTAGGCAGGTGGGTTTCCAAGATGCGGTCGAGACACAGCAAGCTCCCCGACGACCAGATCCAGAGACTCGATGACATCGGGTTTAATTGGGCCCCGCACAGCAACAAGTGGGAACAGATGTACGAGGAACTCGTTGCGTACAAAGAAGAGCATGGAGACTGCTTGGTCGTCCAAATCTGGACAGAGAATCCCGGACTAGGCAGGTGGGTTTCCAGGATGCGGCGGGAACACAGCAAACTCCCGGACGACCAGATCCAGAGACTCGATGACATTGGGTTCGACTGGGACCCGGACAGCACCCAATGGGAAAAGAGGTACTCGCAACTCGTAGCTTACAAGGATGAACACGGAGATTGTTTCGTTCGAAAGTCAGAGAACCCACAACTGGACACTTGGGTTTCTAACCAGCGGTCGAGGCGTGGCAGGCTCACCAAAGACCAGATCCAAAGCCTCGATGACATCGGGTTAGTTTGGGACGTGGACGCGCATTATTTTGAACAGATGTACAAGGAACTCGTTACTTACAGGGACGAACACGGGGACTGCTTAGTTCCCCGAAAATGGCCAGAGAATCCTCAACTGGGCACTTGGGTTGGCACCCGGAGAAGCTCCCGCGACAAGCTCCCCGACGACCAGATCCAGAAGTTTGATGACATCGGGTTCGACTGGGATCCGGCAACCACCAAATGGGAACAGATGTGCGAACAACTGGTTGCTTACAAGAAAGAGCATGGGGACTGCTTAGTGGTCGACAAATGGCCAGAGAATCCGCACCTGGGCACTTGGGTTTCTAGTCAACGGTCCAAACGAAGCAAGCTCTCCGAAGACCAGCTCCAAAGACTCGATGGCATCGGGTTCGACTGGGACCCCGCAACCACCAAATGGGAAAAGATGTACACGCAACTCGTTGCTTACAAGGAAGAATACGGGAACTGCTTGGTCCCAGATAATTGGGCAGAAAACTCGCAACTGGGTACTTGGGTTTCTAACAGTAGAGTTCAACGCAGCAAACTCTCCGAAGACCGGCTCCAGAGACTAGATGACATCGGCTTCGTGTGGGACGTCCTAGCCTCTCAATGGGAACAGATGTACGAGCAACTGGTTGCTTACAAGGAAGAATACGGGGACTGCTTAGTTACAAAGGACTGGCCGGGAAAGCGACGATTAGGTAGTTGGGTTGGCACCCAGCGAACGCGCAGGAAGGCCGAGAAGATTTCCGAAGATCAGCGCCAAAAGCTCGATGACATTGGGTTCGACTGGGACCCGGCAACCACCAAATGGGAAAAGATGTACAAGGAACTCGTGGCTTACAAGAAAGAGCATGGGGACTGCTTAGTGGCCGAGAAATGGCCAGAGAACCCGGAACTGGGCACTTGGGTTAGCACCCGGAGAAGCTCCCGCGACAAGCTCCCCGAAGATCAGCGCCAAAGGCTCGATGACATCGGGTTCGTTTGGGACGCGATAACCACCAAACGGGA
>Ga0315338_1004898_pt1 | contig 10131 bp, 7 predicted proteins | sample ASW8metaG_FD_204518 | JGI IMG/M metagenome (GOLD analysis project Ga0315338, IMG submission 204518) | Ammonia-oxidizing marine archaeal communities from Monterey Bay, California, United States - ASW #8 | ecosystem: Environmental > Aquatic > Marine > Coastal | place: USA: California | collected...
TTTACCTAAAAGGTGGTCTAAGCCTGTTATGAAGGGTAGAGAACCAGATGGCCTTACTGAATTTGAACGATTGGGTGGTAAGGATAATGTAGAGTTGGGTAAAGTTTATACGGATATAGATAGACCACCTTTTAAAATTGACGAAAAAATGAGTGATGATAAACGTGCCTTCTTAATGTTGCGAATTTATGGGGACAGTTGGAAAATCAATCTCGGAAAAGTCTTTTCAGGAATCAATAAAGGTAAACCTACTTTAATAAAAAAGGGATTAAAAGAAATCAAACTTCTCAATAAAAAAATTGAGGAAATGATTGAGGAATTAATTTAATTTTTCAATTCCACTTTTCTTTTACTATTTCTTGATATTTATTAGTATGAGAAAACGTCATTGGAAAAATAGAAAAAATCGAAGGTGTCCCGATTGTAATAGAATCATCTATTATACTCGTAAAGACACTTTTGACCGTGCTATAGGGAACAATGCCGTTTGTAAGTCTTGTGCACAGACAGATAGAAAACTTACTATGGATACCATAGAAAAGATGAAACAGCCAAAGAGTAAAGTACACAAGAAAAACATTTCACAAGGAATGACTCTATATTGGGAAGAAAGAAAACAACAAGAAGCATTAAAATATAAGGAATTCGAATGGCTCTCATTGGATTAAAACAATTAGATAGTGTCTTAACTGGTTCATTACAAGTTTCTGGCAGTTCAGGTGTTACTGGTTCTTTAAGTGTATCTTCTAATATAAAAGCTTCAGGAAATATAAGTGGTTCAGTAACTTCAACTGGTTCGTTTGGTTCAGTTCAAGTTGCGGGAAATGCCGGATTTAGAGAATATATTTATCACAATGGAGATAGGGATACTTTCATCAGACTACAACCTGATGAGATAAACATTGAGGCTGGTGGAGAAAATATGATCTCCATAGTCGAAGGTGCTGGAGGCGCACAAGCGGACAAAGTTACAATTAACAATGACCTCGTGGATGTTGATTTTCAGGTTAAAGGCGATAATGAAGCTAATCTTATCAGAACAGATGCAGCAAATGATAGGGTGGGTATCGGCCCACAAAGTCCAACTGAAATGTTACATATATCAGGTTCAGGAACTACAAAACTTTTTGTTGAAGGTGACATAAGTGGTTCAGTAACTTCAACTGGTTCGTTTGGTAGAGTGGATGCTTCTGGTCCAACTGTTACTGTAGCTGGTGGAAGTTTAGTATTAGGAGAAGAAGCATATTCTGCAGGTGCTAATTATGTAGGACTAAAAACTTCCTTCCATACAGGTTCAAATGATTATATGATAATATCTGGTAAATCAGATGGAAGTACTTACATATCTGCTAAAGATAATAGTGGTGTTGAAATTAGAGGGGGTGGTAATAGATCTGGAAATGCAATTGTTGTACCTGATGATACATTTATTAAACTTGGTGGTAGTGCTACCACTTTATTAAGACCAGAATCGGATAATTCAACAGATTTAGGCTCTGCTACAGTACGATACAAAGACATTCACTTAGCTGGTGATTTTAGTGGTTCAGCAACTTCAACTGGTTTGTTTGGTAACCTGAGAGTTCAATCATCAATATTGACAATTAATAATGGTTCTGTTAGTGGTTCAGCAACTTCAACTGGTTCATTTGGTAGAGTTGAAGCGAACGGTGTAGTTTATGCAGACTCATTTGAATCTGTTACGGGTGGAACTACTATAGATTTTAATGATGATGTAAGTTTAACTGGTAATTTAACAGTAAGTGCACATATAAGTGCAAGTGGAAACGTAACGGGTTCTGATATTTATTCGAGTGGAAGAATTTATGAAGCAGGTTCATCAGTAATAGACCACGCAACAGCGATGGCAATAGTTTTTGGAGGATAGTAATGGCAAATACTTTTACAAGTGCAGCAACAGGGTCAAGGACAGATTTATTAACAATGTATACTTGTCCAGTATCCACAACCGCTGTAGTTCACGCAGTATATTTAAGTAATATTGATGGTACAAATGACGCTACAATTAATTTATCAGTTAGTGGTAGTGCAAATTTTCAAACAAGAAGATATCTGTTAAAAACGGTAGATGTACCAGCAGATTCTACAGTAGTGATTGAGAAACCAATTAATTTAGGAACAGGTGATAAGTTAGAAACACAAGCATCTGCTAATGGTGATATCGATGTTTTTGCAAGTATATTAGAGATGACATAATATGAAATATATTGGTAAACGAGTACAGAGAAAAAGTTTAGTAATTAGTGGCTCTTCGACTTTAACGGTTGATAGAGGAGTTGATTCTGGCTCTACTGCAATCTATACCAATAATATACAAAATGGATTTCCATCATCTAATCCCTGGGGAGCTGGTTTAGATGGAAGTTATTTTAATAATTTTGATGAGACAACTCATGTAAGTGAGATTTTAAGATTTCTTGCAGGTGCAATGAGTCATTCATTGGATGTAGCAGACGCTTCACCAAATACAAAATATTGGAATACACTTTCTACTTCTCATACAGAAGGTTCAACAACGAGTAAAGGTACATTGTTAAATGGGGTTTTAGGTTCAACTTATGAAAATGCAAGACTATCTAATGCTTGGACTGGTTCGGCCTTTATTGATATGGGTGAAACTGGTTCTTATAAAGCAGCACTTGATTATTACGAATTAAAAGGATGGGTACAGTCAAGTGATAGGGGAACAAATGACAATGATGTGGGAACAAATCCACTTCACGGAAGTTATGCATCTCGAATCGGATCTACAATACAAACTCAAGCGACACACGGTACAAATAATTTTACAATAACAGCAAATGCTGGTGGTGCAAGTGCAGTTTATAGTAATTCTAATTATTTTGGAATGGGTCCATTATCAAGTGGTAATGCAGTTCCTTTTTATGTAAGAGTATTAGCATCTCATTCATTTAGTGATAATTATGCAGATTCTACACCTGATGAAAATTCAACTTTTACAACTTCTTCATATTTTGATTATTCCATAAGTTCTTTTGGAACTTCAAATGGATTAGTATTGTCAAAAATTGTAACATCACAACCGGCAGTTATTCCATCTGCATATCAAGATGGTGATTTTAATAGTGTTGTAGGACCAATTAGTGGTAGATTTTATACTGGAGGTGCAACAACTGCAGCAAATGTATCAGCCAGTGGATATTATGCAACTCATGATATTGTGACAGGATTAAAATCAGGTTCACAAGGAAGTTATGTATATAAAAACGGAACTAATTCAGCAACAAAATTTTATTTATATTATAGTGGTTCTACTGATATTACAAATAGTCAACCTACAGCAGTGGTAACAAGTAGTTTACTTAGGACTTCATTTTCAGCAACATCAAGGTCATTGAGTGGTGCACCTTATTTATTAACTACTTTAATTAATCTTGAATTTTATTCTGAGGTTTCTAAAAGTTTTGATCCGGCTTTTAATTACGCAACAACTATTTTACAGAATACTACATCAACAGATAATTGGGAAACTATCGGTGCATCTACTTTGAGTACATCTACGGTTGCTATTGATTCTAATGGTGTATCGACAGCAGTTACGAGTGGATTGAAACGAGGAGTATTTTCAGCAAACAAGTCTATTCAAAGAGCTGATAATGATATTCCACATATTGGTGACATAGCAGTTTGTTCATCTTCTTTATCTATGTCTTTGGACTCAAATTCTTCTAATGTTGTTCAGAATAGGTCATCACAGGAGGATTTGAATTATACTATAGCATTTAGGGCAAGAGGTAAAAATTGGAAAAATACTTCTGCAGATGATACTACTAAAGCAATGAATCTTTATACATCTTCATTGTTTAATCAACATTCTGATAGTGGAAGTATGGCAGTTTATAGTAGGGCACAAGGATATGATTCAAACACTTTACAAGATACAACGGAAACATTTACGGGAGAAGATTTTAGGATAGAACTGGAAGATAAAGTTCAACAATTTAATGGAGATTATTTTACTACAGATAGTTTTGTTACTAATGACGAGGGAGATTCTGTATTGGGTAATTATGATTTACAAGTTAAACCTGGTTTCTTGGTAGATCCAGGTGGTAGTTATGGTTATTGGTTTCCAACAAGTTTTGGTAGTGGAACATACAAGTATTATATTAGAAGATTTCAAACTGATGGTGGAACTAAAACAAGTATGACTGTTAATTTGAGTAGTAAAACATTAGTAGCTTGGAATTCTACAAATAGTGGTATAGCCTGTGCTATATTATTTGAGAGTTCAGGAAAAGGAAGTGGTAATAATAGTTCATTAGGAACTGCTAGAATTTATGATCCGACAGCAACTACAAGTAACTTGATAGAGGCAGATATATCAAATGATAATCATAAAAATCCATTCACTACAGCAATTAGTTTATATGGAAATACGGGTGGTAGTGTTGGAAGTGGAACATATACTGTACCAATAAGAAACGCAGACGGAATGTATTTAGATAGTAATGATAATGAACTTTATATAATAGTTAGATATAAAAGTGATCCCGCACCAATATCTGCAATAACATTAACTTTTAGTTAGAGATAAGAAATGGCAAAAATAGATTCAGGGTCAAAATCCAGTCGATTATTAGCATCTCGTAGATATACTCACGATGTACTTACTACTGCTCAAGAATCTTTTACTAATGTATTAGATTTAAGGTCAGAAGAACTTTATACTCAAGCTGGAAAAATACCATCAAGTGGATTACCATTTAGTTCAAGTATGCATAGTGGTTCATATCATACAGTTAGTGGTGAGAACATAATGAAGTATTGGTATAGACATAGTTTGACTAAATCGAATCTTAATAATGAAACTTGGTTTTTTCTAAGTCCTTCTGGAAGTACAAGTGGTGTAGGTGCACAGTTAATTCATACAGACCAAGAAACAAATTTTGTATCACCAAAATATGGAATTTCTTCCTTGGCAACTTCTACGACAGAAGATTCTACACCAGGATATTTGGCACTTCTTTACAAGGCCACCCACGCCACATCTGAATCATTAGATAGTGGTGATATTGTTTCTACTAATGATTATATATTTGATTATAAAACTGGTATAGTACAGTTTATGAATTCTTCAGTAGATCCAGGTGGTAGTGATTATCTTTATATGACAGTTTATCAATATGTGGGTAAAACTTTGGCAACAGGACTTGAACTTGATGGTGGTGTTAGTGGTTCGGCAACTTCAACTGGTTCATTTGGATATGTAAAGGCTGATAGAGTAGAGGCCACAGAATATATTGTATCTTCTTCTGTAACAAATATATCTGTAGCAACATTAAGTGGTTCAACTCAATTTGGAGATGACCATAATGATATACATCAATTTACTGGAAGTGTAAAATTTGATAGCACATTATTCGACATTTACGATGATAGTGATGAATTGATGTTTAAGATACAAAACAAAATAGCAGTATTAGGAACAATAACAGGAGCGGCACCATCGGCAGTAGCAGGTGGATTATATTATTCAGGATCTGACGCTTGGTATCTTGGATATAGTGGTGATCCAACATAAAATTAACAATAATTAGGAATGTGTATATTTATTAATGACATTCTATACATAGGAGAATAGCAATGGCTCAGTGGAGAAAAGTAGTAGTATCGGGTAGTTCCGCGGTACTTAATCAAATATCAGCAAGTGGAGATGTTGTTCCAATTTCTGATGCCGGATCGAGTTTGGGATCAACTACACGAGAATGGAACAATTTATACATAGATGGTACTGCAAATATTGATAGTTTAGTAGCAGATACGGCAGATATCAATGGTGGAACTGTTGATAATGCTACTATCGGTGTCACTACACACACAACAATTAAAGGTACAACTATTGACGCCACAACAGATTTTACAGTCGGTGGAACGGTAATTACAGATGGTCAAATTGCGGAAGATGGTAATTTGACTATGGATGTTACGGGTGATTTATTATTAGATGTTGATGGTGGTGATGTAATTATTACAGACAATGCAGCTAATTTAGCAACCATAAACGCAACAAAAATAAGTGGTTCGTTAGCTTCTACTGGATCATTTGGAGCATTGACAATTAAAGATGGTGTAACTGAAACACTTTCACCAATAATTACAGACGGAGCTGGACTCGGTAGTGGAACTAATATGTGGAGTGATTTGTTCTTAGCGACTGGTGGTAAGATTGATTTTGCTAATGGTGGAATTACTCTAACTGAAACATCAGATGTATTAGTACAAGCAGGTGGTAATTTAAGAGTTCCAAGATTAGAAATAGATAGTGCAGCAGATTATATAGATGTATCTACAGATTTAAAAGTTATCGCCGCAGCAGATATTGTGTTGGATCCAGGTGGAAATAATGTTCTTCCAGGTTCAAATGGAGCCGATGATTTGGGAGCATCAGGAACTAAGTGGAAAGATTTATATGTTGCAGGAACTGGTTCATTTGGATCATTAACAAATGATGGAGCAGTATCTGTAACTCATTTGACTGGTTCTTTTAGTGGAGCATTTGCAGGAACATTTGATGGAGCAGATAATTTAGTAGATGTTTCGGGAACACCAAGTAACAATCAAATACCTACATGGACAGATGCAAATACACTACAAGGTGAGTCAAATTTAACATTTGATGGAACTCATTTATTGGTAGCTGGGGGTGGTAAATATTATGTTAGAGATGCAGGTGATGAATATGTGTATTCAGTTAGTGATGGAGTATTAGGATTAGTAGCAGGAAGTGAAATAGATTTAACAGCAACCACTATTGATATAAATGGTTTAGTAGATATTAGTGGTAATTTGACAGTTGGTGGCAATCTCGATGTAAATGGAACTGTAACCACGATTGATTCTGTAAATGTAATGATTAGTGAGTCATTCACGACACACGCTAGTGGTTCAAGTACTGCAGTAGATGGTGGTATCGGAGTTCAGTTTAGAGGAAATGGAGATACAAGAGCACTTGGTTGGGATGCATCTGGTACAAGGTGGTCATTACAAAATGATTTGAGTTATACTGGATCATTAATTTCACCAGACGCATATGTAGCAACTGTAGAAACTGGAACTGGAGATGGTGATTCACAGGGTAATCCTACTTATGGTGGGGCAACTGGATATGGTAATATTTATGTAGACACAGATGACGGTGAAATTTGGATTTTTGCATAATAATTAAGAGGTTACAATATGGCAAAAATTAATGCCAAAGGTGGTGTTAAAGTATTGGGTGGAAAAGGGTATATTCATCCATTAACACTTAAAGAATTAGAATTTTTATTAACTATATTAGCAGATAGTAAATATAAGTTAGAAGATGTTCCGAAAATATTGGACATAACAAAAAAATTACAGAGTGAATATAAGTTAGTTAAGGAACACTCTAAAGAATAACTAATGTTGGCCCATCTCTTTGGCAGATGATGGGAAGTGGACTTCAATGGAAGTAGCCAACCACGATTAGGAGAATAAATTAAATGCCAAATTGGAAACGAGTCATAGTATCGGGCAGTTCAGCCCACCTTAATCATGTAACAGCATCAGGTAATATATCTGGATCATCAATATCAACTGGTTCGTTTGGTGATATTTTAGTTGGGGCAACAGGAAATTCACAACTTTTTTCGGACTTTTCATCATCTATTCAAACAAGAGTGGGAGATGCAGTAGCAGGTGGTGTTACAAGTGTAGTAGGTGGAACTGGACTATCAAGTACGGGCGGAACAACACCAACCTTAGCAGTAGATTTTTCAGATTCAACTTTACAAACTCATATTACTGGTTCATTTACAAGTGGAGATTTTTCCTTTACAAATGTAAGTGGCTCATCAACTTCAACTGGTTCGTTTGGTCATCTTCGAACTACTACTGCGTTATTTGAGCCAACTGGGGATAGAACTGTAAGGGTTGTTGGTTCTGCTAATTCACTCTTAGATTTAGTATCAACTGATGCAAATGCATATATTAAATTTATTGATAGTAATACTAGCTCTCCTGGAAATTGGTTTGGTTCTATAGGAAATAATCTTATTTTTTATCCGAATGATGGTTCAAGCACAATACCCATTTTAACACTTACATCTACATCAGTAAGTGGTTCATTAATCTCAACTGGTTCGTTTGGTGGAGTTTATAGTGCTGGAGTAAGTAGATTTGATGGCAATGTCGGCATCGGGACAGCGAATCCAAGTCAAATGGTTCATATTGAAGGAGCTGTTCCAACTATCTTTTTTAAAGATTCAACGAATGGCGATTTGGCTTTTATAGGAGATTCGCAAGACTTTCTTACAACAGGAGCAAGTGCTGATTCTTTTGGGATTAGGAGCGAAGGTGATATTCTTTTAGGTACTGGCGGGAATAATACAAGAATGGTTATTGACTCGTCTGGAAATGTCGGCATCGGTAATACTGAGCCCACGACAGCTCTACAAGTAACAGGAGAAATAAGTGCAAGTAGTCATATAACTACAGATGGTGAAGTTAAATTTTTAGATGGTGGTGTATTTGGTGGTAGAATTAAATATGTTAATAGTTCTAATGCACTTTCAATTCAGGCAAATGAAATTGGTGGTGATGCTGTTGAAATTTTTGGAAATGATTATACTTACATTGGAACAGGAGATGATAATCATCTTTTAACAGTAAAAGGTAATAATACAATAAGTGGTTCAGCACTCTCAACTGGTTCGTTTGGTCATGTACATATAGGTGATGGTCTTGCTGGACTCGGTATTGGTAATGATAATGATTTACTATTGTATCACGATGGTAGTAATAGTTACATAAAAGATAACGGAACTGGAAACCTAAATTATTTGGGTGGAACACAGACATTCCAGAATGCAGCTGGTTCTAAAACTATGATGGTTTTAAACGGAGCTAATTCAGTAGATTTAAATTATAATAATAGTACAAAATTTCAAACCACAAATACTGGTGTATCTGTAACTGGTAATGTCGTAGCATCAGGAGATGTAAGTGGCTCATCATCTTCAACTGGTTCGCTTGGTCGTTTAGAATTAGCTTCTGGTGGTGGTATGGATTTACCTGATAATGTCAGAATTAATTTTGGTGCCGCCAATGATTTAAAAATATATCATTCAGGTAATCATAGTATTATTCAAGATTCAGGTACGGGCAACTTACAACTTAAAGGTAGTATTATAGATATAAAGGGTACAGCTACTGGTGAAGATATTGCTACATTTACAGAAAATGCTGGAGTAGAACTGTATTATGACAACTCAAAGAAATTAGAAACCACAGTTGGTGGTGTAAGTGTAGATGGTGATGTAAACATACAAGGATCATTAACTGCAAACACTTATATAGTTAGTTCATCAGTTACTCACATGACATCTTCATTTTCAAGTGGTTCAACAATTTTTGGCGATAGTGGAGATGATACTCATCAATTTACTGGTAGTTTGCATGTTAGTGGTACGGTTGCAAATGAAAGTTATATAATTGGTACGAATGTTGGAATAGAGACAACGGATCCAGAGCAAAGGTTGCATGTCATGAGTGGTAGTATTATGGTAGAGTCATCTGCTTATGGTCAAGGAAGATTGATTATGATGGGTAGAACTGGACATCAATATGAATGGTATGTTGATGATCCAGGTCTCGGACAACTTAGTCTATATAATAGAGGCAGGGGTGGATATGATTTGACTTTTAATGGTGGTAACGCCACATTTACAGGTGTACTCGGTGTAGGAGGAGCAGCGGCCAATACTGATTATGGAATATCTACCGATAAAGATATAAAAATAATAAAGAATGGTGCAAGACTTCTTCTTGGTGAGAGTGTAGGTGGAGGCGGTTACGGGGAGTTGGCTTGGAATCATTCTGCTAATACAATTACTTTAGGAACTCAAGCAGGTGGAGCATCCACTCAAATGGTGTTGGATGGTTCAGGAAATGTAGAATTTGGAGTAGCAAATGCAAAAATAAGTGGTTCATCAACATCAACTGGTTCGTTTGGTGTTCTTGGTGTAGGTACAACTGGTGGTTCTAATGGATATGGATTGCATATTAAGTCAACTGGGACTTCCACATATCCATTATTCATAGAAGCAAGTGATGGAAGCAATTTAG
>Ga0315338_1004901_pt1 | contig 10128 bp, 5 predicted proteins | sample ASW8metaG_FD_204518 | JGI IMG/M metagenome (GOLD analysis project Ga0315338, IMG submission 204518) | Ammonia-oxidizing marine archaeal communities from Monterey Bay, California, United States - ASW #8 | ecosystem: Environmental > Aquatic > Marine > Coastal | place: USA: California | collected...
GAACGGATTCAGTGTGCCACTTTTGCATCGGGATCTCTCAAAGGGAGACCGCGCGATCGATCAGCTCAGCCGCCGCCCGTGGATCACAGTTTCCACCGCTCAGGATGATCCCGACCCGGCGGCCTCGTACATCGATCTTCCCTTCCAGAATGGCAGCGAGCGGAACGGCAGCACTCGGTTCGGTCAAAAGCTTCATGCGAAGCCAAAGGTGGGCCAGGGCAGAACCAATCGCTGCCTCGGAAACCGTGACCACATCCGTAAGGCGCTGAGAGAAGACGGCGAAGTTTCGCTCTCCGACGTATCGAGTGCGCAAACCATCGGCGATCGTCTCGGGAACCGTCTCGAGCCGAACGATTCGACCGGAATGAAAGGATCGGGCCCCATCGTCGGCCACTTCTGGCTCGACCCCAATCACGTTGGGGGGCGGCCCCTCCCCTATTCCGGCCTGGGCCGCCAGACAGGTTCCTGCGAGCAACCCGCCTCCCCCCAGGGGTGTGAGGAGAAGATCGAGGTCGGGTTGGTCTTCGAGGAGTTCGAGAGCTGCTGTCCCCTGTCCGGCGATCACATCATCGTGATCGTAGGGCGGTATCACGGTTAGCCCGCGCTCCTTCGCGATTCGCTCACCCACGGCTTCACGTTCACTCGCTTCGCAATCGACCAACTCCGCACCATACCCGGCGGCGGCCTTTCGTTTGATCGGCGCAGTGTTCGTCGGCATCGCAACGGTGACCGGCGCCCCGAGCAACGCCCCACCCAGAGCCATCCCGGAGGCGTGGTTGCCCGAACTAAAGGTGATGACTCCACGCGCCCGCTCGTCGGGGTTCAACCGGGAGATCGCATAGTAGGCGCCGCGAAACTTGAAAGCCCCACAGCGCTGAAGGTGCTCCCCCTTGAAAAAAAACTTCGCCCCAAAACGATCGTCGAGCGTTCTCGAGGTAAAAATGGGAGTGCGGTGGGCGATCGAGTCGAGAGTTTCGGCAGCTCGGAGAACCGTGTCGGGATGCAGTGAGTTCATGAGGTCAGAATAGCGCATCGGCGCATTGCAAACTCGACCAGACCAGGGGAAGATTACGCGATGTCCTTCGACACTCCAATTGTCGTGCTCGGGAGCTTGATTCTCCTCCTTCTGCCGGGAGCACTTCTTGCCCGCCCCTTTCCACTTCTGTGGCGACGGCTGACGTGGGGCGAACGATTTGTTCCGGCTTTCCTACTCAGCGCCGGGTACCTCAGCCTGATCTGGGCTCTCGCCCAGGCATGGTTTCCCCAACTCGACTCAGTCGCGTGGGTTTGGGGAGGAGGAGTTCTCGTCCTTTTCGCACTTGGACTCTTTCGCCCCGTCTCTCAAGGTGCTGGTCCAACTCTCCACCCTCCCGGTGACAGCCGAGCGACAATCTGGGTTCTTCCAATTCTTCTTCTCGCGACGATCGTCATGCTCATCGAAGGTGGGTCTCTCGGCTACATCCACGACTCTCTCGACTTCGTCTCCTTTATCAGACGAACGGTGCAAACGAATCAAATAGACATCCTTACGGGATCATATGCCAACACCGAAGGGATGGGACCCGATCCCCGCCGCGGCGCGTTTCATCTCGGTCTGGCTCTGCTCTCCTCGCTCGGGCGGGTCGACCCGATTGAGATCTGGAGAAGCCTCCCCGTCGCCCTCGTCCCCCTTTCCCTCTGGATCTTCTATGTATCGTTTCGTCGACTCCTCGAGTCCGCCGGGGCCGCTGCGTTTGCTCTGCTCCTCCTGCTCTCGGTCCATCTCTTCGGCCCGAATCACTTCTTCCACAATCTGGCCTATGCGAGTCGCTTCGGCTGGGTCTATTCCTGGGTCGGACTTTGGGCACTCGGTTTGTTCCTCGACGCCGAGCGGGCCGACCGTACGCCCCCACTAAGTTGGTCCCCTCTCCTCTACCCACCCGGACGGAAGGGACGGCCTGGAGCAGCCGCAGCTGCCCTCGCGGTGTTTGGTGCACCCATTCTCCTGGGGATTCACGTCCTTTCGGCTCTGACCTATATCCTAGGGCTCGCCGCTTTTTGCTGGGTGTGGAGATTCTCGAAACGCGAACCGGGCCCCGTTCAGCGCTGGATCTCCCTCATTCCGATCGCGTCGGCCGTGGCCCTCGCGCCCGCTCTCGCACTCAAGGTGATGCAGAGCTACTCGACGGCGAACCCGATCTTCGATCATCCACAAGGGCTCCTCTACCTGGGTGGAGGGTTCGCTCTGCTCGCCCCGAACCACTTCATCCAGTGGTTCGGTTGGGTTGGACTCCTCGGGGTCATCCTGACCCTCCCCATGATTCCCCGCGCCACAGTGCGGCGGGACTTCGCGTTTTTCGTTGGGGCGACCGTCGTGGCCGGACTCATCCTTCTGAATCCTGTGGCCGTCTGGGTCATCGAGAAGGCAGGGGCTCACTCGGTGCTCTTTCGGGTCATCCTGCTTGTCCCATTCTTTCAGGTCCTCGGGTTCTATTCGATCTGGGCCGTGCGGAAGTGGGTCGAGCGCCCCTCGAAAACGGCCCTCATTCTCCCGACCCTCTTTTTGGGCGCCTTGGCCTGGGGAGTTGTTCTCGAGGCTCGCCAGGCGATTGCGTTCTTCGCGGAGCCCGCGCGGCGGCGTGCCGCCTGGGAGGAGAGCCAGCCCTTACAGGATGCGCTCGCGTTCCTCGACACCGAAGCTCCCGAGCCGGTCGTGGTCTTCTCCGACCCCATCACGAGCTATCAGATTCCCGCCTACAGTCGGCACTACGCGATGGCCCCTTTCAACCAGCACTCTTCTCCAGCCGACCCGCGAGCATGTGAACGGATGCAGGACGCACATCGAGTCCAGAGTGCTTTCGTCCCGCTCGATGAAACGCTCCGGACGCTCGCGAAATACGATGCCAGCTACCTCGTGGAGAACCAGAGTTTCCCCCGCTATGTAAAGTTCTACGGGACCTTCGTCGAACCCGCAGCCTGGCCGGCAACAAGAGCCAAGTTCGCGGCAGTTCCGGACATCTTCGTTCCGATCTACGACGAAAGCGGTGTGAGAATCTACGAGATCCACTACCCGGACGAATACCCGCAGCACGCGACCGAGAATCCGTCGCTCGTTCTGACGGCGGCCGAGGCGGCCGGACGAACGACCGAGGAGATCGCGCGTGATCTCGGGGCCCACCCACTCCGATTTCAACCCGTCGATGGACTCGAGCCCATCGGCATCTTTTGGGACGAGGGCGGATTTGCGGTTGGGGACTACATTGACATTTGGATGCTCTGGCGCCGAACTGGACCGCCCGGCGAACTTCCGGTCGAGGCATTCTTTCGAGCGGAAACCGTTTTCCCCGACGATCGCATCTATCACCCTCTGTTCGGAAAACCATTTCGCCGGATCTACGAGAGACGGAACGGAGAGACCTATCGGTTTGGACGATGGCATGGTCCCCTCGAGGGATCATTCCCGCTCTATCTTTGGGAGGACGGCGCGATCTACATCGAGAAGTTCGAGCTTCCCATTCCGGACTTCGCCGCAACGGGTCGGTACACGATGAGCATGAAGATGGAGCGCGTGCCGTTTTCCCCCAGCTTCCATCTCGTCGATTTCTTCAACGTGCGCGATAGCTTCGATGGCAAACCGATTGGTGAAGTGGAGTTGTTCGCCAATCCCGAGGATGGGTCGAACTAGCGAGCCCTCTCGGCCACTCAACCTTCCCAAAGATCGAGAAACTGCTCGATCGAGCCGGGGGCAAACCCCGCATAGTGGTTGTTGAAATAGACGAAGACTTCGAGATTTCGCTCTACGAGCTGCTGGAGACTGGGGAGCCAGGCCTTCGTCTCGCGCTGCCGGTCGACGATGAGAGATTCCCAGTCTCCGTGACGGCTTCCCGATTCGCGGGCCTCGGCCACGAGTAGATCCATCTCGCGATGATTGCCGAGGAATCGCACGTAGCAAAAGTCCGCTGTGATCGGGTCGCAACGATCGAGGAGCTCGGGGCCACTCGGCATATTGGGGAATTCGACCAAGGCCAGAGCGGTATTTCTCGACCGAAGAAGATCGAGAAGCTCTGGCCCAATCCAGGAACGATTGCGGACCTCGACGACGAGACGGAGGTCGTCGGGCTTCAACTCGAGAAAATGCTCGAGGCGACCAAGAAAGTCCCGTCCCTCGGCCCATTCGGCGGGATCTCGTTTCTGCGAGAAGTAAGGAAACTGCAGGAGGACGGCACCGAGCCGATTGCGGAGTGGCTCGAGAGCATCGAGGAACTGAGACCATTCATCGCGACAGTCGACGAGGACCTTCTCGTGCGTGATGATCTTCGGCACCTTGAATGAAAAGCGAAAATGCTCCGGTGCTTTCCGGCTCCAGCCTTCGACAGTACGTCGAGCCGGCATCGCGTGCCAGGTCGCGTCGATCTCAACCGTCCGCAACTCCGTCGCATAATGAGTGAGAAAATCACCGGGCTTCGTCTTGGGTGGATAGAACGGACCTACCCAATCAGCCGAACTGAATGAAGAAGTGCCGAGGTGCAAATTCAACGGCAGGCGATCGAGTTTTTCGGTCCATCCCATCATGGTGCGATTCGCCATTCTATTCGGGCACTCGGCCAGCAGATCTCCATCAACGGCCGAGCACTCGCTTGCGAACCGAAACGAAGTCGGGCATCTCGACCCACATGTAATTGGCGATGAGACGAATCTCCTTTTCTTCGTCCGGGGTGACCTCGCCGTCAGCTCGGGCCATTTCGAAACACGCCTCGAGGAGAGAAAGCCGCTCCTCCGGCCCCGTGACCCGATTGAATTCGGCGCACAGTCGCTGTCTATCGAGATCGCCCGCTGCCCGCTGCTGGATCAGCCGGAGAGCGTAGTCGACCTCGGCCGCCGCAAAACCGAAACGCTCCCGGAGCAGATCGCGCAGCTTTTCTGCCTCGCTCGCCTCAACGACCTGATCCGAATAAACCACCCGATAGACGAGGGTGCCGAAGAGCGTGACGTACGCTTGTCGCTCGTCGACAGCCCCCCCTTTCCCGACCAGACTCTGGGCAGCCGACCCAACTCGTACCGACCCTTTTCGTCGAAGCAGTCCCTTCAGACGCCCGAGCAACGGCACGGAGTCGCTCGAAGGCGCCTCCTTCGATTCGGCCAACCACTCGCGAAGCAAATGAAGATAGCGAAGCTCGGCAAGATCCTTGCTCTTATCGGAATCGACGAGGCGCTCCACCCTCGAGAGCAAGACCTCGGTATCTTCTTTCGATCCTGCTATTTGACGGAATTCATTCACAAACCGCTCGTAGTCCTCGAGCGAAACAGGAGTTTCCAGGGATTGCTCGAATCTCAGAGTCTCGGACTCGGAGAGCCCGTACTCCACGGCTAATCCACGAAGAAAGGAGAGTTCCTCGTCCTGTAAGACACCGTCAGCCCAAGCCACGCCAGACAGGACGCGGAGGAGGGCCAGTTCTCTATCGTGGTCGGACATTCAATCTCCTCGAAAGGTCTGTTTGCAGGCATAAGAGGGCAGGATCCCAGCCCAAGCCGCGTCAGTCAACGAAAGAGGCATCCCCGTTTCGATCTCAGGATGCCACGTCGTCCCAATGCAATCGGTACAGGGTGAAGACGTAACGGCTGCTCCGCCGAATCCCAAGTGCTTTCACTTCGCGATGAAGAATCGGTTCCAGACGAACATCCGGATAGACCTCTCCCATCAGTCGATTTGGCTCGAGTTGTCGGTCGACCAGGTAGTCGGGATGAGCCAGCGGAGCGAAACCGAATTGTCTGACGAAGTCTTTGATATGGAGGTTTCGACGCAGAGGAACGAACTCTGGATTGACCAGCCCGTAGAGATCGACGACGACCCGTTCGGATTCGTAAGCCAGGAGCCCGATGTCGATGGCCCCGACCGTCGTCCCAGCCGGCGTGTTTTCACGAAGCCAGCCCGCGATCGACCCGATTGATCGATCCAGATCACGAGGAAACTCCCGGGTATGCGGGAGGATGACCAGAAACAGGACGATGAGGTTCTGCGCCGCAAAAAGGAGAAACGTTGCCGGGACGAGATGTCGCAGCCGGCGCGGGGAGATCTCCGGGGCGCCGCCTTCGCTGTTCCGCCGCGCGTCCCAGGTCTCGGCCGCGGCGAGCCCGCCGAGCAGTACAACAAGAGATCCGGGCACGAGGTAGCGGGATACGATGACCGAATGAGTGAGGGCGTAGAGGAGAAAAACGACGACGCTCCAGACTCCTGGAACGAACCACTCGCTCGAGATGAACGAATCCAAGGCCGCTCGGCCTCCTCCCCTCTTCCTCCCAATTCCCCAGAAAGCGAGAGCAAAAAGGAGCCAGGCCAGGCAGATCACATCGGTAGCAAGGATGATCTTCGAACCAAACAGAAAAATGGCCCAGGTCGCAGACCAGCCCCCGCCGATGTTCTTGGCGACAATCGAATTGGGGAGCGGGTTGCCAAAGGTCTGGATCGCCCAGATTGCGACCGTGCCGACGGCGAGGAAACTCGGCAGAAGGAGGAAAAGGAGGTCGAGTGGGCGCGCTCGTCGACAGCTCGTGACCAGCCAGAGCTTTCTGAATCCGGCGAGGATAAGAAGACCGATCGCCTCGGGCCGAACCAGGGTCGCCAGGGCCCACCCGATTCCCGAGCGCCAGGGCCGCCGACCTTCGCGGTCCTCCAGGATTGTCCAATGCCAGGAGAGGACAAGAAAGAGAACCATCAACGGAGTCTCCAGACCCGAGAACGACCAACGCACATTCCAGGCCTGAAGAGCCCAGGCAGAGGCCGCAAAAACGGCCGTACGCTCGGATCGAAAGAGCAAACGTGCGCACGCATGCACAGCGAGGATCGCCCCAAGTGCGGCCAGGAGACCGCAGAGCTTCGCAGCGAGGAACGGAGTCAGACCCAGTCGCACTCCGGCCGAAAGAAGAATCGTCCAGAGCCACGAGGTCGCCCCAAAGGTCGGCTCACCGGAAACGAAGGAGAATCCCCCGCCTTCCGCCAGGTTGCGGGCAAACTGTAGGTAGATGTAGGTGTCGTCGGTCCGGTAGTCGCGAAAAAGGAAAAGCAGGATCGCGCTGATCAGGAGCGGTAGGCCGACGGCCACGACCGATTGGACTCTCACTCCGCTTCTCCTTCCAGGGACCTCGAGGGCATGGTATAGGTGTCCGACGAAAGGATTCAACCCCGAGCGGCAGGAGGCCAAGATCCAACTTCGAGTGAAACCTCCCGCGCGAACTCTACGCGTCTGGACTGGCGTCTGTCTCTGTCTCATCTTGGCGGCGCAGATGACCGAAGCCGCCACCGGCATCCTCACTACCCCACACTTTGGACCGAAAGGAGAAACCGACGACCTCAGTCGGGTCGAGGTACTCTTTTCCCGGCCGATGGTGCTCGAGAGGGATGTCGGGAAGGTTCTCTCAAAGGGTCCGATCGAGTTTGTGCCGGACCTTTCCGGACAGTTCGAATGGGTCACTCCGCGGGCTGTACAGTTCCTGCCGGAGTCTCCAATTCCGGGGACGGCCTGGAGCTGCCGAATTCCGGCCGGGACACGGGCGCTCGACGGATCGATCACGAGCACCGATGAGAGCTGGCGGATCGACTACCATCGGCCGCAATGGACCGGATCCTGGTTGGATGAGACGGAGAGCGGGCACGACCCATGGCAGGATCCCTTCTGGCTTGAATTCGACCGCCCGGCCTCGGCCGACGAGTCATCTCTTCGCTTCGTGACTGCCCGAGGCACGATCCCTGCACAGATTCTCCCGATCGACACGTTCGCTCCCAACCGCCTCTCGTTTCGTCCAGCCACACCCCTCGAGGCTGCCACGACATACGATCTCGTTCTGGATTCGGAGCTGAATTTCGAGGGCGGTGAGCTAACCCTGGCCGACAACCCAGTCGTCCGATTCCGTACGCCCAGCCCGACCCGAATTCTGCAGGGCGCCTTCAACGAAGCGGGACAGATCGTGCTTCATCCCTCCTTCGCCGTGGCCGCAGACAGCTTGCGGGGTTTCCTCCAAATCGAACCAACGCCCCCGACAGGATTCGCTCTGCACAACTCGGGCAAGACCATTCTCATCGAAGGAGAGTTTCCCCCAGGAGAAAGCCTCCACCTGCAAGTTCGACCCGGCTTTCGCAACGTCTTCGGACTGGCCGCCGACCGCCCGCTCTCCCTACATCTACAGGCGCCGCACAATCGCGGACTCCTCCAGCTCTCACCGTCCGGGGGGACCCTCATCCCCGGGCCGAGGGAGTATCTGCGACTCGAATCGAGTAACGTCGGAGAGATCTCGTTGCGAGCGGCCTGGCTCGACCGCGACACCTACCCCAGAGCGCTGGCCCTGCGCCAGGCCTTATCGGGGGACGCGGCTTCGCTCGCCGACACTCTTGCCCTCGACGGCAGCACGACGATTGCCTGGCAGAACCTCGAAAGCATCGGGGCAAGCGACTGGTCGGACAGCCTCCATGTCTACGATCTGGTCGTGGCACGAATTCCCGATCGGCCCGATGACGTTCAGGGACTTTGGATCGAGGCGACATCGACAACCAAGTTCGACGAACCAGAACGAAGCGCCGGCGAGTCCGTTCGAACAGACGCCCTCCTTCAGTTTGGCCCGATCGGCGTTTCGGCCTTTTCGGAATCGCGTCACTCTCTCTTCTGGGTTACCGACCTCATCACGGGCCGAGCTCTGAAGAGCGCTCGAGTTTCAATGTGGACGGATTCCGCTGGGGTCCTTTCACGGGGCTGGCAAGGACGAAGTGACACAGTCGGATTGGTCTGGGGACCGGGCTCGATGGCTCTAGCTGGGCCGGAGAAGAATGTGCGCTTCGTTCTCGCGGAACATGAGAACGGCGCCACTTGGCTGCAGCTTCCCGGACGGGTCGACGAACCCGAAACGGCCTCCGGGGCCGACATGTCGAACGCCACCATCTCCCGGGCTGCCATCGTCACCGATCGCAAGGCATACGCCCCGGGAGACATCGTCCGATGGAAAGCCTACGTCCGAGAGGTAAGCGTAAAAGGACTCGTCCAATCCAACTTTCCTCGTTTGATCGCATCGATGACCGGAGAACGATGGAAGCAATCGCGACGTGTTCACCTCAACACATTCGGAGCCACCTCTGGACAATTCCGTCTTCCCGAGCGGACCGGTCGATACGCGCTCGAACTCTACGCCCCCGCTCGCGAAAACGAGCTGCCCGGTCCAGGGACTCTCCTTGGATCGCGCGAGCTGACCGTCGTGGCAGCAGATCCGCCGCCGCTCGAATTGACCTGGCAATCTCCCGGAGAATTGCACCCCAGCGAGAAGAACATCGTCCGCGGACGAGTCACCGACAGGTCCGGCCGCGGCGTGCGTCACGCCTCCGTAGAGTGGAGCACGGAATCTCGCCCCGTATCGTTTCGCTACTCGGGTTGGGAGGGCTATCAATTCGGTCCGCGAACCGGATCCGCCAGAACCGAGCGCCGAAACGGCGAACTCGAGACCGATAAGGAGGGCAACTTCTCCGTTGAGATCGATCCCGATCTCGCTCGCGTTGGGGGACAAAGTGTCGACGCGGAGATCATCCTCGAGGGAACTGTCTCCGGCCTCGACCGACTGGCTCTGTCCAGCGCGGATACCCTTTCGATGGTAGCAAGTCCGTTGCGTCTCGGACTGAAGGACCGCAGTCGAGAGCCGAACACCGCGGGGACTCTTTCCTGGGAGTGGATTTGCGTGGACACAAGTGGCGCGCTGATCGCAGACATCGACGTCGAGGCCAGCCTCTGGAGAGAGAGCGAAGACGGCAGCCTCATCGAGCTGGCCGAACGATCTCTCGTCAGCGACGAAAAGCCCCAGACGATTGCGTTTCCGCGAAAGGGGACCGAGCGTGTCTTTCTCCGCCTCGAAACCGATCGCAAAAACGCTCCCTTGTCTGAGGCCTGGGGCAACCCATGGAGCCGAGAGAGTTCGAGCGGTCCCTATCTGACAGTGGAAACTCAGGCTCCCGAAACGGACGGTTGGACGAGTGTTCGACTCCCTCAGACACCACCGTCGGGTGCCACTACTCTTTGGGTCCTCCATCAGCAGGAACTCCTGTCGAGTCGGGTGTTAGAGATGTCATCAAGTTCAACTGTCGATCTGGCAAAAACGCCGGCCCTTCCCGGCCAGGTC
>Ga0315338_1004902_pt1 | contig 10123 bp, 10 predicted proteins | sample ASW8metaG_FD_204518 | JGI IMG/M metagenome (GOLD analysis project Ga0315338, IMG submission 204518) | Ammonia-oxidizing marine archaeal communities from Monterey Bay, California, United States - ASW #8 | ecosystem: Environmental > Aquatic > Marine > Coastal | place: USA: California | collected...
AGCCCGCGATGCTGCCGTAAGCAAGGCATGGCAGGCCCAGAGCCTGCACTGCGAGCGTTTCACCGACCAGCTGCTGTTCCCCCCCGGCAATTTGAAAACTCAAGCCGGCACCATGTTCAAGGTATACAGCCAGTTTCGTCGACGCGCTTATGAAGCCCTGCATAGGGGCCTACCCGTGTGTCTACCGGCCCCGGACGAGCAAGCCGGTCCGGATATCACGAGCGACCCCGTGGCAGACAAGTTTGGCGACTATCCAGCTGTGCCTGCAGACCAGCAAGACCTATGGCCTGCGGGCGAAAAAGCAGCCCAAAAACGTCTGCAGCATTTCGCCGATCAGTTGCTGGAAGACTACGAGGACTATCGTGACCGCCCTGACCTGGACGGCACCAGCAGACTCTCCGCTTATCTGGCCGCCGGTGTGCTGTCGCCGCGCCAGTGTCTGCATGCTGCCTTACAACTAAATCAGGGAGAGTTTGACAGCGGCATTCCCGGTGCCGTCAGCTGGATAAACGAGTTGCTCTGGCGCGAATTCTACAAGCACATTCTGGTGTGTTATCCGCGGGTTTCGCGGCACCGCGCCTTTCGTCCCGATACTGAGGCAGTGGTCTGGCGCAACGACCCCGAAGGCCTGCGTGCCTGGCAACAGGGCAAAACCGGCATTCCAATTGTCGATGCCGCTATGCAGCAGTTACTGCACACGGGCTGGATGCACAACCGCCTGCGCATGGTCAGTGCCATGTTTCTCAGCAAGAACCTGTTGATCGATTGGCGCGAGGGCGAGCGCTGGTTCATGCAACATCTGATAGACGGCGATCTGGCAGCCAATAACGGCGGCTGGCAATGGAGCGCCTCCACCGGCACAGATTCAGCTCCCTACTTCCGCGTTTTCAACCCCGCCAGCCAATCGCTCAAGTGCGATCCGGACGGCAGCTTCATTCGCGAATGGATACCCGAACTGGCAGAACTGTCTGGGCGTGAAATACATAGCCCTCCGGTTGGTGATCTGCTCAGCGAAATCGACTATCCGGCGCCAATAGTAGACCTTAAAAGCAGTCGCAAACGCGCCATTGAGGCCTTCCGCAGCCTGGGAGAACAAGCATGAACAGCAGTGATTTTGCAAAAAAATTCGCTGAGGGTTTCGCTGCCCTGGGCAAGCACAACCTTGATCGCCTGGGCGAGCTCTATCACTCTGATATTCATTTTACCGACCCGCTGCACGATCTGAATGGGCTGGCCTCACTGCGCGCCTACTGCGAAAACCTGTACGCCAATGTCAGCGAACTGGAGTTCGAGTTTTTGCAGTGCAGCGGCATTGATGAAGAACAGGCACTGCTGCGCTGGAACATGACTTACCGCCACCCACGGCTTGCCGGCGGCAAGCTCATAAGCGTGCCCGGCTGCAGTCTGATCAGATTTCGCCAGGGCAAGGTTTATCGGCATGTCGACTACTACGACGCTGGCGCTCTGCTGTACGAACACATCCCCCTGCTAGGGCAAGTCATTGCCTGGCTGAAAAGGAGATTGGCATGAATACTAAAAAACGAATCTGGCTGACTGGTGCATCCAGCGGCATGGGCCTGGAAATGGCCAGGCAGCTTGCCGCACAAGGCCACAAGCTGGCGCTCACCGCGCGCAGTGAGGAACCGCTGCAGAGCCTGGCCAGCAAGTATCCCGGCCAGATTCTGGTGGTTACTGCCGACCTCACCGACGTTGACGCGGTTAAGGCCGTTGCCGAGCGTATTGATCAAGCCTGGGGCGCACTGGATCTGGCCATTCTTAACGCCGGAACCTGTGAATACATGGACCTGCCAAACTTTGACTCAGCGCTGTTCGCGCGTGTGATGCAGGTCAACGTACAAGGCACCGCGCATTGTATCGAGGCCGTCCTGCCGCTGCTGCGCAAGGGAGAAAAACCACAGCTGGTTGGCGTCGGTAGCAGTGTCACCTATGTGCCGCTACCGCGAGCCGAAGCTTACGGCGCCTCTAAGGCAGCCGTGCGCTATCTGTTTCAGTCACTGGAGCTCGATCTGGCGCAACACGGCATAAAGGTCAGCCTGGTCAGCCCCGGCTTTGTTGAGACACCATTGACTGCCGGTAATGACTTTCCAATGCCGATGCAGGTCAGCAGCGAGAAAGCCGCTAATACCATTTTGCAGGGTATTGAAGACGGCAAGCGTGAGATAAGCTTTCCGGGCGCGTTTATTTTCGTGCTGAGGCTGATCGGCAGTCTCCCGGCTGCATTGCGGTTCATGCTTACGCGGCGCCTGGTGCGTCCGACGAATTCAGAGGGTAGTCAATAATGCGGGTTGCAATAATAGGTTCGGGGATCTCGGGGCTGGTCTGTGCCAGACTTTTGTCGCGCCGCCATGAGGTTGTCGTATTCGAAGCCTCCGACTGGATCGGCGGCCACACGCACACCGTTGATGTCACCGTGCGAGGCCAGCAGCATGCCATCGATACCGGCTTCATTGTATTTAACGACTGGACCTACCCCAACTTCATCGAGTTGCTCAAACAGCTGGGTGTACCCTCGCAGCCGACCGAAATGAGCTTCTCGGTCAGCGACCCGCGCAGTGGTATGGAGTACAACGGCAACACCTTGAAAACCTTGTTTGCTCGGCGCCGCAACCTAATTTCCCCCGGCTTTCTGCTCATGCTGCGCGATATTCTGCGCTTCAACCGCGAAACTCAGGAAGACCTGCGCGACGGCAGCTTGACAGCAGACACCACGCTAGGCAGTTACCTGCAGGCACGCGGTTACGGCAAGCGCTTCACCGACCATTACATTGTGCCAATGGGCGCAGCCATCTGGTCGATGCCGCTGGAGCAGATGCTTGAGTTCCCGCTGGCGTTCTTTGTGCGTTTCTTCCGAAATCACGGCTTGCTTGGTATCAAGGATCGGCCGCAGTGGCGCGTGGTTAGCGGTGGCTCACGCAGCTACGTGGCGCCGTTGATTGAACCCTTCAAAGATAACATTCGTCTTAGCTGTCCGGTCCAGAGGGTGGAGCGCCACGAAAAGAATGTAGTGATTCACAGTACCGCCGGTGAGGAACGCTTCGACAAGGTGGTGTTTGCCTGTCACAGCGACCAGGCGCTTGCCATGCTGGACGCCCCCAGTGAAGCCGAGCAAAACATTCTCGGCGCCATTGGCTACGCCGAAAACGAGGTTGTGCTGCACACCGACACACGCGTACTGCCGCGCCGCAAATTGGCTTGGGCCAGCTGGAACTATCGCTTGGGCAGCCCCAAGGAGCGCCCGGCAGCGGTAACCTACAACATGAATATCTTGCAAGGCATTGAGGCCACGGACACCTTTTGTGTCAGCCTCAACCAGACCGATCAGATAGATCCTGCCAAGATACTGCAACGATTCAGCTACGCCCACCCTCAGTACAGTCTGGCGGCGGTTCAGGCCCAGGCGCGATGGGAAGAACTGCTTGGCAAACATAACAGCTTTTATTGCGGTGCGTATTGGGCCAACGGCTTTCATGAAGATGGCGTAGTCAGTGCTCTGCGTGTCGCATCCGCTTTTGGGGAGTCGTTGTAATGACGCTGGCGAGCGCGCTGTACCGGGGCCAGGTTCGCCATCGTCGGCATGCCCCGCGCCCGCACGCGTTCAACTATCGCACCAGCCTGTTATTACTGGACCTTGACGAGCAAGCAGCGGTATTTGGCCTCAGTCGTCTCTGGTCAGGCCGCTGGTATTCACCCATGCGTTTTCGCGAGAGAGACTATTTGCGTGATCTGCGCACCAGCGATGAGTCGCTGAAAGACTGTGCACAGCGGCTGGTACAGCAGGAGCTGGGGGTCTGTGCCGACGGCGCCGTGCAGCTGCTGACCCAGGTGCGCAGCTTTGGCTTGGTGTTCAACCCTGTGTCGTTTTTCTACTGCCATGACCGAAAAGGCAAGCTACAGGCGATCATCGCCGAGGTAACCAATACGCCATGGCATGAGCGGTTCTGCTACATCATCAAAGCAGACCCAAATAGCTCAGAGCAGCAGGTGGAAACTCGCAAGGCCTTTCATGTATCGCCTTTTTTGCCGGCGGACCTGGATTACCGCATGCGTTTCAGTCTGCCGACGCAACAATTGCGCGTACACATGGAGGACTGGCAAGGCTCTCAACGATTGTTCGATGCCACCCTGAGCCTGCAGCGCACACCGCTGAGCGGTGCTCTGCTGCGGCGCGAGGCTTGGTCGTTTCCGTTCATGATACTCAAGACCCTCAGCGCTATCTATTGGCAAGCCTTGCGCCTGCTCTTCAAACGCATACCAATTCATGACCACCCGCAGTCCGAGCAAAAGCTGCAGGCGTCGTCCGCCGTTATCGTCAAGGAGCAGTCCGATGAAACCCAGCAGTCCAGATGAGACGCTCGCGAGCCAGGCCAAAAAGCTACAGCGGCCGACCCCAACCCGGCATACAAAAACCGCTGCTGCTGCCAAAAGCAGTTGGCTGACCAGACTAAGCCGGCAGGCTGTGCTTCGACAACTGGGTGCTATCAGCCAAGGCACTATCAGCCTGCATGAAGAGCGTCAGACACTGCATTTTGGCCAGGCCGATAGCGACGGCCTGCACGCCGAAATCCATGTCCATGACGTTGCTGCCTACGCAATGATCGCCAGCAATGGCAGTGTGGGATCTGGTGAAGCTTACATTCACGGTTATTGGTCCACCCCTGATCTGACGGCAGTAACACGGCTATTCGTGCGCAACCTTGACGTGTTGGATGCCATGGAAACCGGCCTGGCCCGGTTTGGCGCACCTGCACTGAAGTGGCTGCACTGGCTCAACCGCAATACCAAAAGCGGTTCGCGACGCAACATTCAAGCTCACTACGACCTCGGTAACGCGCTGTTCGAGAACTTTCTCGACCCAAGCATGATGTATTCCGCGGCGATCTTTCCGCCCAGCGAGGACAACCTGGAGCAGGCGCAATGGAACAAACTAAAACGAATCTGCAACAAGCTTGAGCTGAACGCAGACGATCATTTGCTGGAAATCGGCACCGGCTGGGGCAGCATGGCGATTTACGCTGCAACTCACTACGGCTGTCGGGTGACCACCACTACACTCTCGGATGAGCAGTACGCTTTCACCGCGCAACGCATTCAGGAACTGGGCTTGCAGGACCGCATTACCCTGTTGCTCAAGGATTATCGCGAATTGGAGGGTGAGTACGACAAGTTGGTCTCCATCGAGATGATCGAAGCCGTGGGCCATGAGTACTTTCGCAACTATTTTGAAACCTGTGCGAAACTGCTCAAGCCTCACGGCCTGATGCTGCTGCAAGCCATCACCATCCGAGACCAGCGCTACGAGCAGGCACGGCGCAGCGTGGATTTCATTCAGCGCTACATCTTCCCCGGCGGCTCACTGCCCTCGGTCAGTCTGATTGCAGAGCTGACTCGCAAACACACGGATCTGGCAATGCTGCACCTGGAAGATATTGGTAGCCATTACGCGCGCACGCTGCGCCACTGGCACAGCAACCTCAGGGAGGCCCGCGGCGAGCTGGCCCACCTCGGGTATGATGACGCCTTTTTCCGGCTCTGGGAGTTTTACCTGTGCTACTGCGAAGGCGGCTTTATCGAGCGTTCCATAGGCACTGCGCAGGTTCTGCTCAGCAAACCGGATGCCAGGCCGGAACTGAATCTCTACGCACTAGGGGAATGACATGCCAACGCGGCTAATTGCCAATGCGCTGCTATTTCAAGCGGGATGGTTCGCCTGCGTTCTAGGAGGCACAGGCTGGTGGCTACTAGTGCCATTGGCCACACTGGTAATTCACTTCTGTTGGACAAGCTCGTGGGCGGCAGAAGGGAAGCTGGTCGTTAGCGTTACCCTGGCAGGTGCGGCGCTCGACTCTTTCCTGTTGCAAATGGGGGTATTTGAGTTTGCCGATAGCGAGACGCTCGCACCAATCTGGCTGGTGCTGCTCTGGGCCTTGCTGGCTACCACATTGAATCACTGCCTTGCCTGGAGCGCCAAGCCTGTCTGGCTGGCTGGCGGATTGGGCGCAATTGGTGGGCCACTATCGTATTTTGCCGGCAGCAATTTGGCGGAAGTGAATTTACCCTTGGGTAATCAGACTACTGCGCTGATACTTGTTCCCCTCTGGGCTGTTACCTTTCCTCTATTGCACGGTTTTGCTCATCTTTACCGCGAGCAATTCCGTCTCTTGGAAATGTCACGGCGGCGCTGAATGGGCCAGGCGCCGCGCGCAAGGTAATCAGAGAGTTAGGCTAGAAGCCGTGGCGATAATAAACCGCCGCCTTGTTGATCCCCTGATTGGGCTGTTCAATACCGGCGTTGGAATAATGGTAATAACGCAGACCCACTTCCGAACCAGAGGCAAAACGCAGGCCTGCACCAATCCGGTCCTCGAACTGGAAATTGGATCCGATATCACGGCGATTATCGAGATTGGTTTCGGTAAACACGGCTGCGCCGATACCGGCTTCCAGGAAGGGCGTCACACCACCGTTATCCGGCCCAAAGTCGAGACGGAACATCGGCGTCAGCGAGATACTGTCAGTGTCCAACGCGCTCCAATGGGTTAAACCCGCGTCCCAATAACCGCCCAGTGCCACTGCACCGCCATCGCTGCGCCACAATGGGCTAGCAAAATCAAACTGAGCGGCAATCCGATAAGCATCGGTAGATTCATTGGTATGGCCAACTTCGAAGGTCAATCCGTCCAGCGCCCAAGCAGAAGAACTAAACGCCATGATTGACAACATACTACCCAATACCACGCCTGTTTTTCTCATACTTCTATCCTTAGCATTTCGATGAAAACACACTAAATAGACTCTATTTCGGCAAAAAGTTCTCAAACAGGGAGCATATTCACTTTGCCGTGCATACCCAGCAATTGCGGCAACACCCTGTGCATCTGCTGCGGGTCTCCGCTGGTCCAGAACTGGGTAGCTGAAGGAGGGCCGGAATGCAGCATGTGATTCTCAGTCAGCCTGAACTGAACCTGCCGAGCAACCGCCGCCCCGGTATCCACCAGCTGGATCTGCGGCGGCAACATTGCTTGCAGGGTCGAGCGGAAGAAAGGGTAATGGGTGCAGCCGAGTATCAACGTATCGCAACCGGCAGCGAGCAGCGGTGCAGTGTAGCGCTGCAGCAAGTCCTCTACAGCGGGGCCTGCCAGCTCACCACGCTCGACGCATTCAACCAACCCCGGGCAAGGCTGGGTAACCACTTTGACTGAACGCGCAAAGCGATCAAGCAAAGCTGCAAACTTGGCGCTGTGCAGAGTTCCTGTGGTCGCAAGCACCCCCACCACACCGTTGCGGGTTGCCAGTGCCGCCGGTTTCACCGCCGGCTCCATGCCGATGATCGGCATGTCGAACTCGCTACGCAGATCATTGATCGCCGCTACCGTCGCGGTATTGCACGCTAGAACCAGCGCCTTGGCACCCTGATCGATCAGAAATTGCGCAATCTTGCGGCTACGCTCACGTATCTGCTCAGGTGGCTTTTCGCCGTAGGGCACGTAGCCGCTATCGGCGACGTACAACAAGGATTCCTCAGGGAGCAACTGCTGAATTTCATGCAGCACCGACAGGCCGCCGACACCGGAATCGAACACGCCGATCGGCGCCTTCACGCGATTGCTCTCCCGCCACAGCAACGGCAGGCCGGATCGCGGCGCACACGCATCTCTCGAAAGCGGCTGTCCAAGGCATCAACCAATAGCAGTCGACCGATCAGGGGCTTGCCAAAACCAGCCAGCAGCTTGAGCGCTTCAAGCGCCTGCAGACTGCCGACCAAGCCAACCAGCGGGCCAAGCACGCCGGCCTCACTGCAAGACAGTGCAATGTCATCACCATCGCCATACAGACACTGATAACACGGGCTTTGCCGGTCGCGCGGGTCAAATACGCTAAGCTGGCCTTCCAGTCGAATGGCGGCGCCCGAGACCAGTGGCTTGCCCAGCGCGAAGCAGGCAGCATTGACTGCCTGACGGGTAGCAAAATTGTCCGAGCAATCAAGTACCAGATCCACTTCGGCAACGGCGGCACGCAGGCTGTCGCCCGCCAGCGCCTCGGGCAATTTACGGCACTCTACGTGAGGGTTAAGCGCCAGCAGTCGCTCGGCCGCTGAGTCAACCTTGTGCTGACCGACACTACTGCTGTGATGAATAATTTGTCGCTGCAGGTTGGTTAGATCAACCTGATCATCATCCGCCAGTAACAGGGTGCCCACGCCCGCAGCAGCCAGATATAACGCAACCGGCGCACCCAATCCGCCGAGCCCGACAATCAGCACTCGGCTATCAAGCAGCCGCTGCTGGCCGGCGATATCAATTTGCGGCAGGAGAATTTGTCGGCTATATCGCAGCAAGGCCTCGTCATCCACGCCAGCGCCCTCCACTAACCCGCGGATTGCCGGCCAGGTCAGTCCAGTTTTGGCTGTCAGCAAAGCCGTGTGCTGCCAACAGTGCAACCACTGCCTCCGCTTGCTGCCAACCATGCTCCAATAATAACCAGCCACCCGGCTGCAGATAATCGGCGGCCTCGGTAATAAGCAAGCGGATATCATCCAACCCGTCAGCGCCGCTAACCAATGCACTGCGTGGCTCGAAGCGCACATCACCCTGAGCCAGATGCGGATCATTTTCGGCGATATAGGGTGGGTTGGAGAGGATCAGATCAAAGCGCTGGCCGTGTAGCCCGGCATACCAGTTGCTCTGCACAAAGCAGGTATTGCTCAGTTTTAGCAGCTCGGCGTTACGTTGCGCCAACGCGACGGCGTCGGGTATACGGTCGCTGCCGGTCAGATGCCAGTCAGGACGCTCACTCGCCAATGCCAACGCAATCGCGCCGCTGCCGGTACCCAGATCGAGCACTTTGGCAGCGCCGCGCGGACCTAGTTCCAGCCCCAACTCCACCAGGCGCTCGGTATCTGGGCGCGGGATCAGCGTTGCCGGGCTAACCTGCAAATCAAGACTCCAGAAGCCGCGCTCACCCAATAAATATGCCACCGGCTCGCCGCTGCGTCGGCGTGCGACCAGCGCTTTAAAAGCCAACACCTGCTCACCCGCTGGTCTTGCCTCCGGCCAGCTGCGCAAGTAGCTGCGTTGCTTGCCCAGCACATGACAGAGAAGTAGCTCCGCATCCAGCACAGGACTGTCGGATTCGGCTAGATTGGCCTGCGCCAACAGCTCGGCAACCGTCAGATTCATGCCTCTTCCAGTGCCGCCAACTGGTCGGCCTGATATTCCCGTCGTAGCGGTTCGATCACGCCATCCAACCCGCCCTGAATCACTTCGTCCAAGCTATACAGCGTCAGGTTTATGCGGTGATCGGTAACCCGCCCCTGCGGGAAATTATAGGTGCGAATACGTTCGGAACGATCGCCTGAGCCAACCAGTGAGCGACGCGCATCGGAGATTTCCTTATCCTGCGCTTCGCGCTGCTGGTTAACCAGCTTGGCCTGCAACAGACTCATAGCACGGGCGCGGTTTTTGTGTTGCGAGCGCTCGTCCTGACACTCCACCACCATGCCGGTGGGCAAATGCGTCAGGCGTACAGCAGAATCGGTTTTGTTGATGTGCTGCCCACCCGCCCCTGAGGCGCGGTAAGTATCCACGCGCAAATCATTGGCATTGATTTCGATTTCGGCCTGGGCATCCATTTCCGGCAAAATCGCCACCGTGCACGCTGAGGTATGGATACGCCCCTGTGACTCGGTCTCCGGCACCCGTTGCACCCGGTGAGCGCCGGACTCGAACTTCAGCTTGGCATAAACGCTCTGGCCTTCGACTCGGGCAATAACCTCCTTGTAGCCGCCATGCTCGCCGTGGTTCTCCGAGAGAATCTCGATCCTCCAGCCCTGACGCTCGGCATAACGACTGTACATGCGAAACAGGTCACCGGCGAAAATCGCCGCTTCGTCACCACCGGTTCCAGCGCGCACTTCGAGAAACACGTTGCGCTCGTCGTTGGGATCCTTGGGCAGCAACAGACGATTAAGCTCTTCCTCCAGCTCAACCAGCTGCGCATCACTGGCGGCAGCGTCTTCCTCAGCCATCTCGCGCAGGTCAGGGTCACTGTCCTTGAGCAGGCTGCGTGCCTCCTGCAGATCGCCCTGCACGGTACGCCATGCCTC
>Ga0315338_1004903_pt1 | contig 10118 bp, 5 predicted proteins | sample ASW8metaG_FD_204518 | JGI IMG/M metagenome (GOLD analysis project Ga0315338, IMG submission 204518) | Ammonia-oxidizing marine archaeal communities from Monterey Bay, California, United States - ASW #8 | ecosystem: Environmental > Aquatic > Marine > Coastal | place: USA: California | collected...
AGGCGTTGAGGATTTCTTCTTCGCGGGGGTGGACATTGGGGCTTTTGACATCGAAGAGGTGAACCACGCCGAGGTGGACTTTGCCGACCGGGGTTTCGTCGTCGTTGATCAGGCCAACCCGTTGTTCGGTGTAGGTGGTTTCGATGACGACTTCTTCGTTGAGTTCGCGGGCCATGCCTTCGCGATAGACGTCGTGGTTGGTGCCGGCGGAGGAGTCTTCGGTGGAGATATGTCCGCCGATGCCGACGCTACGCTTGGCGTGCAATCGGGCTTCGCCCTGACCACCGCCGCGGGTGTATTGGAAGAGTCGCGGTGTGCCGTCAGCGCCGGTGTAGCGGAAGAGGACGTAGGGGATGAGTTGTTTGAAGCTGGGATCTTGCTCCATTTCGCCACGAGGACGGTAGCTAAGAGATGTGCTTTCGAGCAAGGCAGGCAGATAACGGTCGATGTCGGAAGAAAAACCTTGGAAATGTCCAAGAGCGTGGAATTCGCTGGTGGGCAGGACGAGAACTTGTTCTTCAGTGACGGTCGACATGGTGAATCCTTTCAGGCTGAAATGTGGTGATTGCCGTAATTATAGGGCGAGTGGCGGAGGGTCACCAGCAGGTAGCTGGAAGAATGCTCCCAGAATCAAATTAACCACGACGGCACGGCGAGCACTACGGATATCCGGGGCAGTTCTAGTAGGCAGGTAGCTGAATTCTCAAGAATTCGGAGATTGCTGAAAAAACTAAATTTTGCAAATTCAGCTAATCTCAAATAACTTAGTGCTCGTCGTGCCGTCGTGGTTAGCTTTTTTCAAAGAACTAATCAACAATCTGCAGGCGGATTTCGTGGCTGTTGGCGCGGAGTTCGGGGGCGTACATGGCCGAGGCTTGGGTGGGCAGCGCGCTGAAGCGGCCGGGGATTTCGGCTCGGAGACGGTAAGTGACGCTGTGCTGGCCGCGGGCGAGTCGGGCGACGAACAGAGTGACACGATCGTCGCGGAATTCGACGTAGGCGCCGAGTTCGTTGCCGTTGTAGCCGCTACGGACGTCAACGGGCTCGAAGCCGGCGGCTTTCATGTCGTCGAGCAGAATGTATTCGTAGTCGTTTTTACTGTCGACGAGAAGCTCCACCTCGACTAGGTCACCGCTTTTGAGTTCGGCGAGGTTGTTGAGTGGATGGCGATTATATTTTTCTACCTGTTGGGTATTTGGTTGGCCGGTGCTGCTGGCAACGGTTTCGAGTTTTTCGGCAGGAGTGAGTTTGTAGTACCGACGGTCGACCTTTAGTTCGAGCCCTGTGGCAGTGATGTTGTCTTCAAGCGTAAAGTTGGTGAGGTAACTGTTGTAGTAGAGGGGAGAGTTGCCTTGCTTGCGGAGTTCGACTGTATGCTGGCCGGCGGTTAGGTTGGTGCCTTTAAGAATAAGCTTGTTGTCGAATGTAAAGAGATTTTCCTTGTTGATGGACACTTGCTTGTGCTGCTTGCCGTCGATCCATACTTCTACGGTGAGTTCGGGGCGGTCTTCGCCACTGACGCGGAGGAAATCGGCAAAGGCTTCAACCACTAGGGCCGTATCGCGGGTGCTGTTCCAGTAAGTCGCGTGTTTACGATTGTTGAGCAGGTATTTCACCAAGCGAGGGGCGATCTCGCTATTGGGGTCGGTAGCAGCAAGCAGTTTTAGATAGTAGGCATGGGCTTCGAATTCGCTGCCGTACCAGTGCCACCAGTGGCTGTTGGGGATATTTAGCCAGGCGGTTTGGTTTTCGTCATCCTGCTCGACATATTGGCCGAGATTTTGCATGACCATCGCCAATCGTTCTTGGTTCCCTTGCTGTTGGATGGCGAGGCCAAAAGTGGCGAGGCTATAAACGGCTAAATGAGTGCGATCGCGGTAGAGGTAGTCTTGCATCCGCTCGTTGAAATTGGCGGTCTCGGCTAAAACCATGTACACCAGGGCATCGAGGTTGTTTGCGTGTTGTTTTCTGTCGAGTTGCTTGTCGGTGTGCTCCTGCTTTTTCCAGTTGTCGAGCAGGTGGAGTTGCTCGGCTTGGTAATTCTTGAGCCAAGTGATTCCGCGGTCGAGAGTGCCGGGGACGATTGCTACGCCGTTTTGTTTGGCGATGAGTAGACCGTGCATAACAACGGCCGTGGTGTGAGGGGTGCTGCGTTCTCCGTAGCCGCTGAACCAGCCCCAGCCGCCATCGGAGAGTTGCATGTTCGTGAGGCGGTTGACACCGGCTTTGACAATTTTGTCTAGTTCGGCCTGATCAAAGACAGGATTGCGTTTATAGCGTTTCCAATTGGCTGCGCGCAGTTGGTCGTCGCCGATTTCTTGGGAGTTGAGGTTGGTGCGCTTTTCTTGGATGGTCGCTAGATCGACGCCCATGCGTTTGAGTGTGCTTTGGGTGATGACCGCGGGGAGGAAGCGGTTGAGGGTTTGTTCGGTGCAACCGTGGGGGTAGTCGATCAGATAGGGTAGGGCGTCGACCATGGCGCCCGCGAGGGTGGGCGTGTAACGGATTTCGAGTTGGGTTTGTTCGGGGCGACGCTCTTCGGGGATGTTGATAGTGAATTGGCCCAGGGGTTGATTGGGTCGGAGCGTGCCGGTGAACGATTCGGTTTTGAGCATGCCGTGAACATGAACCGGGAAGGTCATTTGCATGGCATCGGACTCTTGATCGGTCAGGGCGCTCATGCGGATGGTTGCTTGGCCTTCACGGACGGCTTCCACGCGCCAATCAACACGCTGCTCGCCGCTGGGTTCGATGTGGATGGTTTTTTCTAATTCAGTTGGGCCTGTGAGTGTGTCGCCTTCGAGGATAAGTTGGACGCGGACATCTTTGGCCTCGGGGAGATAGTTGTGCACATTGGCGGAGAGGACAACTTCGTCGCGTTCGATAAAGAACCGAGGAGCCTGCAAACGGACCACGAGGTTTTTGCGGGTGACGACTTCGGCAGCGCCTTGGCCGACGCGGGTGCCGTGGCCCATAGCCCAGGCTTGAATTTTCCAGGCGGTGAGATTTTCGGGCATGTCGAGTTTTACTTGGGCGATGCCGTCGGGGTTGGTTTGAATGGACGCGACCCAGAGGGCGGTATCAGCGAAGTTTTCTCGGATCGTGGGTTGGACCAGCTCTGTTGGTGGGGGCTCGGCGGCTGAAGCAGACTTGTCTTCGGCAATTGCTTCGGTGGGTAAAGCAGCGGATAGCTGCTGGCCTGCGAATTTACTTCTGCGGGAGGATAAGGCTGACCAGCTAGACGCATTGCCAGATGCAACTACGGGTGCTCCCAATTGTGTGAGCATTTCGATCCTGTGGCCAAAGATGCCGAGGTTTTGCATGCGGGGCAAGTTGGGTTTGACTTGGGCCGAGTAGGATCGCTGGAGGTTATTGTCGCCGCGCGAATGATGGTGGCGGCGCCATTTCCAGAAGAATTCGCGGATGTCGGCGATTTTGCTGCCGCCGGCGATGTAGTCGAGGGCCTTGTCATAGATCGAAAGTGCGAGCGAGCCAACGTAGGGTTTGCCATCGAGGTCGGTGAGCTTGAGGAGGACTTCGGCTGCTTGCCCAGGGAGATAGGCATCGGCTGAGGGGACGACTTCGACATTGAGCAGGCGCTTTGCGGGGGGAACGAACAGTTCACGCGTGACGGTGTGAACCTTGCCGTTGTGGACGGTGACGGCTTCGACGAAAAAGTTAGGGGTATCTTTGGTGCTGATGTCGAGGTCGACGGTTGTGGATTTTCCGTCGAGACGGATGATTTTGGGCGGGAGATAAACGCTGTTGCTAGGGCGGAGGAAGAGTAGGACGGTGACGCCGGTGCGGTTGGTGTTGATCTGAAGGTTGGCTTTGTCGCCGGGTTGGTAAGCGCGGCGGTCGGGGATGATTTCAAGATCGTTGAATTGGAAGTCGGCGCTATTGAAATTTTGGCCGGCAACGGTGATGATCTGCCCGCCTTCGAGGGTGTGATTGGCGGCGTCGGTCAGTTCGTAGGCAATGCGGTAGCGGCCGGGTTCGGAAGCTTTGATTTCGAGGCTTGCCTGACCGGTGTCGGTCGTGGAGAGTTCCCAGGTACCGACTTCGGTTTCTACGGGGCGGGCGGCTTCGTAATGAATTTTTAGTAGTCGGAGTGTGCCGGTGCCGACGACTGGCTTGCCGTCGAGCGTGCGAGCGGTCGCTCCAACTGAAATGGTATCGCCGGTGCGGTAGTGTCCGCGATTTGCCCAAACGAAGACTTGGAAAGGTTGGCGGGCGACGAGCACCCGGCCGCTGCCAACGATGGTGCGGCGGGATTGATCGACTACTTCGGCGATGATTTGGTAGCTGTGGTCTTGGTCGGGGTGAAATTGCTTGGCCAGGGCGGTGTCGATTTTAACTTCGACGGTGCCGTCCGTGCCGATGGCGACTTCCTGCTCGGCTACGACTTCGGGCGGGGTGGGGGCATGCCATTGCCACCAGGGGTGTGGACGGCGGCAACCCCAGCGTGACCAGCCGGGGTACCAGTGGTAGTCTTCGGCAAACCAGCCGTAGCCGGGGCCGTAGAGCCAGTCCCAGGGCATGGGAGGAAACCACTTGTGGGTGTGAGGTGTGCGGAGGATTTTGTATTTGACTTTGGCGGAAGTGACGGGCTCGCCGTAGTAGTATTTGGCAATGATTTTGGCAGTGACTGTTTCGCCCAAAGTGGTTGGCTTGTCTGGGGTGTTGACGGTGACTTCGAACTCGGGCTTTTTGTACTCTTCCACACGAAAGGTGCCGCCGCCGTGGTTCACCACGTTGATGCGATATTGGCCCAGGGTGGCTTCGGCCGGGAGTTGCCACGTGCCTTCAAGGCCACCGTAAGCGTCGGCGACGACTTGCGTATTGTAGACTTCTTCGTTTTTGGGATCGCGGATTTCGATGCGGAACGATTGACCCGCGTATTGGGAGTTGTCTTCGAGGTCGTAGCGGGCGTGACGAACCCAGAATTTGAATTGTACTTTTTGCTGAGGACGATAGACGGGGCGATCGGTGATGGAGAAGACTTTTACCTGTTGGTAGGAGGCTTCCTGACGGCGGCCCGACCAGATGTTGCGAAAGCCTAAATAGGCGAGCCGTCCTTGCTCGGTGGTGGCGATGGCCAACCATTGATAGCGGTTTTGATTATCGGCATTTGGTAGTTCGACCAGTCCGTTGGCATCGGTATGCTCGGCGAAGTTTTTGGTGTGGACTTGGTGTTTTTTATCTTTTTGGTGTTCTTGCCAGAAACCGAAGAACTCGACGTTACAGTTGGGGAGGGGATGCCCAGTGACGGTGTCGGCGATGTAGTAGAGAGATTTGTTTTCGAGAGGTTTTTGGACGATGGCGGTATCGCTGAGCCAAACAACGATGCTGGTGGTGTTGCCACCTTCAATAGTGGAAGTGAGCAGGTAGGCTCCGGCTTTTTGTAGTGGCGTGGTGATGGTGATGCGACGGTCAAAGTGCTTGTCGAGCGGTTCGAGGTCGAGGCTCCAGCGGGCGACTTCTTTGCCTAGATATTTGGTTTGGTTTTGGGTGACGAGTCGATGGCCCAGGTTTTCGATTTGCAGTTGACGATGTTCGAGTTGCGCTGGGGCACTAGTGAGATAGGATTTTACGTCGCTGAGTAGCTGCTGGACTTTGATTTCTTTGGCGATGAAATTCACACGGCGGCCGTTGCGGTAACGGTAGTCGATCGTAGCGCCAGAGCCCGCAGGTTGTTTGATGGTGTGCTCGAAACGGCCCCAATTTTCGACGATTTGGGCGAGACGCTGCTTGGCGGTTTTGGGATCGCCTTTCTGCTTGGTAAGCATGCGCCAGTATTCGGCGGCACGAGGATACTGGCGGCGGTTTTCGAATGTTTGGGCAAGTGAATGTGCTGGAATGCTCCAGGAACCGCTGTTCTTTTCAGGAAAATTGTTTTCGAGAACCTGCTGGCGGAGTTTGATGTGGTTGTGCTCGTCAGGGAGTTTGAAGCGTTTGATGCCGGTGGCTAGTCGGGCGATGGTTTCGTCTTCGGCTAGCGTATGCAGTGCAAACATGCCGGTATCGGAGGAGTCGTCGAGATTGCTTTGGTGGCGGTTCCACCAGCGGTATTGGGCGAGAGTTTCGACGCCGAATTGCGATTGTAAAAAATCGGCACGCCGCAGGAGCAGAGTATCTCGATAGAGCGGTTGCCACGTAGCTATTTTTTCTAAAAGCCAACGCCAACGCTGGCCGTCGTTCTGGGCAGTTTCCCAAGATTCGGGGGTGTTGTAGAAAATTGGCTGATCGTTTTCGTCGACGGGGGCGCCTTGGGGTTGGCCACGGTAGTGGTTCCAACCTTCCTGGTAGTCAGGGAGACTTTCAAGGGATGTGAGGGTTTGTAATCGCCAAGCTTTGTGAGTGTTGCGGCGGCGCAGGACGGTACCCGCGAAGTTCTCTAGACAATTTCTGGCGTCGTGCGATTGTTGATCGTCTGCGCGTTGTTCGAGGAGTAGAAATGCTTTTCTGTAGAGTTGCAACGCCCGAGTGCGGTCTCGCTCGGTGGCGTTCATTACTTTGCCGCCGCCCCGGTGTTGGCCTCGCTGGAATTTGCCCGCGATTTGGTAGCCGATGTGCTGTTGCTCGTAGTAACTTCGGGCGACGGCGGCGAGGACCTGCCAACTTTCTGAATGTCTGGCAACGACGGCTTCGCGGAATTCGTCAATTTCTTGGTGGCGGTTGAGCTGGTTGTGGCATTGCAGTGCGTGTTGGTAGCTATCGGTGAGCATCTTTGCGGGGATATTCTTATCGTCAAAGAGTATTTTGCGATAAGCGACAAGTGCTTGTTGGTAGTTGCCATCATTCAATAGCTGCTGAGCTTGTTGGAAATTATTGGCCGGGGCAGCCAGAGCAGCCAGATAGGGGATTGCCAGAGTTGAGAATACGGCAGCAAGAATCAAGGTTGTGGTATATGTCTTCATGGGGGTGCCGCTGCGGGAAAAATTGAGGGTGTTGCTGCAAGGTCTGGTGGCCATGAATGTTCTACGCGAGCCGAGTGGAGTAGGTCTACCCGATTTGCGAGAATCTGCATTTGGCCATCTCTTAGGGGTTGGACGTGCAGAGGGGGGGGAAAGTTCCGAGTTTTTTAAGATTCTGGTGATCTCTAAGTTGTCGGCTGTGAGCTGAATGGGGGTTTGGTATACTCTTGGCTACTATTTTTGTGGTGAGTAACTGGAGTTTTTCATATGCGTTTGAATTGTTTCGCTTTGCTGGCTGTGTTGATGTGTGGATCGTCTGTGCGGGCGGAGGTACTTTGGCCTCAATTTCGTAGTCCTGATGGACAGGGGCATGCCGAGGCGGTGGGTGTGCCGTTGCATTGGGGAGAAGACGAAAATATTGTCTGGAAGACGCCGGTCGAGGGATTGGGATGGTCGTCGCCGGTGGTGGCGGAGGGCAAGATTTGGCTGACGACAGCGATTCCCACTTATGTAAGCGAAGAAGAACGGGCAGCGAAGGTCGAAGGGTTGCCGTTGCCGGGTCAGTTGGCGGTTGCCAGCGAGGTTTCGCTGTGGGCGATGTCGTTTGATTTGGCGTCGGGCGATCTGTTGCAAAAGATCAAATTATTTAGCGTTGAATCGCCACAGGTCATTCATTCGCTCAACAGTTTTGCCTCGCCGACTTCGGTACTGGGAGAAGGTCGGTTGTATTGCCACTTTGGGGCCCACGGTACAGCTTGCGTTGATACCAACTCGGGCGACATTGTTTGGAAGAGTTCGTTCGAGGTGCAGCATTCGGTCGGGCCGGGTAGTTCGCCAGTGTTGTTTGAAGATTTGTTGATCTTTCCGTGCGATGGTACGGACGACCAGTTTGTGGTTGCCGTTAATACGGCCAATGGCGAACCGGTTTGGCAGACCGATCGTCCGCCGATGCGTAGCGAGCAGGGAGATTATCAGAAAGCGTTTAGTACGCCATTGGTGATTGAATTTAACGGTGAAAAGCAAGTCGTTGTGCCTGGGGCGCAGTGGTTTGTGTCCTACAACCCACGCACTGGGAAAGAAATATGGCGGGTGGATCATGACAGCGGTTTTTCAACCGTGCCGCGGGCGGTGTATGACGGCGTACGGTTGTATCTCTGCACGGGGTTTGTGCGCGGCCAACTGTGGGCAGTGCGACCTGACGGGACTGGGGACGTGACCGAAACTCATGTGGATTGGAAACGGACGAAGCAGATCCCGACGATGCCTTCGCCGCTTGTGGTAGACGGGAAGGTGTATGTCGTGAGCGATGGGGGTGTGGCTTCGTGTTTTGAAGCCTCGACGGGCGATGAATTGTGGCGGAAACGGATGGGAGGCAAGTATTCGGCTTCACCGCTGTATGTAGATGGGAGGCTCTATTTTTGCAACCACGAGGGAGTCACCACGGTACTTGCCCCTAGCGAAGAGTACCAGGAATTAGCCCAGAATGAGTTGGAAGGGCAGTTGATGGCGTCGCCGGTGGCGGTGGAAAGGGATCTGTTGTTGCGTAGTGATACGCACCTTTATCGCATTGGGGACGGTGGGGTGAAAGTCCAAGGGCGATAAAATCAACGATAATTTTTGTTCTTGGCGGAAAAATTCTAGTATTCTGCGAGTATTTCTGGGAAGCTGAACTCTGGCCGGTGTTATCTGTTTAGAACCCGTTGCTAGGAGCTCCCCACGTGAAGATGCCGGTTGGCGCTAGTTTGATTGCTGAGTTGCTTGACCGGCATGGTGCTGCGCTGGAGCTGTATGCTTCGCAATGGACGCATTCGCCAGAGGATGCGGTGCAAGAGGCATTTGTTGAATTGGCTCGCCAGACCGAGGTGCCGCAGCATTTGGTGGCGTGGTTGTATCGTGTTGTGCGGCATCGGGCGATCAACGCGGTACGTGCGTCGTCTCGCCGATTGCGGCATGAGCAAGAGGCTGCCCGTCTGGGGGATGAGCGAAGACAACAAGCGATGGGCAAGGCTGATAAGTTATCGTTGCCGGAGGCTTTGGATGCTTTGCCGGCCAGTGATCGGGAAATCGTTGTTTTAAGGATATGGAGTGGTCTGACCTGGCAGCAAATAGCAGCGGTGAGTCAGATTTCGTCCAGCAGTGCGCAGCGGCAGTACGTTGCGGCACTTGAACAGTTACGTAAATTTTTGGAGCCGTCATGTCTGCCAAATTTGGTTTGCCGTCGAGATTAGAAAAACTTGAAGCTGAGCTACGGCAACAGGTCCCTCAGGATTGCGCCGTCGACCGTGATGCGTTGATGTACCAGGCCGGCTGGGCTGCTGCGGAAGTGGCGGGGAGATTACGCTGGGGTTGGCCGACGACCTCAGGACTGCTGGCGGCCTCGGTGGCGGTGTTGGCATTTTTCTTAGTGCGAGGGAGTGAGCCAGTACCGATGGCCGAGGTAAAAACGGAGCCGACGAAGCCGGCTATTGAACATAGGTTGCCGAATCTGGTTTTGACACCGGAGCAGCCGGTGCGGGTAGTGCCGGTTCGGCATTGGGAAGCCGAGGTTGCAGCATTGGCTCGGCGTCATCAGTTGAAGAAGTGGGATGTGGTCGATCGTGAAGTCACCAAGGTTGCTAGTACGGAAGTGAAGACGGCGCGTTCGTTGATGCAAGAGTTTCTTGGCGAGACAGTGCAAGCAGAAATTGAGAAGCGAGGAAACCATGGACATTTGTTTGACGGAAGGGGCGTGCTATGAGTTTTTTGCGTAGTGGTTTGGTGTTGGGAGTGGTATTGGGAGTGGTATTGGGAGTGGTATTGGGAGTGGTATTGGTGACGAGCGGGCAGTCGATTGCTTGGGGTGCTGAGGAGGGGCAGGAGATAGTTGAAAAGAAGCATCGGGTTGTTTTCTCGGAAGATGATAATCAAAACGGATTGCGGATTTTTAAGCTAACGGTCTCACCTGCGGCGGAACCGCAACCAGCTTTGAAGCATCAACTATGGCTCAAACCCCACCAAATGAAGCCTGGCAACGCGGCAATGCATTATGTCCGCTCGTTTGCAGAGAATTGGTTGGGCGGAACTTGGCGGTCGCTGCGCGAAAATCATGGGGATGCAGTTGACGATTGGTATCGGGTGTCTTCGATTGCGATTGAGGATTTGCCTTTGAATGATATGCGAGTTGCAGCCTCGCGATTTGATGATGTCGTTGAATATGCCATT
>Ga0315338_1004904_pt1 | contig 10113 bp, 8 predicted proteins | sample ASW8metaG_FD_204518 | JGI IMG/M metagenome (GOLD analysis project Ga0315338, IMG submission 204518) | Ammonia-oxidizing marine archaeal communities from Monterey Bay, California, United States - ASW #8 | ecosystem: Environmental > Aquatic > Marine > Coastal | place: USA: California | collected...
CGCTTGCGCTACTTCGACCCGGAAAATCGGCGCGCCGGTATACCCGACGCCGTCGCCGCTCTCGTCGAGAGCATGAGCAATGACGAGGTCGCCGTGCAGTTGATCAACCTCGACCCAGTGCGAGAACGACACGTCGTCGTTCAAGGTGGTGCCTACGGCGAACACAAGATGGGCAACGTCACGGCGGATGGAGGCACGAGGGTCGACGTGCCCGGAGATGGCTCGGCCTTTACGGTGCGGCTGGCGCCGGGTGCCGGTGGCCGGTTGACGATTTCTCAGGATCGGTTCGCTCGGCAACCGACGTTCACCTTTCCCTGGGATCGCTAGTGCTCTGGAGAAAAAATCCGCCTCCGTTGCGAGTCCGATGACGCCCGTTAACCGTTATACACTTTTTGTCCTAATCTCCTCCTTCGCCGGCGCCGCCGGCATGATCCTCACCGAGATTCTGCTCCGTTTCTACACCGTCCCCGCCCTCGGTATCGCGATCCCAGCCAACTTCGTCGGTGGCCTGTTCCTGCTGTTGAGCGCCGCCGCGCAAGGCACGGGACGCTGGCGGGGCTGGCCAACATCTGACTGGCTGCGGCTGCTCGCCGCGTCCACCGCGACTTTCGCGCTCGGCTTTCTTCTGCTCTATGAGGCCGTCGACCTCATCGGTTCGAGCAAGGCCACGCTGCTAGGGCGCCTGGAGGTGATCTTCGTCGTCGGCCTGGCCGTTTTATTGCTTGGGGAGACGTGGACCCGTCGCCACTGGCTGGCCAGCAGCGTTGCTCTGACCGGCGCCATCTTCGTCAACTTCGACCCGGATGCCTTTGACCTCCAGTTCGGACGTGGCGAGTCGTTGACCCTGTTGGCGGTCTTCACTTACGCCATCGGCATCGTCCTGCTGAAGACTCTCGTCGACCGCCAGGACGGCCTGCTGGTGACCGGCTTCGGCCTGCTGCTCGGCGCCGCCGTGTTGACTCTGTTTGGGCTGTATGAAGGGATGGCCATCAGCGTGCTGCGCGTCGCCGACGGTTGGACAGCGCTGGTTCTTCTGGTGCGCGGCCTGCTACTGGGGATCTCGTGGGTCACCTACAACATCGCCATGAGACACCTCGGCGCCTCACGTTGCTCCGTGCTGTTCCTCAGTGTCGTGTGTTTCACCGTTTTGCTGCAGCTCGTCATCGACATGCTGGCCCCCGGCCTCGGGCTGCGCGTACCTGACAATCTTTTCACAGCCCTGTTGGGAGGCGTCATTATCGGCGCCTCCGTCTTCCTCATCAGCAGGGAGAAATGAGCAATCGGCTTATGCGCCACGATCTACGCGCTGCAGTGGATATCGTAGACGACAACTGGTATTCTTAGTCGCATGTCGCGCAATCTCATCGCCCTGCAGAACAAATTCCTTGGTGAGGGCCAGACCGTCTACGACGAACTGGTCCGTATTCACGATGGCCAGGGCTTCGTTGGCGACGACGACATTCTCCGGCTCGCCGAAACCCACAATCTGCCGCGTTCCCTGGTGCGGGCCACGGCGAAATTCTACGACGAGCTGTCTCAGGATCGGCCGGCCAAACACACTCTCAAGGTGTGCAACGGCGAGGCCTGCCGCGCTGCCGGGTGCGACGCCGTCATCGAGCGCTGCAGCGAGGAACTTGGCATCGAACCGGGCGAGGTGTCCGCCTCGGGTGCCCGTCTCGAGCACGTCGCCTGCCTCGGCTACTGTGGCCTGGGACCGAACGCAATGATCGACGAGGTACCCGTAAGCCTGACCGGGGACGACGCCGTCGACGAGTTGCTGGCGCACGTGCAGGATGGCCGCGGCCACTCCCTGATTGAACCGAGCAACGTCATCTATCCCCCTGCCGACGGCCATCCGTGCGTCGTGCTGCGCCATGTGGGTCACGACGTGACCGGAATCGAGGCGGCCATTTCACGTGGCGTTTACAGCGCCCTCGATCAAGCGCTCGCCATGGAACCCCAGGCCGTCATCGACCAGATCAAGTCGAGCCAACTGCGCGGCCGCGGCGGCGCCGGCTTTCCCATGGGGATCAAGCTGCAGACGGTGCGCGACAGCGAGGCTCCCGACGGCTCGGGCCGACGCTTCGTCGTCGTCAACTTCGACGAAGGCGACGCCGGATCCTACATCGACAAGGAACTGATCGAACGCGACCCGCACACCCAGATCGAAGGAATTCTGATCACCGCCCACGCAACCGGTGCTCAGCACGCCTACATCTACGCCCGTCTCGAGTATCCCAAGGCGCGGCAGATTCTGCAGACGGCCGTCACCGAAGCGCGAAACGCAGGGCGGCTCGAGACCTGCGACATCACCGTCGTGCGTGGCCAGGGTGCCTACATCTGCGGGGAAGAGACGAGCCTGCTGCGCTCGCTGGAAGGTCTGCCGGCGCTGGTGAGCACGCGGCCCCCCTTCCCGGCGCAGGAGGGGCTGTGGCGCTGCCCGACAGCGGTCAACAACGTCGAGACGATCCACACGCTGCCGTGGATCATCGAACACGGCGGCGAGGCGTATACCGCGCTCGGCAGCGAGATGTCCCGCGGCACCAAGGTCCTCAGCCTTAATACGCGAGTGCAGCGACCTGGCATTTACGAGGTCGAGTTGGGAATAACGTTGCGGCAGGTCATCTTCGACCTGGCCGGTGGTATGGCCGACGGGCAGACTTTCAAGGCTGTGCAAGTGGGCGGCCCCCTCGGTGGCCTGCTTCCCGAGTCTCTCCTCGACACACCGCTGGAGTTCGAGGCCATGGCGGCGGTGGACGCGCTGCTGGGGCATGGCGGCATCGTCGTCTACTCGCAAGAGGACGACCTGGTCAAGATCGGCCGTGGCCTGTTCCACTTCTGCGCTGTCGAGAGCTGCGGCAAGTGTTTTCCCTGCCGCATCGGCGCCGTGCGCGGCACCGAGCTGTTCGACCAGATGATCGAAATCGGCGTCACCGACCAGCGCCTGGCTCTGCTAGGCGATCTGTGCGAGACGATGAAGTACGGCAGCCTCTGCGCCATGGGTGGTATGACACCGGCGCCCATCGAGTCCATCGTCGAACATTTTCCCGAAGAGCTTGAACGATACCGCCGCCCCGCGGCGGAGTAAGGGCACGCTATGTCTGTCATTCAGGGATCCAAACACGCGCTGCTGGAAGACACGCAGAGCGCCGTCGAGGTGGGCGAAGCCATTCTGCGCGAACGACAGAAGGCGGTGGAACCGGCGCCGAAGCGGGTGACTGTCAGCGTCGATGGCCAGACCGTGAAACTTGCCGAGGGCGACACCGTGCTCGACGCCATCAAGTCCATCGGCAAGTCCGTACCAACCCTGTGCTACTCGGATCGCATGAAACCCTTCGGCGCCTGCCGCACATGCCTGGTCGAAGTGACAGGCCGCAAGCCCGTCGCCGCCTGCCACACGCCGGTGATGGATGGCGCCTCCTACCAGACGTCGTCGCCACTGATCAGTCGGCTGCGACGCAACATCACCGAACTCATCGTCTCCGATCATCCGCTGGAGTGTCTCGACTGCACGGCCAACGGCCGCTGCGAACTGCAAAGCCTGGCTCAGCAGGTGGGGCTGCGCACGCCGCGCTACGAGAATCCTCGCATCCACAGCCCCGCCGACGATGATCGGCACCCGTTCATAAAAGTTGAGATGGACAAGTGCATCGGCTGCGCCCGTTGCGTGCGCGCCTGCGACGAGATCCAGGGGTCGTTCATTCTGCAGATGTCTGGGCGTGGTTATGACACGAAGGTGATCGCCGGTAATGACACGGGCTTCGAAGAGGCCGATTGTGTCAGTTGCGGACAGTGCGTCTTCGAGTGCCCCGTGGCCGCCCTCGAAGAGCCGGGCACACGAGACTTCGGGCTCCCGGATGAGACGACGACCACGACCTGTTCCTATTGCGGCGTCGGCTGCACCCTCGACGTGCACACGAAGGACGGCCAGGTCGTCAACATCACCCCGTCGGAGTCAGGATCCGCCAATCACGGCCACACCTGCGTGAAGGGCCGCTTCGCACATCAGTTCGCCCACTCCGACGACCGCCTGCGGACGCCATTGATTAAGGACAACGGCTCGTTTCGCGAGGCCACGTGGGACGAAGCACTGGACCTGGTGGTCTCGAAACTCGGCGGCATCGCGCGCACCCACGGCCCCGAGGCGGTCAGCGTCATCTCCTCGTCTCGTTGTACGAACGAAGAGAACTACCTGATGCAGAAGCTGACTCGCGTCGCTCTGCGGACCAACTCCATCGACAACTGCTCCCGCGTCTGTCATTCGCCGTCCGCCTACGCCCTCGGCCAGGCGCTGGGTACCGGCGCCGGCACCAACAGTTTTCAGGACGTCTTCGATTCTGACGTGCTGATGATCGTGGGTGCCAACCCGACGGAGGCGCACCCCGTGTTCGGCGCCATGATCAAGCAGGCCGTGCTCGCGGGGTGCAAGCTCATCATCCTCGATCCGCGCAACACGGAGCTCGCCCGCCTCGCCGATGTCCACGTGCCCCTGCGACCCGGCTCCAACGTCGCCGTCGTCAACGCCATGCAGCGTGAACTCATCGAGAACGGTCACATCGATGCTGACTTCATCGAGCGCTGCGCCGAGGGTCTCGATGACATAAAAGCGACGATCGCCGAGTGTACGCCGGAGTGGGCCGCCGAGATCGCCGCCATCGATCCCGACCTGATCCGCCAGGCGGCGGCGCTGTACGCGTCTGGCACGGCCTGCCAGATTCTCTGGGGACTCGGCGTCACCGAAGCCGGTCACGGCTCCAACACCGTCTTCGGCCTCATCAACATGGCCGTCATGACCGGCAACATCGGTCGCCCTGGCGCTGGTACCTGCCCCATCCGAGGGCAAAACAACGTGCAGGGAGCCAGCGACGTGGGCGCTCTGCCGAATGTGTTCTCCGACTACCGCCCGGTCACCGACTCGGAGGCACGCGCCGAGCACGCCGCCACCTGGGGTGTCGAGCCGCCCGACAACATCGGCCTGCGCATCCCGGACATGTTCGACGCCGCCCATGCCGGCACGCTCAAGGCGATGTACATCATGGCCGAGGACGTGGCCCAGTCCGATCCCGACACGACCCACGTCGTCGGCGCCCTTCAGAGCCTCGACTTCCTGGTTGTGCAGGAGATCTTCATGACCCCCACCGCCGAGTTGGCCGACGTCGTCCTGCCCGGCACGACTTTTTTGGAGAAGGAAGGCACCTTCACCAACTCCGACCGTCGCATTCAGCGCGTGCGCTCCGCCATAGAGCCGCTGGAAGGCACTCGCATCGACGCCGACATCATCCACGACATCGCGCGCCGCATGGGCGTCGATCTTGGCTTCGCTGACAACGACGGACACGTGGTCGTATCCAGGGTGATGGACGAGCTGGCCAGCCTCAGCCCGAAGTGGCGCGGCGTCAGCTACGCACGATTGGAAGACAAGGGGTTCCTGCAGTGGCCCTGTGTCGACGCCGACGATCCGGGCACCGAGATCGTACACCGTGACGGCAACTTCCTGCGCGGCAAGGCCAGACTGACGTCGACACCGTGGCAGGAACCGGGGGAGCTACCCGACGACGAGTATCCATGGATGCTGACTACCGGACGGCAGTTGTTCCACTACAACGTCGGCACCATGACGCGCCGCACCGACCTGGTCAAACTCACCAAGGGCAAACAGGAGACCCTGCGTATCCATCCCGGCGACGCCAAGCGGCTGGGAATCTGGAGCGGCGATAGTGTGGAGGTGGAGAGTCGACGTGGAAAGGTGACGGTCCTCGCCGAGGTGACGCGCTCCAGCAACAAGGGCACGGTGTTCATGACCTTCCACTTCCCGGAATCACGGACCAACCTGCTCATCGGCGACGCCGCCGACGAATTCACCGGCTGTCCGGAGTACAAGGTCTGTGCCGTGAAGCTGATGAAGGTCGCCGACGGGTAGAACCGCCCGGAGGCGAAAGGTCGCAGCCCCAGGGCAAGCGCCGATTGCGGCTCCCGATCCCTCGAGACAAGCCGAAGACGCAGGCTCGAATCTCACGGTACGACCGCCAATCGGAGATCCACGCTCACTCTGGCGCACCGCAGCCGTAACCCCGGCCACCGCCGACTACTGGTAGATGAGCACCGTTCCCGCCACTGCCTGCACCGGGATGGACTCCAGGGCATCGATGATCTCTTCGTCGGCACCGACGTAGAGCGCCAGGTATGTGCCACGGGCGTAGAATCGAGGCAGCGCGATCCAGAGCACGGATGGCCGGTCGAGCGTGGTGCCGTCGAGGGAGATTTTGGAGGCGTCCTCTTCGAGCACTTTCACCGAATCGTAGGTGAAACGCGCACGTCCTGGCCGTTGATGTTGATCGGGTGGGCGGCAAGCAGGAAAAACGATCTGTCTAGGGACTGGCCCTGGTAGGTGACATCGACACCCGTCTCGCTGTGTTGTGCCACGTGGGCCTCGACGGAGGAGATTGGCGTGGATGGATTTGGCTCGCCGGGGGCGATCGTTCAAACTCCGTCACCGCAGGCTCTATCAGATGTCACCCGGCCCTCAGAACATCAGCGCTGAAATTCCCAGCAGAACAGGTACGCCGTCGACGACCAAGGCACACTCGAGGCGACCACCAGGAGCCGACAGAAAACGGGCGTACGCCGCCGTCGCCAGTGCCGCCGCGATCAGCGGCGCCTGGAGGACACCGATGGCCAGCGTTTCCCCCACTACGCCCAGACTCAACACCAGGCACAGCCGACGTGTGCCTGACACACCCAGCCGCACTGGGATCGTGCGCACGCCGGCGCGCTCGTCTGCCACGCGATCCCGCAGATCGAAGAAGCAGACGTTACACAAGACCAGCGTAAAGAGGGCTGCCCCGGTGGCGATCACACGCGGTGCGGCGGGCGATGAGGACGTGCTCCACGCCCACAGCGACGGCACTGCCACGGCGGCCACGGCCAGTGAGGCCGAAACGAAGAACGGTTTGACCGCCGGCAATTCGCGCAGGCGTCGACCGTGGATCGGCACGCCGTACAGCAGTGCCGGGATCGCGCCGGCCACGACGACGATGACAACGGAGATTGGCGCCCACAGCAGTTGGACCGCCAGCGACCCGCCACCGAGCCCGACGGTCAACCAGCGCGCCGGTTGGGCAAGCATGCGACCGTCAGAGATGTCATCTACAGCGTAGATCAGCAGGGTCGCGCTGAACACGACCCCCATCGGTGCGGCACGCGTCGGCAGCCCGATAGCGGCGGCGGCGAACAACGTCAGGCCTGCGGCGGCGGCTGATACCCAGAGATGGGTGTCCACCACCAGCCATTCCAGCGTGCACCGCACGGAGGGCGTCACGGGGACTCCCGTTCGGCGACGAGCCCCTCGATCCATCCCGGTCCGATACCGAACAGGCGAAAGCGCCGGCGCTCACGCACCGTAAACCCGGCAGCCTGCAACTGCGCCGGCAGGTCGTGTATGTTGTGCACATCGTTGGCACCCAACCGAGCCAGGCCGTGCATGGGCAGATCGTGGTAAATCCGCTGCAGCGGGTGCCGGCCGCCAGGCATCGGCGCAAAGTCGCCGACGACGAGGCGTCCTCCGGGTCTCAGAAAGCCTGCCAGGGCCCCGAGAACCTGGGGCAGGCGCTTCGCTGCGAATACATTGAGGAAGAACTGCGCGATGACGACGTCATAGTCCGCCGACGGGGTCCGTCGCAGCAGGTCTGCGTTCACCAATTCGACGCGCTGCTCGACACCTGCGCGGTGCGCGCGGCGCGAGGTAGCCTCGAGCATGGCGGGACAGCAGTCGACGGCGGTGACCCGCAGGCCGGCCTGTGCCGCCTGCACGACATCTGTACCGGGCCCGGAACCGGCAAACAGCACGCGAGCCCCAGCGGGTAGGCTCTGCACACCCCATCGCTGACAGGCCTGGATGGCGCCGCCGCTGTAGAGATGGGCCAGAGTTGCATAGATCGTGGCGAGACGGCCGTAGGTCGACGGCGCCGAAGCGGAGGGGGATCGCATACCAACAAGATCGGCCCCGGGACACGTGCTTTCCAGAGTTTGAACGACAACCGCCACCGCGGTGCGGGAGGGTAAGTGCCGCGGCGGCGAGCCATAGCCGTCGCCAGGGAACGACCGCCAATCCGTGCTTGTCTTTGTTTTGATGCCCCGGGATTCTGCGTCGTTCCCGACGCTCAGGCGCCGTTACCTGCGGTGTCGCTTGCGGTTTGACGGGTGACGGATCGTCGAGTAACTGGTCCTGTGGACAATGCGCGGGGATCGATAGAACCGCGGTCCGAACGGTGCGTAGGACGCCGAGGCGTAGACATGGGGTGTAATATGCCAGCCCAGCGATCCTCCCCAGTGCCCGCCGTAGTACCCCCTTCCGTAATAACCTCTTCCGTACGGAACGCCATACCAATGGGGCGCAACGTGCCCGGTGTAGACGATGCGGACCTCGGGGTCGACGGCGTCGGCAGGCGGCGTGTACGCGTAGCGCGCCTGATAGTCAGCGGCGACGTCCGCATGAGGGCCTGAGAAGGATTCGCTCACCGGTTCCGCGCGCAGTTCATCCATCTGCCACAATACCGCTGACGGATCCTGGGCCCACTCCCGGGCCAGCAACACGGTGCCGCCCAAGTCGTCGGTGAGAGCCGCGATCGCCTCCGGGTGGGCGGTCAGTGACTGCAGGGCCTGGCGCACCTCGGCCGATTCGTCCTCGAGCAGAGCATCGAAAGCGATCTCAGTGCTGCGGTTCAACTCCGACACGGACCGCAGCAGGTTCGGCGAATTTCGCAGCAGGCGCTGCGCGGGCGCCGTGATCGACGTCGGATAAGACGCCAAGGCATTCTCCAGCCCCTGGTCTCCATCGCTGGCGGCGACGAGGTGGTCCACGAATCCCGGCACCGAGATCAGGGCGTATGTGTCGGCGCGTTCAGCGGCGCTCTGGGCTTTGAGCAGACGCTCGAAGCGCTGACTCGACTGCTGCTGCAAACGGGTAACCCGGATCAACAGAGACGGGTGCCCAGCGGCTACAAGGGCTGCCAGGCGGACACCGTCCGGAAATTGCGCCACCTGCTCCAGGACCTCGGAGTGGAGAGCGACGTCGCAGTCGGCGCCGAGCCCGGTGGGGGCGCCGGCGCTCAGGGCCAGCAGCGCCAGGCCTGTGGTCACGACTTGAGTCGGTTTCATTCTCCGTCCTCCTGATGTCAGTACGGTGGATAGTGTTCGAGAATTGTGCGCACTGCCCACGCGATTTTCTCCTGCTCCTGTTGCGGGTCGACGGCCCGGCGCAGGTCGCTCACACTCCATCCTCGCCAGATGAGTTCTTTCGTCTCTGGGTCGACGAGATCGACGATCAACGTGCCTTCCCTGTATTTCCTCACGTCGACGGCGTATGGGTAGGGAGCGTGGATATACCCGGCTCCGTAACCTCCGGCTCGGACTTCCGACTTGCGTTCATAGCGAAGCTGATATGCCACCAGCACGTCGGCCCCTTCCGTCACGTAGCGCAGGCCGGATGTCGTCAGTCCCTCGGCCAGAGACTTGCGGATCCGCTTTTCTATGAAGGGCCCACTTAGGTTCTCACGCGCTCCGCTGTCCTGGGTCGACATGGGCATCCAGCTAAACGTCTTGTAGCGTGTAAAATCGACATCCGGATCGTAGTCGTACTGAACCGCAATCCCCGCGCACCCCATAAGAACCAGCGCCGACATCGCACAGATCCACTGCAACCGTCTCATGCGCTCTTCCTCCTGCCTTTGGGATTCGCCTGCGACATGACGTTAAGATACGCGGCTGTTGTCGTCGTTCCCACGTGCGCTGCCGCAGGCAAGGCCGAAACTTTGCCCGTTAAGCGTCTTCTCACCGGGCTGCGTCAAACCGCAATAGGGCACCCCGGCGGCGCTTTCTGGGGGACCTCAAATCAGGCGTGTTTGAGGTTCTCATGCAACGACGTTCATTTTTTTTATGGAGTGACATATCTGTGCCCGGAAACCCGGCAATCCCCTGGGCAGCGACGGCAGTCGCTGTCGTCATCCTGCTCGCCAGCGGCTGTAGCCGTGCACCCCGGCTGGACAGTCACTGGCCGGCAGCCTCGATCCACGTCGACGGTGCCGATACCGACTGGAGCGACCGGCGGTATGTGTT
>Ga0315338_1004905_pt1 | contig 10105 bp, 7 predicted proteins | sample ASW8metaG_FD_204518 | JGI IMG/M metagenome (GOLD analysis project Ga0315338, IMG submission 204518) | Ammonia-oxidizing marine archaeal communities from Monterey Bay, California, United States - ASW #8 | ecosystem: Environmental > Aquatic > Marine > Coastal | place: USA: California | collected...
AACGGTCTGCCCGTAAATATGGGTGATCGGCTAGTCGAATCGCATTGATAGATTAATAGCACGAATATTTTTAGTTAGCGCACCTACTGAAATATAATCTATGCCGGTTTGAGCTACTTTTCTTATGTTATCTAGGGTTAGGTCACCGGATGCTTCGAGTTCGGCCACTGGAATACCTTCAATCCGGTTAATTTCAACTGCGCAGCGGAGCTTATTCAGACTGAAATTATCAAGAAGCAATCGTTTCGCCCCATTTTTCAATGCGTCCCGCAACTGATCGAGTGATTCGACTTCAACCTCAATGATTGTATCCGGAATCGATTTGGTCGCAGTTCTTATGGCGTTTTGAATATTGCCTGCGCTAAGAATGTGATTTTCTTTAATGAGCACAGCATCAAAAAGCCCTATTCGATGATTAATACCACCTCCACATCTGACCGCATACTTCTGTGCAAGACGAAGTCCAGGTATCGTTTTTCGCGTGTCTAGGATTTTAGCTTTTGTGTCACTTATCATGGCAACGTATTTAGCGGTAACGGTTGCCGTTGCTGACAAAGTTTGGAGGAAATTTAAAGCGGTGCGTTCTCCGCTCAAAATGGAGCGGGCGGAACCTTCGAGTTTGCAAATCACGGTGTTTTCTGTGATGCGGTCACCATCTTGATATTGCCAATCCAATACGATTCTTGGGTCCAGCTGATTGTAAACTTCATCTACCCAGGGGATACCAGCCATGATGGCATTTTCACGTGTGATGATTTTCGCTGAAACAAGGAATTCTTGCGGTACCAGATTTGCTGTCAAATCGCCTGTGCCGAGATCTTCTGCCAGGTCGTCTGCAACATTCTTTTGGATGGATTCTACGAGTTTCTTGTCGAAGTCAATTTTCATATCCGTCTAAAGCAAAGAAGCCCGGCGCATTGGCCGGGCTTCATAAGTTCCATAAGTTCCATGAGTTCCATGAGTTCCATGAGCTTCATTTATTACATAAAAAAACCGTGGCCTCCTGCACTTACCATGCTCATAACTAGTGGTATGGACATCAGTGTGTTTGAGCGCGATGCCATAAATGCTACTTTTCGAGCTTTCGCTATTTCATCGGCGCTTGCCTCAACGAGACCGAGAATTTTTTTCTGGTTAGGCCATATCAATCCCCAGACGTTGAATAGCATAATTGTTCCAAGCCAAGCGCCAATACCGATTGTCAATTCATATGCTGGGCTGGGAGAATTTGCCAACATACCTAGGGCAAATGCATCATCTAATTGTCCGCGATGTAGCAAGAAGGCTGCGCCAGTTAACCAAGTGACGAGTGCTGCCCAACGGAACCAGAATAATGCTTTTGGTGCGACATATTTGGTAATGCCTGCTCCGCCGGGGCCACCGTCATCATTTGCTGCATCGGTAAGTGCTGGAACTTGAACGAAATTGAAGTAATAAAGGAGACCAATCCAAGTAATACCTGAGAGGACATGTAACCAAATAATGATGGAATTGCCAGGCTGTAGTCCAACCACGTGGTCGCCCATGGTTATCAATACAAGAACGATCGCTAGAACTATGCCTCCGATAATAGTGCCGGCGATGGAATTCAATGGATTCATGTTTTATGCTCCCCGAAATTATTTAATAACTGGTGTTAGGGTAGAGTGTCTATTATAGAGTCTGCTTCATCGAAAAGCAGTGGTTTCAAGATATTCTTCTTATATTTTAATAAATAACTAAAATATAAGAAGAATATTTTTTTGTTACTGAGAATTTTTGCAATAGAAATCATTCCTTTGACGAATATGGCTTTAATTGATTTTTCAGGAGAAACTAAATCTGGCAGGTGGATTTAATTCTTATTGACTATTCTTGTCCTATCACGGAAAGGGTATATTCTATTTTCGGATAGCGGACAATCCGAATAGTATCCTGCGAAGAAGAAATTCGTACAGGTGAAAAGACTGAGGTGAAGATTTACAACAAGATCAGTGTAATTAGGAGTTGTATTTCTTTGGTTGAGTCACATATTGATGTAAATAACACTCAGGTGATTAAACTGTGGATATAAACAAAAGAATTGAAGAGCAACTCGAATCAAACCAGGTGTTGCTCTATATGAAAGGAACCCCCGACTTTCCGCAATGCGGATTTTCAGGTCAAACTGTTGCGGCATTGAAAGCTCTTGGTAAGTCCTTCGCTTTCGTCAATATTTTTGAAGATCCGGAAATACGGGAAGGGTTGAAACGGTACTCAAATTGGCCGACATTTCCACAATTGTATGTGGAAGGTGAATTGATCGGCGGCTGCGATATTGTTATCGACATGTTTCACTCTGGTGAGTTAAAGACTCTACTGGACGATGTGGTCTAATGATCGTACCGATATCTTAAAGATTTTCTGTCTCTGGGTAGGTGGTCGATTCATACACAGGTTTGAAACGGTTTACGATTTTGCAAAATAGATCTGCAGTGATTTCCGCGTCATAGGCTGCGGAATGTGCTGAATTTTCGTCCCATGTAAGTCCTGCCGCCTGTACGGCATGCGCTAAAACGGTTTGACCATAGGCTACACCGGATAGTGTGGCTGTATCGAAGCAACTAAAAGGGTGAAATGGATTACGTTTCATTGTAGTTCGTTCAACAGCTTGATTAAGAAATCCTAGATCAAAGGAGGCGTTGTGTCCGACCAGGATCGCACGCGTACAATTACTCGCGCGAACAGCGTGTCTTACTTCGCGAAAAACACGTTGCAACGCGTCGAGTTCGTCTATTGCAGGTCGTAGCGGATGGTCTGGATTGATGCCATTGATAGCGAGAGAAGCTGGCTCGAGATTGGCACCTTCAAAAGGTTTAATATGATAACGAATCGTTTCTCCGCGCATGAAAGTTCCGTTGTCATTTGCGTTGATTAATACTGCCGCAATCTCGAGCAAAGCATCGGTTTTCGCATTGAAGCCGCCTGTTTCAACATCGACAACGACAGGCAGAAAGCTACGAAAGCGTTCGGAAATCGAGAATGACTTGTCCACGATTATATTTAGATCCAATCCGCTTGATCGAGTATGTGTTGATCGAGAATCAGGCTCATCGTATAGCGCACACCGAAGCCCGTGATGTCTGTCAAAATGTGCGCAAGTCCACCTTTGTGTTTTCCCGCACTTAGGTCAACATGTATCCAAGGAATATCGTTTTCTATGAATTCGTTTAGAAATACAGCTGCTAAAATATGATCGCCACCGCCATTCGGCGCACACTGCTTTAAATCTGCTATTTCACTCTTTATTTTGGGTAGGAATTCTTTGTTTATTGGAAATGGCCAGACTCTTTCACCGCTATTGTGGCCGGTTTTTTTCAGTATTGGATGCCAATCTGGTCGGTTGGTGAATACACCACTGTATTGTGTCGTAACGGCAATCACACATGAACCAGTCAGTGTTGCGTAATCGATAATTAGTCCCGGATTCTCTCGGCTGGCAAATACCAGGGTGTCGGCGAGTACCATGCGTCCTTCTGCATCTGTGTGAATAGTTTGAATTGTCTTGCCGTTAGCAGCTTTAACGACGTCTTGCGACTTGTAAGCAGCAGGACCAGTACGATTTTCAGTAATGGCTAACCAGCAATCGATCGCATAAGGCAATTTTAATTTTGAAATTGTAAGTAACGTACCGACGGCGACAGCGCTGCCCTGCATATCCGTATGCATATCGAGCATCGAGGTAAACGGCTTTAGATTTGTACCGCCTGTATCAAAGATGATGCCTTTGCCAACCAGACTCAATATAGGTGTTGCGGATTTCACATTGGGGCGATACCGAAGACGTACAATAGCCGCACTATCGTTCTCATTTCCTTGCGCAACGGCCAGAAATGCGCCAGCCCCAAGTTTTTCTAGTGCACTTACACCGAATTTCTTGAATTGCCAACCATGCTGTTTCGATAGTTCTTGTAAGAGTTTTGTATAAGCTTCCGCATCGAGTTTGTTGGGAGGTAGTGCTGTCAGCCAGCGAGCGAGATTGTTACCTTCGGCTTCAGCGCTTTCCCTATCAAAGTTTATTTTTTCTTTAAGGTCAATAATTCTAATATTTCTGATTCGTGTAAAGGAGTTTGTTGATTTGAACGAAGGCATCACAAATCCTGCAGCTAGAATGGCGGCAACAATGTTTTTTACGATCCGTGTTTGATCTCTTGAATCGAATCCAAGAATCCAGATACCAATGCAGCCTGACTTCTCGGTTGTGGCAGCACTGATCAGTTTTCTGCCGAGAGTTAGTTCTGCAAATGTATCTGAATCGGGTGATACCGTCCCAACCAGTACACGTGTCTGGCGTTTGTTGTTCACTCGCACCTCGGCTGCTGGCACAGCGCCTTTTGCTCGACGACGTATCAGATTCTTGATTTTTTTGCCTTGCGGAACTTTGCGCCAAAGTATGGGTGATATTTTTTTCGGTAGAATTAAGAGCAGTTGATCGATTCGGGCAATTTCCTTGCTACTGGAAGTGTCTCTGCTACGAATAATCTTGATGGCTTTATTTTTATTGTTGTTTTCAGGAAGCAGAGTGTACATATCAGTGATAACCTTGAGTTTTCGTGTGAGCGACTACGCGTATGACTCGAAGATGTCACCCGCGTTCTGTTGGATAACATAAACTAGCGCAATTGAGTAGTGATCCTAGCAGGACATTTGCTCTAATTCACGCGGCTAAGCGGTGTAAAATCATCGCGTGAAATAATATGGGTATTTAATGAGCGATTCCATTGAATTTGAAGACATTGATCCTGCCGAAACGCGCGAATGGCTGGAATCGATAGATTCAGTCTTCGTTCAACACGGTCCCGATCGTGCGCATTTTCTTTTAGATCGAATGATCGAATTTGCGCGCCGCGCTGGCGCATATCTACCCTATAATAACAACACTGCTTACCTGAACACGATTGCTAGTAGAGATGAGCCTCAATACCCGGGCGACCGCTCCCTAGAACGGCGTATTGAGGCCTATATTCGTTGGAACGCGATGGCAATGGTTGTGCACGCAAACAAGCACAGTTCTGAGTATGGTGGCCACATCTCGAGTTATGCTTCATCCGCGACCTTGTATGAAGTCGGGTTCAATCATTTCTGGCGAGCGCCAACCGAGCATCACGGTGGTGACTTGATATTATTCCAGGGCCATTCATCACCTGGTATTTATGCCCGGGCCTATCTCGAAGGCCGGCTGAATGAGAAGCACCTGGATAGGTTTCGCAAGGAAGTCGGTGGACGTGGCCTTTCATCCTATCCTCATCCGCGGCTGATGCCGGACTTTTGGCAGTTTCCGACTGTATCGATGGGACTCGGTCCCATGATGGCGATTTATCAGGCACGCTTTATGCGATATCTCGAACATCGCAACATGATTCCCATAAGCGATCGCAAAATCTGGTGCCACCTTGGTGATGGTGAAATGGACGAACCTGAATCCATGGGTGCTATCACGATGCCTGTGCGAGAAGGTTTAGATAATCTAATCTTCGTTGTGAACTGTAACTTGCAGCGCCTAGATGGTCCTGTTCGTGGAAATGGCAAAATTATTCAGGAACTTGAGGCTGCATTTGGTGGAGCAGGTTGGAATGTCATCAAATTAATCTGGGGATCGCGCTGGGATCCACTACTTGCTAAAGACCACAAAGGACATTTGCGTCGCGTGATGGAAGAGTGTGTTGACGGTGAATATCAGAATTTCAAATCAAAGGGTGGTGCTTATGTCCGTGAAAATTTCTTTGGCCAGTATCCGAGTACCAAGGAAATGGTCAGCAATATGTCCGACGAGGAAATTTGGCGACTCAATCGAGGTGGCCACGATGCGAGAAAGGTTTACTCTGCTTATCATAGTGCGGTGAATCACAACGGTCAGCCAACAATTATTCTTGCAAAAACCGTCAAAGGATTTGGTTTGGGTGAAGCTGGCGAGGGCCAGAATATTGCACACCAGCAGAAAAAACTGGATCTTCATGCTCTGAAAGAGTTTCGAGATCGGTTCAATATTCCGATATCTGATAGCGAGATCGAAGAAGTTCCTTATTATATTCCGAAATCTGATAGCCCAGAGATTAAATATCTGCAGCAACGACGAAAGGCGCTCGGTGGTTATTTGCCGAAACGACGAATGAAATCAAAATCGTTGCCAGTGCCACCAATCGATATTTTCAAAACGTATCTGGAGGGAACCGGCAAACGTGAAGTATCGACGACGATGATATTCATTCGAATTCTTACTGCGCTTGTTCGTGATAAACACATTGGTAAGCACGTTGTGCCGATTGTGCCAGATGAAGCCAGAACATTCGGTATGGAAGGTATGTTTCGTCAGGTTGGTATCTATTCTTCTATGGGTCAACTTTATACTCCACAGGATGCGGATGAACTTATGTATTACCGCGAAGACAAGCAGGGACAAATTCTTGAAGAAGGAATTAATGAAGCCGGCGCTTTCTGTTCCTGGCTAGCTTCCGGTACATCTTATAGTAATCACGATATACAAACCGTGCCGTTCTATATTTATTACTCGATGTTTGGTTTCCAACGGATTGGTGATTTCATATGGGCAGGCGGAGATCTTCAGTCTCGAGGTTTCTTAATCGGTGGTACGGCCGGCAGAACGACTTTGGCTGGTGAAGGTTTGCAACACCAGGATGGTCACAGCCTTGTCAATGCTTCGACGGTACCGAATTGCATCTCTTACGACCCAACTTATTCTTACGAACTTACAGTCATCATCCATGATGGTTTGCGGCGCATGATCGCTGAACAGGAAAATATTTTTTATTACGTCACCTGTATGAACGAGAAATACATCCACCCGGCGATGCCTACTGGTATTGAGGATGGCATTATCAAGGGCATGTATCTGCTGCAGGTCGGCAGCCAAGGAAAGATTCGCCCTCAATTGATGGGTTCTGGCACGATTCTCAGGGAAGTACTTGGCGCTGCCGAATTACTTTACAAAGATTTCGGCATCTCATCTGATGTTTGGTCCATCACGAGTTTTAACGAATTGCGCCGCGATGCACTGCAAATAGAACGCTGGAATAAACTACATCCTGAAAAATCACCACGAAAGAGTTATATCGAGACTTGCTTTGTAAATCGAAAAGGGCCCTATGTAGCTGCAACGGACTATATGAAGATCGTGCCAGATCAGATTCGGCGTTGGGTGCCAGGTCAGTTTGTAACACTAGGTACCGATGGATTCGGACGAAGTGATGGGCGTAAAGCATTGAGGCGTTTCTTTGAAGTAGATAAGTATTACGTTGTAGTTAGTACACTTAAAGCATTGGTCGACGATGGTAGGATTAATCACAAAAAAGTTGCCGAAGCGATTGAGAAATATCAAATTGACCCAAACAAACCTGATCCGACCACGCTTTGAATGAGCAAACGGAGTGCAGTAGTGACAAATAGTATCGACATAAAAATACCTCATTTAGGAGATATTGCCGATGCTGAAGTAATCGAAGTGTTAGTCAAAGCTGGTGACCGTGTCGAACTTGAAGATAGTCTTATCACGCTGGAGACGGAAAAGGCGATAATGGAAATACCGGCAACCGATCAAGGCATCATCGAAGAACTAACGATCGCTATTGGCGACAAAGTATCCAGCGAAGATGTCATCGGTCGGATAGCGATAGAGACTGATGACACAGTTGCGATAACTCCTGCATCAGAGCAGATCGAGGCTACTTCGGAACAAATTACGGTATCTCGCGAGGAGCCATCACTACCGCCAAAATTGACAGAATACTATCAAACAGCAACAGAACTGCCGATGATTGAAGAAACTGGATTCTCAAAGGCCCATGCGAGTCCATCGGTCCGTAAGCTTGCACGCGAGCTTGGTGTGGACTTAATTCAGGTTAGAGGATCAGGTCTCAAGAATCGTATTATGCAGGATGATGTTAAAGCCTTCGTAAAATCTATTCTGGGAGGAAAAGTACCAGTCAGTGGTACATTTCCAAAAGTACCAGGCGTAGACTTTTCAAAATTTGGTGAAATTGAATCTAAACCTCTGACACGCATTCAAAAAATTTCCAGTGAACGTCTACATGTGAGCTGGATTAACCTACCGCATGTAACGCAGCATGATCTTGTAGATATTACAAATCTTGAGAAGAAGCGTCAGGAATTAAAAGGGCCTGCTAGCGAACGCAATATCAACCTAACACCACTATCTTTCATACTCAAGGCATGCATTATTGCACTGCAAGAATTTCCGAAGGTCAATTCGTCATTGTCGGAAGATGGAAAGTCTCTTATTCAAAAGAACTACTACCATCTTGGATTTGCCGCTGATACTGAGGGTGGATTGATGGTGCCAGTTATTCATGATGCCGATAAGAAAAATGTATATGAACTGGCCAAAGAACTCGGCCATCTGTCAGCGTTGGCACATGAAGGAAAATTAAAGCTAACGCAGCTACATGGTGCGAGTTTTACAGTGTCAAGTCTTGGTAGAACTGGTGGCACCGCATTTACACCGATCATCAATGCGCCTGAAGTTGCGATTCTGGGTGTATCGAGATCATCTATACAGCCGGTCTGGAATGGTTCTAAGTTTGAGCCAAGACTAATGCTACCATTTTCGCTGTCTTACGATCATCGTGCTATCGATGGTGCATATGCAGCACTGTTTACAACTTTTTTAAGTAAGACGCTTTCAAACGTTGATGATCTTTTAGAGGATATACCTTAGTGGCAGCGACATATAGCACAAAATTAGTGGTGATTGGTGCTGGACCTGGTGGTTATACTGCTGCTTTCAGAGCTGCCGACTTAGGACTGGAAGTGATTCTGGTAGAACGCTGGCCGGTCCTCGGAGGGGTGTGCCTCAATGTTGGTTGCATCCCTTCTAAGGCACTGTTACATGCTGCTCAATTCATCGACGAAGCTGAAGCTATGGCCGAACACGGCATTTATTTTGGAAAACCACAGATCGATATTGCTGCCCTTCATGCATGGAAGAATAAAGTTGTTGGTCGTCTAACCGGTGGTCTGGCACAGCTTGTCAAGCAAAGGAAAGTGACGGTTATTCATGGCACTGCGAAGTTTGAATCATCGAAGCGGTTAATTCTCGATAATGGCGAAACAATAGATTTTCAGCAGTGCATTATCGCGGCAGGTTCGGAGCCTGCCAGTTTGTCCGATGTTCCTGAAGATACGAGAATCATGGATTCAACTGCAGCACTTGAGTTAGATCCCTTACCGAAACGCTTGCTTATTATTGGTGGCGGTATCATTGGGCTCGAAATGGCTTGTGTCTATAGTGCTCTTGGTAGCAGCGTATCCGTTATAGAACTAACCGATGCATTGATGCCTGGCACGGATCCGGATCTAGTACGTCCGCTACAAAAAATTATTAGGATGCGCTACGAGAAAGTTTTACTCAACACCAAAGTGACCAGCATGCGATCCACCGTGCCGGGAATAGAAGTTCAATATGATGGCAAAAAAGAATCTGGCACAGAAATTTATGATGGTGTGTTGATCTCGATAGGTAGAAACGCTAATGGCAATAAACTGAACTCACAAAGAGCAGGTGTACAGGTTGATCAACGTGGCATTATTCCTGTCGATAAGCAGATGCGTACTAATGTGCCCTACATTTTCGCGATTGGTGATTTGGTGGCTGGTCCAATGCTTGCTCACAAAGCGACACACGAAGGAAAGGTGGCGGCAGAGGTTGCTGCTGGCGAAAAAAGTTCGTTTGATGCGAGAGTAATACCATCCGTGGCATATACCGATCCCGAGATAGCCTGGGTCGGATTAACAGAAACAGAAGCTAAACAAAACAATATCGAATATGAAAAAGCTCAGTTCCCCTGGGCTGCGAGCGGCAGAGCATTGTCACTGGCTCGTGATCAAGGATTAACAAAGTTACTGTTCGATAAAGATAATGGACATATATTGGGTGGTGGAATCGTTGGTTATAGTGCCGGTGATCTCATTGCTGAAGTTGGATTCGCCATTGAGATGGGCGCTGATGCTACGGATATCGGCCATACTATTCACGCACACCCAACTTTGTCGGAAACGGTTGCATTTGCTGCCGATGCATACGATGGCACGCTTACTGATTTATATATTCCTC